>Ga0193717_1001788_pt1 | contig 12897 bp, 5 predicted proteins | sample U2c2metaG_FD_145900 | JGI IMG/M metagenome (GOLD analysis project Ga0193717, IMG submission 145900) | Soil microbial communities from a riparian zone of the East river system, Colorado, United States - U2c2 | ecosystem: Environmental > Terrestrial > Soil > Riparian zone | place: USA: East River...
GCCCGTTTGCTCGTTGTCGCCGTGCTCGACCTGCTTGACGACCTCGCCGTAGGCGTTGTACTCCCGCGTCGTGTAGGTGCGCCTGCAGTCCGCGCCGGGGCAGGCCGCGCCCGTGTTGACGTACGTGTTCTCCCATTTGCCGGTCGACAACACCGTCCTCGGCACGGTCGTGCCGTTGGTGGTGTACTCGGTGACCGTCGAGCTGAGCGGCTTGCCGTCACCGGCGTGCTTCTCGACACGCTCCGGCTGGCCGATCGCGGCGAGGTCCTGGCGGAAGGTCGTGTCGACGTACGGGCACGCCGTCTCACCCGCGTTGCAGGGCTTGGTCTCCTTCTGGGTGCGGAAGCCGAGGAACTTGCGCTCCGGGTGGTTGTAGGCGCCGCCCGAGTAGCGGTAGTTCGTGGTCGCGGCGCCGCCCCGGCCGTCGGCGTCCGTCACCGCCGACACGGTCTGCGACAGCGGCGGGTTGTTCGTGTTCGCCCACGCGGACGACGGTGTGTAGCCCACCGTCGTCGTGGCGCCCCACTCGTTGGTGCGGGAGGTGAGCACGTCGGTCGCCGCGCCACCCATGTTCCAGATGTGCCGGCCCTTGTTGAGCCCGAAGTTGGTGTTGTAGAGCTGCACCATCTCCGTGCGCATGTCGCCGTTGACGTCCATCTCGAGGAACTCGGCGGTGCAGGACCCCTTGTTGCAGCTATAGGAACCCATCGCCGGGTCGCTCGCGCCCGGCGCGAAGCCGGTGCCGGTGGACAGCCAGATGCGCCGCTGGGTCGACAGCCCGAAACAACACGGGACGAGCTCGACGATGTCCATCCTGCGGTCGCCGTTGACGTCCATCACGAGCTGCTTCGACGCCGTGCTGTAGGTCATGGCCGTGTCGGTGGCGCCCAGCTTGTAGCCGTAGCCGGTCGAGAGCCAGGTGCGGCGGGTGTACGTGCCGAACATCGGGTACAGCTCGACCATGTCGGTCTTGTCGTCGTCGTTGACGTCCAGCATCAGGAAGCGGCTGCCGGCGCCCTCGCCGTCCGGCGTGCTCCACGAGATGCCGCTGTCCGCCGCGCCCGAGACGAAGCCCGTGCCGTTCGACAGCCAGATGTGGCGACTGCCCGCCCCGAAGAGTGCCGCGTAGACCTCGACAAGATCGGACTTGCCGTCACCGTTCACGTCGGCGGCGAGGAACTGCCGATCGCTGCTCATGGGTATGCCGGCGTCGTTGGACGCGAGCGCGAACGTGGTGCCGTCCGAAAGCCAGGTGGCGCGGCAGAAGTTGACCGGGAAGATGCCGCAGGAGTACAGCTCGAGGACGTCGGTCTTGCCGTCACCGTTGACGTCCATCGGGATGAAACGCGAGTTCGCGTCGTTGCGACCCTGGGAGGAGCCCGTGGAACCCAGTGTGAAGCCGGCGCCGTTGGACACCCACAGCCGCCGCCCCATGCCGAAGCCGTAGGGGTAGAACTCGACGAGGTCGGACTTGCCGTCGCCGGTGAAGTCGCCGGGCAGGTACCGCGCGTTCGTGTTGAGCGTCATCGCGCCCTCGGCCGACGCGAGCGTGAAGTCGGTGCCGTTGGACAGCCAGGTCTTGCGTTGGTAGGTGCCGAAGTTCGGCCACACCTCGAGCATGTCGGTCTTGCCGTCACCGTTGACGTCCATCGGGAGGTACTTGGCGTCCGTGCTGTTGCCGGTGGCCGCCGTGTTGTCGCTCCCGGAGACGAACGCGGGCGCGCCCGCCTGGTAGGTGGCGGTGACGGCGGGCAGCGCGGTGCCGCCGGTGACGGTGCCCGACGCGTCGAGCACGGCGTCCGTGCCGAACTGCCGCACGCTCGCCAGCAGCGAGCGGCCCGTCGCGTCACTGGTGGCATAGGTCAGCTTGTACGCGCGGACCCGGCTGCCGCTCACGGTCACGTCGACGGTCTTGATGCGCCCGAGGACGGTCGTGAGGCCGCCGTTGCCCATGGCCTCGAGGTCGGTGTCGGTGCGTGCCTCGTAGTGGAACTTGATCGTGGTTCCGTTGTAGGTGACCGAGTCGAGGTACTCCCAGCAGCACCCGAACTGGTTCGCGGCCCAGTTGTAGGTGACGGTGTTGTTCTTGGTGTCGATGACCTGGCTGAGGCCCCACCGGTAGACGAGGTCGGTCGCGGCGGACAGGACCGGCGCATAGACGCGCCGGACACCGTCCTTCGCGGTCAAGGTCCACCGGCTGCCGGCGCCGGTGCCGGTCAGCGCGAACTTGCCGAAGGACTCGTTCTTCGTCGAGTGCGTGCCACCCGACGTGCAGCTCGGGCTCACGCTGCCGGTGGCACAGGGCACGAGCTCCTCGTCGTCCAGGAGGTAGACGTCCGACGCGTCGTACTTCGGGGCGCCCTTGCCGGTGCTGGCCCGCTCGATCTCGCTCAGGCCGCTCAACGTCCATCCGACCCCGGCCAACCCGTTGCGGGCCGACGAATCGTAGGCCAGCGAGAGCTGCGGAGTGATGTTGCGGAAGGCCGGGACACGGATCGCGATGTCGTCGGTGAACGTGCCGTTCCCGTCGACCCGCCACGACTTGTCCGGGATCTGCGGCTCCGGTGTCTTGGCGATGTCGGCGAGCGGGGTGCGCTCCTTGTCCTTCTGGCTGTCGGCCGGCGCGGTCACCGCCCCCGCCGTGCTCACACTGCTGGCGACCAGAACAACGGCGACGAAGAATCCGCGCAGCGCGCGACCGACTCCTACCGACCTCATGGGCCCGACACCTCGGCACTCGGAGCGGACGGACGCACCGTCCAGGCGACTGTGCCGTCCGGCCCGACCCGTCGGCTTGAACGGAACCGACAATACGTGGCAGATCTTGCAATCGGAAGAGTCTGCGTCACCGCGGGCTTACGGACCGCTACCTCGCCAGCGACCGCCCGGCCACACTCGGTCAACCTCCGGAGCCGCTGAGGGACTGTCTGAGTAGCGGTCTGTCAGGCCCGCAGTGAGTCGATCGCCGTGGTGAGCCACTGGCGCTCGATCGGGATGGATGTGAAGCCGGCGTAGAGCTTGGTTGTGCTGTCCGCACCCAGGGAGGTCACGCCGACCTGACGGAACCCACAGCCGGTGTGCAGCAACAGGGGGCCGCCGGAGTCGCCGCGGTTGATGGTCGAACGGTGCCGGACGCCCTTCGTGCAGATCGTCGTGGCGTCGTAGTAGGTCGGGATCGTGAAGAACACGTCCGGTCCGCAGTCCGCGTCGCGCAACACTGTCTGCTTGCTCGACTGCAGTGACGTCGCCATCACCTCGCAGACCGGCGGCGCGTTGGTGCAGCCCCACCCTGCCGTCACCACGTGTTCGCGCACGCCGGGCTCGGCCGCCGCGAGCGGGATTGTCGGTGTGGACTGCGGCACGGCCAACCGCAGCACGGCGATGTCGTCGCGGTTGTCGACGGACAGATCGAATGTCTCGGGGATCCGGTGCCCGAGCGTCCCCACCTTTGGTGCCGCGGGCCAGTCCGGGAGGTCCGTGCCGACCACCGCCACGATCCCGCCCTGCGGCACGCCACCTACACAGTGCGCCGCGGTCAGCACGATGTCCGGTTCGATCAGCGTCCCGCCGCAGCGTGGGCCGTCCGGCGTGTTCGCCAGCCGCAGCGACACCATGAACCCGTACCCCGCGATGTCCGCATCCTGGCCGAGATGGATCGCCGAAGCTGGTGCCGCCGCCCCGCCCGCGAACAGCAACGCGAATGCCAGGATCGCCGCCGCGCGGCGCACGTTCGAACGCATGCCAACAGCCTCGCGCCTCGGGCTTCGGAAATGTTTCGGAGACGTGGCACGATGCCGCCAGGCAGTCAGTGGGGCGGGTCGAGATGCACGTCGAGTTCCTGGTGCTCGGTGACGTCGCGGTCCGCGTCGACGGGCAGGTGGTCGACGTCGGGCACGCGCGCCAGCGCGGAGTGCTCGCTGCCCTCCTGGCCGACGCCGACCGGGCCGTGCGTGCCGGTGAGCTCGTCGACCGGGTGTGGGCGGACCGCCCGCCGCGGCACGCCCGTACCGCGCTGTCTGGCTATGTCTCCCGCCTGCGTCGCGTCCTCGCACCCACCGGTGTCCTGCTCGAACGGCAGAGTGGTGGCTACCGGCTGGCCGCCGACCCCAACACCGTCGACCTGCACCGCTTCCGCGATCTGGTCGCCATCGCCCGCGACGAGTCCACACCGGACGAAGCGGCGGAGCTGTTCGAGCGGGCCCTTCGCCTGTGGCGAGGTTCGGCGTTCGCGCCGCTGGACTCGCCGTGGGCGGACGGCCTGCGCAGCGCGCTCGACGCCGAGCGGCTCGCCGCGGAGGTGGACCTCGACGACCTCGCACTGCGGCTCGGACGCCCACTCGCGCCTGCCGCACCCGCCGCTCGCGCCTCCGCGCACCCGCTGGACGAGCGCGTCGCGGGCCAGCTCATGCTCGCGCTCTACCGCAGCGGCCGCCAGGCCGACGCGTTGCGCCACTACGAGCGGATCCGGCGCGCCCTCGCCGACGAGCTCGGTGCCGACCCGGGCCCGCCGCTGCGCGAACTGCACCGGGGCATCCTCGCCGCCGACCCGGCTCTGGCCGCGCCGGCCACCGCACCCCGCCAGCTACCATCGCCGCTCGGTCCGCTCGCCGGTCGCGCAGCCGAACTCGAGACCCTCGACACGACGGACGCACGTGTCGTCGTCGTGTCCGGCACGGCGGGCGTCGGCAAGACCGCGCTCGCGCTGACGTGGGCGCACCGCGCGTCGGCACGGTTTCCCGACGGCCAGCTCTACGCCGACCTACGCGGGTTCGGCATCGGCCCGGCGACAAGCCCTGCTCAGGTGGTCCGCGGGTTCCTCGACGCGCTCGACGTGCCCCCGCACCGGGTCCCCGCAGCCCTGGACGACCAGCTCGGCCGCTACCGCAGCCTCGCCGCCGGGCGGCGGATGCTGATCCTCCTCGACAACGCGCGCGACGCCGCGCAGGTACGCCCGCTGCTGCCCGGCGCGTCCGGCTGCCTCGTACTCGTGACCAGCCGCGACCCGCTCACCGGCCTGGTCACCCGCGAAGGCGCCGTGCCGCTGCCGCTGGACCTGCTCGACGACGCCGAGGCACGCGAACTGCTCACCCTGCGCGCCGGCGCCGGGAGGGTCGCGGCCGAGCCCGACGCCGTCACCGAGTTGATCACCCGGTGCGCGCGGCTGCCGCTCGCGCTGTCCGTGGTGGCCGCCCGCGCCGCCACCCGGCCAAGGCTCCCGTTCGGCGCACTGGCCCGTGAGCTCCGGGGGGGCCTCGACGCGCTGGCGGGCACCGATCCCCTGACCGATCCGCGTTTGGTGTTCTCCTGGTCCTACGAGGCGCTCCGGCCGGCCGCCGCGCGTCTGTTCCGGCTCCTGTCTGTCTACTTCGGACCGAGCAGCGGTGTGCCTGCCGCGGCCAGTCTCGCCGGGCTGACGGTCGCCGAGCTCCGGCCGTTGCTGGCCGAACTGACCGCCGCGCAGCTCGCCGTCGAGCTGGTGCCGGGTCGCTTCGCCATGCACGACCTGCTCCGCTCCTACGCCGCCGAGCTGGCCGGCGAGACCGAGCGTCGGGCGGCGATCCGCCGCCTGCTCGACCACTACCTGCACACCGCCGACGCCGCCGACCGCCTGCTGCGCCCCGACCGTGAGCCGATGGACCTCTCCCCTGCCGGACCCGGCGTGCTCGTCGAGCCGCACGACGACGCGATGGCGTGGTTCACCGGAGAGCACACCGCGCTCGTCGTCGCCGTCGAGCACGCCGCCGCGCACGGCTTCCCTGCGCACGCCTCCCAGCTCGCACGAAGGCTCACCACCTACCTCGACCGACGAGCGCACTGGCGGGACTGGGCGACGACGGAACGCGCGGCGATCGCGGCGGCTCGGGAGCTCGCCGACCGGCCGACGCGCGCCGAAGCACATCGCGGACTGGCCTACGCGTGCGCGGAGCTGGGTGATTTCGACGCCGCCCACCGCGAGTTGCGGCAGGCGCTCGAGCTGTACGCGGGCGACGACCGCGGGCTGGCCCGCACGCACCTGGCCGTGTCCTGGGCCTACGACCGCCAGTCACACCCGACGGACGCGCTCGCGCACGGCACCCGGGCACTCGAGCTGTACCGCGCTGCCGGCGCGCGCACCGGGCAGGCCAGGGCACTCAACCTCATCGGCTGGTGCCGGGCCCAGCTCGGCGACCCCGGCGCACTCGACGACTGTGAACGGGCGATCTCGCTGCACCGGGAACTCGGTGACCGCTACGGCGAGGCGGCCAGCTGGGACTCCCTCGGCTATGCCCACCACCGGCTTGGGCGACACGCCGAGGCCGTCCCCTGCTACGAGCGCGCGGCCGGTCTGCACCGCACCGCCGGCGAGCGAAGCGACGAGGCGCGCGTGCTGATACACCTCGGCGACACACACGCGGCGTCGGACGAACCCGGGGCCGCGGCCGCCGCGTGGCGTGCGGCGCTGGCCGTCCTCACCGAGCTCGACCACCCGGACGCCGAGCGGGTGCGTGCCCGGCTCGACCCGCACGCCACCGAGACAATGGCTCCACTGCGCTGAGTGCGACGTGTGGGGCCGCGGGGCGCGTCCCGCGGCCCCACACGTCCGCCTCGTGATGAGTCCTCATGCCGAGGCGTTGACACCTACGGATCAGGCTGCGTAGGAACCGGTACTGCTCAAGTCGACTTTGAAATTCAACTTGAATTTCGTGCCGTTTGCCACGTTCGTCGCGACAACTGTCCACTGCGAACCGACGATGGTGTAGTAATTCTGGCAGAAAGGCTCGCCCGACGACGGATCGAAACAAACTCGAATGTTCCGGCCCGCGACCGATTTGACGTTGATATCGGCGCAGTTCGAGGTCGTGGTGAGCCATGCGCCGTCTGGAAACCCCCTTGGGTAGTGTTTGTGGCCGGGCACGCTGGTCCAGGGCTTCGCGTTGTCGTAGCAGCCCTGGACAGTGAGGTTGTCCGCGGCGGCCACACCACCTCCGCTGACCAGGCCGGCCACCGAGATAACTCCGGCCAGTAACACGAGAATCTTGCGCACAATCGCTCCTTCAGACTGCGTGGTAACCATCAGTGTCAAATGCAGCGGCCACACCTCCTCCGCTGGTCAAGCCCCTGATGTGTACCGTGGATCGGTTGTGCACGGTCGGCCTCTGGACGCTGGACAACAGACCGTGCACAATCCGCATGGGGATCGAGGGGGTGGCGCGTTGCCACGTGGCGAACGCCCGTTGGGTGATGAGGACGACGTACTCGTGCGATTCGCCGGGGGTCTCCGGCGACTTCGGGAGAAGGCCGGACAACCGTCGTATCGGGAGCTCGGCGCGCGGGCGCATGTGTCCGCTTCGGCGTTGTCAGCGGCTGCCGGTGGTCGGAAACTGCCCAGCCTGACGGTCGCGCTGGCTTATGTCCGTGCCTGTGACGGGGATTCCGATGAATGGGAGAAACGCTGGCACGAGGTCGCCGCAGAACTCGCACGGCAGGCGGAACCCGAGCCGCTCGACCCCGCCGCTCGTGCGCCTTATGTGGGTTTGAGCGCGTTTCAGGAAAGTGACGCGGACCTGTTCTTCGGCAGGCGGGATCTCCTCGGCAAGCTGAGCACGCGGGTCCGTGCAAGCCGTCTTGTCGCCGTGGTCGGAGCCTCGGGCGCGGGGAAGAGTTCGCTGTTGCGGGCGGGTCTGCTGCCGGCACTCCGGGCCGAGACGTCGGTTGTCATCACGATGACGCCGGGGCAGCACCCGATCGAGGAGTGCGCGATCCAGTTCGCCACACCGCTCGGGAGCAGCCCGGCCATGGTGGCCGGCGAACTGGCCGAGGACGCACGTGGCCTGCACCGGCTGGTGCGGCAGGCGCTCACCAGCCGGCCTGACGACGCCGAACTGATTCTCATCGTGGATCAGTTCGAGGAGGTCTTCACGCTCTGCGGTGACCAGCGGGAACGCTCCCGGTTCATCGAGCTGCTGGTGACCGCGGCGGCCGCGGAGAACAGCCGGGTGCGGATCGTGTTGGGAGTCCGGGCCGATTTCTACGGTCATTGCAGCCGGTACCCGGAACTGGTCGAGGTGCTGCAGGACCACCAGGTGGTGGTCGGTCCGATGTCGGGACCGGATCTTCGCGACGCGATCACGAAACCCGCGGTTCGCGTGGACTGCTCGGTGGAATCGGCCTTGCTGGCGACCTTGTGCACCCACGCGGACGGTGCGGTCGGCGTCCTGCCGCTGCTCTCACACGCGCTTCTCGAAACCTGGCGGCGGCGACGCGGGAACTCCCTTTCGCTGGCCGGATTCCAGGCGGCCGGTGGCATCGACGGTGCTTTGCGGCAGACCGCGGAGGCGGTCTACCACTCCTTCGAACCCCGTCAGCGCCAGGTGGCGGCCGATCTCTTCCTGCGGCTGACCGCGCTGGGCGAGGGCACCGCGGACACCAAACGCCGCGTCACCCGCGCCGAACTCGACAGCCAGGACGCGGATCTCGCTCCGGTGCTGGAACGCCTCGCGGCCGCGCGGCTGCTCACACTCGACCGTGACACCGTCGAGATCGCGCACGAGGCGCTCATCGGATCGTGGCCGCGGCTGCGCGAGTGGCTGACCGAAGACCGGGAAGCGCTGCACCTGCACCGGCGGCTGACCGAGGCCGCGGCGGACTGGGACAGCCACGAGCGCGACCCCGGGCTGCACTACCGCGGCGCCCGGCTGGCCGCCTGGGAACGCCAACCCGAAACCGCGCTCAACGACCAGGAGCGGGCGTTCCTCACGGCCAGCCGAGCCGGGACTCGCCGGGAGCACGCGGCCGCGCGGCGCCGCCGGAACCTGGTTGTCCTGAGCCTGAGCTGCGCGCTGGTGGTGGTCAGTCTCCTGGCCGGGCTGGCCGCCGTGCAGGCGGACCGGGCGGCGACCGAACGCGACCTGGCCGCGCATCGGCAGCAGGTGGCCACCGCCCGCGCCGAACTGGCCAGGCAGCCGGAACTCGGGCTGTCGCTGGCCCTGCGGGCGTTCGACACGTCGCCGTCCGGTGAAGCGGCGGCGGTGTTGCGCCAGGCGGTGGCCGATTCCCGCGGCCGGGCCGCACTGGACACCGGCCAGGGCTATCTCTCCGGACTCGATGTGAGTTCCAGCGGCGCCAAACTGGCGACTGCCGGATTCGACGGCACGGTCCGGATCTGGGATCGCGCCGGGGACGTGCTCGGCAGGGAGCCAGAGGTGCTGACCACCGGCGGCGCGGTCGCCGGGATCGACTTCAGTCCCGACGACCGGCTACTGGCCACCGTGGGTTCGGGTGGCGCGGCAACTCTGTGGGACGTCGGTTCGGGCACCCCGCATCGAACGCTCCCGGGGCACACCGGGAACGTAAACGCCGTGGCGTTCGGCCCTTCCGGACAGCTGGCCACCGGTGGTGACGACGGCACCGTTCGCCTTTGGGATCCGGCTGGCACCGAGCCGCGGGTGCTCCCCGTGCCCGGCCGGGTGCTGAGCCTGGCGTTCGATCCGAGCGGGCAGCGGCTCGCGGTGGGCGGGGACGACCGGGCTATCCGCATCTGGCCGGTCCGGACGCCGGGCGATCCCGAGATCCTGACCGGCCATACCCACCACGTCAAGGCACTGGTCTTCAGCCACGATGGCGGCCGCCTGGCCAGTGCGGGCGGGGACGGCACGGTGCGGGTCTGGCATCTCGGCGGCGAGCGGCCTCCAGCGGTGTTCGACAGTCACACCAGCGAACTCACGTCGGTGGTGTTCGGGCCGGACGGACGTTCCATCGTCACCGGCGGCAGTGATGGCGTGCTCCGGCTCTGGGACGTGACCGCGCGAACCGAACCGTTCGTGCTGCGCGGGCATGCGGGCGCGGTGGCGGGGGTGCGGTTCAGCCCGGATGGCACGCGCCTGGTCAGCGCCGGGGCCGATGGAACCATGCGCCTGTGGGATCCCGCGGGCGGTGCGGTGCTCGCCCTGCCCGCCGGGCATCGGGGTCCCGCGATGGACACGGCCGTGACCCCGGATGAGACAACCGTGGTCAGCGGCGGCTACGACGGCACTGTGCGGGTCTGGCGTACCGGGTCCGATGAGTCGCCGACTGTCCTCCAGGGCGGTCAGGCCGTTGTGCTCCGTGTCGCCGTCAGCGCTGACGGCCGCCGGGCCGCCGCGCTTGCCGAGGACTGGGTCATCCGCGTCTGGGACACCGGCAGCGGCCGGCTGCTGCTCACCAAACCGTCGAATCCGAACGCGCTGGGAGTGGCTCTGAGCCCGGACGGCCTCCTGGTGTCAGGTTCCGGCCCGGAGGGGTCGGTGCACCTGTGGCGGGTCGACGAGCCCACCCAGCCGATGGTGCTGCGAGGGCACCAGCATTCCGTGCGCCGGACGGCTTTCAGCCCCGACGGCGGGCGGCTGGTGAGCGCGTCCGACGACGGCACCCTGCGCATCTGGGACACCCGCACGGGTGCGCAGCAGCGGGTCCTGGGGGCCGGGGAGGACCGGATCATGTGGAGCGTCGAGTTCAGCCGGGACGGAACCGGGATCGTCGCCGGGGCGCAGGACGGGACCGTGCTGCTGTGGGCGGCGAACGCGTCCGGGCCGCCGGTCGTCCTGCGCGGTCACGAAGGCATGGTGTGGGATGTGGCCTACAGCCCGGACGGCCGGTGGGTCGCCAGCACGGGCAGCGACAACACGGTCAGGTTCTGGCCCGTCGGCGACGGTCAGGCGCCGATCGTCGTTCGCTGGAGCGGGCCGATGGCGCCGTCGGTCACCTACGGCCGGAACGCGCAGCGGCTGGTCAGCGCACATGCCGACGGCGTGACACGGTTGTGGACCTGCGAACCATGCGCGCCGATCGAGCGGGTCCGCGCCCTGGCCGCGGAACGAACCAAGCGCGGCCTCGCGCCCACCGGCGCCTGAAACCCGGGTGGTTCCGGCGGCGTTCGATCGGGATTGATCAAGGGCCGTGATGATCAGGGTTGGGTTGGCAAAGGCTCGTCACAGGAATAATCTCGCACCGGGTCACCTCGCTCCGCTTCACCTCGTCATGGCGTGGGAGAAGGATGTCGATGAAGGTTCAACGAAGAACCCTGGGACGACTCCAACGGCTTGGCTGCCTCTTGGCCGCTGTGGTCATGTCGGCATCGATGGCGCCGCCGGCCGCCGCGCGATCGACCAGCGGTTTCCGCCCCGTGTGCACGACGCACGTGCTGAATGTGCGGCTAGCTGACCCCGGCCCGGCGGCCTATCAACTGTGGGGAAGGCTGTGCCTACGTCACGGGTCGGCACCTAGAACAGTCCAGGTACTGGTGCCCGGTGGCACCTACAACCACACGTACTGGGACAGTTCTTACCGCGGCGGAATTTATTCATATGTCAACGCGGCAACCCGCGCGGGGTATGCCACCTTCAATTTTGACAGGGTCGGGACTGGAAACAGCACGATTCCGCCATATAACGTGATGTCCCTGGCGGGCGAGGCGGTTGCCTTGCACGACGTCGTGACCGGGTTGCGATCCGGCGCCGTCGGCTCGCGTTCGTTCTCCCGCGTTGTCACCGTGGGTCACTCGTTCAGCTCCGCCGTCGGCGCGACTGAAGCGGCCAGATACGACGACGTCGACGGATTCATCGACACCGGGCTTGTTCATGCGGCATCCGAGACCGCACTGAGCTTCCTACCCGCCAACAACCATGAAGCCAACCTGGACCCGAAGTTCGCCGGACGCACCGGCCTCGACGGCTACTTCACGACCGTTCCGGGTGTGCGCGGCTTCTACCACAGTCCGACAACGTCGAACGCGGACATCATCGCTCTGGACGAGGCCAACAAGGAAATCCAGTCCAGCGTCGAGTTCCCGCAAATCGTCGAATTCGCCCTGCCCCCAACCCCGGCCGACGCGATCACCCGGCAGATCACCACGCCGGTTCTCGTGATGATCGGTGGTGACGATCTCTTCTTCTGTACCCCGGATACTATCGACTGCTCACGCACCAAAAACGTACGAGATTACGAGGCGCGCTATTGGCACGCGTCCGGGGCCAACGTGACGTTCATCGTGATTCCCGGCGTCGGACACTCCATTCATCTCAGCACCGCGGAACCCGTGGCCGCCGCCATCATGCTGGCCTGGTCGTGGCGTATTGCTCGCCCTTGAGATTTGCTGCAGGTGCTGACGGCGCGCACCGACCAGAGCCCAGCTCCGGTGCCGGATACTCGGTGACCGCCCGGATCTAGGTGATCGACTGTGATCCGGAGCTCGTTGGCAGGAGTCGAGCAGCGCGAACCAGATCTGGCCAACTGTCGTGCTTGTAGGTGAGTTCACCAACAAGCCAGGGAGCAGCCGTGCAGTTGAAAGCCCGTCCACTGATTCTGTTCGCCGTCGCCGCTGCCTTGGCGGTCACGCCCGTAGTGATCCCCAATACCGTCGCAGGAACCCCGCTGCCCGAGACCGCGGCGAGGGTCACGTCACCGATAGTTGTGCGAGGTTCCCATACCCTCCAGCTGGATGGTTCCCATGTCATCCAGCCGGGTTCAGGCGCCACGCCCGGCGGGAACGTTCTCGACACCCGCAACCGGCCGCTGTCGCAGGAGGCGGATGGCTACGTGCGACGCACGATCGGCAAGCTGTACAGCAAGTTCCCTGACGGCACGACCAACTGGGGCACCGCGACCGTGGTGGTCAGTGACAGCCACGACCTGCTCTTCACCGCCGCACACGTGATCCACGACGACCGCGACCAGCGGGCCGTCGAACTGCGGTTCGTGCCAGGCGAGTCGCGCGGCGCCCAGCCGTTCGGCGAGTGGACCGCACGCGATTGGGCCACTGTGCCCACCTACGTCGGTACTTCTCCCGAGTGGGCGCAGGACGACATCGGCGTGGTGTTGCTGAATCCCCGCGAAGGCAGGCACATCCAGGACGTCGTCGGCGCACAGGGCGTCTGTTTCGAC
>Ga0193717_1001789_pt1 | contig 12895 bp, 12 predicted proteins | sample U2c2metaG_FD_145900 | JGI IMG/M metagenome (GOLD analysis project Ga0193717, IMG submission 145900) | Soil microbial communities from a riparian zone of the East river system, Colorado, United States - U2c2 | ecosystem: Environmental > Terrestrial > Soil > Riparian zone | place: USA: East River...
GGTCAGCGTGTCGATATCGGGCGAGATGCTCAGTCCAAGATGCTCGAAATCGTCGCCGGTGTTGGCGACCACGAGCAGTTCGTCAGCCGGCAAGACGAGGCTCAGACCGAGCGCCAGTTTCGCGCCACCGACCCCGCCGGACAGCGCCACGACAAGTCGTTTGCTCATCGGAACATGTCCTCGGCGGCCGGGCGCACCAGCTCGGACGCATCATTGTCGGGACCGCGCCATGTCAGACCGCGCACGACCACGACAGGCTGACCTTCGGCACCCTGCCCCATAACGAGCGACGCTGCAGCAGCGATTTCGTCCGCATGCCCAGTGACACTGACCTCAAGCTCGCGGTCGAACAGATCGGGCGAGCCACGCAGATCCATCAGCGACGGAAGGCCGGCGGCACCAATTGCAACGCCACAGGTACCGCGCCGCCAGGCCCGGCCGAAGCTGTCGCTGATGATCACCGCGACCGGCACGCCGAACCCTAGCGACAGGCGCCTCTTCAATATTGCCGCGCTGCCGTCTGGATCGGCGGGCAGTAACAGTGCCCGCTGGGAGTCATCGGGCGAGGCAAGGTTGGACTGGTCGATGCCCGCATTGGCCATCACGAAGCCGAGCCGGTGCTCGACGATCAGGACGCCCGGCCTTGACCGCACGACGCGCACCGATTCCGACAGGATCAGTTCGACCAGGCGCGGATCTTTACGGACTTTGCCGGCGAGTTCGATCGCTTCGGCCGAGGGCTCGACGGTCGCGAGATCGACCATGCGCCCTTCGGCCTTGGATACGATCTTCTGCGTCAACACGAAGACATCACCGCCACGTGGCACGATGCCACCGCGCGCCAACCCCTCGCCGATCAAGGTGACGAGATCGTCGTCCTTGCGCACCAGCGGAATGCCGGGAACGGCGAGAATCTCGACCGCAGTGGTTCGTGTCATCGGCCTGTCCTGCGCACTCAACCGAAACGCTTGCGGAGACGCGGCAGCACGTGCTCACCGTAGAGTTTTAAAAAGCGGGCCTGGTCCGGCCCCGGCGCGTGGAACACCAGATTTCGAAAACCGAGACCGACATAGTAATCGATCCGCTCGACGTGCTCGTCGGCGTCGCTGGACACGATCCATCGACTGGCCGCGCGCTCCAGCGGCAGCGCGTCGGCGAGCCGCTGCATCTCGACTGGATCCTCTACCGTCATTTTTTCCTCAGGCGTCAGCGCCAGCGCCGCCCAGTGGCGCGTGTCCTCGAGCGCTCGCGCCTTGTCGGTGTCGAACGACACCTTGACCTCGATCATGCGATCGTAGGCTCGCGACGGATCGTCCGACGCCGCAATGCCCTCAGCGACCTTCGGCAACAGGGTCTCGGTGTAGAGCTCCGGCTTCTTGCCGCTGGTGCAGATAAATCCCTCGGCGGAGCGGCCGGCGTAACGCGCCACGAGGGCACCCGCGGCTGCGACATAGATCGGCACCGGTGTGTCGGGTCGGTCGTAGATCGTCGCCTTCTCGGTCTTGTAGTACTGGCCTTCGAAGCTGACCCGCTCCTGCGTCCAGAGCATCCGAATCAGCGCGACGGATTCACGCAGGCGAGCGAAGCGCTCCTTAAATTCCGGCCAGGGCTGGCCGGTCGAAGGCACTTCGTTGAGTCCTTCGCCGGTGCCGATGCCTAGCACGACGCGTCCCGGGAACATCGCGCCCATCGTACCGAACGCCTGGGCGACGATAGAAGGATGGTAGCGGAAAGTCGGCGTCAGCACGCTGGTGCCCATAACGACGCGCGACGTGCTGGCGCCCAGCGCGCCCAGCCAGGTCAGCGAGAAGGGCGCATGACCATCGACGTGCTTCCATGGCTGAAAGTGATCGCTGATAAAGACCGAATCGAACCCGACTTCCTCGGCAAGACACGAGAAGCCCAGCAACTTGCCCGGCGCGAACTGCTCCGCCGATGCCTTGTATCCGAGCTTGATCACGTAACTCCTGGCTGGCACCGGCCGATGCCATGGTACCCGTCGTGGAAATCTATAGATTAGCGGGAAACCAGCGACCAGCCAAAAAGGGGAAGCGACCATGCATCTCGGAATAGCCCTGCCTTTCGGCGACATCGGTGGCGATGGCGTAATCGTGCGAGAATTCGCTGAGCTCGCCGAGGCCGAAGGTTACGACGGTTTGACGCTGGCGGACCACGTCCTCGGCGGCAACCCGGCGAACCCCGCCAGTGGCCGTGCGGGTGGGCTCGGCCTGTTCCACGACCCCTTCGTGGCGTTCGGCTTCATCGCCGCCTGCACGAAAAAGGTCGAACTCTCCACGCAGGTGCTGATCCTCGCGCAGCGTCAGACTGTGCTGGTTGCCAAGCAGGCCGCCAGTCTGGACGTGCTCAGCGGCGGCCGCTTCCGGTTCGGCATCGGCGTGGGCTGGAACGAGATGGAATTCGTCGGCCTCAACGAGAATTTCCACAACAGGGGCAAGCGGTCCGAGGAACAGGTCGAGGTCATGAAAGCGCTATGGGCCGATCCCTATGTTACGTTCGAGGGCAAGTGGCACCGCCTTCCGGACGCCGGCATCAATCCCCGGCCGCCCCAGCGCAAAATTCCGCTGTGGTTCGGCGGTCACATGGACGTGACGCTGCAGCGGATCGCAAAATGGGGCGACGGCTGGATGATGCTGTCTGAACCGCCGGGACCCAAGGCCATCGCGGAATTCGACAAGCTGCGCCGCTTGGTGGAAGCCGAGGGACGGGATCCGGCCTCGGTTGGCCTCGAAGTCTGGACCTCAACCGGTTCGGGCACCGAAAAGGACTGGCGCGAGGAAATCAGCTTCTGGAAGAAGGCAGGCGTCACGCACGTCACGCTGCACAACACCTTCGGCGGATACCACCACAAGCGCATGGCCGGCCGGAGTATGACCGACCATGTCGGCGCGATGCGCCGCTACCGCAACGCCGTCGCCGATCTGTTCTAAGGGCGAGCGGCATAGCCTCAGGTATCGGCGAGCGCGGTCAGCATGCGGTCGCGGGCGGTGAAATCGCCATCCGCGTGGACGGGCTGCAGACAGACATGCGTGGCGCCGGCGGTGAAGTGCGCCCGCAGGCCGCTCCTGATCGTGTCGGCATCGCCCCACAGGACCATCGCATCGATGAACCGGTCGCTACCGCCGTCGGCGAGCTCAGCCTCGGTGAAGCCCTGGCGCAGCCAGCTGTTGCGGTAGTTCGGCAGCGCCATGTAGCGCGACAGTTCCTTGCGCCCGAGCGCCCGCGCCTTCGCGGGATTGGTCTCGAGCGTAATCTTCTGCTCCACCGCGAGCCACTTCGAAGGCCCGAGGACCGCGGCCGCCTCAGCCGTATGCTGCGGCGTCACGTTGTATGGGACAGCGCCACGCGACTTGGAGCCACTCAGCGCCAGCATCTTCGGTCCGAGTGCCGCGACCACGACCGGCGGCAGTTCGCCGGCGGTCGCGAACTTGTTGATGCCGTCGAGATAGGCGCTCATCGCCGCCAACGGTTTGTCGTAGCGATGGCCGCGCAGGCCCTCGACCATCGGAATGTGGCTGACGCCGAGACCGAGAATGAACCGGTCGTCGTAGAGCGCGTTCAGCGAGACCATGGCGCGCTGCGCAGTGAAGGAATCGCGTGCATAAATGTTGGCAATCGAACTGCCGATCACCAACTTCTCGCTGCTAGACAGCAGCCAGGACGCCAGCGACATCGACTCATAGCCCCGTGATTCGGGGTACCACAGGTGCGAGTAGCTGTTATTCTCGACCGTGCGCACGAAATCGCGCAGCTGAGATCCGTCAAGTTTATCGGTGCTGTACCACACACCAAGGCGTCCGAGTTTCATGTCGATTGCCTCCGGTTGAACGTGCGTGCGAGCCGCTATCGCGCGGCCAAAGGGACGAAGCCGTGCGAATTAGCGAGATTCCGTCGCTGCGGCAGTCGGCCACCACGTACGCTAATGGACCGGATCCAGCACGACCACCGGTATCTCGCGCTCGGTCTTGAGCTGATAGTCGGCGTAGGGCGGCCAAAATTCGAGCGCCTTTTTCCAAAGTCGGAGGCGTTCCTCGCCCTCCGTTGTCCTGGCCCGCGCGTTCATCTTCTTGGTCGCGACTTGTACTTCAACGTCTGGGTTCGCAAGAATGTTGCGATACCACCCTGGATGTTGGGGCGCGCCTCCCTTTGAGGCGATTACGAACCAACTGTCGCCGTCCATTCCGTAAAACAGCGGAAATATGAACTTATCGCCAGACTTGCGGCCGGTGGTGGTCAGCAGCAGCGCCGGCACCGTAATCTCACCTCGCTGGGGCACCGTTATCTTGTACATGTGCCCGTCGGTTCCGCCGCTCGCAAGATAGCGGTTCGCGTGCTCGACCATCCAGTCCGGCAGGTTCGGAGCGAGTTTCGCTTCAGCCATCGCTGTCCTCTCATTAAAGCTGTTGGGAACATACCATCGGGCGCCGGATCGGCCAAATCCGAATTCAAGAGCAAGGCGATTTGGCGCTTAAGGTGACGACGTTGTTGTGTTCCAATGCATAATCTGTTGTTGGACTTTAGCGACGTGCAAATTCGGCCGAAGGTCGGCCTTGCGTCAGAAGCCGCCATTCGCAAATCAGATGTTTTGGAACTAGTCGGCCATTGACCGAGCGGAGCCGCCACGTTTCGTAGGCGGTGCCGAAGCATCAAATCCTCCGAGCCAATGTATGATATCCGGCAGGCAGACAGGCCTCGGTACTGACCGGACTGACTAGACTAGTCGATCGCGGAGCTACAGGACTCAAGACCAATAAAATTTATCGCGAAGACCTAATTGAATTGACCAACTTCGGCAATCGCATAGCCTGACCCAAAAATTGGGGTGCACCCATTCCTGATGACCCTTCTTGTCTATGATTTCCAGGATTGATGATTGAAGGGCCTCGGACCGAGCAGTTCCGTTTGATTTCTTCTTGGCGTCTATCATCCCGGCGGTCGTCTCGACGGCGGCATCCGCAGGAATGAGGGCTCCCGCCAGCGGGACCGGCGCCAATGGTCGAGGAGGACTCCGATTTGGATCACAAGTTCTGCCGGCGCGCTCCAAAAATGGTGACCACTCTGACCGCGCAGATGTTCGATTTGCTCGCCCCAGTATCCAAATCTGCGACACGCACGAAGTCGACCTTTACCAATGGGTCTGTGCACGGTATCTCGTTGGTGTGAAGGGTGCAGAAACAGAGGCAACCGCGATTAAGCTCGGCTCTCGACCGATTTTCAGAACGGATTACGCTCGCTTTTCAAACCCTGTCCGCCTAAAGGCGATCCCCCGGTTCAACCATCGAAAACAAAAATTTACTTTATATTTCAATAGGATATGGCGGAGAGAGTGGGATTCGAACCCACGGTACAGTTTCCCGCACACACGCTTTCCAAGCGTGCGCCTTAAGCCACTCGGCCATCTCTCCTTGCGCCCTCTCTTGAAGCGGCATGGCGACTTTTGCAAGTGAGCGCGGGCGTGAACGCGACGATTTCTGCAACCGATTGGGCAATCGGGGAATTTGGAAACACCGCGAACCGCTTTGCTTGTCTTTTTCCCCGGTGGTGAACCGTGCAGCGGGCGCTGACGACGATAGGTGAGAGACTGTTTCCGGTACCCGGAGAACGACATGCGCCCTGCCCGCGCGCTTGCGTCCATCATCTGTATCGCCGTCGGCGTCGCGGCAACCGCGCGGCCGGCGCTGGCGCAAGCCTGCAGCCGTGACGGTCCGGTGGTGAGCTGCGACGACGGCCGGCGCGGCCTTAAGTCGGGGGATGCGATCATCTGGGCGGACGGCACGCGATCGAGCGCCTCGCCGCATCCCAGCGTCATCATCGGCAACAAGCCGTCGGTGCATGTGGGACAGGGCGTGTTCGTCGGCAAGGGCAGCGGCGTGGTCCCGCTGGACGACCCCAACGCGCCGAACAAGACGCGATGCGCCATCCTGGACGGCGTGTCGTATTGCTATTAGGGCGTCTCTTTAATTGGTACAAAAACCAAGCTCGTCATGGCCGGGCTCGTCCCGGCCATCCACGTCTTAAGCGTTATCAGAAAGAAAGACGTGGATGCCCGGGACAAGCCCGGGCATGACGAAGAACTCAGGCCTAGTGATAGCGAACGTTGGAGTTGGCCGACCGGGGCGACCACAGGGTCGCGGGATCGGCGGCAACCGGATCCTTCTCAAGAATCTTGCCCGCGAACTCGTCCTGCAGCGTGTAGACAAAACTGGCAAACCATTGCCGGATCGTGTTGCCGCGAAGCTTGGTCATCATCGCTTCCCAGCGCATGCGGCGCTCGATCAGCGGCATCGACAGCGCCGTGGCCATGGTGCGCGCCATGCCCTCGATATCGTGCGGGTTCACCAGCAGCGCGGTATCGAGCTCATTCGCAGCACCTGCGAATTTCGACAGCACCAGCACGCCGGGATCGGCGGGATTTTGCGCGGCGACATATTCCTTGGCCACCAGGTTCATGCCGTCCTGCAGCGGCGTCACCACGCCGACCTGCGCCGTGCGGTAAAGACCGGCCAGCACGGTCTGGCTAAATCCCTTGTTGAGGTAGCGAATGGGGGTCCAGTCCACTTCGCCATGGCGGCCGTTGACGTCGCTTACCAGCTTCGCGAGATCGTTCTGCAGATTGCCATAGGCCTCGATGGCGCCGCGCGACGGCGTCGCGATCTGCAACAGCGAAACGGTGCGGCTCATCGAGGGGTGCATGGTCAGCATGCGGTCGAAAGCCTCCATGCGATTGAGCAGGCCCTTCGAATAATCCAGCCGGTCGACGCCGATCGCCAGCCTCTCGCCGTTCAGGCTTCGGCGCAACCGCGAGACATCGGGATGCGATGACGCCTTGGTCGCGTGCTGGGCGAATTTCTCCGGGTCGATACCGATCGGAAACACGGCAATACGGGACGTGCCATGGCGCGAGGTCACCATGCCGCCCGAGACCGTCAGGCCCAGATCCGACTCAAGGTAGCTCTGGAAATTCTCGCGGTCTTCCTCGGTCTGAAAGCCGATCAGATCGTAGGCCAGCATCGCCTCGATCAATTCGCGGTGGTGGGGCACGCCGCCGATAATGGCGCGCGCCGGCCAAGGCGTATGCAGGAAGAAGCCGAGCGGCTCGGTCACGCCGAGGTCGCGCATTTCCGCGCCGAGCGCCAGGAAATGATAGTCCTGAATCCAGAACGCGGTGTCCTTGCGGCGGAAACGCATCAGCGCCCGCGCCATGAAGGCGTTGACCTCGCGATAGGATTGGTAGTCGCCCTCGGTCACCCGGATCAGATCGGTCCGAGAATGCAGCACGGGCCATAGCGCAGAATTGGCAAAACCTTCGTAATATCCGCCGTAATGCGCCGCCGGCAGATCGATCATGGCAAGAGCGCCTTCGCCAAGGGATTCAATCTCGGCGAAAGGTCCTTTGTGGGTCGCGTCGCGTACCCGGCCGCTGGAACCTACCCAAATCGCGCCGGAATTCTCAACCACCGGCAACAATGCCGCCGCAAGGCCACCCGTCATGGGTTCATTGGCCTTCGCGCGCGCCACCCGATTTGAAACGACAACGAGGTTCACAGGGTCCCTCCCCGGACATCCAGCCCGGTTTATAAACAGCCGTTCATCAATATGGTTCCTCGTCACCTTCCGAGCGCATTGCGCCCATACTTGAATGAACCCACTGGAACCCGCAAATCCTTCATGCAAGAACGCCGCCACATTTTTAGGCTGGCAACCATGACGCCCGGTTGATCCCATGATGACGGGCAGTCAAAGCAACGATTGCGAACGAAAATCGAGAAAGCCCCTGTGGACAGCGGTAATAAACGAACAAGCGCCTTCAATTTGAGCAGACCCCGCCGCTTTATTATTCGGCACCCTCAGCGCGGCCCCTGCTCCGTCAGCAACTTTTCGTCATCTAACAAGTGCGCGAGCCACTCCCTGACATCGCGCGGTTCATCGAAATGTCCGGCCACGCCCTGCGCGCGGCGGCCTACGGAAAATGCCAAACCGCCGAGGTCGGGCATGATGGCGAACACGGTTTCGTCGGTGACATCGTCGCCGATGAACACCGGGCGGCGGCCCTTGAACGGCTCATGGTTCATCAATTCCAGCACCCCGCTCGCCTTGTTGAAGCCGGAATGCTTGATCTCGCAGACGCATTTGCCGGGCAGCACCTCGATCGGCGCATTGGGCAAATCGGCCCGGATCAGCGACACCGCCGCATAGATCGCCTTCTCCGCATGCGGCGCCAGCCGGTAATGCAGCGCGAGCGAATAGCCCTTGTCCTCCAGCAGGATGCCCGGGCTGAGCTGGGCGATCGCGGCGAGCCGTTTCTTCAACTCCTTGTCCATCGGCGGAGCATGGGTCGCGACCGCTTCGTTATGGGTCGAAAGCCGCATCTCCGCGCCGTGGCCGCCGACGGCCGGAAACTCGGCGGGCGCAAATATCAGATCGATGTCGTTGAGCGAACGGCCGCTGACCAGCGCCAGCGCGCCCGACGTCCGCGCCAGCAGCCGGTTGAGGGTCTTGGCCAGACCCGGCGGCACCCACACTTCGCGTGGCGTCGGCGCCAGATCAAGCAGCGTACCGTCGATATCGAGCAACAGCGCGCATTCGCCCAGATGCGGCACCAGCGCTCCCGGCACAGGTACGGCGTCAGGCGTTTCTTGCATTTGCGGCGGCATATCCATCACATCCTGTGTCATCTTGTATTACTCCACAACGGCCAGCGGCCGTGCAACCGATTCCAAAGGCTGGCGCTCCGCGGCGATACAGTAACGCCACGCAATTACCGCCGCCGCCACCATCAACCCGGCCCCGAGCAGATACCCTGCGAAAACGCTGTTGCGCGAGCCGGTATCGATCAGCGCGCCCAGCAATGCCGGACCGGCGACCCCGCCGATTCCGGTGCCGATGGCATAGAACAGCGCAATCGCCAGCGCACGGACTTCCAGCGGAAACGTCTCGCTGACGGTGAGATAGGCGGCACTCGCCGCCGGCGAGGCAAAGAAGAAGATCACCATCCAGGCGATGGTTTGGGTCTGCGCGCTGAGCACGCCGATCGCGAACAGATAGCCCGATATGGCCAGCAGGATACCCGAAACACCGTAGGTGAACGCGATCATCGTCCGGCGCCCGATCGTATCGAACAGCCGGCCAAGCAGCAGCGGCCCCAGGAAATTGCCGGCCGCGAACGGCAGCAGATACCAGCCGACCTGGTTCGAGGCGATGCCGAAGAAATCGGTCAGCACCAGCGCGTAGGTGAAGAAGATGGCGTTGTAGAAAAACGCCTGCGCGATCATCAGCGCCAGGCCGACCAGCGAGCGCTGGCGATAGACATGGAGTAGCGTGTGAGCCACCTCGCCAAGCGGCGTGTGACTGCGCATCTTCAATTTTATTTTCGGCCAGACGCGTGGCGTTTGTTCCTTGCCGATCACAGAGCGTTCGATCTCCGCGACGATCTCGTGCGCACGCTCGGGCTGACCGTGGATCATCAGCCATCGCGGGCTCTCGGGAATCCACAGCCGCATCACGAACACCACGAGGCCGAGGCCGGCGCCGGTGAGATACGCCAGCCGCCAGCCCCAATCCGGGCCGATGGTTTGCGGATCAAGCAGCACGATGGCGGCGACCGCGCCCATCGCAGCCCCGATCCAGAAGCTGCCGTTGATCACAAGGTCGGTCCATCCGCGATAGCGCGCCGGCACCAGTTCCTGGATCGTGGAATTGATCGCGGTGTATTCGCCGCCGATCCCGGCGCCGGTCAGGAAACGAAACAAGGCATAGCTTGCGAGACTCCATGAGAATGCGGTTGCCGCGGTCGCGGCCAGATAGAGCGCCAGCGTGATGAAGAACAATTTCTTGCGGCCGATCCGGTCGGTCAGCCAACCGAAGCCGAGCGCGCCGAGCACGGCGCCGGCGAGATACGCGCTGTTGGCAAATCCCACGTCGAAATTCGAAAAGCGAAGTACCGGGCTTTCCTTCAGCGCGCCTGACAAAGCGCCGGCCAGTGTGACCTCCAGCCCGTCGAGGATCCAGGTGATGCCGAGCGCGGTGACCACGCGGGTGTGAAAGCCGCTCCACGGCAGACTGTCGAGGCGCGAAGGGATGTCGGTTTCGATGATTCGCGTGCCATCGAGCGCGCTTGGCGTGGTTTCCCCTTGGGAAGAGGCTGATGAAATCCCGCCGGTATTTGAATTCATTTGCAGCGAACTCATCGAACCTGACCAAAGAGGATAGACCCGGAACATCGAGTTCCAGGTTTCGCAAAAGCAACAGCCCGCTGGGATCGCCTGATGTTAACGCCCATCCTCTGGAGGGGTTCCCAAATTTGGGGGCCAATAACTGATTGATTCATAAGCATTTCGTTCCGGCCAAGCGCCATCGCTGCCCGCAAATAACTTCGCGTGAATGGGAGTTTCAGGGGACCTCGCTCTCGATAAGAAAAGAGGGAGACGGGACGCCGAAAGGCGCACCTTGGTAACGGCCGCGGCTTATTTCCTGGATTGCCAGGAAACAGAGGCACACGGCAACGCCTTTCAGCGTCCCGCCGCGGCGTTCTTTAAGACCTCGGTCCGTTCTTCCGGGGACTTGGCGCACGGCGATTTCGCGCCGCTGCCTGTCCCCGTCCAGCCACATCAGTGGCAGGGCCCCGTAGTGAGCCCGGACGGAAACCCAAGGCCTCCCGATGACGCAGAGGGACGTCCCCTCCACGCCCGCAGGCGCCGCATCCCGCCCCGCGCTACAAGCGTCCCGGCAACGCCCCTTTAACAGGGACGGGATAGGAAAGAATTTAGTCTAGTAGGAAGATATGTCAAGCAGGGAAACATTAAATTTCGCCGGGTCAAAATTCCGACTCTCTTATATTTCGATTGTACTAGAAATACGGTTGACAGACGCGCGAACCTGGGTGAGTATGCGGTTATGAAGATCGACGAAGCAGCAATCCGCCTTGAAGCGCTCGGCAACGAGACGCGGCTCAGGATTTACCGAACGCTGGTGCGCGCCGGTGATGGCGGCCTGCCGGTTGGCCGACTCCAGGAAAAGCTGAAGGTCGCGCCATCGACGCTATCGCATCATGTAAAGGCCCTCGTGACGGTGGGGCTGATCACGCAGGTCCGTGAAGCCACAACGCTTGTCTGCCATGCCAACTATGACGTGATGCGGGGCCTTGTGGATTTCCTCGTCGCGGAATGCTGCGCCGACGCGGAATGCAAGGATACAAAGACGGCGGCCTGATTTTTTCGGTCCGTAATTTCGATATTTCTAGTTTGATAGGAGAACGGGAATGAGCAAAACAGTCGCCGTCATTGGAGCGGGGCCGGTTGGCCTTGCCGCCGCTGCCCATGTTCTGGAGCGCGGCTTCACTCCGATCGTACTCGAGGCCGGGCCGTCAGCGGCGCACGCCATACGGCAATGGGCTCATGTTCAGCTCTTCTCTCCATGGGAATACAATATTGACCGCGCCTCAGAGCGGCTCCTGAAAGAAACGGGCTGGAATTCGCCTGCTCCTGCCGATTACCCAACGGGCGGCGAACTCATCGAACGCTATCTTGAACCTTTGGCGACCAAGACCAGGCTCAAAGATCATATTCAAACGTCAAGCCGCGTGACGGATATCAGCCGGATCGGGTTTGACAAGCTCAAGACCAAGGGACGCGAAGCGGCTCCGTTCGAACTCCGCTACCAGAACGGTGCGGGTCCCAAAAGCATTCAGGCGCAGGCCATCATCGACGCGTCGGGCACGTGGTTTTCGCCAAATCCTGCTAGTGCGAACGGCCTCAGTGCCATTGGCGAACAAGACAACGCTGCGAACATCGCATACGGCATGCCGGACGTGCTCGGTAAAGGCCGGGCGAGGTATGCGGGAAAGACTGTTGCTGTCTTGGGCGCAGGACATTCCGCGGTCGGAACGTTGATTGACCTTGCGCGGCTTTCCGCTGAAGCTCCCGGCACTCGGCCGGTCTGGCTTCTGCGCGGAGACAATCCCGCAAAGGCGTTTGGCGGCGGCGCGAATGATAAACTTTCGGCACGCGGCCAGCTCGGTGCCGAATTTGCGGCGCTGGTGGCTGCGGGACAAATCCAGGTTGAAACAGCATTCCAGCTGACGCATTTGACGCGGCACGGAGAACGCCTCCGGATTGGCGGCGGGTCGTCCTGTTGCGGGCGCGGTATTGCGGCAGATGAATTGATCGTCGCCACAGGCTTTCGTTCCGATCTGAGCTTCCTGCGCGAATTGCGAATCCAACTTGACCCCGCCATCGAATGTCCTGTTGCTCTTGCGCCGTTGATTGATCCGAATGAACATAGCTGCGGCACGGTGCGTCCGCACGGCGCGCGGGAGCTGGCGCAGCAAGAGCCGGGGTTTTACTTCGCCGGGATGAAGTCTTACGGGCGCGCGCCGACTTTCCTGATGCTGACAGGGTATGAACAGGTGCGCTCGATCGCGGCCGAGATCGCGGGCGATCATGAAGCCGCTCGCCGCGTCGAGCTTGTCCTTCCCGAAACGGGAGTGTGCAGCCGGGGCACGGCGGCGGAAGCCGCCGGATGCTGCGGCGGTCCCGCGCCGGCGGAAGCAAACGCCTGCTGCGTTGCAGACGCCGTAGCGAAGGAAGAAGGCAAGGCCGGATGCGGATGCGCTTGAAGACTTTGGAAGGCCGGTTCTTAATAGCGGCGATGAGCTTCGCGCAGCTTGGAAGCTTGCTGCCTCATGTCGTTGTGCCGTCCATCCTGGCCGGATTTCTTATTCCTGAGTGGCGCCTCAGCGGCGCGGAAGCAGGTTTGCTCGCGGGAGCTTATGCCGCGGGCTACATGGTCGCCGTGCCCGTGCTCGCGACCCTCACCGATCGCATGGATGCGCGCCTCGTTCTGATCGCTGGTTCAGCGTTGAGCGCACTCGCTACATTCC
>Ga0193717_1001790_pt1 | contig 12893 bp, 13 predicted proteins | sample U2c2metaG_FD_145900 | JGI IMG/M metagenome (GOLD analysis project Ga0193717, IMG submission 145900) | Soil microbial communities from a riparian zone of the East river system, Colorado, United States - U2c2 | ecosystem: Environmental > Terrestrial > Soil > Riparian zone | place: USA: East River...
ACACGACTGCGTCGAAGCTCCCCGAAAGGTGAGTCGACTGCGTCTTCGCCGTGAATCGATCACGAGCAACATCGACCTCCTGCGCAAGCACCGTAAGTGCTGATTCAAGAGACCACGAGACACCTTCATTCGCCATCTTGGACGTTGCCTTCGGCGATAGCCAGGACGATCAACTGGGCACCGCGTATCGCATGATCAAGCAGACTTGCTGCGGATCCCGTCGACTGATTTTTGATCATCTCCCTATCCTCCTCCAGGTGTGAGAGAGCAAGGGCATGATTTGCCTCCCTATAAGGTCTAAATAGAGAGCATCCGTAGCAAGATCGGGTCGGCCAGTAGGTGCAATCGTCGGACTTCGTGCAGACCCCAAGGTTCGAGACAGGTCGCCCACCACGTCCGAGGAGATCGGTGACATAGCGTTTGCGGAAGTTGCCGGGATTTCTCCGCATGCGGGATCTAATCTTGCCCTTCACACTCGTCACTTGAACGTAGGGGCCACCGTGATCGGCGCCGACATCGTCCGCAGTGAGAAGTGCTATCTGTATCGGTCGAAGCCCCCAGTCCCTACATAGCCCGATTAAGGCACGATGAGTTGATGTGACTTCGGGCGCATTCCTTAGTGCATCATCGATTCGCCCCAGCTCCTCTGGCGTGTATGGCCCCTCGAATTCATCGAACATCGTTACGCGATCACGTCGACCTCTCTGTGTGCTCGTTCGGTCTTCCAATAGCACGAGCAGTCGCTCGCCGAATCCATAGAGCTCGAGATCGACGCACATGGTCGCCCATGCGATTACTCCCTCCTGAAGTTCCGGTCGCCGGGAGGCTCGCGCTTCAGAAACCTTGACGCGAATCCATTTGAGGATTGCGTTCTCGAACTCAATGGCACCCCCGGTTTCGGGGAGTGACAGAGAGGGTATGGCGTCCAGTAGAGCCTGGACTGGGTTAATCGCAATGACACGCTGCAGCTTCTGCAGCACGAATTTGCGAGTTGCCCATTCGATGATCGGATGCGGATGGATTCGCTGGCCCCAGCGTATCGTCTGCTTTCCATAACAGATGACTTCCTTATATATATTCTCAACCCAGGTAGCGTCAATCGATCGAACTTCTACGACCTGTCCATGGCAAGTGCGGATGAATCGTGGGAACGACCCAACAGGAACGCCGGTATGCCCCTCGACGGCATCGTAAAGCGGCTGAAGTGGATCTTCTGCGTATCGACGTTCGCTGCGCGCTCTCATTTCCGCTCCCGGCGCATCTGCATTCCGAGATAGTCCGAGATTGCCTCGCGAGCATAGTGGCCGGGCATTTTGCTATTCCGCGACCATCCGCCGATCTGGGCCATCGACTCTGCTACGTTTGTTCCCGTGGCGCCTGCTTTTAAGGTATTAGTTCTATATTTGCTTGCTCCAACTTTTCGGAGTGAGTGCGGATGGACCTTGACCGCGACGCCTTCTTCGAGCCGCATGGCGGCACTTATAGTCTCAAATATTTGATTGATCGCCTTCGCTCCGAGCCTTCTTCCGTCACGCATACTTAGGAAGAGATTAGGTGACGGATTCGTTGCTTTTACGAACGCGGGTCTGATTTCGTTGATGTAATATGCGAGCTCAGCCGCGAGCTGTTCATCGATCGGTATCACGCGACCACGCGTTTTCATCGACGCTCCGTCGCGACGGGCCCTTTGGTTGCGCGCGGTGGGCGAAGCGAACGTAATTGTTGCGTTGGCTGATAGATCCACGTCTCCGACTTCAAGAAGTACGAGTTCGCCACGACGGCACCATGTCGCAATAGAGACTCGCTTGAGAACGTGATTTCGCCAGTGTAGGTTAAGTCCCTTGAATGGATTTGCGTCGCTGCCTGGATGAGTGACACGCGCGAGCGCCTCAAGGTCGCTCTCCTTTAGTACCGTCGTCGGTCGGATCGGCGGGGCTTCGATGCCGGAATCGATCCCCAAGCTATCGAAGTAGCTGAGCACAGCGTCGCGACGAGAGTACGCGAACTTGACTCGTTCGAAGTCATGGATGTTGAGATCAATTTGCATCCCGATTCGCCATTCGACATACAGGCGAATGGACGCAACGCGACGAGAGAAGGTTGCCAGCGACACGAGGCAATCATCGTTCGTAAGCGATAGGTCGATTCCGAGATTCTCGACTTCGGCAAGGCTCAGCCCTTCGAGCCGCCGCCACCGCTCTTCGAGATCAATTCCTGACTTTGCTTCCCACTTGAATAGGAGTGCCAAGTCATAGAGGTAGTTCTTGAGCGTGTTGTACTTGGATCTTCGGCGAATCGAGTTCGTCCAGGCGGCGGCGGCCGTGTGAGGCACTGGGCCGATGAACAAGACAGGCAGGATGGTCTTATCGCCGAGGAGCACGTCAACAACACGCGCTCGCGGTGCCGACGTCGGCGGGGGAGTTGGAGGGTCGATCTGAAGAAGATGAATGGTCTTAATTTGACCCGGATGAATCATAGCAATGGCCTTGGCTGCTAGCCGAAGGTAGCCACTGATGCAGGGGGAAATCAAGAAGCCAAGAAAGGACCCAATGTATTGATTATGATGATCATTCTACCCTTGTTTGAGTATGCGAGCAGCCTAAATTCGCGTTGGGTAATTTGTCGTTGGCTTGGTATAGGGCTCAGCACCATGAATTCACGGGTAGCAGCTCGGCAACTGCAACACGAAAAACTGCATGCGACATTATGCCCATAACCACCCGTCAGGCGTGGCCGAACCCAGCCAGGCGGACATCGCCATCACCCGGGCCTTGAGCCGGGCCCTGGAGCTGGTGGGGGTAAGGGTCCTCGATCACCTGGTGATCGGCGAGGGCGAACCGGTGTCGATGGCCCAGCGCGGCCTGGTCTAGGCCCGCCCGCAAAAAAAAACGGCGCGGTTGCCGCACCGCGCCGTGGGTGCCGTCATCGTGAGGGGAGAATCCGATGAATCGGCGGTGTCCTTGGCAGGGGAGGTGCGTCGGACAAGGAGAATTGTGCGGGGGGCCGATGACATCGACATGACGGCGGGCTTTCTACCCCATGGCGAATGCCCTTCTGCAAGTTATGCACAAAGTCGATTTGGCGAGGTTGGCGGACTTATTTCGAGCCAGTCCACACCATAATCTTGCAACTCATTGATTTTACGGAGTCGATTGTGTGACGGTCGCATTTCCTTGCGGCGCTGCGGCAAGACACGGCGACGGGCGCACTTCTTGCCCACATAGTTATCCCACAGGCCAGGGCCGTTTCGAAAAAGGCTTTTGCGGCCGGGCTTTGGCGGCCTGGTCTGCTAGGATTGCCGGTTCCCCCAGCTACCAGCGCTCGCCGTGAAAGACCAGCTTCGGAACCTCGTGCTCAAGGCCATCGACAGCCTGACATCGGCCGGCACCCTGCCCGCCGACGCCACCGTGCCCGCCTTCGTAGTCGAGCGCACCCGAAGCCGGGAGCATGGTGATTTTGCGACCAATGTGGCCATGTTGCTTACAAAAGCAGCAGGTCGGAAGCCTCGCGAGGTGGCCGAGGCGCTGGTTGCCGCCCTGCCCAATGGCGGGCTGATCGACCGCGTGGAGATCGCCGGCCCCGGCTTCATCAACTTCTTCCTGGGCCGGGAAGCCTACAAAAGCCTCCTTTCGGAGGTTTTTACCCGGGGCAATGACTTTGGCCGCAACACCGCCGGCCAGGGCCGGATGGTGGGCGTGGAGTACGTTTCGGCCAATCCCACCGGCCCTTTGCATGTAGGGCACGGCCGCAACGCCGTGCTGGGCGACTGCCTGGCTCGCCTGCTCGGTGCCACCGGCCACGACGTGCGCCGCGAGTTCTACTACAACGATGCCGGCGTGCAGATCCAGAACCTGGCCGTTTCCGTCCAGGCCCGGGCCCGCGGCATCGAGCCAGACACCGACGGCTGGCCGGAAGCCGGCTACCGCGGCGACTACATTGCCGAGGTGGCCCGGGCGTACCTGGCCGGCGAATCGGTCCAGGCCGATGGCCGCACCGTCACGGGCGCCAAGGACGCGGACAACCTCGACGCCATCCGCGAGTTCGCGGTGGCGGCGTTGCGCCACGAGCAAGATCTGGATCTTGCAGCCTTCGGCGTCGAAATGGACGTGTACTTCCTCGAATCGTCGCTCTACACCGGCGGCAAGGTGGAAGAAACCGTCCGCGAGCTGGTCAAGCACGGCCATACATATGAAGAAGGCGGCGCCCTTTGGCTGCGCAGCACCGACTACGGTGACGACAAAGACCGCGTGATGCGGAAGTCCGACGGCACCTATACCTATTTCGTGCCGGACGTGGCGTACCACCTGAGCAAGTGGCAGCGCGGCTACCAGGACGCGGTGACTGTGCTGGGCTCCGACCACCACGGCACCCTGATGCGCGTGAAGGCCGGCCTGCAGGCGCTGGACCAGGGTATCCCCAAGGATTACCCGCACTACGTGCTGTACCAGATGATCACGGTGATGCGCGGCGGCGAGGAGGTGAAGATCTCCAAGCGCGCCGGTTCCTACCTTACCCTGCGCGACCTGATCGACGAGGCAGGGCGCGACGCCACGCGTTATTTCCTGATCGCGCGGAAATCGGACTCCCAACTGGTGTTCGACATCGACCTTGCGCGTTCGCAGAGCAACGACAACCCGGTGTATTACATCCAGTACGCGCACGCCCGGGTGTGCCGCGTCATGGACGAACTCGCCGAACGCGGCTTCACCTACGACCGTGAAGCCGGCATGGCGGCGTTCGGCCAGCTGGAGAGCGAACACGAAACCGCCCTGATGGTGGAACTGGCCCGCTACCCCGAGGTGGTGGAAACCGCAGCCACGAATCTTGAACCGCACCTTGTCGCGCAATATTTGCGCGAGCTCGCCGGCGCGCTGCACAGCTATTATCACGAGCACAAGTGGATCGTTGACGACACCGGCCTTCGCAATGCCCGCGTTACGCTGGCGCTGGCCACGCGGCAGGTCCTTCGCAACGGGCTTGGCCTGCTGGGTATCAGCGCACCGGAGAGAATGTAATGGCAGCACGCAATACCAAGGGCCGCGGCAAGCAGGCCGTACGCAACAAGAGCGGCGGCATGCCCGGCTGGGGCTGGGCCATCATCGGCATCCTGGCCGGCGCCGTGCTGATGGCGGTGGTGCTGAAGGGTTCCTTCCTGCCACTGCAGCGGCCCAACGGCCCTGCGCCCAACCCGCAGGCTACGGCGCAGAAAGCTTCGGATCCTGGCGTGGCCGAATCCGCACCGGAAGCGGACAAGCCGAAGAAGCCCACCTACGACTTCTATTCCGTGCTGTCGGAAAAAGAAGTGCGTATTCCCGATGCGGAGATCAGTGCGCAGGCCCAGGCCGAAGCCAAGGCCCGTCAGCAGGCGGCCGCGCAGCAGCAGGCCCAGCAGCAGGCCCAGCAGAAGGCCGCCGCAGCGGCGCAGCAGACGGGCACCACCCCGCCGCCGCCCGCCAACCTGCCTGCCGTGAAGACGGAAACCGTCGCTGCCGTGCCGGCTGCCGCGCCGCCGCCAACGTCAGCCAGCGGTGGTTACCTGCTGCAGGTAGGTGCGTTCCCCAGCGCTGGCGATGCGGAATCGCTCAAGGCCAAACTCGCCCTGCAGGGTTTCGTCGCCAACGTGCAGACGGTGAAGGTGGGCGGGCAGAACTACAACCGCGTGCGCCTGGGGCCGTTCAAGTCGGCCACGGAGCTTGAATCGACCAAGCAGCGTTTGCAGCAGGCGGGCATCAATGCCATCGCCTTGAAGGAAGGCAGCTAAGGCCTTCAGGCCTTGCGCTCGCCGCGCTTGATCCGGATCAGCCCGGAAATATCGTCGTCGCCGTAACCTTCGCTCATCAACTGGGCGAAGTCGGCCAGTGATTTCTCGATGATGGAACGATCGGTGCCCGCGTCCACGGCCACGCCGCGCACGATGCCAAGGTCCTTGTGCAACAGGGCCAGCTTGAAGCCCACGGAGAACTCGTTGCGCAGCATGGTGGCGCCGCGCTTCTCAAGGAACCAGTTGCCGGCCGCGCCGGCGCCGAGCGTGGGTAACAGAGCTTCCGCGTCCAGTCCCAGCGCTTCGCCCAGCGCCAGCCCTTCGGTCACCGCCTGCGCGATGCCGGCCACGATCACCTGGTTCACGGCCTTGGTCGACTGACCGGCACCCACCCCACCCATGTGCGTCACCTTCGCCGCATACGCTTCCAGCACGGGCCGCGCTTTTTCCAGCGCCGCGGCGTCGCCGCCGACCATCACGGACAGCTTGCCGTTGCGCGCGCCTTCCACGCCGCCGGACACCGGCGCATCCAGGAAGGCAATGCCTTTTTCCGCCAGCATCTGTGCCGCGCGTTGCGCGGTGGCGGGCGCGACAGTGGAGTGGTCGACCACCACCGATCCTTCGCGCAGGTGCGGCAGGAGGGCTGCGACGTTGTCCAGCACGTCCTGGTCGGCGGTGACGCATAGCGCTACCACGTCACTCATGGATGCGATGCCTTCGATCGACGGGGCATCCACGCCCAGGTCGCCGGCGAGATCGTAGGCCTTCTGCTGCGTGCGGTTACCCACCGCCACCAGCAGGCCCTTCTCGTGCAGGTGGCGCGCCATCGACGCGCCCATGGCGCCCAGGCCGATGAAAGAAGCACGCAGGGTCATGAGTGGATGTCCTCGGCAAGGTAGGTGTAACCGGTAAGGCCGGCGTTGAGTTCGTCGAACAGCCCAGGGTCGGTGACGCCGGCGGCGGCCAGGCTGTCCCGATAGGCCTGGCGCAGGGCCGACAGGTCGTAACCCACGTAATCAAGCATCAGGTCGGTGGTGTCGCCATGGCGCACGTGGGCGAACTCGAAGCCGTCGGCGCCGGCGCGCACGTTTACCGCATCGGTATCGCCGAACAGGTTGTGGATGTCCCCTAAGGTTTCCTGGTACGCGCCCACCATGAAGATGCCCAGGCAATACGATTCGCCATCGCGCAGGCTGTGCAGCGGAAGGCTCACATCCACGCCCTCGGCATCCACGTAGTTGTCGATGCGGCCGTCCGAATCGCACGTGAGGTCGGCGATCACGCCGCGGCGCGTGGGTTCTTCATCCAGGCGCGCCAGCGGCACGATGGGGAAGATCTGGTCGATCGCCCAGACGTCGGGAATGGATTCGAACACCGAGAAATTCACGAAGTACTTGTCGACGAGTTTTTCGTCCAGTTCGTCCAGCGCCTGGCGGTGCGCTCGCTCGGTGGGCAGCAGGCGCGGACGCACGGCGCTGGCAATGGCGTAGTACATGTCGTCCAGCTGCGCGCGGTCGCGCAGGCCCAGGTGGCCTTCGGCATACAGCGAAAGGCCTTCGGCATGGTGGTGCTGGGCTTCGTGGAACAACTCCAGCGGCGGGCGCTGGCCAAGTTCGGCCCAGGTTTCGCGCAGGTGGCGCAACACGGCCGGCTCACCCTCGCGCGGCTCAGCCACCATGCCCGTCGGCACGGCTTCGACTTCGGTCACGTTCACCACCATCACCGCATGGTGCGCCGTCATGGCGCGGCCGCTTTCGGTAACGATGCGCGGCGCAGGCAACCCCAGGCGCTCCACGGCTTCGGCCAGCGGGGTGACGATGCTGGCGGCGTATTGCTCGAGGTTGTAGTTCATCGAGTTGTAACTGCGCGAACGCGTGCCGTCGTAGTCCACGCCCAGGCCGCCGCCGACGTCGACGATGTCGATCGGTGCGCCGGCCGCACGCAGCTCCACGAAATAACGCACCGCCTCGCGCATGCCGGCGGAGATGTCACGCACGTTGGAGATCTGCGAGCCCATGTGGAAATGCTGCAGCCGCAGGGTATGGGTAAGGCCTTCGGCATCCAGGCGTTCGATCAGCTCCAGCACCTGGCCGGGCGAAAGCCCGAACTTGCCCTTGTCGCCGCCGGTGTTCTGCCATTTGCCGGCGCCGATCGAGGCCAGGCGCACGCGCACGCCCAGCAACGGCTCAACGCCCAGGGATCTGGACTCCGCCAGCACGTGCTCGAGCTCGGAAAGCTTCTCGATCACGATATGGATGGAAAGCCCGAGTTTGCGGCCGATCAGGGCCAGGCGGATGTATTCGCGGTCTTTGTAGCCGTTGCATACCACCAGGCTCCCCGGGCGGGCCATCGCAAGCACCGCCATGAGTTCGGGCTTGGAACCGGCCTCCAGGCCGAAGCCATGTTCGCCCGCGGCCACCAGCTCGCTCACCACGCCGCGCTGCTGGTTCACCTTGATCGGATAGACGGCCGTATAGGCGGCCGGATAGCCGGTACTTGCGATGGCTTTGCCGAATGCCGCCTGCAGGCGGGCGAGGCGGTCGGCCAGGATGTCCGGGAAGCGGATCAACAGGGGCAGGCGCAGGCCTTGCGCACGAGCGGCGTCGACGATGGCCGGCAGGTCCAGCTTCGGGCCACCGGGCCCGTGCGGCTGCATCACCAGGTGCCCGGAAGGGTCCACGTCGACATAACCGTCGCTCCAGTGCGGCACGGCGTAGGTCTGCCGCGCGCGGTCGATGTCCCAGGAAGTACCCATCGGCCCTCTCTCCTCGTCGTTATCGGATTCCCGGCGTGCCTTGGGCCGGAAATTTATAGCGTCGCAGCGGCGAGCTTAGACGAAACATGCCTGGCGACCGGGAGCCTCGCACGCCGCGGGGCCGTCCAGGATGTACCCGGGCTGCAGGCCCGGGCCGCCTATTGTAACGACGCAGGATGACAACGGAATGGGACTGCCGGCCCGGTTACGATGAATTCGACGGGGAGCAGGGCGTCATAAGCCGGTACAATGGGCGTTTTCACCCTCCTTCCCCGGGATCGCGTCATGTCGCAGCTCAGCTGGTTCACCGAAGCCCACCAGGCCTCCGGTTCCTCCATCGGTTTTCGTGTCGAGCGTCTGCTTCATGCAGAAAAAACGCCCTTCCAGACGATCGCGAGATCTACCAGACCACCGACTGGGGCAACCTGATGGTGATCGACGGCTGCGTGATGCTCACCAGCCGCGATAATTTCCTGTACCACGAAATGATGACCCACCCGGCGCTGTTCACCCACGCCCGCGCCAAGCGCGTGGTGATCATCGGCGGCGGCGACTGCGGCACCCTGCGCGAAGTGCTCAAGCACGAGGAAGTGGAATCGGCGGTGCAGGTGGAGATCGACGAGCGCGTCACCCGCCTGGCCGAGGAATATTTCCCGGAGCTGTGCGAGAGCAACAACGACCCGCGCGCGCAACTTCTGTTCATCGACGGCATCAAGTACATGGCCGAGGCCGAGCCTGAATCGCTCGACCTGATCATCGTCGATTCAACGGACCCGGTCGGCCCGGCCGAGGGCCTGTTCAACGCGTCCTTCTACTCCACCTGCTACAAGGCGCTGCGCCACGGCGGCATCCTGGTGCAGCAGTCTGAATCGCCGTTGGCCCATATCGAGCTGATCAAGGCGATGCGCTCGGCCATGCGCACCTCGGGCTTCGGCGCCGTGCGTACCCTGCCCTTCCCGCAGCCGTGCTACCCCACCGGCTGGTGGAGCTGCACCATGGCCCGCAAGGGCGCAGACCTCGGCGGCTTCCGCGAGCGCGGCGCGATCTCGAAGAACTTCGCCACGAAGTACTACAACGCCGAAACCCACAGGGGCGCGCTGGCCCAGCCGGAATTCATGCGCGAGGCGCTGGGGGACTAACCCTTCAGCGTTTCGCGGGTGGGGGTCAGAGTTATTACTCTGACCCCGGCTTCGGGCGTGCCGGGGCATAGCCTGCCGGCGCCTCGGCCGGGATGCCGTAGGCGTTGAGGGCGGCCAGCACCACGCTCATCTCGGTGCCGCCGTTCCGCGCCAGCATCAGCAGCTTCTGGGCCACCGGCTTCTCACCCTGCGCCCGTACATTGAGCTGGGCGAAGTTCTGCATCTGCCACACAAGGTTCACCCTGGCCCGGCGGGCATCGGCCTGCTGGGCGTCATCGGGCGACAGCACCTCGCGAAGATGCAAACCCAGCGACCGCCCAAGCGGGCTGGAACCCCACTCCAGTACCTTGCCCAGGCCCAGGCAGTCGTTGCGGATGCCTTCGTCGTCCTTGTGCGATTCGCAATATCGCGCCGTGGCCGGGAAAGCCGGCAATGGCTGGGTGGCGCCCAGGCCGTAGACGATGGTCAGCTGCACGCCAGCGCTGCCGGCACCGGACAGCGGGTCGTAGGTTTCCGGCGGCGGCGGTAACTGGCTTACCGTGCGGGCCAGCGCCTGCAGGCTGCTGCCGAGGTAGTCGTCGTAGGTTTTTGCCTGCGCAGCCTGGGTGAGGTCGGCCCGAGCGTCGGCATCCTTGGCTGCGGCAAGGTCGCGGCCCAGCGCCAGCATCCACACCGCGGCATTGCCCGGCACCTGCTGCTTCAGGCTGGCCATGGCATCGGCATTCGGGCAGGAGCCCGCCTTGCCATCGCAATCGGCAAGCTGCGCCCAGGTCACCGAGGGACCTGCACCATCACCGCGGGCGGCCCGCTCCAGCAAGGTGTGATAGGTCAGGGTTTCAGGCGGCCGGGCCAACGGCCGGGCCAGCAGGGCAGCACCCAGCAGCGGCTGGGCCTCGGTGCGCAGGGCCAGCACGCTGGCCAGATCCTGCTGGAATTTAAGCAGTGCGGCCTGGCGATCCTTCGGCGCAAGCGCCTTCTCCGCGGAGGCGGCCAGGGGCAGCGCCGCGGTGGCAAAGGCAAGGGGGGCAAGGGGGCGCAATCCGCGCATGGCGCAACTCCGGAGGCAAAACCGCAAGGATACGGGTCATTTCTGAACGGTGGGGCCAGTGGGGTATCGCATATGTGAAGAAGACCCTTGCTACTATCGGGTTTCGCTCCAGGCGATGTGGGCGCCTCCGCCAGTCTGTGCCCGCCGCCTGCCCCACGAATCCTGCCCCAGAACAGGAGCGTTCCATGGAACCCTTTACCGCCTTCACTTCGACGCCAGCGCCCTGGTTTGTCGGCTTGGGCACCCTAGCCCTCATCAATGCGGGGCTGGCCCAGGGCAAGAACCGCAGTGGTGCCCTCTGGTTCTTGCTGTCGCTGATCCTTGGCCCCATCGCCACCCTGATCATCGTGGTGATGCCCCGTGCGAGGGGGAAATTCTTCTAGCGCCGCGTCGAACCCGGTAGGCTTGAAGGTACCTTCCCAGGCAAGGTCTTTTTCCGATGCTGACGATGCTGGTAGCAAGCAGTAAGGGCGGTTGCGGCAAGACCACGGTAGTCACCCAGGCGGCGTCGCACTACGCCCAGGCCAACAAGCGCGTGGCCATCGTCGACGCCGACCGGCAGCAATCCAGTTACCGCTGGGCGGCCCGAAGGCCGGAGAACGTCCCCGGCGTGCTGGCGGTGGACCGCGCCCGCCGGGCACTGGACAAGCTTCCCGAAGATACCGACGTCGCGATCGTCGACACCCCCGCCGGTGTCACCGAGAAAGAACTCGAGCCTTACATCGAGCAGGCCAGCGTGCTGGTGGTGCCGGTGCTGCCATCGAGTTTCGACCTGGACGCCACCACCGATTTCCTCAAACTGCTGCACGGAATTCCGCGCGTGCGTCGTGGCAAGCTGCCGGTTGCCCTGGTGGGAAATCGCTTGAAACCATGGACCAACGCCAGCCAGGACGCCATGGTGCAGCTGGCCGAGTCATCCCCCTTCCCGGTGGTGGCGCAACTGCGCGACAGCCAGGCCTATGTGCTGCTTACCGCCCTGGGCAAAGGCATCTTCGATTACCACTCCGAGAATGTCCGTGGCCACCAGCACGCCTGCAGCAAGCTGTTGCGATGGATCAAGCGCAGCAGCTAAGGCACCACGCTCCCACGCAAGACGAACCAGAAGGAAAACACCATGCGTGAACTGATCCTCCTGCGCCACGCAGAAACCGAAGAGCTCTGCGCTGGCGAAAGCGACCGCGACCGACAACTGTCCGAACGAGGCCATGCCGAGGCCATCGCAGCGGGCCGATGGCTGGCCGACCACAAACTCAGCATCGACCGCGTGCTGTGCTCCCCGGCCAGGCGTACCCAGCAGACGGCCGAACTTGCCCTGCCCAACCTTCCCCTCACCCTGGCCCCGGACATCTACGACGCCACCCCCGGCACCCTGTTCACCCTGATCGACCAGCACCAGGACGCCATCACCCTGGTGCTGGTAGGCCACAACCCGGGCATCGAACAACTCGTTGCATTGCTGGTGGAAGGCCGGTCGGAAGACTACCGCGGCATGCCGCCCGGCGCCCTGGCCCGCCTGCGCGTAGCCCCCGGCCCGCTGGAACCGGGGTCGGCCACCCTGGAGGCCTTCTGGTCGCCATGAAATACCGCGCGGGGCCGTTCGTGGCCCTGCTGCTTTCCGGCGTCGCGTCCGCGGCTGCCATCAAAGGCCCGCTGCACATCGACGACGCGCACTCGCGCGCGGAGTTCGGCGTTCGGCTGTTGTGGGTGTCGAAGGTGACCGGTGTGTTCGAGCGCATCCGCGGCACCATCGACGTCGACCCCGACGACGGCCGCGCGGTCGTGCAGGCGGCCATCGACGTTCAGAGCCTGAAAATGGACTCCGCCCGTTTCCGCAACTGGGTGCTGGCGCCTGAGTTCTTCGACGCCAAGCGCTACCCCTCGATCGGTTTCGTCTCCGCCCGCATCCCCCTGGATGCCTTGGGGAACGGCGACGGGCTCGACGGCCGGCTGACCATGCGCGGGGTGACCCAGCCGGTGCACTTCACCATCCTGCGGTCGGACTGCACGGCGACCCGCCTGAACGGCTGCACCCTGCAGGCCCTGGGCACGATCGACCGCACCGATTTCGACATGCGCGGGCGCCGCGGCGCCCTGGCCGACAAGGTCGAACTGGGCCTGTCGATCACCATCGGCCCGTAGACACAGCAAGCGCATCTTGCCCGGCTATGATGGCGCCCATGCGCTGCATCG
>Ga0193717_1001791_pt1 | contig 12873 bp, 8 predicted proteins | sample U2c2metaG_FD_145900 | JGI IMG/M metagenome (GOLD analysis project Ga0193717, IMG submission 145900) | Soil microbial communities from a riparian zone of the East river system, Colorado, United States - U2c2 | ecosystem: Environmental > Terrestrial > Soil > Riparian zone | place: USA: East River...
GGCTACTGGATGGGCAGCACCGCATTCGTGCAGGCCTGGCGCACGATCGACTGGACGATCGACGAAGGCACCGGCACCGACCAGACGCCGCTGGCGCCGGTGCTCGCGATCACATTCGCGGAGTTCTCCAGCGATCCGAACCAGCACACGCCGAACAAACTCGCGAATTTCTGGCTGGCGCGCTGTTTCGGCTGGGCCCCGGCCGGCGGCTGGATCGGCACCGAGCTGCACACGAAGGTGCGCGATTTCATGTGCCGCAACACCGATACGCTGAACATGTTTCCGCCCGATACCGGCATCGGCGCCGGGCCATCCGGCAATACGCTCGGTATCGACACCAACCAGGGTCCGAACTACTGGTACAACCGGCTGCGCGGGATGATCGATGTGATCCTGTTCTGTCCGCAATTCATGGTGCGCTGAGGAGCCTCGTCATGGGAAATGTCACTCGGCGTGCTTTCATCAAGGGTTCGACACTGTGCCTGACGACGCTCGGCGGCCTGCGCCTTGGTCTCGACATGAAAAAAGCGCGCGCGGACTGGGGCGGCGAGCGCTTCATCGTCTACCTGTTCCTGCGCGGCGGCATGGACGGACTCAATCTGGTCGCGCCGATCAGCGGTCCCAATCGCGACCCGTACGTGCTGAAGCGCCCGACGATCTACCTGCGCACCGACGGCGAGACCGCCGCGTTGCCGCTGTCGGGCGACTTCGGCCTGCATTTCTCGGCGAGCGGCCTGCATGGCCTCTATCAGCAGGGCAAGCTCGCGATCGTGCACGGTGTCGGCTTTCCGCTCGACCAGATCTCGCGCAGTCATTTCGATGCACAGGATTATTGCGATCTCGGCACGCCCGGCGACACGCGCACCGGCAGCGGCTGGCTCGCGCGGCATCTCGAATCGGTGGGGCAGGTACCCGATTGGGCGCAGATACCCGCGCTCGCATCCGGCTCGGCGCCGCCGGACAGCCTGCTCGGCCGGCGCGACGTGATGACGCTGGACGATCCGTCGAGCTTCCATCCGAACTCCAACAGCGGCACCACGGTCGACGGGCAGCCGCTGTACAAGATGTCGACGATGATCACGCTCAACCAGCTGTATACCGGCAGCGGCGCTCTCGAGCTTGCCGGCACGGGTGCCGCCACCACGGTCGAACTGGTCGATTCGCTGAATCTCTCGGACTACACGCCTTCGCCCGGCGCAAATTATCCGACCACCGGCGTCGGCACGACGCTGGCCAATCAGGCCAAGCTGATCGCGAACATCGCCAAGCGCGGCGTCGGCCTGCAGGTCGCCACGCTTGACTACGGCGGCTGGGATACGCACGAAAACCAGGGCGCGGGCGACCAGCCCAACATCAATGCGAACCAGTACGCCGCGCGTGTCGACGGTCTTTCGCAGGTGCTGACCGCGCTCTACAACGACCTCGCCGGCAGCAACATGGCCGAACGCATGGTCGTGGTCGTGCAGAGCGAATTCGGCCGCCGCGTGCGCGAGAACGACAACCGCGGCACCGACCACGGCAGCGGCAATCCGGCGCTCGTGCTCGGCGGCCGTGTCGTCGGCGGGCACCTGTATGGGACCTTCGGCGGCCTGCAGGACGGCCAGCTGTTCCAGAACGAGGACGTGGCGACGACGACCGACACGCGCCGCGTGCTCAGCGAGGTCGTCACGCGCCATCTGGGCAACCAGGATCTGGCCAGCGTGTTCCCCGGCTATACCTATCCGGGTCCGCTTGGCGTGCTGCCGGGCGATCCGATCTTCGCCAACGGGTTTGATTGAGCGATTGAGCGCTGCTGCGGGGCCGAGGCTGAAAGCGCCTCGGTCCGCCCGTTGATTCAATCCGGGCCACTCGGCCCCGGGCCCTTCTTACGCTACCATCGCCCCCCTTTGCGCAAGCCGCGTCACCCGCACAAGGATCGATGGAACACAAACGCGCACTCGTCACGGGAATCACCGGCCAGGACGGCGCCTACCTCGCCGAACTTCTGCTTGCGAAGGGATACGAGGTACACGGCGTCAAGCGCCGTGCGTCTTCGTTCAATACCGAGCGCATCGATCATCTGTATCACGAGCTCGATGATTCCAAGCAGGGCATCCATCTCCACTACGGCGACTTGACCGATTCGCTGAGCCTGCTGCGCATCATCCAGCAGGTGCGTCCGGACGAAATCTACAACCTGGCTGCGCAAAGCCATGTCGCGGTTTCGTTCGAGGAACCGGAATACACGGCGAATGCGGACGGCCTCGGCACGCTGCGCATCCTCGAGGCGATGCGCACGCTCGGCCTCGCCGATCGCTGCCGCTTCTACCAGGCGTCGACCTCGGAGCTGTACGGACTGGTACGCGAAACGCCGCAGCGCGAGACCACGCCGTTTCATCCGCGCTCGCCGTACGGCGTGGCCAAACTGTATGCGTACTGGATCACCGTCAATTATCGCGAGGCCTACGGCATCTACGGTTGCAACGGCATCCTGTTCAACCACGAATCGCCGATCCGCGGCGAAACCTTCGTCACGCGCAAGATCACGCGCGCTCTGGCGCGGGTGATCCATGGTCTGCAGCATTGTCTGTACCTCGGCAATCTCGACGCGCGGCGCGACTGGGGCCATGCGCGCGATTTCGTCGAGGCGCAGTGGCTGATCCTGCAGCAGGATCAGCCGCGCGACTACGTGATCGCCACCGGCATCCAGCACTCGGTGCGCGAGTTCGTCACGCTGGCCGCTCGCGAGATGGGCGTCGAGCTCGAGTTCCGCGGGCAGGGCGCAGACGAGCACGCCGTTGTTGCGAGCTCGCGCGCGGCGGACGGGAAGATCACGCCCGGCGATACCATCGTGCGCATCCATCCGCAGTATTACCGGCCGGCGGAAGTCGATACGCTGCTCGGCGATCCGTCGTTCGCGCGCGAGCAGCTCGGCTGGACGCCGGCGACGAGCTTCGAGGCGCTGGTCAGGGAAATGGCCGCCGCGGATTTCGAGCTGGCCGCACGCGAGGCGAAGGGAATCACGGGTGCGCGTCATGGACGCCAGTTCGTCGAACGCCTGCCGGGCTGAGCGATCATGTCCGCGCAGCTCGAAGATCGCCTGACCGAACTCGAAGTGCGTCTCGCCTTCGCCGACGATACGATTACGACGCTCAATGCGACCGTTGCGGAGCACGATCGTCTGCTGCAGGATTTTCGTCTGGCGATGGAACGCCTGCGCAACGAATTGACCGGCGTGCGGGTCGCACTCGCGCAGGATGCGCGCGACGAGCCGCCGCCGCCGCATTATTGATTGCCGTCAGACGGCGGCGCGAACCACGAGTCAACCGTCCATGTCCGAGTCGCTGCGCGATCAATTGCTGAAGAGCGGTCTTGCCCGCACATTGAAGCCGGAGCCACCGCGCAGGCCCGCCGCGCAGCAGCGCGGACCCGCACCGCAACAGCGCGGCCCCGGCCCACAGCAACGCGGACCTGCGCCGTCGCGGCGCGATCGCGAGCGCAGCGAGATCGATCTGGCCAAGGCCTACGCATTGCGCGACAGCACCGAACGCGCCGAACGCGAGCGTGCGCAGCGCGAAGTGGAACAGCGGGCTCGCGAAAAGAAGGAGCGCAAACTGCGACTGACCGCGCTTCTCGACGGCAAGGCGCAAAATGCCGAGAACGCGGAAATCCCGCGTCATTTTCCGCACGTGAACAAGATCCGCCGCATCTACGTCACGCCCGAGCAATTGCCGCGTCTCAACGGCGGCGAACTCGCGGTCGTGCAGTTCAACGGTCGTTATCTGCTCGTTACGCGCGATATCGCGCAGGCGGCGGGCGAGATCGATGCGGGCGCACTGGTGCTGTTGTGCGACGCGCAGGCGGGATCGACCGAGGACGACGTTCCGAGCAATCTGGTTTGGTAGTGGTGCTTTTGGTGGTTCGCAAATGTGTCGCGAATCACATTATTCGTGGGACCTGTCGCCAACCCGCGGTGCTACTCTGGATATATTCGGATAATCGAATATATGCGGATATTAATGATGCGTTATATTAACTTTCTGTTGTTGCTGGCGATATTCTCCGCGTCCGTTTCCGCCGAGCCGCTGCCGCGATTTCCGCCGGGTGCGGTGTGGAATCAGGATGTCAGCGCGCCCTCGCTCAAGCACCCGGATTCCGATCAGCTGATTGACTGGCTGCAGACGAATGGCGGCTGGGGCACAGGCCTCAGCTCATTCCAGATCGATTTCTCGATGACGGTGTTGCATGCGGACGCGTCCACGCCGACGACGACCACCGTCGGCTATCCGTACGACGACTATTACTCGCCGGATTGCGATGACGTCGGTTCCTCGTTCCCGTTGCCGGCCGGTGGCTCGATCGAGGGGTCCAGCGACTACACCTGCGACAACGAAGGCGAGGATTGCCATCTGCTCGTCGTGCAGGGCAATACCTTGTTCGAGTCCTATCACACCAATCTTGCCGGCAGCGGGCTGGAATCGCAGTGCACCGTGCGCTGGGATCTGACGCGCGTCTACCCGCCGGAAGGACGCGGCGAGCAATGCACCAGCGTCGACGCGGCCGGTTTCCCGGTCACCGCGCTGCTGTTCAACGCGGACGAGATCTACAACGCGATGCAGACGCAGGGCGATCTCGGCCACGCGATCCGCTTCATCCTTCCGAACGCGCGCATGAAAGCGGGCGAGTACGTGCATCCGGCGACGCACGCGGGCGATCCGCAGAATACCGATACGTATGCGACTCCCTATGGCTCGCGTTTTCGTCTGAAGGCGGACTTCGACATCGATGCGTTCACCGACAATCAAGCGGTGCGCGTGATCCTGCGCTCGCTGAAGAAATACGGGATGGTGCTCGCCGATGGCGGAAACGTTCCGCTGACCGCGGAAGCCGATACCTATACGACGCACAAGTGGGACGAGGCGGCGATTTCGATGGACTCGCATTCGCTGTTCGGCATCGAGCCGAACGATTTCGAGGTGATCGAGGCGGATCCGCCGATCGACCTGACCTACGATTGCGTGCGTGCGCCGGATCCCGAACCGACCGATCCGATTTTCACGAGCGGCTTCGAGTAAACAGAATGGGGCGCAGGGTGGCGGGCTGAGGCCACCTTGCGCAGTCAGCAAAGGTCCACACGATTGAGGGCGATCTCGACGCTGCAACGCGCAGGTCGCGCGCGTCGTCGACAATCGCGAGGCATCACGAGCTCGGCCGCCGCGGGTTCGGTCGCTCGACGCGACCACATGAACCAGGTTACGAGCGCGTGAAGACGTACTCCGAAAATGTGTCGGAGTCCGCTTTATGCCTTCGTCGGCAACCTCCGCGCTCCGCTTTTTTGGTAAGAGTGCCTTGCATCGCTCGATCGATGCGTAGACGAACTCTTCCCGGCAATCGCCAGCGCCGGCCCGTGGCAGACGAAACAATCGATGAAAGACCTTTCCCAGAGCCTCGGCGGATCCGGCGCGCTTCGCTCGCTGGGTGTGCCACCCGCAGAAGAGCGCATTTACCGCATGCTCCTGCCTCGCAACGGAACGACGTCATCGGAAGTATCGAAACGTCTGCACATGCCGCCCCGACGTGTCCAGCGATCTCTCGCTGCGCTCGAGCGCAAGGGCTTCATCACGCATTCGCCGGAGCAGGCGCCGCGCTATTTCGCGGCGCCGCCGGATGTTGCCGTCGAAGCGCTGCTCGCGCGACGCCAGAGCGAGGCGCGCGCGGCCATCACGGAGCTGCGCGAATGCTCGAGGGCGGCGGATGAGCGGGATGCCGAGGAGCGCATCGTTGAAGTTCTCAATCATGAGGCGGCGGTGCAGGTCTTCCAGCAGGTCGTACGATCGGCGGACCGTGAGATCCTCTGCCTCGAGAGATTGCCCGCGCTGGTGTCGGTCATCGACCGGCCCGATGAAGCCCAGTTGCAACGGCTGGCGAAAGGCGTGCGCTTCAGGGCGATCACGGACAGCGGCCTGTTGAATGTGCCCGGATCCCTGAATCGGCTTCGAATCGCCACGCAGGCCGGCGAGCAGTACCGCATCTATCCGTCGTTGCCTTTCAAGCTCGTCGTATCCGATCGCCGCATCGGGCTCATTCCATTGAACCTGGCGCGGCCGGATGGTCCCGTGCTGCTGGTGCGTTCCTCGTCATTGCTCGATGCGCTCTGCGAAATGTTCGAGATGCTGTGGCGCGCCGCGCTGCCGTTCGCACTCGATCACACCGACATGTCGCGGCAACACTTCCTCGTGCAACATTCCGCGGGCTCCACCGATGCGCTGCTGCCGCTGCTGGCATCCGGTCTCAATGACAAGACGATAGAACACGAGCTTGGTATCTCCCACCGCACTCTGGCCCGGCGCATTGGCGAGTTGATGAAGCGACTCGGCGCCGCGACGCGCTTCCAGGCCGGATGGCTCGCTGCGCAGGCGGCACGCAACAGCGATTCGCCGCAAGCGCCGGGATAGCGGCGAGCGACGGCAACTTTGTGCCAAGCGTTACAAAGTTGCCAAGGTTCAGCGTCGAGCGCGCTGTCTGGATCGGTATAGTCCCCGCGCTTTATCGCGTCGCTGAGGCCGCCCTTGGCGATTCGCCACGTCATGCGCGCACCGACCTTCCGGTTCGGATGCCTCTGGGGAGAACAGTGTGGGACATCGAATTGCATTGAAGGGTCACTTGCGCGCGCTCGGCGCGCTGTTGCTGTGTGCTGCCGCGTGCGCCGCGCCGGCAGCCACGAGGTCTGATCATGGCGCGCTTGGAGCGATTCCCGGCTCCACTTTCGTGACCAATGGTCTGGTGCAAGCCGTCGTGCGATCCGGCGACACCCTATATATCGGCGGACGCTTCGACAGGGTCGGGCCGCGCACGGGACCGGGCATCGAACTGGCGCCCGACGGAACCCAGACTTCGAACGTGCCGGAAGTTTCCGGAGGCGAAGCGACGGTGTCCGCGGTGGCCGCCGACGGAGCGGGCGGATGGTATGTGGCAGGACACTTCACCCACGTCGGCGGTGTCGCGCGCAACAACATCGCCCATATCCTTGCCGACCACAGCGTCGATGCAGCGTTCAACCCCGACGCGAACGATGCGATCCACGCGCTGGCCGTTTCGGGTTCGACGGTGTACACCGCGGGGCTGTTCACCTCGATCGGTGGGCAGTCGCGCAACCGCATCGCGGGACTCGACGCGATCGATGGTACGGCGACTGCGTTCGACCCGGACGCCGATGCGGCGGTCGAAGCGCTTGCGGTATCCGACTCCGGTGCCGTCGTGTACGCGGGGGGACGGTTCGCAACGATCGGCGGACAACCGCGTGAAGCAATCGCCGCGCTCGATTCCGCCGACGGCAGTGCGACGGCATCGTTCAATCCTGCGCCCAACAACCGCCTCGTGCTTGCGCTGGCGATCGCGGACGCGACGCTGTATGTCGGCGGAGCCTTCACGGCCATCGGCGGTCAGCCGCGCAACAACATTGCCGCGCTCGCTGTTGCCGATGGCGTTCCGACGAGTTTCGATCCCAGCGCCACCGTAGGTACGTGCAACGCCTGCGGAACCGTCGCCACCGTCGCCGTTGCGGGATCGACGGTATACGCGGGCGGATCCTTCCGCAACATCGGCGGGCAGACGCGCAATTTCCTCGCTGCGCTCGACGGTGCCAGCGGCGCCGCGACGAGCTTCGATGCCAATCCGAGCTCCAACATAACCAGCGTGGCCGTGTCGGCCTCGGGCAATACCGTCTACGCGGCGGGCGGCTTCAGCACGATCGGCGGGCAACCGCGGAACTTCGTCGCCGAGCTCGATACCACGTCAGGATCGGCCACGGCATTCGATCCCAATCCGAATGCCGTCGCCACCGCGATCGGCGTCTCCGCGTCGGCGGTCTACCTCGGCGGAGCCTTTACTTCCATCGGCGGCGTCGTTCGGCGCAGCATCGCGGCGCTCAATGCCAGCGACGGCACGGCAACCGCGTTCGACCCCGCGGCGCGCTTTGGCGCCAACAACGGCACCGTCTATGCGTTGGCGGTATCCGGATCCACGGTGTATGCCGGTGGTTTTTTCAATACGATCGGCGGCCAGCCGCGGGAATATATAGCTGCGCTCAACAGCGAGGACGGCAGCGCTACGGACTGGAATCCCGGCGCGGGCGCGACCGTCGAGACGTTCGTGATGTCCGACCCGCTCCTGTATGTGGGCGGCGACTTCATGACCATCGGCGGCCAACCGCGCAATCACATCGCGGCGCTGCAGCTTGCCGACGGTTCTCCCACGGCGTTCGATCCGGACGTCAACAACATCGTCCAGACCATGGCACTGTCCGACGACATCGTGTACATCGGCGGATTTTTTACGGCCGTCGGAGGCGAGCAGAGAAACAAGCTCGCCGCTGTCAGCGTAGCCGACGGCAGCGTGACCGGCTGGAATCCCGATGCAACCGACAGCGCCAACGTCCTCGCGCTCGCGGTGTCCGGCTCGACGGTGTATGCCGGAGGCAACTTCTCGTCGATCGGGGGACAGCCGCGCCAGAACATCGCCGCGATCAACGCCGAAGACGGCCTGCCGACAGCCTTCGACCCGCAAGCCGACCAGGGCGTCTATGCGCTCGCGGTGTCCGACTCGGCGGTGTATGCCGCCGGCTTCTTCAGCGAGATTGGCGGCAGTCCGCGCAACCTGATTGCCGGCCTGGATCCCGTCAGCGGTGCGGCCAACGATTTCGATCCGGGCGGCACACCGGGCTTCGGCGCGATGGCGCTTTCGCAAGCGCCGGACGGAACGCTGTATGTCGGCGGATCGTTTCGCGGATTCGAGCTCGCTGCGCAGCAGGGAATTGCCTCGTTCTTCGGTGAACCGGTCGCATCCGTCGGTCCCGCTTCACTCAACTTTGCACTGACGGCGGGTGAATCGGATTCGGCAACGGTGACGATCGCCAATATCGGCGGCGGCACACTGACCTATGCGATGGCCGAGGCGCCGGCGAGCGCGCCGGCAATCAAGCTCGCATTGCGCGCGGACGGGTCCGCGGCAGCGCACGGCAGTGCGGCGCACAGCTTGAGCGCGATCAGCGCGGGTGGCGTGATCGGTCCGCGCAATGCGGCGCCGTGGTCGCCGCGGCAAGCCGACGGCGATCTTTCGTTCGTCCTCGATGACGGCAGTTACGAGGACGCGGTCGGCTTCAATGACCAGGCAAGCACGGAATCGGCCGCGATCTGGCTGAACCGGTTCACGCCGCCGGCCGGCACCGGCGCGTTCACCATCGATTCGATCTCGATCCTGTGGCCACAGAATGCCAATGGAACATTGGTGGGCCTGGCTGCGAACCTGCTCGCCTACTACGACGCCGACGGCGATGGCGATCCGGCCAATGCGGTGCGCATCGGCGCCGACAATCCGATCACGATCGCAAGCCTCGACGGCTTCGTCGACTACACCGTGAACTTCAATGTGCCGGGCGATGGCGACGTCTACGTCGGCTTCGAGAATACGTACGCGCTCGGCGGTTCCTCTCCGATCCTGTTTCCCGCTGCGATCGACCAGAATTCCACGCTGCACGCGCGCTCGTGGGTGGCAGGCATGGGCAGTGGCGATCCGGATCCGGATACGCTGGGCAACAACGATACGCTCGGTACCATCGACGGCTTCGGTCTGGCCGGCAACTGGCTGATCCGCGCTACCGGCACGGCCGGGGGTTCGGGTGGCGCGTGCACTGCTCCTGCGGACGTGTCCTGGCTCAGCGTGACGCCTGCCAGTGGTTCGGTTGCGGGCGGCGAATCACAGGACGCGACGGTGACCGCCACGACTGCCGGACTCGATCCCGGCGAATACCATGCCGTCCTCTGCGTCACCACCAACGACGTGAACAACGGTCTTGTCGAGATTCCGGTCACTCTGACGGTTGCAGCGAACGACACGGTGTTCGAGGACGGTTTCGATGGTCCCTGACGGGTCTCGCATTTCGTTCCCGGAGCGCGCGCGCTAGTCGCGCAAGGTGTTCCATTCCGTTTTCCGGCAACACGGCCGCCCGCATTGGGCGGCCTTTTTTTGGAGGCCAGGCAAGGTCGCTTCACGCTGCGCAGTCACCGCCGCTGGCATAAAGCAATCGAGCATCTACTCAGCCTCCGACGGCACGAGCGCAATCCGATGCGCCCGATCCGTATGCGCAGAGGCCATCCTGGAGTTCGCGAATGCGCCGGCAGGAATCATCGAAGAGAACGCAGCATCCGCACCATTCACGAGAACGATTGCTCGATGCGCTGGACGTCGATGAAGTGGAGGAATGCGCGTATCGATGGCTGCTGGGCAATCCGGGTGCGACGATAACCGAGGTAGCCGTGGCTTTGCCCGCCTCGCAGCGCAGGACGCAGCGACTGCTGGAGACGCTGGAGGCGAAGGGGCTTGCGACGCACACGCCGGAACGGCCGCGACGCTATATTCCAGCGTCGCCGAATATCGCAATGGAGGCTTTGATCCTGGAGCGTCAGGACAGGTTGCAGCGAGCAAGGCTCGCTGTGCAGCAATTGCAGGCGGAGGCCGATGCGGGCCGACGCAAGGGCGGCGACGAACCAACCGTGGAGCTCGTCACGAGTCGCGAGGCCGGTCGCCAGATCATCGAACAGATCGACCGCGTCGCACAGCACGAGATCATCACCTTGATCAGGCAGCCGATCCTGATCTCCTCGCTGGGAGGCAGCGACATTCAGGATACGCAGCGCGAAGCGCAACAGCGCGGCGTGCGTTTTCGCAGCATCGCGGATGCGGACTATCTTGCACTGGCGGGCGCGGTGCAGAGGACCAGGGCGGACATGCAGGCGGGCGAGGATATCCGAGTCTATCCGTGCCTGCCGTTCAAGATGGTGCTCGCCGACCGGCGCATCGCCTTCATCCCGCTGAACCTGGAACAGTCCGGCGGTTCTTCGCTGCTGGTGCGCTCGTCGGCGCTGCTCGATGCGTTGTATGCATTGTTCGAATTCCTCTGGGAGCGGGCCGTGCCGATATCGTTCACGGCCGCCGGCGATCTGGAAATGGGAAATGCGGATGGCGATGCGCTGATCGAATCCGGTGAGCTCGTCGCGATGCTGGCCGCGGGTCTCAACGACAAGGCGATAGCACACGAGCTCGGCATTTCCGAGCGCACGCTGGGACGCCGCATCGTCGATCTCATGAGGAAGCTCGAGGCGCGCTCGCGCTTTCAGGTCGGCTGGATTGCGGCTTTGCGTCATGCGGCATCGAAATCGGAGAGATGCCGCGATCAGGCTGCGCTGGTCTGAGGCGCGCGACGAGAAGCTGAACCGCATATCACATTGCAGCAAATCGGCTTGTCCGAATGCAGACATGGCTGCAATCGGCCAGCCGAAACGATTGACCTTCGTCAAACGGAATCGAAATACTCGAGGCACGCGCGGGGACACGCAGGTCCGGCACGAACCCTTCGGCCGGCACGCCTTCGTTGCGCGCGACATCATGGGGAGATGCGCACGTCATGCGATATTCGAATGCCGGAATCCATCGGTCGTGGCTGACCCCGTTGCTCGTTGTGCTGGGGCTGCTCGCCGTAAGCGTGGCAGCGCACGCGCGCGCGTCGGCCCGATTGAACGCAACCTTGTTGCCGCCAGCGGGCGCGCAGCAGCCGGCCCAGCTTGCGCTGAGCTGGCGCGGACCAGCGGATGCACGCTTCGACGTGAAGGCCGTGGCCGGCGATGGGTCGACGCGGGTACTGCTGGCGGAGCAGCCAGTCCGATCCGGCATGAATCTCATCGCGCTGCCATCCGCGCCTGCATCCGGCGAGTTCGTGCGCGTCGATGTGCACCACGCCGCGGGCACCGTGGCCGACACCTGGGACAGCGCGGCCGCGCCCGATGCAGCGGGTTTCGCCTGGCAGCCCACGTTCTTCGGTCCCGGCGTGGACAACAACGTGCTGGCGACGACCGTGTGGGACGACGGCTCGGGCCCTGCGCTCTACGTGGGCGGATTGTTCCTTACCGCCGGCGGGCGAACGGTCAACCGCATTGCGCGCTGGGACGGCAATCAGTGGTCGGCGCTCGGCAGCGGCGTCAACGGATCGGTGTTCGCGCTGGTGGTCTACGACGGAGCGCTGATCGTGGCCGGCGCATTCACCGTAGCCGGCGGCGTATCCGCCAACAACATCGCGCGCTGGGATGGCAGCCAATGGTCGCGCCTTGGCTCGGGAACCAGCGGCTCGATCGGCACGGTCAATGGTCTTGCCGTCTATCAGGACGCCTTGATCGCCGTGGGCGGATTCACCGAAGCCGGCGGCGTCAACGCACGTGGCGTTGCCAGTTGGGATGGCGATGCGTGGTCACCGCTCGGTCTCGGCGTCGACAGCGGCACCGCGACCGCGGCGACGGTGTTTGGCGGCGATTTGATCGTGTCCGGCAACTTCATCCGCATCGGCGGTATCAACATCAATCGCATCGCGCGCTGGAACGGCAGTGTCTGGGCGCCACTCGGCGCCGGCGTGAGCGGCAGCGCGCAGACCACCGTTTACACGATGGAAGTGTATGGCGGCGCACTCATCGCAGGCGGCAACTTCAGCCAGGCCGGCAGCGTGACCGCCAACCGGATCGCGCGTTGGGACGGCAGTGCGTGGAGCGCACTCGGCAGCGGCACCAGCAGCGGCACCGTCTATGCTCTCGATGTGTTCGGCGACGATCTGATCGCGGGCGGCGCGTTCACTTCGGCCGGCGGCATCACGACGAACAATATCGCGCGTTGGGATGGCAGCGCGTGGTTCGCTCTGTCCGCAACCGCGGGCACCGGAACAGACAATCAGGTGCGTGCCGTCTGCGCGTTCGACGGCGCCCTGTTCGCAGGCGGCGTGTTTGCGCAAGCGGGTGGAATTGCCGAGAACCGCATCGCGCGCTGGGACGGTAGCGGGTGGTCGACGTTGGCCGG
>Ga0193717_1001792_pt1 | contig 12871 bp, 12 predicted proteins | sample U2c2metaG_FD_145900 | JGI IMG/M metagenome (GOLD analysis project Ga0193717, IMG submission 145900) | Soil microbial communities from a riparian zone of the East river system, Colorado, United States - U2c2 | ecosystem: Environmental > Terrestrial > Soil > Riparian zone | place: USA: East River...
CGCGGCCTCGTCACCGCGCATCGCAAGGCGACCGGCGCGCGCAATTTTACGGCCTGCGACTCGCTTCTGATCGGCGATCAGTGCGGCGCGCACACCGTGCCCTATGTGGAAGCCAAGAATTCATCGGCGCTGTTCGAGCACGAGGCGACCACCTCGAAGATTTCCGAGGACGTGCTGTTCTACTGCGTGCAGCGCGGGCTCAGCCAGGAAGAAGCCGTGGGCCTCGTGGTCAATGGCTTTGTCAAGGACGTGCTGCAGCAACTGCCGATGGAATTCGCGGTGGAAGCGCAGAAGCTGATCTCGATCTCGCTTGAGGGATCGGTCGGCTAATTAAGCCGTCATCCTGAGGTGCTTGCGAAGCAAGCCTCGAAGGGTGACCGAACAAACGGAAATCATCCTTCGAGGCTCGCCGAAGGCGGCTCGCACCTCAGGATGACGCACTGGGAAAATATGATGTCACTACTCGAAGTCAAAAACCTGCAGGTCCGTGTCGAGGAGCGTGAGATTCTCCACGGGCTGTCGCTGACCGTCAATCCGGGCGAGGTGCATGCGATCATGGGGCCGAACGGCTCAGGCAAGTCGACGCTGTCCCATGTGATCGCAGGCAAGCCCGGCTATGAAGTCACCGGCGGGGAGATCCTGTTCAAGGGCGAAAACCTCTTGGAAATGGCGCCGGACGAGCGCGCCGCCAAGGGCGTGTTCCTGGCGTTCCAGTATCCGGTCGAAATCCCCGGCGTCGCCACCATGACATTCCTGCGCACCGCGCTGAACGCCCAGCGCAAGGCGCGCGGCGAGAGCGAATATTCCACGCCGGATTTCCTGAAGAAAGTGCGCGAAGTCGCGGCCTCCCTGAACATCCCGCAGGATATGCTGCGCCGTGGCGTCAATGTCGGTTTCTCCGGCGGCGAGAAGAAGCGCAACGAAGTGCTGCAGATGGCGCTGTTCCAGCCCAGCCTGTGCATTCTCGACGAAATGGATTCCGGCCTCGACATCGACGCGCTGCGGGTTGCGGCTGACGGCGTCAACGCGCTGCGCTCGCCGGAGCGGGCGATGGTCGTGATCACGCATTATCAGCGGCTGCTGAACTACATCGTGCCTGATTTCGTGCACGTGATGTCCAGGGGACGCGTGGTGAAGAGCGGCGGCAAGGAACTGGCGCTGGAGCTCGAGGCTTCCGGCTACGCGCAGTTCGAAGACGCAGCCTGAAGTCAGACGGATTGATGATGAATTTGGCATTGGCAAAAACCGACACCGGACGTCCGCTGAGCGATATCTTCGCGGTGGTGTGCGACCGGCTGCCCGGCACCGGCAAGATAGCCGACGCGCGCCGGCAGGCGTTCGAGACCTACCAGCGTGCGGGCCTGCCGCATCGGCGCATCGAAGACTGGAAATACACCGATCTGCGCGTGCTGATGCGCGACGTGTTGCCCTTGGCGGCAGCGCCCGATGCCGCGGCGCTCAAGCGCGCCGACGCCGCCTTGAAGCCGCATGCGATTCCCGGTGTGCGCCGGCTGGTGCTGGTGGACGGTGTGTTCGTGCCAAAGCTGTCCAACATGGGACACCTGGAAAACGGGTTGTCGATCCGCGCGCTGAGCGAAGTGCTGCAATCGAACGACAACGCCCTGCAAACCCAATTGCTGTCGCCTGACAATGCCGATGCCATGGTGGCGCTGAACAGCGCGATGATGACCGACGGTCTGGTGATCGAGGTCGCCGACGGCGTCACGCTGACACAGCCTCTGCAAATCGTTCACGTCGCCAGCGCCGCGCAGCCGGCGGCAATGTTCACGCGCTCGCTGCTCAAGCTCGGCAAGAACGCCGGCGCGACCCTGGTGGAAAGCTACATCGCGGCCGAGGCGGCAAAGTCCTATCAGGTCCATGACGCGCTGGTGTTGGCGGTCGGCGATGGCGCCCGGCTGGACCATGTGCGCCTGGTCGAGGATAGCCGCGAGGCCTTCAATATCTCGTCCTCCGTCGTGACGCTCGGCGCGCGCGCGCATTTCAACACGTTCGGGATGACAAGCGGGGGCGCTGTCAGCCGCTATCAGGCGGTCATCGCGTTCGCCGGCGAGCATTCCCGCGTTGAGACCAACGGCGTCAATCTGCTCAACGGCCGCCAGCATGCCGACTCGACGCTGTTCCTGGATCATGCGGTGCCGAATTGCTCCAGCCGGGAGATCTTCCGCGCCGTGGTCGACGACCGCGGGCATTCGGTGTTCCAGGGCCGCATTATCGTGCAGCCCAAGGCGCAAAAGACCGACGCCAAGATGATGACGCGGGCGCTGTTGCTGTCCGACGAGGCCGAGGCCGACAACAAGCCGGAACTCGAGATTTTCGCCGACGACGTCACCTGCGGCCATGGCGCCACCACCGGCGCGCTCGACGAGAGCCTGCTGTTTTATCTGCGCGCGCGCGGCCTTTCCGAGAAGGAAGCCCAGGCGCTGTTGATCCAGGCCTTTGTCGGCGAGGCCATCGAGTCCATCGCCAATGACGATTTGCGCGAACTTGCCATCGCGGCCGCGCAGCGCTGGCTGGAGGCGAGAGCATGACCACGCATCCGGCCGTCTCGAACGGCTCATATGATGTGGCGCGGGTGCGGGAAGATTTCCCCGCGTTGTCTCTCAAGGTCTATGGCAAGCCGCTGGTCTATCTCGACAACGCCGCGTCGGCCCAAAAGCCGAACGCGGTGCTCGACCGCATGACCGAAGCCTACAGATCCGAATACGCCAACGTGCATCGCGGGCTGCATTATCTCGCCAATGCGGCGACCGAAGCCTATGAGGGCGGCCGCGCCAAGGTGGCAAAATTCCTCAATGCCGGGCGGGCAGAAGAGATCATCTTCACCCGCAACGCCACCGAGGCGATCAACCTCGTCGCGTCCTCCTGGGGCCAGCCGAATATCGGAGAGGGCGATGAGATCGTCATCTCGATCATGGAGCATCATTCCAACATCGTGCCCTGGCATTTCCTCAGGGAACGTCAGGGCGCCGTGATCAAATGGGCGCCGGTGGATGACGAAGGCAACTTCCTGATCGACGAATTCGAGAAACTTCTGACCCCGCGTACCAAGCTGGTCGCGATCACACAGATGTCGAACGCGCTGGGTACGGTGGTGCCGGTCAAGGAGGTCGTCAAGATCGCCCATGCCCGCGGCATCCCGGTGCTGGTGGACGGCAGCCAGGCCGCCGTCCACATGACGATCGACGTCCGGGATATCGATTGCGATTTCTATGTCTTCACCGGTCACAAGCTGTACGGCCCGACCGGCATCGGCGCGCTCTATGCCAAGCATGAGCACCTGGTGGCGATGCGGCCCTATAACGGCGGCGGCGAGATGATCCGCGAGGTTTCCCGCGACGTCGTCACCTATGGCGATCCGCCGCACAAATTCGAGGCGGGCACGCCGGCGATCGTCGAGTCGATCGGGCTAGGTGCTGCGATCGATTACGTCAATTCGATCGGCAAGGAGCGCATCGCCGCGCACGAGCACGATCTGATGGTCTATGCCCAGGAGCGGCTGCGCGAAATCAATTCGCTGCGGCTGATCGGCACCGCCCGCGACAAGGGCCCGGTGATCTCGTTCGAGATGAAGGGCGCGCATCCGCACGATGTCGCGACCGTGATCGACCGGCAGGGCATCGCGGTGCGCGCCGGCACCCATTGCGTGATGCCGCTTTTAGAGCGGTTCAATGTCACAGCGACCTGTCGCGCCTCATTCGGCATGTATAATACGCGGGAAGAGGTCGACCATCTGGCACAGGCGCTCATCAAGGCACGGGATTTGTTCTCATGACCGACACGGCCCAAATGAAAACCGATGACGTCAAAACCGACGTCAAGACCACCAACATGGAAACGCAGTCGGCGCTGCCGCCGGAGGAGACCGAGCGGCTCAGCGGCGAGATCGTGGCTGCGTTGAAAACCGTGTTCGACCCGGAAATTCCGGCCGATATCTATGAACTCGGCCTGATCTACAAGGTCGACCTGAAGGACGATCGCGGCGTCGACGTCATGATGACGCTGACGACGCCGAATTGCCCGGCGGCCGGCGAACTCCCGACAATGGTGGAAAATGCGGTCGCCAGCGTGCCCGGCGTCGGCGTGGTCAATGTCAATCTGGTGTGGGATCCGGCGTGGACGCCGGATCGCATGAGCGACGAGGCGCGCCTGGTCCTCAATATGTGGTGAAGTTCCGTTGCCGAAACTGGCCGGTGTCATCGAGACTGCGCTTTATGTGGATGACCTCGAACGTGCGCGTGCGTTCTACGAGGCGGTGCTCGGGCTTGTGCCGCTGACGAGCGATTCGCGATTTCTTGCTTTCGATGTCGGTGGCCGCAGTGTTCTTTTGCTGTTTCGCCGCGGTTCGAACTGCCGGTCTGGGAAAAGCGGCTTGGTGAGCACGATGTTGCGATCGAAGGCAGAACCGATTGGCCGCGCGGCGGACGCAGCATCTATTTCCGCGATCCCGACCATCATCTGCTGGAACTCGTTACACCGGGCGTTTGGGCGATTTATTAGGAAGAAGATGGCTCAATCAGACGGCTTCCAATCGAGTGAGACCTTCACAGCGACGATTTCGTTGTTATTTTAACGCTAGAGGATCTTGCCGCCATCGGGCGGCTTAAGGAGATCGACTGCAATGGACACCACCGCACCAGTCTCCAAGCCGAAGCCGCGGCCCCGTCCGCAGGTCATGAAGCTGACGGAGGCTGCCGCCCATCGCATTACGGAACTGACCCAGCGCGCCGATTCCGAAATCGTGGGCTTGCGCGTTGGCATCAAGAATGGCGGCTGCGCCGGGCAGTCCTATACGGTCGAATACGCACACGATGTCCGTCCCACCGACGAGATTGTCGAAGACAAGGGCGTCAAGATCCTGGTCGATCCCAAGGCCGTGCTGTTCCTGCTCGGCACCGAGATGGACTACAAGGCCGACAAGATGCAGGCCCAGTTCATCTTCAATAACCCCAACCAGATCAGCGCCTGCGGGTGCGGCGAGTCGGTGCAGCTGACCCCTGCCAAGATCGACGACTGATTGCGGGTCACGGGCCCGCGATGGACCGCGATTTCCTGATCGATCTGTTCGCGGATTTCGGTCCGGTCACGATCCGGCGGATGTTTTCCGGCTTCGGCATTTCAGCAGATGGTACCAACTTCGCGCTTGCCTTGCGTGGCGGGCTGTATCTGCGCGCCGATGAGCAGACCATTCCGCGGTTCGAGGCGGAGGGATCGCAGCCGTTTTCGTATCAAACCCGGACCAAGACCGTCACCGTGGCGTCGTACTGGCAATTGCCGGAACGGCTCTACGACGACCCCGAGGAACTGACGGATTGGGCAAAGGCGTCGCTGGCGGCCGCCCAGCGCGCGGCGCTCCGCAAGCGCCCGAAGGCGAAGAAGGCTGTCGCGAAGAAAGCGGCGGCGAAGAAGGTCGTGAAGAAGGCCCCGCCAAAGAAGGCGACGAAGAAAACGCCCAAGAAGAAAGCATCAAGGAAAAAGGCCTCATCCTGAGGAGCGCTCTTGGCGCGTCTCGAAGGATGTGACGCAAGCACCCGTAGCCATGGTTCGAGACGCGCAAGATGCACTCGTCACCATGAGGGCGGTAGCGTTTCCTGGAATTGAACCTTATGCCACCCGGGTCTGGGTTTCCGCGACGTATTCCGGATCGACTTCGCAGATCACGCGATTGCGGCCGTTGCGCTTGGCGGCATAGAGGCAGGCATCGGCGCGCTCGATCAGCGAATCCCTGTCGTCGCCCGGCTTGAGGATCGAGACGCCGACCGAGATGGTGACGCGGCCGAGAATTTCTCCGGTCGATTTTTTCTTCAGCTCTTTCGACATCACGGCGCGGCGGATGTGATCGGCGACCGTCAGCGCCTGGCGCAGCGCGGTGTTCGGCAACACGACGGCGAATTCCTCGCCGCCATAGCGGGCGGTGATGTCCTGGCCCTTGATGGTCTGTTTCAGCGACATGCCGACCAGACGAAGCACCTGATCGCCGGTCAAATGACCGTAGGAGTCGTTGAACGATTTGAAGTGGTCGATGTCGAACATCAAAAGCGAAAGCGGTTCGCCGCTCGCGAGCGCACTCTCGACGGCGCTGTCGATCGAACGATCGAAATATTTGCGGTTGCCGAGGCCGGTCAGGGGGTCAGTCAGGCTCTCGGCCCTGATCGCATCGAGGCTGTGCTGCAGATTGCTGATCTCGGTTTTCGACAGCGCCAGCCGCTCTTCCAGCGCCTTGTTGGTATCGCGCATCTCCCGCGTCGACTTCACCAGCGATTCGACGATTTCCTTGACCTGACCGTTGTTCTTGGCGAACGCGAGTTTTTTCGCCGCACCCGACAGGTCGTCGTCGTAGGTCGCCGACATTCCGAGCGCTTCGGTGATGAGGGCCATCACGTCATCGATTTCGCCGATCACGCGGGCGCCGACCTTGTCGATGCGGTCGGAGGTCTTGATCTGGGAAAGATAGGTCTCGTAGATCTGTTCGAGATCGGCCTCGGTCAACTTGCCGCTGCGCGCCAGCGTCTCGTTGATGATCTTGTTAAGCTGGGAATTGTATCCGGTCGCGTAGACGTACCAGATTTCATAATTGCGGGGGACTGCGGTCTGCCGAAGCGACTTGATCTGGCCAAGCGCCACTTCCGCGAAGGCCATTGTGCGTTCGTGTTCGTCGAGCACGTCTTGTCCCCAAATAGCGAGCGTTCTGCCCGTCACGTCCCCGAGCGCAATGTCTAGAAATAATGCGGTTACGCTAACGAAGGAGAGTGAACAGCCGGTAAACGGTTTCCGCCAATGACCGATCGCGCTTCCCGCGATCGGGCCTTGCAAGCCAGGACCTTGGTGAATCAGGGCTTTGTTGGATCAAACCCGGGCGCGGACGGGCCGCAGCAGGAACGCCGGCAGATGCGAATGATCGGCGGGCTCCGATGCCGCGTCGCGGGGGGGCGGCGCGGATTCGGCGCGGCCGATCGACGGGGTACGCGAGGCCGGCGGCTTGGCCGGTGGCGCAAACGCTGCGGCGGGTGCCTGTGGCTGCGGGGCGGGACCGCGGCCAGCATTGTCTCGGCGCGGCTCGCGGTCACGGCGTGGCTTGCGGCCTCCGCGCGAACCCTCACGGGAACCTTCGCGTGTACGCGGCTCGCGCGGCCGCTCGGTGCCGCCATTGGCGCCATCAGCCGAATGCTCTGACGGTTGTACTGCGGCGCCGCCCTCGGCATGGGGAATGGTTTGCCCGGTCAGCTTTTCGATCGCTACTATCGACTTCTGATCGAGCGGCGTGACGATGGAGATCGCCGTTCCGGCGCGGCCGGCGCGGCCGGTGCGGCCGATGCGGTGAACGTAATCGTCGGCATGATGGGGGACGTCGAAATTGAAGACGTGGCTCACCGCGGGAATGTCGAGGCCGCGGGCTGCGACGTCGGAGGCGACCAGCAACGGAATTTCACCCTTGCGGAATTGATCGAGGGCGGCGGTGCGTGCGGACTGATCCATGTCGCCGTGAAGCGCGCCCACGCTGAAGCCGTGCTTCTGCAGCGATTTGTGAACAACCGCGACTTCACGCTTGCGATTGCAGAAGATAATCGCGTTGTTGAGGTCCTTGGCATCGCGCAGCAGGCGGCGCAGAACCTCGCGCTTCTCATGCGGCTCGCGGCCGACCGCGACCTGGAACTGAGACACGCCGACGGCCGTGGTGGCGGGCCTGGAAACCTCTACCTTCTCGGGATTGTGCAGGAAGGCTTCGGTGATGCGGCGGATTTCCGGGGGCATGGTCGCGGTGAAGAACAGCGTCTGCCGCGTGAACGGGATCATCTTGCAGATGCGCTCGATGTCCGGAATGAAGCCCATATCCAGCATGCGGTCGGCTTCGTCGATCACCAGCAATTCGACGCCGGTCAGCAACAGGCCGCCGCGCTCGGTGTGGTCGAGCAACCGGCCGGGTGTTGCGATCAGGACATCGACGCCGCGGGTCAATTTGACGTCCTGGTCGCCGAACGAGACGCCGCCGATCAGCAGCGCGACATTGAGCTTCTGGCCGGCGCCGTATTTGTCGAAATTCTCTTTCACCTGAGCGGCGAGTTCGCGCGTCGGTTCGAGGATGAGAGTGCGGGGCATTCTGGCGCGGGCACGGCCCTTTTCCAGAATGGTGAGCATCGGAAGGACGAACGCAGCGGTCTTGCCGGTGCCGGTCTGGGCGATGCCGAGAACGTCCCGGCGGGCCAGAACATGGGGGATCGCCTGTTCCTGAATGGGGGTAGGGGTGGTGTAACCGGTGGCCGCGACGGCGGCGAGCACCTTGTCGGACAAGCCGAGATGGGAAAAAGACATTGAGCCTCTGGCAGATACCGCCGCTTGGAATCTCAGAAAAAGCTGTCGCGCTCAACCCCGGAACGGCACGCAAATTTGCACGGGATTTTTGGATACGCAGACAGGCGGCTTAATCAAAGCATCGCGTTTCGATACCGGGCCGCGTCAAGCCGGAACATAGGCGCGTATTGGCCAAAGTCAATGGAGCAGGCGCGGGAAGCGCTGAAAAAGCTTAATGTTTTCGCTGAAAAAGCCGCCAGAATGGGCCTGTTCCGCGAGGGGCGGGTGGCTTCCGGCGAGCCGAATCGGGCGTGGTCGGAACGTCACGAAAGCTTCGCTTTTCGTCTACGTCGGGCGCGTGGTTGGTTGCGCTTCCGGCGCCGCTTCAACCCCGCACGCCGTGGTTGGAGGGTGGTGCAAGAACACCGGCCGCAGCATGTTCTCGAAGGCTCCATCTGCGCGTGGTGTGGTGGGCGCCGGCCCTCAATTTCCCCACACCGTTGATCCGAAAAGGGAGCCGCCGGGCGACCGTGCTAGATTGAACCGCAGGTCCCGGTTTGCCGACCAACGCATCGGCGGTCAGGGCGCCTCGTGGACTATCAAGGTAAAGCGGGAACAGGGATGAGGAACTGGCTGCGGTTCAGGGCTATCGCGATCTTTGGCCTCGCGGCGGCATTGCTGACGCTCGCTCAGCCCGCGCAGGCCGAAAAGCGCGTCGCGCTGGTCATCGGCAACAATGATTACAGGAACGTGCCCAAGCTGCAGAAGGCGGTCAATGACGCCCGCACCATGGGCGATACGCTGAAGCAGCTCGGCTTCACCGTGATGGTCGCCGAGAACCAGACCCGCCAGGCCTTCAGCGAGAGCCTGCTGGCGTTCGACAAGGCGCTGGGGCCCGGCGATACCGCGTTCTTCTTCTATGCCGGCCATGGCTTCGAAATCGCCGGCCAGAATTTTCTGTTGCCGACCGACGTGCCGGCCGCGGGCGAGGGCCAGGAAGAGCTGGTGCGTGACGCGTCCGTGCTGGCCGACCGCATCATCGAGCGACTGCAGAACACGGGCGTGCGCACCGCGATCCTGGTGTTTGACGCCTGCCGCAACAATCCGTTCGAGCGCTCGGGCACCCGTGCACTGGCCGGTGGCGGCGGGTTGGCGCCGATGACGCAATTGCCGGAAGGCGTGTTCTCGGTGTTTTCGGCGGGGCCGCGGCAGACCGCGCTGGATCGTTTGTCGAACAATGACGACAATCCCAATTCGGTGTTCACCCGAACCTTCTCGAAGGAATTGCTGCAACCCGGCGAGAATATGGTCGAGGTCGCCCAGCACACCCGCCGGCTCGTCAGCGAAATGGCCGAGACCGTGAGCCACAAGCAGATCCCGGTTTATTTCGACCAGATGGTCGATGACGTCTTCCTCAACGGCACGGCAAAGGGGCAATCGGACGCAGCCAAGCAACCGGATGCGGAAACGACCAAGCCGGCGCAGCAGGTTGCGGCGCTGCCGCCGGTGTCGGTGCCGCGCACCGCTCCGCCGTCGAATGACGCCGTCAACGCACCGATCGCGCTGTTCTCCCGGCATAATGGCGGCTGGACCGTGGTGTTCTCGATTCTCGATCCGACGCTCGGCATTTCCTGGCGGATGGGCGACAGCGGCGATTTCCGAGAGACCGGATTTCTCGACACGCTCGATCCGCGAACCCGCAAACGGATGCCCAATCCGTCGATCGAGCTTTCCGCCGATGCGCCGGCAGCCACGCTTCAGGTTCGCTATGTCGATACCTCAGGCGAAATGCAGGGGCCGTTTCCGATCAAGTTCGATCCGGAGGCCGCGCTGATCCATGACCAGCGAAAAATCCTCGACATGACTGCGACGAGCTGGCTGTCATTTCGCGAATTCAACGGCTTGCTGGTCTATTATACCCAGCTGATGTCGTATCGCTGCGCGATCCGCGAGGCCCGCGTTGGTATCGACACCGCGGTGCCTGACAAGGTCCTGAAAATGCCGCCCTGCGATCCCAGGGATCCCAGCGTGATTCCAAGCGACGCCGCGCCATATCTGAAGCTGCCGCCTGCAACCAAATCGGTGTCGGTCGAATTGACCTATCGCGACGGCAGCGTGTCTGAGATAAAAAGCTTCCGGCGCTAACGCGGATGGCAATGGAAGCTGGATCATGGACGCGGGCACTCCCTCCGAACGGCAACCGTCGCGCACGATAAACACCCGCTGCTGCATCGTCGGCGGGGGCCCGGCGGGGATGATGCTGGGCTATTTGCTCGGCCGCGCCGGCGTCGAGACCGTTGTGCTGGAAAAACACGCGGATTTTTTCCGCGATTTCCGCGGTGACACCGTGCATCCCTCGACGCTTCAGGTGATGCGCGAACTCGGTCTGATCGACGGGTTCCTGAAACTACCGCATCAGCAAATACAGAAGATGGACGGCCTGTTCGGCGGCACCACGATCCGCATCGCCGATCTCAGCCGGCTCAAGGTGAACTATCCCTTCATCGCCTTCATGCCGCAGTGGGATTTCCTCAATTTCCTGCGCGAGAGCGGCAAGCGGTTTGCCTCGCTCAAGGTCATGATGAACACCGATGCCACCGATTTGATCTGGTCAGGCGATACCGTCACCGGCGTGCTGGCCAATACGCCGGAGGGACCGGTCGAGATTCGTGCGGATCTCACCATCGGATGCGATGGCCGGCATTCGATCGTGCGGCAATGCGCCAAACTGGAGGTCGAAGAGATCGGCGCGCCGATGGATGTGCTGTGGTTTCGCGCCGGCCGTCACGCCGATGAAAGCGAAAACCTGTTCGCGCGCCTCGAGCCCGGCAAGATGATGGTGACCTTCGATCGCGGCGATTACTGGCAATGCGCCTATGTGATCGCCAAGGGACAATATGACGTGGTGAAAGCGCGCGGGCTCGATGCTTTCCGCGCCGATATCGTCAGCATGGCGCCGGTCCTGAAGACCGGGATAGCTGATGTGAAGACGTGGGACGACGTCAAGCTGTTGACGGTGGCGATCAACCGGCTGCAGCGCTGGACGCGGCCGGGGCTATTGTGCATCGGCGATGCCGCGCACGCGATGTCGCCGGTGGGCGGCGTTGGCGTCAACCTCGCGGTCCAGGATGCGGTCGCAACCGCGAACCTGCTGGCGGAGAAGCTGGTTAAGGGGCGTCCGTCCGAAGACGAACTGGATGCCGTGCGCCAGCGCCGCGCGTTTCCGGTGCGGGTGACGCAGACGATGCAGACCGTGATTCAAAACAACATCATCAGCGTTGCGCTGACGCCGGGCGATCAGCCGCTGAAAGTCCCGCTGTTCGTGCGCGTGATCAACGCCTTGCCCTGGCTGCAAGGCATCACCGCGCGTTTGCTCGCGATCGGCGTGCGCCCCGAGCATGTGCGTTCGCCGGCGGCGCCGGCCAACTCAGCTATCCCGTAAGGACGGCTATCCCGAAACCGAAAAGCCGCCGTCGACGGGAATGGCGGTGCCGGTGACGAAATCCGACGCCGCTGAACTCAGGAATACCGCGATGCCGGCGAAGTCCGCGATGGCGCCCCATCGCGCCGCCGGCGTGCGCGCCAGCACCTTGTCATGCAGGCCATCGATCTGCTGCCGTGCGCCCTTGGTCAGGTCGGTGTCGATCCAGCCCGGCAGCACGGCGTTGGCCTGGATGTTGTCGCCGGCCCATGCGCAGGCGCAGGACCGGGTGAACTGCACGATGCCGCCTTTGCTGGCGGCATAGGCCGGCGCGAAGCTGGCGCCGAAGATCGACATCATCGAACCGATATTGATGATCTTGCCGCCGCCCGCTTCTTTCATCGCGGGATAGACCGCCTGCGAGCATAGAAAGGCGCTGGTGAGGTTGGTCTGGATGATGCTGTTCCATTCCTCGACATCGAGCAGATGCGGCGGCTTGCGGACGGTGATGCCGGCGTTGTTGACGAGAATGTCGATGCGGCCGAGTTCGCGTTTGACACGCTCGGCCATCGCCGCCACCGCAGCCTTGTCGGTGACGTCGGTGACGACGGAGATCGCCTTCACGCCGTGCTGCCGAAGCTCGGCCACGGCATCGTTCGACTTCGCCTCGTTGCGCGCCACGACCGCGATGGCGGCGCCGGCCTTGGCCAACCCGCGCGCCATGCCAAGACCGATCCCGCCATTGCCGCCGGTCACGATCGCGACCTTGCCGGTGAGATCAAACAGTTTTGCCGTCATGAGCATTTCCTCATTGTTGTTGGGCGAGCTGGCTCGTCGCCAGGCTGGCCATCAGGTTCAACATCGGGCCTCGATAACGGGCAGGCCCTCGACTTCAGCGCTTGCCTTGCCAGATCAGGATCAGGCCGAGCCCCGCGAGCGCCACACCGTAGCCAGCCCATTGGATATCGTTGATCATGAAGCTGGATTGCGGCCACTTGATCACGCCGGTGCCCTGGCCGATCCATAGCATGCCGATGGCGAGCGCAATAAAGCCAACGGTCAAAAGCAATTGGCGCATGGACCGATCCTTATTCGCATGGGCTGCTGCGGCAACCGCATCCGTGCGACAACCGCACTTGGGAT
>Ga0193717_1001793_pt1 | contig 12866 bp, 6 predicted proteins | sample U2c2metaG_FD_145900 | JGI IMG/M metagenome (GOLD analysis project Ga0193717, IMG submission 145900) | Soil microbial communities from a riparian zone of the East river system, Colorado, United States - U2c2 | ecosystem: Environmental > Terrestrial > Soil > Riparian zone | place: USA: East River...
TCCCGATTGGTGAGATTGCCGATGCCAAACAAACGCTCCACCGTCGCCAGCATGGAGGTATGGTCATAGAGCGTGTGGTCGATCACGCCGCGCGGAATGTAGGGCGAGATGACGAGGGCGGGGACACGGACGCCGAGCTGGTCGAACTTGAAGTTGTGCTGGATGTAGCGTGTCGTCTCGAGATCGCCGGGCGGCACTGCCGGGCCAGGTGCCACGTGATCGTAGAAACCGCCGTGCTCGTCGAAGGTGACGATCAGCAGGGAGTGCTCCCAATGCGGCGAATTGCGGATCGTTTCGTAGACCTGCTTGATCAGCGCCTCGCCGCGCGTGACGTCGTCGAGCGGATGCATGGAATTGCCGCACGAGAAGTCGCCGGGTCCCGTCGCATCGAACTCCTTCGCGCCGTATTTCGGCTCGATGAACACGAACGGCGTGCCGAAACTCGGCTTGTTCAGTTCCGCTGCGAAGTCATCGAAGCCCTTGAACCGCCCCTGCAGGAGATTGAGGTTCATGCCTTCCAGCGCGAAACTGACCGGGAAGTCGTCGCCTTCGAAGATCGTCCAGTCGATGCAATTGGCATCCAGCAGGTCGAAGATGTTGCCGTTCTGGAACGCGTAGCCCGCCACGGTCGTCGAGGTGACGACGTCGAGCGAGCTGGGGCTGCCGTCGAGCCCGCCGGAAGTGGCCGCAAGCTGGAAGAAGCGGTTGGGCCAGGTGGGGCCCGGCAGCGACGAGAAATACTGGTCGCAGACCGCGAACTCCCGGGCGAGCGCGTTGATCACGGGCAACTGCCGGGGATCGTAACAGTGCATGATGCGGTCCGGCGTGGTCGAGCCGCCGTCGAGGTAGTTCTGGATGAAGCCTGAATTGTCGATCGGCGGATAGCCGCCGAGCACCGGATTATACACCGCGTTCTCGCCGCACAGTGCGACAAGGGTGTTCTCGAATTCGTGGCCGGGATCCTTGTCGATGCCCTCCAGGGCGAAATCCGCCGGCGTGCTGACCGCCACGGTTGCCAGCGTCGTGGGATCGATGTTGCTGCTGAGGACGGGATCGAAGCCTGCGTTGAAGACCGTCGGGTTGCCGGCGGGATCGACACCGGTGATCCCGCTGAAGCCCAGCATATGGTCGAAGGCCCTGTTCTCGAGCGTCAGCACGAAGACATGCTGGATTTTCGGCGGCGCCGGCCTGCCCCGCCCCCTGAGGCTGGCGAGGAGTTTGAGAAGGGCGAGGAGAGCGCAGCGGAGCGTGTCCCAGGCGACGCAGACGAGCTGAAACGCCCAGGAAAACAGGACACAGACGGTATTCACGATCCAGGCGAAGGCGATGCAAACCCATTTCGCGAGCCAGTACCAGGCCTGGCAAACCCAGTTCGCCACCCAGTAGTAGGCACGGCAGAAGAAGCCGGCGATGCAGTCCCAGGGCGTGTACCAGTGGCACTCTTCCCAGGACGTGCATTGGCTCGAGCCTTCGTCGGCCCATTGCGAGCATTGGTCCGATCCCTCGTCGGCCCATGTCGTGCAGGTGTAGTCGAGTTGCGCGCTCCAGTCCTTGCAGGAGATGACCAATGTATTGACCCACTTCGTGCAGGTGGACATCGTCAGACTCCTTCCCCTCGATAGCGCATGCGAAGGCCCCGATAGAGCAGGGCGAGCCGGACTCGCGCGATGCCGATGCCCGCCGCCTTGCCGATCATGCCCACGCCGATGACGAAGGCTGCGCTCGCCAACACTTCGCCGAGCAGCGGCATTGGAACGATATCCGGAAGAAACAGGTGGCGGACGATCAGAAGGCCGATCGCGCCGACCAGGAAAGCACCACTCATGGCGCAACCGCATTCGTTGCGGAGTCGCTTCACTCTCTGGACATAGGGCCGAAGGGCGTCGCGCCGATCCGGCCGTATAGCCAGCAGCCGTTCGAGGATATCGCCGCTTCCCGTGGCGAGCGTCGTGTTGCTGCCCATCGATGGCCTCGTCGGAACAGGCGGTCGGCCTGCCGTTGCGAAGGTGCCGTCCCTAGCTTCAGCGCGTCTGTCCGAAGTTACCGTGAGGATGCGCGCTCTTCCAGACCTTCGGGCGCATCTGCTCTGCAAACCGACCCGCAACTTTCCCGTAAGGGTTGACGACCCCGCCGGCTTCTGGATAGCTGTTCGACAACGATTTGGTCGCTCAATCGACATCAAATCGATCGACGATCGCATCGTAACACTCACAAAAAAGGGAGGACGATCGTGAAGAAACTGTTGATTGCTACCGCCGCCACAGCCGCCCTGGTCAGTTTTGCCGGAGCCCCGCAATCGGCGGACAAGAAAACCCTGGCCTTCGTGGTCAACGGCGCCTCCGATTTCTGGAAGGCGGCCGAAGCCGGCGTCAAGAAGGCACAAGGCGAACTGCCGAACTACACGCTCGTCTTCAAGTATCCCGAGCAGTCGTCGGCGGCCATCCAGACGCGCATGATGGACGATCTCGTCGCCGCCGGCGTCGCCGGTATCATGGTGAGCGCGGTCGACCCCAAGACCATGGGCGACGCGCTGAACCGCGTCGGCGGGCAGGTCGCCCTGTTCACCACCGACAGCGACGCGCCCAACAGCAAACGCATCGCCTATATCGGCTCCTCGAACACCGACGCCGGCAAGCAGGCCGGCCAGCTGATGCTGAAGGCGCTGCCCAACGGCGGCAAATGCATGGGCTTCGTCGGCCTGCCGGGTGCCGACAATGCGCGCGAGCGCATCGAGGGCGTGAAGGAGACCATCAAGGGCTCGAAGATCGAGCTGGTCGACGTCCGCGCCGACGACATCGACCAGACGCGCGCCAAGCGCAACGTCGAGGACACGATCACCGCCCGTCCGGAAATCAACTGCATGGTCGGCTTCTATTCCTACAACACGCCGCGCATCTACGAGGCGCTGAAGGAGGCCGGCAAGATCGGCAAGGTGACGATCATCGGCTTCGACGAGGACCCGATCACCCTGGGCGGCGTGAAGGAAGGCACGATCGTCGGTACCGTCGTGCAGCAGCCTTATGAATGGGGCTATCAGGGCATGAAGGACATGGCCAAATACCTCGAGGGCGACAAGTCCTTCATCCCCGCGAACCACCTGATCATCGTGCCGACCAAGATCATCGACAAGAGCAACGTCGATGACTTCTGGGCGGAGCTGAAGACGCGGCAGGGCAAGAAGTAAGGCTGATGCCTCTTGCTCTTCTGGACCGCGAGCCTCCGGCTCGCTCGGAAGAATGAGCGAGCCGGAGGCTCGCGGTCCGGAAGATGACGTGACGTCTCCGCCGCTTCTCGAACTCGTATCGGTCAGCAAGACCTATCCCGGGGTGAAGGCGCTCGATCGCGTCAACCTCCGCGTCGGGCGCGGCGAGGTGCTGGCGCTGATCGGCGAGAACGGCGCCGGCAAATCGACCCTGATGAAGATCCTGGGCGGGGTCGTCGAGCCGAGCGAAGGCACGATCCGCATCGAGGGTGCCGAGCATGCCTCGCTCACGGTCGCCGGCGCCATGGCAGTGGGAATCGCCTTCGTGCACCAGGAGCTCAATCTCTTCGACAATCTCGACGTGGCGGCCAACGTGATGATCGGGCGCGAGCCGGTCTTCGGCGGGCCGTTGAAGCTGATCGACCGGACGGCGCTGGAGGCAAAGGTGACGCCGCTGCTGCGGCGGCTCGGCGTCGACTTCGAGGCGGATACGCCGGTCGCCGACCTGTCGCTCGCCCAGCGCCAGCTCGTCGAGATCGCGAAGGCGCTGTCGCTCGAGGCGCACATCGTCATCATGGACGAGCCGACCTCGAGCCTCACCGCCTCGGAGACGGCGCGCCTCTTGAAGGTGATCGCCGAACTGAAGGCCGGCGGCGTGGCGGTGATCTTCATCTCGCACCGCTTGAACGAGGTCGAGCACTGCGCCGACAGGGTCGTGGTGCTGCGCGACGGCGCCGTCGTCGGTGAATTGGGGGGCGGTGAGTTGGCGCGCGGCCAGATCAAGCACGATGCCATGATCCGCATGATGATCGGCCGCGACCTGAAATCGCTCCATATACCGGCCAGCCGCGCACCCGGCGCTGCGGTGCTCGAGATCGCGGGCTTCAGGACGGCGGCGCACGCCGCGCACGCGCTCGACCTTTCCCTGTTCTCGGGTGAGATCCTCGGCATGGCGGGCCTGGTCGGCGCCGGCCGCACCGAGCTCGCCTGCGCCATCTTCGGCATCGACCGCCCGGCCGGCGGGGAATTGCGCCTCGACGGCCTGAAGGTCTCCATACGCTCGCCGCGCGATGCCATCGATCTCGGCATCTTCCTCGTGCCGGAGGACCGCAAGCGGTCCGGGCTGGTGCTCGAATCGTCGGTGAACGAGAACATCTCGCTCGCCAACCTCTCAGCCTTCGCCTCGCGCCTGCTCATCCGCATCGGTGCCGAGCGCCGCAACGCTGTCGAGCGCAGTGCTGCGCTCGACATCAGGACGGCCTCCATCGACACGATCGTCGGCACCCTGTCGGGCGGCAACCAGCAGAAGGTCGTGCTGGCGAAGTGGCTGTCGATGACGCCGAAGGTCGTCATCTTCGACGAGCCGACACGCGGCATCGATGTCGGCTCGAAGTCGGAAATCTACAAGTTGATGCGCGGACTTGCCGATTCCGGCGTCGCCGTCCTCATGATCTCGAGCGACATGGAGGAGGTGATCGGCGTCAGCGACCGCATCGTGGTCATGCGCGAGGGCCGGATCGGCGGCTTCCTCGCGCGGCCTGAGTTCAGCGAGGAGAATGTTATGCGGCTGGCCGTTGGCCGGCACGACATGCAGGAAGCGGAGGCCGTGTCATGCTGAAGAAGGATCTCGGCCTCTTCCTGCTGATCCTCGTGGTGGGCCTCGTCGTGGCCATCCTGAACCCGCGCTTCCTGTCGCCGATCAACCTCGGCAATACGGCGAACCTGATCGGCCTGTTCGGACTGTTCTCGATCGGCGAGGGCTTCGTCATCATCACCGGCGGCATCGACCTCGCGATCGGCTCGATCTTCGCCCTGCTGGGCGTCATCTTCGTCGATCTGCTCGTGACCTGGCAGCTGAGCTGGTGGCTTGCCCTGCTCATTGTCGTGTTCGGCGGTATCGTGCTGGGCGCGATCCACGGCTTCCTCGTCACCCGCCTGCGCCTGCAGCCGTTCATCGTCACCCTGTGCGGCCTGCTGATCTACCGCGGCGTTGCGCGCTACTACACCAACGACGGCACCGCCGGCTTCGAGTTCGGCCAAACCTTCCCGACGCTCGAGTGGCTGACGACGGGCCGCACCCTCGGCGTGCCGCATTCCTTCATCATGTTCCTCGCGGTGGCTGTCGTGATGGGGGTGCTGCTGCATCGCTCGGTGTTCGGCCGCTATCTGTTCGCCGTCGGCAAGAACGAGGAGGCGGCGCGCTACTCGGGCATCCGTACGCAGCGCATCGTGGCGGCGGCCTATATCATCAGCGGCGGCCTGGCGGGTCTCTCCTCGATTTACCTCGCGATGTACACGCGCTCGATTTCGCCGGCGTCGCACGGCAATTTCTACGAGCTCTATGCCATCGCCGCCGCCGTGCTGGGCGGCTGCTCCCTGCGCGGCGGCGAGGGGTCGATTCTCGGCATTGTGCTGGGTGCCATCCTGCTGCAGATCCTGCAGAACCTGGTGAACCTGCTCGGCATCCCGAGCTCGCTCAACTTCGCCGTGATGGGCACGGTGATCCTGATCGGCGTCGTGGCCGACCAGCAGCTCACGCGCCTCAGGAATCGCCGGGCCAGACGTTAGCTTACGCCGTCTCGTCCCGCGCCAGCGCCCGTACGAAGGTGGCGTGGTCGGACACTGCCGCCCGGAGCACACGGTGAGGCGGATCCTACAAAGCCTGATTGTCCTATCGTCTCTTGCCGTCCCTGGTGCGCTTGGAAGTAGCTGCACGGCTCGCGTCGTTTCACAAACCGTGCGACGTCAGCTTGCCTTTGTCAGAGCAAACGATATTGGCGGGCACGTCCTGGAGAAGCGCTTCGTATTGAAAGCATCTGCCTTCAATCCACGTCGGCCGGGCTTAGGCACCTTGTAGCGCACGGTATCTCAACGCCACTCACCTCCCCCAACTCGAACTAGCTGAGAAAGGCACATAATGTCCGTCTCAAAGAGCGTCTTCTGCGTATCAATGGCGGCGCTAATTTTGTTCGCTCCGTCCGCTTTCGCCCAGACGAACAACGGTACGCCTCAGCCGTCGCCTCTTACCACCGGTCCGGCCGCTACTCCCGGGAACCCGAACTCCTCTGGAGCAGGCTCCACCAACCAACCCAGTAGGAAAAGGCACCGTCATAATCGCAACTCCAATGGCTCAGGCGGACCGTCCACGGGCGGCACGGGCTCGCAGGGCAACTGAGCATCCGGGTCGCCCGCCTCACGGCAGTCCAACCGCATGAACGAAGTTGTGAACACACAAACGACCAACCACCCGCGCGTCCATCGCATGCGTTGGATCGTGGCGTCGGCGGTGCTGATCCTGATCGCCATCGTACTCTGGCAGAAGTTGGCGCAAAAGCCGCGGACGAGAGGAGCCGCGGCACAGATTGTCAGGGTTACACAAGCGACGCACGGCGATATGCCGGTAATTCTGAACGAACTGGGTACCGTCACGCCGACCGCCACGGTCACCGTCATGCCCAACCAAGCCGTCAGCGGTTATTTGACCGAAGTGCCCTTTCAGGAAGGGCAGGACGTGCAGAAGGATCAAGTGCTGGCGCAGATCGACCCCCGTCCGTACCAGGCGGCACTCGATCAGGCCATTGGAACGCTGCAGCGCGACCAGGGCCTCCTCGACGAGGCGAAGATGGACCTCGCGCGCTACCAGAAGCTCGTCGGGCAGAACTCCATCGCGCGTCAGCAGGCCGAAGACCAAGCCTATGTCGTCCAACAGAACGAGGGCACGGTAAGGCTCGACCAGGCAGCGGTCGAGACGGCAAAGTTCAACCTCTCCTATTGCCGCATCGCCTCGCCCGTCGCAGGCCGTGTGGGCCTGCGTCTCGTCGATCCGGGTAACTACATCACCGGCTCATCGAGTACCGGAGTTGCCGTCGTCACGACGATCAAGCCGACGACGGTCGAATTCACGGTTGCTCAGAACGATCTCCAGAAAGTGGTCGAGCGGTTCCACGCAGCAGGCGTGAAGTTGCCAGTGATGGCTTACACCAGCGATGGTGGTAAACAGCTTGCGACGGGCACGCTGTATGCCATCAACAATCAGATGACCACGGGCACCGGCACCGTCACATTGCGCGCCGCCTTTGCCAACGACGACGAAGCCCTGTTTCCCAGCGAATTCGTCAACGTTCAGTTGCTCGTGGATACGTTGCATCAGGCCGTGCTCGTGCCGGCGGCAGCCGTGCTGAGTGGCGCGCCGGGCAACTACGTCTACCTCGTGAACAAGGATGATACGGCTTCGGTGCACAAGGTCACGCTGGGGCCGAGTGACGGCCAGAACACCGTTATCGCCAGCGGCCTCAGTCCCGGCGACACCGTCGTCACCGACGGCACCGACCGATTGAGTGACGGCGCGAAGATCAAGGTCGCGACGGCGTCGGCGCAGCGAGTCTCCCGGACTTCGGGATCGCCATCGCCCGCAAGGAAGACTGGCGGCAACGACGCCCCGTTGCCGGGCAGATGAGCCGCGAACGCGATCGATGAACATTTCCCATCTGTTCATCGTGAGGCCGGTGGCGACGTCGCTGCTGATGATCGCCCTCGTGCTCGTCGGTCTCGTCTCGGTGGGCTTCCTGCCTGTTTCGTCCTTGCCCGACGTCGACTACCCGACGATCCAGGTGCAGACATTCTATCCCGGCGCGAGCCCGCAGGTGATGTCGACCACGGTGACGGCACCGCTCGAAGTGCAGCTAGGCCAGATTCCCGGCCTGCAGCAAATGACCTCGTCGAGTTCCTCGACGGCCTCGATCATCACCTTGCAGTTCGATCTGTCGATGAACCTCGATGTCGCCGAGCAGGACGTGCAGGAGGCAATCAACGCGGCCAACAGCCTGTTGCCGAGCGGCCTGCCGGCGCCTCCGACCTACGCGAAAGTCAATCCGGCAGATCAGCCGATCCTGACGCTGGCGGTGACGTCCAAGGCGATGTCGCTCACCCAATTGCAGGACATCGCCAACAATCGGCTCGCTTCCAAGATCGCCGAGGTGCCCGGCGTCGGCCTCGTCAGCCCGGCCGGCGGCAACGTACCGGCGATCAGGGTGGAGGCGAACCCGCAAAAGCTCGCCGCCTACGGGCTCAGCATCGACGATCTGCGCACGCTGCTCAGCAACATCACATTGAGCCAGCCGAAGGGCAATTTCGACGGTCCCGATCTCGATTACACGATCAACGACAACGATCAGATTTCGGATCCGCAGGACTATCTCGATACGGTCATTGCCTACCAAAACGGCTCGCCGGTCTTGATGCGCGACGTGGCCACGGTCAGCCAGGCCGCCCAGAATATCGAGCAGGGCGCCTGGTTCAACGGCACGGCGGCGATCGTGCTCAACGTCCAGCGTCAGCCGGGTGCCAACGTCATCAAGACCGTCAATCAAATCAAGCAACAGCTGCCGCAGCTGCTGGCTAGCCTGCCCCCCTCGATGCACGTCGAAATCGTGGCGGACAGTACCGGGGTGATCCGTTCTTCCGTCGACGACGCCTTCTTCGAGCTGGTGCTGGCGATCGTGCTCGTCGTCCTGGTGATCTTCGTCTTCCTGCGGAATCTGCCGGCGACGATCATCCCGAGCATTTCCGTGCCGGTTTCCCTGATCGGCACGCTGGCGGTGATGTACAAGCTCGGCTACTCGATCGACAATCTCTCGCTGATGGCGCTGATCATCGCCACCGGCTTTGTCGTCGACGATTCGATCGTGATGATCGAGAACATCGTGCGTTACCTCGAGGAGGGCATGAGCCCGCTCGACGCGGCGCTGACCGGGGCCGGGCAGATCGGCTTCACCATTCTCTCGCTGACGGTGTCGCTGATCGCCGTGCTCATCCCGCTGTTGTTCATGGGCGGTGTGATCGGACGCTTGTTCAGCGAATTCGCGGTCACGCTCGCGATCACGATCGTGCTTTCCGGCATCGTCTCGTTGACCCTCGTGCCGATGCTCTGCGCGCGCATGCTGCGACGGCAATCCGAGCGCGATCCGAGCCGATTCGAGCGCATCAGCGAAGGATTGTTCAACAAGACGCTGAGCGCCTACGAGCGCGGCCTGCGCTGGGTATTGCGCCATCAGGGACTGACCCTGCTCGTGGCCGTCATTACCGTGGGACTGACGGGAATCCTCTATGTCGTCATTCCGAAAGGACTGTTCCCCGTGCAGGATGTCGGCGTCATTCAGGGGATCAGCGTCGCCGACAACTCCGTCTCGTACCAGGCGATGGTGGTGCGGCAGACGGCGTTGGCCGACGCGATCCTGAAAGACGCCGACGTGACCAGCCTGACCTCGTATGTCGGCATCGACGGCACCAATACGACCCTGAACAACGGGCGCTTTCTGATCAATCTCAAGGGGGTCGAAGACCGCTCGCTCACCGCCGAGCAGATCGCGAGGCGCATTCAGAACGAAGCGGCCGGCGTTCCCGGCATCAAGCTCTATCTGCAGCCCGAACAGGATTTGACGCTCAGTACGACGATTTCGCCCAACCAATACCAGTTCGTGCTGCGCGGCCCCAGTCAGCAGGACTTCGAGAAATACGTCCCGCAGCTCGTCGACAAGATAAAGCAGATCGAGTCGATCAACGACGTCACCAGCGACCTCAACAACGAGGGGTTGACGGTCAACGTCGAGGTCCATCGCCAGCTTGCAGCGCGTTACGGCATCACCCCGGCGACCATCGACAACGCGCTTTACGACGCGCTCGGCCAGCGCATCGTCACGACGATTTTCAATCAGTCGACGCAATACCGCGTGATCCTCGTGGCCAAGCGGGACCGCTTGCCGAATCTCCAATCGTTGGGGTCGCTCTATCTGCCGACCCAGACGGCCAGCACGGGCCAGGTGCCGCTGTCGGCCATCGCAGACATCAAAGTCGGCAAGACTCCGCTCGTGATCAGCCACCTGGCGCAGTTTCCCGCGGTCACCGTGTCGTTCAACCTGACCGAGGGCGCGTCGCTCAGCGCGGCCGTCGAAGAGGTCAACAAGGCCATCCAGGCGGTACATCTGCCGCCGTCGATCACCGCCACGTTCCAGGGGGCCGCGCAGGCTTTCGAGGATTCGCTGTCGAGTGAGATGTTCCTGCTGATCGCAGCACTCGTCGCCGTCTACATCGTGCTGGGCGTTCTGTACGAGAGCTTCATTCATCCGGTGACGATTCTTTCGACCTTGCCATCGGCCGGCATCGGGGCGCTGCTCGCCCTGATGATCGATGGCAAGGATCTCGACGTCATCGGTATCATCGGCATCGTCCTGCTCATCGGCATCGTCAAGAAGAACGCGATCATGATCGTCGACTTCGCCCTCGAAGCGGAGCGTGAGCACGGCAAGTCGCCCGAGGAGGCGATTTTCGAGGCGTCGTTGTTGCGCTTCCGGCCTATTCTGATGACCACGCTCGCGGCGATGCTCGGCGCCCTGCCGATGCTGCTGGGCGCCGGCACGGGCTCCGAGCTGCGCCGGCCGCTGGGCCTGGCGATCATCGGCGGTCTCGCCTTGAGCCAGGTATTGACGCTGTTCACCTCGCCGGTGATTTACCTCGCCTTCGATCGCCTCGCGCGGCGCTTCGGCCGCCGCAGGCCGGACCAACCGGCGGCCGGGAATCCCGAGACCGAGACTCCGACATGAACGTCTCCGCCCTCTTCGTCGATCGGCCGGTGGCAACGACTCTGCTGGCCATCGCGATCTTCCTGTCAGGGGCGCTCGCCTATTTCCACCTGCCCGTGGCGCCGCTGCCGAACATCACCTTTCCCGTGGTGGTCGTCCAGGCGACCCTGGCGGGGGCGGCGCCGGAAATCATGGCCGCCACTGTCGCCGAGCCGCTTGAAAAACGCATGGCCACGATTGCCGGCGTGACCCAGTTGACCTCGACGAGCTACGTCGGCTCGGCGCGGATCGTTGCCCAATTCGATGTGAGCCGGGACATAAATGGCGCTTCGCGCGACGTTCAGGCCGCGATCCAGGCGGCGCGCGCCGACTTGCCGACGACCCTGCGCGGCAACCCGACCTGGCGTCAGTTCAACCCGTCCGATTCGCCGATCATGATCCTGGCGCTGACTTCGGACACGTTGACCAAAGCACAACTTTACGACAGCGCCAATACGGTCCTCCAGCAGCAGCTGTCCCAGATCAGCGGCGTCGGCCAGATCACGCTGGGCGGTGCGGCGTTGCCCTCCGTCCGCATCGAGCTGGAGCCGGACAAGCTCAGCAGTTACGGCATCGGCATGGAGGACGTGCGGGCCGCGGTGTCCGCCGCCAATGCCGACAGCGCCAAGGGCGATATCGACCAGGGCGAACAACGTTTCGAGGTCATCTCCAACGACCAGGCGACCGTCGCGGCGGACTACAAAGATCTCGTCATCGCCTACCGCAACGGCTCGCCGGTCCTGTTGCACGATGTCGCTGAAGTGAGCGATGCGAACGAAAACGTCCGCAATATCGGCCTGTACAACGACAAGCCGGCAGTGGGCGTCATCGTATATCCGATACCCGGCGCCAACATCGTCGCGACCGATGCCCAGATCCGGAAGGTCCTGCCGTCGGTCGAGGCGACGTTGCCGCACGGCGTGCGTGTGAACGTCGCCATGGACCGCTCGCAATCGGTCAATGCCGCAGTCGGCGACACTGAGCGCACCCTCACGGTAGCCGTAGTGCTGGTGATCGCCGTGGTCTTCGTTTTCCTGCAATCGGCGCGCTCGACCTGGATACCGGCGGTGGCATTGCCGTTGTCGATCATCGGCACGTTCGGGCCGATGTATCTGCTCGGCTACAGCATTGACAATCTTTCGCTGATGGCGCTGACCATCGGCACAGGCTTCGTCGTGGACGACGCCGTGGTCGTGCTCGAGAATATCGTGCGCCATCTCGACTCGGGCCTCGGTCCACGGGAAGCGGCCTTGCGCGGCAGCGCCGAGGTTGGCTTCACGGTCATCTCGATGAGCGTATCCCTGATTGCGGTGTTCATTCCGATACTATTGATGCCGGGCACTGTCGGCCTCGTGTTCCACGAGTTCGCGGTGACGCTGTCGATCGCCATCCTGTTCTCGATGGTGATCTCGCTCACCATCACGCCCTGCATGTGCGCCCACGTGCTCAAGCAGCGCGCGGAACTGCATTCCAGGGCGCGCTGGGCCGTCTGGGCGGAGAGCCAGTTCGATCGATTCAAGAATGCCTATTCGCGCGGGCTTCATGCCGTGCTCGACCGTGCACTGCTGGTCGGGCTCGTGCTGATCGGCCTGATCGTGGGAAACGTCTTCCTGTTCAGGCTGTTGCCGTCGACGTTCTTCCCCGAACAGGACACGGGCATCGTGCTCGGGCAGATCATCGCCGATCAGGCCATCTCCTTTCCGGCGATGTCCGAAAAGCTCGCCCAGTTGCAGAGGATCGTGCAGAAGGACCCCGGCGTCGCCTCGGTCTTCGGGTTCGCCGGCTCCGGCTCCGCCGGCCGCGCGGGCAATACGGCCAATGTCTTTATCGCGCTCAAGCCGCTCGCGGAGCGGGGCGTTTCGGCGGAACAGATCGTCCAGCGCTTGCGTCCCAGGCTCAACGGCATTTCCGGCGCAAGGCTGTTCCTCCAGGCACAGCAGGATCTGCACATCGGCGGCAGGCAATCGGCGGCTGAATACCAGTACACCCTGAGCGGCGACGACGCCGATGCGATATACAGCCTCGTTCCCAAGCTAATCGCCGAGCTT
>Ga0193717_1001794_pt1 | contig 12866 bp, 10 predicted proteins | sample U2c2metaG_FD_145900 | JGI IMG/M metagenome (GOLD analysis project Ga0193717, IMG submission 145900) | Soil microbial communities from a riparian zone of the East river system, Colorado, United States - U2c2 | ecosystem: Environmental > Terrestrial > Soil > Riparian zone | place: USA: East River...
GCCACGGCCTTCTGGATGAGCCCCGCCGACACCGCGGCCTATCGCGCCATGGACGAGAAGCGGCTGGCGCCGGTCATCAAAGCTTCCGGCGCGAAGGTCGATTGAGCGAGCGCAGCGGCGATTTTTGCGCTACAATGTGAAATGCTCACGGTTGACCGCGCGATGATGTTGGCGGAATGATTTCTCGTAGGATTGCGCTTGCCGGGCTGGCCGGTTTGACGGTGACCGGTTGTGCCAGCCGGCAGGCCCCGCCCACTCCTCCGGCTACGGCCCAAGCAACGACAACCACGAGACCCGCGGTGCCCGGGTTGGACGCGGTGATCGATATCAGCCACAACGTGACGGTTAGCGATTTCTCCTCGGTACGCCGCCAAAGCAATATCCTCGCCGTCGTTCACAAGGCCACCGAAGGCGGCGACTGGGTCGATCCCAGCTACGGCCGGCGCCGTCCCGAGGCCGAGGCGGCGGGCCTACTGTGGGGTGCCTACCATTTCGGCACCCATCAATATTCGGGGGAGCGGCAGGCGGCGGCCTTCCTGGCGGCCGCCCAACCGGGGCCTACAACACTGATGGCGCTCGATTTCGAGCCGAACGACGCCAATTGGCGCAATACCATGAACCTCGCCCAAGCCGAGGCGTTCGTGCGGACCATCCAGCAGGCGACGGGCCGGTTGCCGCTCATCTACACCCACCCGAACTGGGCCAATGGCGAGCGTTCCGGCCGCGCCGGCGTCAAGCTGAGAGACGCCGTGAATTCTTCCTCCATTTTGGCCCGGTGCGACCTGTGGTTGGCCGACTATCGGGAGGAACCCGAAGTGCCTTTCGCCTGGTCGGAGCGGGGTTGGCGCCTCTGGCAGTATGCCGGCGACGAGACCGAGGCCGATGCCGCCTACGGCTCCGTGCCCCGCGCCGTGGCGGGGGTCAGCCATTGCGATCGCAATCTGTTTGCCGGCGATGCCTCTGCGCTCCACCGGTTCTGGAACAGCCCGGCCGGAACCACCTGAGCCGTCGTCTTTGTTCGCGCTGAATTGGCGCAGATTTCTTCCGTCGCTCACTTGAACCGCGGCATGACCTCCTGACATAGCAGCCGCAGTGCAGTCATCACGCGCTCGTGCGGGATCAGGCTGCCGGGGTTGAGTTCCGCCAGGATGCCGTCAAGGCCGAGCTCCTCCTGCAGGCCTGCCAGCCTGTCGATCACGCGATCGGGCGTGCCCACGATCATCCTTTCGCGCAGCACCTCTTCATAGTCGATGGACTGCATCTTCTGCCCGCGCTCGGCGCGGTTCTCGATCGCGCGCGCGCCGGCGGCGGTCGCCGACGCGGCCAGTCGATCGCCGATATAGTGCAGCAGATGCAGGATGCTCTCTTGCGGCTCCTCGCGCGCCTGCGCGTCGGTGTGCGCGACATAGACCGGCACGCGGAGAAAGACCTCGCCGCGGCCGGGATGGCCCGCTGCCTTCCAGGCCTCGCGATAGATCTTCACCATCGGCGCCAGCTCGGAGAGATTGCCGGTGCGGGCGGCCACGAAGATCGGATGGCCGAGTGCTGCCACCTCGGCATAGGTGTCGGGGCTGGCCGCGGCGACGCGGATCTCCGGCCCCGACGCCTGAAAAGGCTTGGGCGCCAGCCGGACATCCTCGTAGTTGAAATACTTGCCCTTGTGGGAGAAGCGCTCCTCGCTGAAAGCGCGCTTCACGATCTCCAGCGTCTCGGTAAAACGCTCTCGGCTTTCGGCATAGTCCACGCCGTAGGTCTTGTAGGTATGGGCGAAGCCCGAGCGCCCGACGCCGAAGATGAGCCGGCCCTGGCTGATCTGGTCGACGGTGGCGACCTCCTCGGCCAGGCGCAGGGGATGGCAGAGCGGCAGCACCTGGACGGCCGTGCCGATCTTCATGCGGCGGGTGCGCTGGGCGATGGCCGCGGCCAGGATCAGCGGCGAGGCCAGCACCGAGCGCTCGGGCGCAAAATGCAACTCGGCGAGCCACATGGCGTCGAGCCCCCAGCGTTCCGCCGCATCGACCTGGGCGAAGGATTGCTCAAAGGCCTCCGTCGCCCCCATGCCGGGCGACCACTGAAACTCGTGGAACATGCCGAATTCCATCGGTGCCACTCCTGTGCAACGCGTCCCGGCGGAGTGTAGCGGTTCACCACGGGTTTGCGCGAGAAATCGAGGACTCGGGAACGGGCGCCGCCTCAATTGCAGGCGATAGCTCTTACAGCTAGCGCGAGATCTCCTCCAGGGCGAGCTGGTTCGTCCGCGGGCCGAAGGCCGCGATCGAGACGATCACCACCCCCATCGCACCGGCGATGAACAGGAAGACGCCGGTGACGCCCGCCTGTTGCAGCACGTACGCGATGATGAAGCCGGTGAACACGACGCTGATGCGACTCCACGAGTAGACGAAGCCCACGGCGCGCGCGCGGATCCGGGTGGGATAGAGTTCCGCCTGATAGTTGTGGAACGAGAACGACAGCCAGGTGTTGGACACGGTCTGCAAGAGGCCGACGACGATCAGGACGCCCGGCGCCTCCTGGGTGGTGAAGATCAGGCCGAACACCGCGATGCCCAGCGCACTGATGCAGATTTGCCATTTCCGCTCGATCTTGTCGGCGAACAGAGTGCTGATCAGCGGCCACGCCGGATAGGCGAAGGCCATGATGAAGGTGTATTCGAGCGTCTGCGTCAGGTGGATGCCCTTGGCGATCAGCAGTGTCGGCACCCAGTTGGCAAAGCCGTAGAAGCCGATGGTCTGGAAGAAGTTGAACACCATCAGCATGATGGTCCTCCCGCGATACTCGGGGCTGAATACTTCCAGATAGCTGCCGGCGCGCGGCGCTTCCATTTCGGGCTGCAGGGGAGGCGGCAAAGGCTTGCCGTATTCGGCCTGCACCTTCGCCTCGATCGCCACCAGCACGCGCTGGGCGTCCTCCATCCGGCCCTGCTGGGCGAGCCAGCGCGGCGATTCCGGCAGGCCGAGACGGAGCACCCAGATGACGACGGCGCCCGCCGACCCGATCAGCACCACCCAGCGCCAGCCGTCGAGGCCGAGCGGCGCGATCGGGACGAGCTGCCAGGCGAGAAAGGCAACGACGGGAACCGACAGGAAGGAGATGCCCTGCTGGAAGGCGAATGCCCGCCCGCGCATGCTCTTCGGCACCAGCTCGGAGAGATAGGCGTCGATCGTCACCAGCTCCACGCCGATGCCGATGCCGGTGATGAACCGCCACAGGTTCACCATGTTGGCGCTGTCTTGGAACGCCAGGATGCAGGTGGCGATCGAGTACCACAGCAGGGCGAAGACGAAGATGGTGCGCCGGCCGAGGCGGTCGGCAACGTAGGAGAAGACCAGCGTGCCGATGAACAGCCCGAGAAACAGGGCGGCGATGAAGCTGGCGAGGCCGGTCATGCCGAAGAACGACACGGTGGTCGCCGTGAAGATGCCGGCCTTGAACAGGCCGGGCGCGACATAGGCAGTGAAGAAGATGTCGTAGACCTCGAAGCAGCCGCCGAGCGCCATCAGCAAAATCATTATCCAAATGTGCCTGGTGACAGGCAGGCGATCGAGCCGCGCCGTGATCAGCGCGGCCTGTGTGGCCGATGCGGACATTCTCGTTCCTCCCCAGGATTACTTTGGTGTTGGGCGGCTTGCGACCACGCTCTCCTTCCGAGATTGTTTGGATATCGAATGGGCTGGTGCCGGGCTTCGCGTCATATTGCGAAGCATAGATCCTCCTAGAAAAATCGAATGACTCTTCACGGCGAGCTCAACGGAGAACTAACGAAGACAATATCAACCGCCGGCGATCGATCAAGCCGTTGTCCTCGCGGACTCCGTATTTGCAGTCATGATGCGGTCGGCTCGACACGCCGAGCCCCGGCTGCACCGATCCGGACGGCCCCGTTCATCTCCGCCAGCGCCCGAGCGCACGACATCAGTATCAGCACGGCGGCACCACTGTGCGAAGCACAGCATGTGCAGTCCTCCCTGGATGGGCGCCTACTTTGCGTTGTCGAGCGCCCGCCGTACGGCGTCGGCGATGTCGGCCTTGCGGAACGGTTTCGCCAGCGGCCGCGCGTCGGAGGCCAGCAAGCCGGTTCCGACCGTGGTGTTCTCCGCGAAGCCCGACATGAACAAAACCCGCAGGCCCGGGAGAAACCGGCGCGCCTCGTCGGCAAAATCCTTGCCGGTCAAAGGCGGCGGCATGACCACATCGGCCAGCAACAAGTCATAGGGCGGCCCCTTCTTGATCTGCTTGAGCCCCTCGACGCCACTGGCGGCCGATGAAACTTCATAGCCCAGGCTGCGGAGCTGCTGGACCACCGCCTCACGCACCGGTTCGTCATCCTCCACCACCAGGATGCGTTCGCTTCCTCTCGGCAGCGTCGAGGCCGGCCGGGCTTCCTCGGCCGGCTGGCCAAGACTGCGCGGCAGGAAAATCCTGAACGTCGTGCCTTTGCCGACTTCGCTCTCGACCTCGACATGGCCGCTCGACTGCTTGATGAAGCCGTAGACCATGCTGAGGCCGAGTCCGGTACCCTTGCCCGTTTCCTTGGTGGTGAAGAAGGGCTCGAAGACGCGGCGGAGAATCTCCGGCGGAATGCCGGTACCGGTGTCAGAAACCGTCAGCATGACGTATTGTCCCGGTTGTGCTTCCGCGTGACGCGCGGCATGAGCCTCGTCGATGGAGACGTTCCTGGTCGCGATCCGGAGCTTTCCCCCTCGGGGCATGGCATCGCGGGCGTTGACGCAGAGATTGATCAACGCGGCTTCCAGCTGGGCGCGATCGACATGGGTAATCCACAATTGGTCGTCGAGCTCGGTCTCGATCGCGATGTGCTCGCCGAGCGTGCGCCGCATCAGCTCACTGGTCGTGGCGACCAGCTTGTTGAGGTCGGTGAACTGCGGCAGCAGGACCTGACGGCGCGAGAAGGCAAGGAGCTGGCGGGTCAGCTGGACGGCGCGCTGCGCGGCGCGGGCGATGCGGTCCAGGCGTTCCCGCACATAGGGTTCGAGCGTTTCTTCTTCGAGGACCTCGACGCCGGTGAGGATGACCATCAGGATGTTGTTGAAGTCGTGGGCAACGCCGCCGGTGAGCTGGCCGACGGCCTCCATCTTCTGCGCCTGCACCAATTGGGCTTCGCGCGCCTTGAGTTCGGTGATGTCCACATAGGTCATGACGAAGCCGCCGTCGGCGAGCGGATTGACCATGATCTCGTAGGTGCGGCCGTCGGGCCGGGTGCGCTCCAGGCGCACCGGCACTTTCGAGTGGGCTATTTTCACGCGCTCGGCGACGGCGGCCTCGGGACCGAGCGGCGCATACTCGCCCGCCGAGGTGCGCGCGCGTGTCAGATCCACGAATGAGTCGCCCGGCTTGATCTCCCCCGCCTGCAGGCCGACGCACTCGGCCAGACGCCGGTTAAAAGCCACGAACCGGAGATCGGCGTCGACCAGACCTACGCCCTCCTCGATGTTCTCCATGATCGAATCGAGTTCCGCGGCATGCTTGACCGCCTGCTGTTCGAGCAACCGCAACGGCGTGAGATCGCGGCCGACACCGAGGTAGCCGGTGAAGCGGCCCTCGCCATCGAATTGCGGCGTGCCGCTGATGGTCAGTGTGCGCGCCTGGCCGCGCGGATCGACGTAGGTGAGCTGGAGATCGCGGAATAACCGGCGATGCTCGAGCTCGGCAAGATGTGTTTTCCACGCGTCTGACGCCGGGTCCACGCCGGGCAGAATCGCAATCGATTGGCCGATCAGCGTCTCCGGCGACAGGCCGAACAATGTCTGTACGCGCTCGGAAACGAAGGTGAATCGAAGATCGGCATCGAGCTCCCACCACCAGTCCGAGGCGATGTCGGCGAACTCGATGAAACGTTTCGTCGGGACGGTCGCCGCCATGGGTTCTCACTTTCGAACAAGTCAAAACACTCGGGCGACGAAACTACCGGCCTCCCTGTCCCATTTGTCAAATTCACCGTTTGCAATCGGCCCGGTCTCGCACCATCGCCACGGATCGCATTTCAAGGTCCGGGAGACACCGCTCTAGTTGATCCTCGCCGCCCTGATCTCCCAGGGCCCCGGATTGAGAACGACGCCGGAAACATGGCCCGCCTCGTCCTTGATGAAAGCGAGATGCGTATGGTCGCCGCTTTCCGCGCGGAACGCCGTGCTCGACAGCGCCCGGACGGGAACAGGCTTGCCCTTCTCGAAGTCGAGGACCGACCACGGTCCGATCGCCTCGACCGCGAGCGTCCCGTCCACGACGCGCACCTCGATCCGGGCGCCGGGCGGTCGGAGCGGCTTACGGATGATCGTGAACTCGACCGGCTTGTCCTTGGTTTTGCGGGCGATGCGCAACCGGACTTCGGTGTCGGCCGGGCCGCGCATCTTGTCGAGGACCTCGCCGATCGGGAGGCCCTTGACCGGACGATCGTCGATCTCGCTGACGACGTCGCCCGGCTGGACGCCCGCCGTGGCTGCCGGCCCGCCGGCGAAGACGGTGCGGACCGTGGGTATCCCCTCCACCATCGCGATCTGCAGTCCGGTTCCGGAGAAAGCCGGAAGAGGCGCCTGCCTGTCGCGTGCGCTCAGCGACTGCCCGAAATCGTATGTCCCGGCATAGCGCACCAGGATGTCGGCACTCACGGCCGGCGGCGTCGCGGGCTCGGATGCGGCGGCCGTCTCCGGAACGCTGAGGGCCGTGTAGGTCAGCTGGCGCAACGCGTTGCGGTATTGGCCCGTATTGGACTCCGGCGCGATCTGGATCATCTGCAGGCCGATCAATTTCTCGACCGGATCGATCCAGAAATAGGTGCCCCAGTAGCCGCTCCAATTGAAGCTGCCGACGCTGCCCGGCAGGAGGCTGAAGTCGGGATTGGTGCGGACGGCAAAGCCCAGGCCCCAGCTCGTGCCGACGAGCGGTCCGACGAACGCACCCTGGACGCCGGCAAAGCGCGTGCCGGGCGGCAGCGCGTCCGTCGTCATCTGCCGGACCGTGTTCGCGCTGAGGATGCGCACACCGCCGAGTTCGCCGCCATTGAGCAGCATCTGGCAGAAGCGCAGATAGTCCGGCGCCGTCGAGACCAGCCCGCCGCCGCCCGAGAAGAGCTTTGTGGGCTTGGTCACATCCCAGATCTGCGGCCGTCCGCCGGGAGGCGGATCGACCAGCCGGCTGAGCTTTTCCTCGGGAACGTAAAAGCCGCTGTCGATCATGCCGAGGGGTTTGAAAATCCGCGTCTGGAGAAATTCATCGAACGGCTGTCCCGACGCCACTTCGATCACCCGCGCCAGCACATCCACGCCCCAGCTATATTCCCAGACCTCGCCGGGCTGATGGAGGAGCGGCATCGCGGCGAGGCCGATCACGAAGTCGGCGAGGGTCCTGTCGCGCTTGAACGTCGTTACAGAATTGTAAATCCTGTGCAGCGCGTCAGTACCCTCTTCCGGGTAGGTCAGGCCCGATGTGTGACGCAGCAGATCGATCACCTCCATCGGCCGCTTTGCCGGCGTCCGATCGAGGCCGATCTTCATGTCCTTGAGTTCCGGCAGGTATTTGGCGACCGGAGCGTTGAGATCGAGCTTGCCCTCCTCGACCAGCATCATCGCCGCCACGCTGGTCACCGGCTTGGTCATCGACGCGATCCAGAAGAGCGCGTCCGGCTTCAGCGGGATCTTCCCGGCGCGGTCTTGCGTGCCGATCGCCTGCAGGTAGGCGAGCTTGCCATCGCGGGCGATGGCGACGACGGCGCCCGGCAAGGCGCCAGCATCGATCTGCGATTGGTACCAGGGAGCGATCCGCGCCAGCCGCTCGGCCGAAAAGCCTGCACCCCGCGGATCGGGCGACGCTGCAGCGTCTTGGGCGATGCCTTGTGCAAAAGCGGTCGCCGAAAGACAGAGGGCCATCAGCGTGAGGGCTGCCAGGCGCGCAAGTCTCGTCGTCGTTTCTCGGAAGAGACAGCAACGCGAGGCCTCGATCAAGGCACGATTGGCCAGCTACGAGTGCCGATTCATAGAAGTTGCAGTTAATGCCGGCTTCTCTTCAGGCCACCCACCGCCAGGCCTCACGCCGCACCGAAGAGCATGCCAGCGCCCGCGGTCACGGCCATCGCCAGGGCGCCCCAGAACAGGACGCGGATCGTGGCCGGCGTCATCGGCGCGCCGCCCGCGCGGGCCGACACGCCGCCGAGAATGGCCAGGAAGGCGAGCGAGAAGCCGGCGACGGTCGGGATCAGGCTGCTCTCGGGTGCGGCGACGGCCGTCAGCAAGGGCAGCGCCGAGCCGGCGACGAAGCTGGCCGCCGATGCGAACGCCGCCTGAAGCGGGCGCGCCCTGTGCGGCTCGCTGATGCCGAGCTCGTCGCGGGCATGCGAGCCCAGCGCGTCATGGGCCATGAGCTGGCGGGCGACTTCCTGTGCCAGCCCGGCCTCCAGCCCACGATGGACGTAGATTGCCGCAAGCTCCTGATGCTCGGCCTCTCCATCGGCGTCGATGCCGTCGCGCTCGAGCGCGAGGTCGGCCTCCTCGGTATCCGCCTGCGCGCTCACCGAGACGAATTCGCCGGCCGCCATCGACATCGCGCCGGCGACGAGACCGGACGCGCCGGCGATCAATACGGCGTCATGATCCGCATGCGCCGCCGCGACGCCCAGCACAAGGCTGGCCGTCGACACGATGCCGTCATTGGCGCCCAGCACCGCTGCGCGCAGCCAGCCCGTACGGTGAGTGTGGTGGTGTTCCAAATGGGGCATCGAGGGAATGGACTGCAGAGCCGACATCGGCGCTCGCTCCTCGGCATGAGTTGGGAAATTATGCGCCCCGATAGCACGCAGCGCCGATGCCCGGGAACGCCATTCGGAAGAATATTCGAGGCGCAATCGAGACCGCGTCTCAATCGCGGTGCGACGGCCGCCGTTCAGCGCTTCACTGCTGCGCGCCGGCCTCGAGAAGCTTGATGCCCTGCACGGTGATCGTGACCGAGGTGGCCGGATCGCCATCGGATCGGAGCCAGCCCTTGGCGACCGCAAGACGGATCCCGGCATCGACCGCGTCGACATTGTCGGTGCCCAGCTTGCGGCGGAGCTTGTCGACATGCGTCCAGGCGGGCGGCGGCCTGTGCCCGGTGATTTCGCGCACGGCGGCGAGCAGCGCAGAAAGGAACTGTGCGGCGTTGGGCGGCTTTGCTGTCATGCGCACGACCATAGCGTGACGCGGGATGGCGGGCCAGAAGCGCACAATCCCGTTGCCGCCGGCCCGTAGCCCGCTCTACGTTCCGCCGACGATCCGTTGAGGGGAAAGTGGAAAGATGCACGACAAGGTCGACGTCCTGATCGTGGGTTCAGGGGCGTCCGGCGCCGCGGTGGCCTGGAGTCTCGCGGAAACCAAGATGCGGATCCTCTGCCTCGAGCAGGGCGACTGGGTGAAGCCGACCGACTACCCGACCAACGGTCGGAACTGGGAGGCGCGGCTGTTCAGCGACTTCGCCATCAACCCCAACCGCCGCAACCGCGAGACCGACTATCCGATCAACGACACCAATTCGCCGATCAAGGTGGTGAACTTCAACGGCGTCGGCGGCAGCACCATCATGTACACCGCGCACTATCCGCGCCTGCACCCGTCGGACTTCAAGGTGAAGACGCTCGACGGCGTGGCCGACGACTGGCCGGTCGATTACGCCACGCTCGACCCCTTCTTTGCCGAGAACGACCGCATGATGGGCATCTCCGGCCTCGCCGGCGATCCCGCCTATCCGCCGCACCAACCGCCCATGCCACCGCTGCCGCTCGGCAAGTCGGGCATGCGTTTCGGCCAGGCGCTAAACAAGCTCGGCTGGCACTGGTGGCCGTCCGACTCGGCGATCGCCACGACCGACTATGACGGCCGCGCCGCCTGCATCAATCTCGGCCACTGCACGCCGGGCTGCGCGCAGGGCGCCAAGGCCAGCACCGACATCACCTACTGGCCGCACGCCATCCGCGCCGGCGTCGAATTGCGCACGCGCTGCCGCGTGCGCGAGATCACGTCGGACCAGAACGGCATGGCGACGGGCGCGATCTATTACGACGAGAAGGGAGAGGAGCAGTTCCAGCCGGCCGAGATGGTGATCGTGGCCTGCAACGGCGTCGGCACGCCGCGCCTGCTCCTGAACTCGACCTCGGCACGCTTCCCCGACGGCATCGCCAATTCGAGCGGGCTTATAGGCAAGAACCTGATGCTCCACCCCTTTGCCCTGACCTACGGCTATGTCGACGCGCCGCTCGACGGCAACCAGGGTCCGCCGCTCAACCTGTGGAGCCAGGAATTCTACGAGACCGACAGAGCCCGCGGCTTCGTGCGCGGCTACACGCTGCAGCTCCACCGCGGCACCGGCTCGATCGTCGAGGCGATCACCAGCACGGTGGCCGGCCGTCTGCCGTGGGGCGAGGATCATCACCGCGTCTATCGCACGCTGCTCAACCGTCGCCTCGCCATGTCGAGGATCACCGAGGACCTGCCGGAGGAGCATAACCGCGTGACGCTCGATCCGGTCCTGAAGGATTCGAGCGGCATCCCGGCGCCCAGGATCGACTACACGATCGGCGACAACACCGCCCGGATGATGGCGCACGGCATCGCGCGCTCGAAGGACATCCTGGCCGCGGCCGGGCCGAAAAACTTCGGTGTCGAGAGCCCGATCCTGAATGGCGGTTGGCACCTGATGGGCACCGCGCGCATGGGCACTGACCCCGCGCGCTCCGTGGTCAACGAATGGGGCCGCTGCCACGACGTCAAGAACCTGTTCATCGTCGACGGCAGCATCTGGGTCACGTCAGGCGGCGTGAATCCGACCTCGACCATCCAAGCGCTGGCCCTCTACATCGCCGACGCGATCAAGCAGCGCCTGTCCAATGCGACGCTGTTCGACTGATCACACTCATAAGGACCGCGAGCCTCCGGCTCGCTCGGAGTCATGAGCGAGCCGGAGGCTCGCGGTCCGGAAGAACATGAAAGCCCCAATGCCAAACGACACACCCCTCTCCGCCGCCGAAACCCGCGACCTTCGCGCTTTCGCCGCCACGATGATCCCCGCCAGCGCCACATACGGCGTGCCGGGCGCTGACGACGAGGCGATCTCCGCCGACATCGTGCAAAGCCTCGAACGCGACCGCGACGATATCGGCGCCGCGCTCCAAAGGCTGGCCACGCTCACCGGCGGCCCCTTCGCCGACCTCGCCACTGACCGCCGTATGGAAGTAGCAACCGCTTTCCGCGCCGAAGGTGGCCCGCTGCTCCTCGCGCTCACGCGGGTGATCCTGCTCTGCTACTACCGAGACGACCGCGTCATGCGCTCACTCGGTCAGGAGCCACGCCCGCCGTTTCCCAAGGGCCACACTGTCCAGCAAGGCGACTGGTCGCTGCTTGATCCGGTAAAGGCACGGCAGCCGTTCTGGCGGCGGGTGGATTGACCGATGACCGTTGAGTCCGTGCGCGCGTTCCTGGCCGCTCACGCCCCCGACCTGAAAATCGTCGAGCTGGACGGCAGCACCGCGACGGTCGAACTCGCCGCCCACGGCCATCGCGTGCAGCCGGCACAGATCGCCAAGACCCTGTCGCTCAGGATCAAGGACCGGGTCCTGCTGATCGTCACATCGGGCACCGCCCGGCTGAACAACCGGAAGATCAAGGACGCGCTCGGCGGCAAGCCACGGATGCTGACCTCCGACGAAGTCGTGTCCTTGACCGGCCATCCCGTGGGCGGCGTCTGCCCGTTCGGACTGGCGACCCCGCTGCCGGTCTACTGCGACCTCTCGCTAAAAGCCTTCGACGAGGTCCTGCCCGCCGCCGGCTCGACCAATTCAGCTTTGCGCATCAGTCCCGCGCGCTTGGCCGCACTGGTCGACGCGGAATGGATCGATGTCTGCGATCAGGGCTGAGCGGTGATTGCAGTGGTCGTTGCGACACCAATGATGTCATCCTAAGACAAACACCCATTTTCAGTATTTTGAATGCTTAGCCAGCGCGCCACTCTCGTTTTCATACTTCTTGCTTTTGTCCTCGCCGTCGTTGCAGGCGTCGTCCAGCGACTACCTTATATCGGGACGATGACGGAAGGCCACCATCAGTGGCTCATGGCGGAATACACCAAGTTCGTCGAATACTGGGCGCGCGATGGGATCTTCGCCGACCGCTTCCTCACCATCGAAAGCCCCCGATCCATCGAGGCCACAACGCTCGACGAGCGCGGCGTCTACACCTCGTTCATGACCGGTGGCGTGGTCCAAGCCTATGTTCTCCATCGTCTTCTTCCCGGCATCCCGCTGGTAACTTTGATCTCGATCTATGGCCTGACCATCCAAGCGCTGGTAGCGCTGATCTACGGCCTGTTGGTTTTCCGCGTCATCAAGCCCGAGGACCGCGCCGGCCCGGCGATCTTCTTCGTGCTCGCCACGATGCTCACGTACCTGTTTCATCCGGCGCCGTACTATTTCCATCCGATGACCCCATTCGCCTTCCAGGCGGCGATGGTTCCCGTCGCGCTCGCGACCTATCTCGAATACGCCATTCGCGTGCGAGATGACCTGCGCCTGCGCTGGCTGCAAATCGCCATCCTCGGCTGGTTGGCGGCATGCGATTGGTCGTTCATCACCTTTGGCATTTCCTTGACGGTGTTCCGGCTTCTCAGCCCCCTGCCGCTACAATGGGAGCCCAGCCGCTTCATCGGCTTCGCCAAGATGATGCTGCATATCTGGCTGTTGCCGGGCCTGGTTTGCCTCGCCTACATCGCCAACTTGTACTTCAACGGACAGCTCGCTGACCTCGTCTCGCGGGCAATGCTGCGAACCGGCGTGGACAAGGATATTGCCGGGGGTATGTCGCTGTCCTTCT
>Ga0193717_1001795_pt1 | contig 12865 bp, 7 predicted proteins | sample U2c2metaG_FD_145900 | JGI IMG/M metagenome (GOLD analysis project Ga0193717, IMG submission 145900) | Soil microbial communities from a riparian zone of the East river system, Colorado, United States - U2c2 | ecosystem: Environmental > Terrestrial > Soil > Riparian zone | place: USA: East River...
ATCGATGCAAGTGTACGGCAAAGCGCCTCCAGGTGCGTTCGGCCCCACGCGTCATCCAGGTTGAACTGCCGCGCTTTGTTTCCGGCACAATCCTCCAGCGCCAGATGAAACACGGGCTCGTTCGCGCACCACTCGGACCATGAGTAGCATTTTGGCAGCGCGGTGAGCGCCAACGACTCGGCCGCGCAATAGACCTCCGCCTCTCGCTGATAATGGCCGCCGCGCGAAAATATCGCACGGCTGTCCTCCGCCAGTATCGGGAGCTTCAGGATCATCGTCGCGATGTCCGCTTCACCTCTCCCGGTACGCGCAAACAGTCGAAACAGCCGCGAGGAGGTGGCAGTGTCCGACAATGGCGTTCGCCGGACCTCACCAATGACGCTGTTTGGCGGCAATCCCAGCCACATCTCGAACGTTGATGGCGTTACCTCGTTCGAGGCACGAATGCCGGGGTGGCCGCCTGCATGGCCCATCAGCATTCCCCCAAAACCGACCGGGCGATCTCGGGCGCAAGTCCGATGAAGCTTGCCGGCGTCAGCGAAAGCAGGAAGCTGCGATCCGGCTCCGGAATATCGCTGCGCTCGACAAACCCCCGGATAATGGACGGCGTCATCTCGCGATCTTGAGTCGCTTCCTTGATCCTCTCGTAAGCGTCCTCTGCACCATGCTTGCGCAAGATCGTTTGGATGGCTTCGCCCAGTACCGCCCAGTTGCGATTTAGGTCGGCCAGCACGCGGTTCGCGTCTACATCGACCTTCAAGAGGCCTGCCAAACAACCTTTGAGCGCAAGAAGCGCGTGCCCGATGCCCATTCCTACGGTTCTGATGGCCGAAGAATCGCTCAGATCTCTCTGAAGCCGGGAGATCGGCAGCTTAGCAGCAAGATGTTCCAGTATGGCGTTGGATATTCCCGCGTTCGCCTCCGCGTTTTCGAAGTCGATCGGATTGATCTTGTGCGGCATCGTGGAGGAGCCGACTTCACCCTTGTACAGATGCTGCCGAAAATAGCCGAACGAGATGTACATCCAGATATCTCGAGTCATGTCGATCAAGATCGTGTTCGTTCGTCCCAGGCCATGGAAGAGCTCCGCCATGTAGTCGTGCGACTCGATTTGAGTCGTGGCTGGATTCGCCTGCAGTTCGAAGCCAGCGAGAAAGTCCTTTGTCACGCCTACCCAGTCGATTTCAGCGTAAGCGGCGGTATGCGCGTTGTAGTTACCGACAGCGCCGCTGAATTTAGCCAAGAACGGTTGCGCATCGAGCTGATCCAGCTGCCTGCGGAACCGATGCACGAAGATTGCCAGTTCCTTACCGAGTGTAGTTGGTGAGGCGGGCTGCCCATGGGTGCGAGACAGCATCGGAAGGTCCGCGCATGACCGGGCCAAGCGAGCGAGTTCGGTGAGCATACTTGCGGCCGCCGGCCGCCAGACGTCACGCAACCCGCCGCGCAGCATCAATGCATGCGAGATGTTATTGATATCCTCCGACGTGCAACAGAAATGCGCATAGGGGACGAAATTGCTGCAGCCGTTGACTGCCAGCCGGTTGCGTAAATGATACTCGACCGCTTTCACATCGTGACGCGTTTGAATTTCACACTTCTTAACCGCGATTGCGTCCTCTTCCCCGAACTCGTCCACCCATTGCCGAAGCATGGTGATCTGATCCGGCGTTATATGAGGCGCAGAACGCAGCTTTATCTTATCTAGAACATAGATCAGCCACTCGACCTCGACTTTGAACCGGCATTTGATCAAGGCAAACTCTGAGAAATGCAAACGAAGCTCGCGCGTCTGACTGACGTACCTTCCATCGAGTGGAGAGATCGCCATCAAAGGGCTTGCGGCCGTGAGATTTGCCGTCGCTCCGAACGGCTCGGGCACTTGACCGGCGTCGACAACCTGATTGGCCTTCATCCTAACCGTTCCATCGCTTGGTTCAACGCATCAGCAGCGGCTGACTCTACTTCGGCGATCTGCCGTATCATATTGGGGAGGGATCGAACTTGGCGCTCGACAAAACGGCGGCGCTCGCCCGGTGCATCGATGGCCGTATCATGCATGGCGCGAAGGGAGTTGAGGATATTCCACTGCCGTCCGGCCTCCTCTATTTGTCGCGCGCAATCGACGAGGCGCGGCGGAAAGCCAAACGCGCGATCGAGACGCCGTAACCATTTGCCATGGCAAATACGTGCTGCGCCGACGTCGTAGAGTCCGAGAATCGGAACTGGCGCCACGGAGTGCGACTCGTCGCCCAAGAGCCACGCTTCGAGACATAAGGCCAGCTTCCTGATTGCTTCCACACCCTGGCCGCCCGTGCTCAACACCCGACGAGGCGACATCCGTGCGACATTGGCCCGCAAGGTGACCTCCGCCGTGTCCAAGAGAAAAAGGTCTGGATCGAAATCCGTGACACGAGGCGACTGCACGTCGAAAAGAGCGAAGCCTCGACCAATTTCCGGGTGAGGCCTCGCCCAGGCGAGAAGTTGCTCCGATGTGACGTCCTGTTGCCGTTGAAAGGCAGGAAACGGGTCGAGGGTCCGGATCTCCCCACTCGAAAGGGCATCGACGAGGAGTATCTTGTGCTGCAGGTGGCGGCGCCGATACAGATGCGACGGCTGATACTCGAAATGGTCGACGCGAACGATCGGAATCCGACCCCGTCGGGCCAAGTCAACTGCCGCGTCAACGAAATCGCGGGCGCTCGTAAAGCGATGCTCGACGACCGAGACGTCGAGCCATGTGGCGAGATCTCGCTCGAGAGCCGGGTCATCCCGGTAGCCGAACAGCTGAAACCCGGCCGCCGTGCCGGCCTCCGCGAAGAACGCCCAGGTCTTGAACAACACGACGTCGGGCTCCGCACAGCCTCGAGAACGCAAAACCGTGCCGAGAGCCGCGTCACCACAATCGCCGTGACCGAACGGCGGCACGTCAAACGCCACGACGGAAGGCGGATCGGATTGCTGGGCCAGCGACATCACTCCTCCGCTACCACGGTGCGCGTGGCCCCCGTCAGAATCGCCCCGCCATCTGCGATCACTATCGCTCCGTTGAACAGCTTGGCTTTCTCGCTCGCCATGAAGAGCACGATATCGGCCACTTCTTGGGGTGTCCCGAGTCGCCCGATCGGTGTTGCCTTGCCAACCCGCTCGCGTGCCTTTGGATCGGGAACAAGAATCGCCATGCCTACTGTGTCGGAGATCGGTCCGGGGGCTAGCGCATTGACGCGAATCCCGTACCGGCCCCATTCGAGTGCCAGAGTCCTGGTAATGGACTCTTGTGCGGCCTTCCCGGCCGAGGCGTGCAGTTGCTTAGCCGTAGCGCCGTGATGAAGTGTCGCGGAGATATTGATTATGTGCCCGCCGTGCTCCTTGAACCAGTACTTGAATGCGCCTTTGCATACATTGAAGGTTCCTAGCGCGGACACATCGAGCACGGCCTTCAACCCCGAATAGGATAAAGTATCCGCCGAAGCCAGAAAATTTACCGCTGCAACGTTGACGACGACGTCGAGCCGACCGAACTCCTTTAGAGTGGCCTTGATGATTGTCGTCACCGACCGTGGATCGCGGACATCCATCATCATCGAGAGACATCGGCCAGGTCTTGCGCCGTAGCCCTTGGCGATCTTCTCGAGATTCTGAATGTTTCGGCTCGCAATCGTTACATTCCCTCCGGCGACAAGGAATGCGTCGGCAATGTATTTGCCAATCTCGCTTGTCGCTCCAACTACAAGAATGGACTGACCATCGAAGGAAGGACTGCTGCTCATCATGCTTCAAAGTCCGAATGCTTTAAGTTGTCCAGGTGGCGATCGGCGGCACGCGCGCTTTGCGAGCCAGGCCAGCCGAGGCTCCGCACCACCTGCGAAAGGCGGGCGTACGCCTCTGCTTGCAGAGGGTTATCGGATGGTCTGCAAGTGCGGCCACCGTCGCCCCTAGGATCCCGCGTTGAAACTTGCCTGTCCCCAAGCGAAGTAAAAGACAGTGCCGGAACAAAGAGACCAAACTCGGCCTTCTTCTCGTGTTTCATTTCTGACACCATTGCCTGATCCGATCGCTATGGCTCGACCAACCATGACGACCTGCGAAATCCGTCTGTTGTTGTCCAAATGGCTTCAGGACACATGTGAATTTCACGGCGGTCTTGGCGTTTGCAGACCGCATCCGCTCATTGAGGATCACGCTCACCCATGTGATGTGGCGGCTATGCCCAAGACGTTCTCGGATATCCGCCGCAAAACGTTTCTCCTCGGGCGAGCCGCGGCAAGATCCGCCATGGCCGATATCGGCGTGGCTCCGGTTTCCTTGCCACGGGCACCGAGCGGTGCTCCTCTCTGGCCGAACGGATACATCGGCTCGATCACACATAGTGAAACGATCGCTATCGCGGTGATCGCGCGTCGCGGGAGGTTGGCTGGAATTGGAGTCGACGTCGAAGACGGGGATCGCGCTTTGCCTCCAGGAGTCTTCGACCGGATCCTGACGCCAGAGGAGCGCAACGGCAGCATTGGCGCGGCCGGGCGGGCATCCGCCAGCGTAGCGCGCCGCGTCTTCTGCGCAAAGGAAGCGGCTTTCAAAGCCTATGCAAACCTGCTGTCTGAAACCATCGGGTTCTGGGATATTACGATCCACCATGCGGAGGACGTCGAGCGCTTCATCGCGCTGCCGCCGGTATCGTCTGGCACGCCCAGATGTTATGTTCGAACGCATGCCCTGCATGGGCTTGTCCTGGCCTTTGCTACGATTGCGCCCGAACTGCCTTGATGTCAGCCGTCGGAACCGTCGGCCGAATAAATACCGCATCATGATGGGCAAATTCCGCTCTCGTGTCAGGCCCATCGACAAGCAGCACTCGTGCTCCAAGCGCATGATACTGACTCAGAACCCCGCCTACTTCGTCATAGCTGCCCACCAGATACGGACAGTACGCGCTCCCGGAACGATAGGCGCCGAGCCAAAACACGGATGAGAATTGGTCACCATCGGCCTGGAGACTCTCCTGGGCCAAGGCGCGAAGCCAGTTGGACTCTGCCTTAGTCTTCATTTTGGTGACGACCTCGCCGCGCCGGGTCTGCGGAAAGCGCTCCAGCGCAACCGCTCTGGCTTCATCGCGATGGCTTCGGGCGATGATCCCGACCCGAACGCTGAGACTCACCTTCCTTTCTGATTGGCTGAGGACGTCGGCAATATTTTCCTTGAACGCTTCGACGTCCTGGGGATGGGTCACGACAATGTCCGCGACGCGCCGCGCGACCGCGAGTGCCGCCGGCGAGGCGCCAGCGACGAACACGCGCGGCAACAGCGCCTGGTGCATCGGCGGGGAAAGAACAAAATTGTCGTAGGTGTACCATTTCCCGGAGTGCTTATATGGCTCCGCGGCAACGAGAATTTCGCGAATGACCCTGCCGTACTCCTCGAGCCGAGCGTATTTCTCGTCGTGGGGCAGTGTGTCCCCGACGCTTTTCTGCTCCTCCGGTTTCGCGCCAATGATCAGGTTTAGGTCGACTCGTCGTTTGAACAGCGCCGCCGCAGTCATGCAAAGCCGTGCCGCCGTGTGTGGCGGCAGGTTGGTCGGCTGAGCTGCTATCAATGGCGTGAGGAACCGAGTGCTTTCGAGTATCACAGATACCACCGGCCAAGGCTCCATAGCATGCAAATTGTAATGAAGCAGCACGCCGCGATAGCCGAACTCATCGGCGAGGGAAGCTCCCATCTTGATGGATGTGAGATAGTCCGGATCCAAGTGCCGATGCTTATCCCAAATACTCGGAAGCGAACTTATGATCTCGAAGGCCTCCTTCAGGGTCGCCATTGGCTTTACCTTCCCGACAAACGGATTTCATTGAGAAAACCGGCAACGATTTTGGCCAAAATCCCCGGAGCGCCCGACGGGAAAAAATGATCTCCGGGCACTGACACCTGGCGTAGCGGAGCGGCCCATTGTGACCACTCTTGCAGCAGATCCGTCGTGGCGAGCGTATCTCGAGTTCCTCCGACCACGAGGCTCGGGCCTGAAAATTTCCTGTTGGGTCTGACTGATCCGGCTGCAAAAAGACACAGCTCGTGCCGGATCGCGGGCAAGTAGACGCGCTGAAAGAGATCGCTGTTCTTGACGACCTCCGGAACCCCGTTCAGATCTTGAACGAGATTCAGCAACGCTTCGTCGTCCTCGGCACAGAATGACTTGAGAACGTCGATGCGGGACGGTGGGAGCGAGCCGAGAATTATCAAGGCCGAGACCTGGCGTCTCTCGGACGCAAACTCTGCGGCGATCTGGTGCGCAAGATATCCACCAAAGCTGTGCCCCAACAGCACGAGCGGCCGGCGGGAATGAACCTCCAAGAGCGCTTTCGAAGCGCTGATCCGAGAATTGAGCGTCTCAAGGTTCGCCGGCGGTCGCATCTTGTCCACTCGACGCTCGAGAACAACGACGTCGGGCGCGTCCTGAGCGCAAGTATCATGCAGGCAGTGCGCAAAGCTCTTGAACTGCATTGCGCTTCCGCCGGCTGACGGCAGGCAAACCACCACCGACTTACTCGCCGTATCCGTCAGATGGCGGACATGCAGCGCCGTATCAACCTGCGCAACCTCGTTGAAATCGAGATGCATCATTGTGGCTCTCATATCGCGGACTTCTCGGCGGTTTTGGCGGCTTTCCCGATGCCGAGGAGCGTGGGACTGCGCAACGCATCGGTCATGGTGATGGAACGGCCGGACACCTCTTCGTATCGCTGGAGTATTTCGACGAACGTTCGAGAATCCGCTCCGATATCCCAGAGTGGGACAGCCTCCGAAACAGCGGCGACCGCGATCTTCAGAACGCCGGCCACGACTTGCCGCAGCGACTCCAGCTCTTCGGATTCAACTACTGCCGGCTCATGGCGATCTGTTGGGGGCGTACAAGTCAATCGCGATGGCGTCGTAGAATTCCCGGTCTCGACAAGGCAAAGGCGAAGCTCTGGGTCGGACAGAACCATATCGAGACCGCTTAGCGCCTCGTTGACGCTAAGTGGTGAGCGTCGAGCGATGACATGGCTAGCAAGCGCGTCGGGCGTCGCAGCGAGACCGATGCCCTCCCATGCGCCCCACTCGATTGCCTGAACCCGGGGGGTGCCGCTGACTGCCGAAGCAAAACCGCTTTGAAATGCGTTGCCGGCGGCGTAGTCGCCAAAGTGCAGGCCGCCATAGGAGGCGCTCGTGCTGCTAAATAGGACGAGACGACCGATACCGAGGTGGCGCGCAAGCCGATAAAGCTTCAGCGTTCCTTCCATCTTGACAGCGAGCAAGCGCTCAAGATCCGCTGGCATCAAGTCCCGCACGGGTTTATTGCCACCTGGCAACCCCGCCGCGTGGACAATGCCGTCGATGCGACCGAACCGGCCTAGAATTTTGGCGGCAGTCGTCGTCAAGGACTCCGACTTCGTTACATCGCATGGGAAGTCGACAGTTGGACTTTCATCATCACCGTCGCCGGCGCGCCGAGCTGAAATGACCACCTTCGCGCCGCCCGCGGCCAAGTGCTTCGCGGTCGCCCGGCCGAGCCCGCCGGTACCGCCCAGTATCCACCACACCTGATCGCGATGTGCGGTCCGGGTGCGCGCCGTCGGCAGCACCTCTCGCGGGTTATCGAGCACCAGGACGCGATGATTCTGCAGGCGCATGAAGTGTGGCCCGGGGTCGGCCGACCGTGACATTGTTTCGAACAGAATTCTCGCCAAGTCCGACGGCGCAACTGTCTGCTCGGAACAATCGAGGCAGCCGAACACGACAAGCGGGTGCTCCTGAGCGGCGCAACGCATCACGGCACGCGCCATGGCGGCAACGGCTTGGTCAACAGCCCTTCCGTCTGTGCTTTCTATCGCGCCGACTGTGACAGTCCAGAAACGGATGCGTGTTTTCAAGCTGGCAACATGCACACCTGAGAGCATCCTCGGCACCACCGTAGCAACGGTGCCAGGACTAAGCAGCTCAACGATATCAATCGCACCGTCCGTAGCCAGCCTGTCGACGAACTGCTGCACATTCTCTGGAGTGTTCGCCTCGCCATCGATCTTGCACGGCGTTAGTTGGTCGATCCGCGGGCCCCGCCTGCACGCGACGACACGCCGCCACCGTCCCAACGCGCATCTGCGCAGAGCATCGGCGCTATCGTCGTCATCGCAAAGCACCAGCAGCGTGGCGTCCGCGAGACCTTCCTCCACGCTGGTCGCTGCAATTTCGCGCCACGCCGGAGATAGCAATCTCGGCATGGATGCCGAGGGCACAACGATCTCATCGCTGCGCTTCGCCTGCTTCGCTGGCTTCAGTACGGAGAGATGCGATCGGTCAAACGGATATGCCGAAAGACGGATGCGGCGCCGCGACGACCCCAGTCGAAAGCGGTTCAATGCCACCGGGACGCCGAGCCCATATAACTGGCAGAGCCGATCTGCAATTTGTGCGCGCGCGTCTGTCATCGTGCGGGGAAACCGCAGGAGATCGACGGTTATAGTTGCACGCTCACGCACGGAACCCGTTCGATCGGCCTCCGGCCTGCCCGGCAAAGCCAGCTCGATGTCATCCTGACTGCTTTCGCTCTCGTTCCCAATGCGGGTCATGCCGTCAAGCGAGGACCCTTCATTGCTTTGAAGCTCGCGCGCGAACTCGGTCGCTTGGCTCGCACTGATCTTTTGCATCGCGTATGTGGCGGCAATCCTGCCAATACCGACTCCATAGGCTAGCTTGCATTTCAGGCCCATCGCCTGACAGCCATCGATGATAGCGCCGAGCACAGCCACGCGCCTCTGCGTGCAGTTGCGAACTTCCGCCACATCGCGCAACTCGTGGCGATGCCCGCTGCGCTTCAGGATATCCATCCATTCCCTTAGCCGAGGGGCAAATATCGGCAGGTCGACTGCAAGCGCGTGATCGGCAAAGGCCGCCAGGAACTCCGGCCTGTCGATCAGATGGAAAACGACATCCCGCGTCGCCCGCGTGGACCAGCGATAAATCCCGTCCGGCGGACTCTCCATGCCTTCCGCCGCCGCCATCATGCGGGTAAGCTGCTGTTTGAAATGGGCACGGCCATTCACAACGAACGAGCAGCCGAAGGTCGATCGGTCAGGATTGTCTGCCAGAGTGTCTATCAGACGATGGAAGTCATCGTCCGAAAGCAGTTCTTCCTGAGTCCTTATATCGTGCAGAAGCGAACGCAACGCCTTTTCGCTATGCGCCGAGATGGCGCACGCCCGCGTGCCTAATTCAACGGCGGGCTCCAGGCCTCCACCATCGGATGGTGCCTCCTCTAAAATGACGTGAGCGTTGGCACCGCCGAAGCCAAATGAACTAATACCCGCGCGACGCGGGACACCGGGCCGGTTCTGCCAATCTTCTAGCCCTCGGGCCAAGCGAAACGGCGAGCTGTCGAGGTGGAGCGCTGGATTGATTTCGCCGCTCACGATGGTTGGCGGAATTTTCTTGTGCTCCAAGCACAACAGCACCTTGACGAGACCGGCGAGCCCGGAGGCGGCTTCAAGGTGGCCGATGTTGGGCTTGATCGAGCCGACGACGCAGTAGCTTCTTTCCGCCGTATCCTGGCGAAAAGCACGTGTCAGCCCTTCGATCTCTATCGGGTCTCCGAGGCTCGTGCCCGTGCCATGGGCTTCTACGTAGCTGATCGTGTCCGCCGAAACCTCGGCACTCTGCAGGGCGCGCCTCACGACGTCGGCCTGTGCACGCGGGCTTGGCGCGCTGATACCGTTGGTACGGCCGTTATGACCGGTGGCGGATCCTCGGATGATTCCGTGGATCGTATCGCCGTCACGTAACGCATCGGTCGCTCTCTTCAGAATGATCGCAACGGCACCCTCGCCGCGAACATATCCGTCGGCGTCGGCTGAAAAGGTTTGGCAGCGTCCGGTTGGCGAGAGCATGCCGAAGCGCGAGAAGGCAACGTAGCCCTCGGGCGAAAGTGTGAGATTCACCGCCCCAGCAACGGCCTGGTCGCACTCACCGAGCCGGAGCGCGCAACAAGCGTAGTGCAACGCGATGAGGCCTGACGAGCACGCCGTCTCGATCGGCATGCTCGGGCCCCAGAGATCGAATGTGTAGGACACGCGGTTCGCGAGTATTGCGCTGGAAACGCCGCTGCCTACACCAAGAGGAGCGTCCTGCCGGATGGCCTCGACGAGATAGTCGTTATTCATGACGCCGACGAAAACGCCGGTGTTGGAACCATAGAGCCGCGAACCGGTCAGGGCGGCGTGGCGGAAAGCTTCCCAGCACACCTCCAGGAAGAGTCGTTGCTGAGGATCCATCTGCTCCGCTTCGCGCGGCGAAATACGAAAAAACAAGGGATCGAACAGCTCGACGTTCTCAAGCATTCCCGCATATTTGGAAGCCTCAAGCTGCATGCCAACCACCAACCTGTCGCCATGGCATCGCGTATCCCATCGCGATCCGGGAATGGGTTCCACCGCCATCCCCCCAGTACAGATCAAATTCCACAGCTCGTCGGGATCGGAGCATTTCGGAAAACGGCCCCAATATCCTGTGATCGCGATATCTGCCGCTCTGACCGCTTGCGCCGCTGCATCCCGAATACACCGTCCCGCATTGGGTATGGACGCCGCCTCCTGTCCGTCGCTCATGACCGCGTGTCGCGCCCGAGGGCGGCAGGTCTTGCTGATGAACTCGGCCAGTCGGTTGATCGTCACGTGCTCAAATAGTGCCGTCGGCGACAAGTCGACTGCGAGCACATCGGAAATCTGCGACGCGAGATCAATGAGGTTGGTCGAGTCGAGGCCGAGATCGAGGAATTCCGAGTCGCTGTCTATATCCTTCGGCGCTTCTCTCAGGACCCTTCCCACCAAATCTGACAACCGGTGTCGGACGTCGCGAGCGAACAATATCGGCCTTTCCGCGGAACCGTCCGAACAGCCTTCCGGGGTTGGCTCGATCAGGGCACTCGCCAAAGGTGAGGATGCGCCGTGTACCTGCTCAAGGAATCGGACTAGGCGATCGATGGTCACATGCTCAAATAGTGCTGTTGGATGCACCGTCTGACCGATGGCTCGGCTGATCTCATCGGCCAAGTCGATCAGATCGGTTGAGCTGAGTCCAAGATCGAGAAACTCCCGATCGCGGTCAATTGGCGCGGATGTGTCCCCAAGCTTTTTGCCGATGATATCTTCTATTTTCGTATTGAGCCGAGAAGACACAAGAGACGCGCCAGACAGCGAGGCCCCGCCTGAAGTGGCGGGAAGCAACTGCGAGCGCGCGGTATCAATGATGATCCGAACGTCGCGGTTTGGAAGAGCGGCCGCAAGCGCGTCGAGGGCTTCTTCGGGATCAAGTGGAAGCGCGCCCGACCTGGCAAGACGGCGACGTATGACAGGATCGGCGCCCATGCCGGCGCCAGCCCACAGCGTCCAGTTCACAACCTTAGTGGCGCCTCGCCGTCCGCGCGAACTCCGCCAGTATGCGAACGCATCGGCAGCCGACGACGCGCCTGCATATGCCGCTTGACCGATTCCTGGCCGGAAGGCAGCGGTGGATGAATAGATCAAGAAGCAGTTCACCGGATCTTCGCATGTCAACTCGTCAAGCAGCACCGCTCCGCCGAGTTTCGCCGACAAACACCGCGCCAACGATTCGGATGTTGTGTTGCGCAGGAGAGCATCGTCCGCAACGCCAGCTGCGTGCACGATGGCGGAGATCGGGCCGCCAGAGCGTCGACCTCTTTCCAGCGCACGCGCCAGCGCCACGCGATCGCTCACGTCAGCGGTCTCAAACGAAAGGCGGCTCGCACGGCGCTCGCTTTCGGCCTTCAGAGCCGGGCAAAGGCGAACGCTCTCGACGCCTGAGCGCTGGATGAGAGTGATGTGCACGGACGTTGTTCGAAGCAGCCGCACTGCCAGGGCCTGACCGAGCGCGCCTGCACCGCCCGCAATGACAATATGGCCGCCCAGGGTAGGCCATGGGCTGCACGGGGGGGGCTCCTGGCGTACCTCCACGACACGCGGAACGAAGACTTCCTTCGAGGCGAGCACGATCCACTTTTCTGCCCGCTCGGCGGCAAGCTCCCGCGCCAAGGACTCCGCGTCCAATCGCTGATGGTCGAATCCGACCAATCGCAAATCTGCGGAAGGGTCTTCCTGCTGCAGCACAAGCACCATGCCCGGCAGGCATGCACCCGTCAGGTCGGGAACAAACTGCACCCCGTCGACAGGTCGGCACGAATAAACCACACGCAAAGCAGGCCGGTGCGCAATGGCCTCGAGAGCGCGAAGCATGCTTATCAGCTGATCTCCAGCCGATCGAATGGCATCGAGCGCGCGAGCTGGCAAGAACGATCCTGTGACGGACGCATCCTCCTGCGGGCCGAAGAGAACAACCAGATCAGGCAGCCGGCGCCGCTCGGCGAGATCGCGGAAGAGGCGCCGCAGGCCGTATTCGTCGTCTTCCGATATGCACCGCGACTTACTCGTTCGCGCAACTAGCACCTGCACGGAAACGACGTCGCTGCGCCTCTCGAACTCCGCTGCTACGGAAGGCAACGAAGGACATCCCTGTGGCACCAGAATCAGGACGTGTCTGAGATGGCATTCGGATCCGAGGCTTATCTGCGGCCAGGTCAGCGTGCGCAATAAGCTTTTCGTCGCGGAGCGTGAATCAGTTTGCGGTCCGGCCCAACGCGCCCCTTCGGGCCTTATCCGCTTGGACGTGAAGCCTTCCATTCTTACCAGTACGACGCTCTCGGCTGTGACCAATGTCATGTCGAAGGCCGAAACCTCGTGATTGTTTCGCCTTTCGACATAGTGGCAGAAGCACTCCTTGGGCAGCGGCCGATACAGCGTGACCCGCTCAATATGGATGGGTATGAATG
>Ga0193717_1001796_pt1 | contig 12857 bp, 10 predicted proteins | sample U2c2metaG_FD_145900 | JGI IMG/M metagenome (GOLD analysis project Ga0193717, IMG submission 145900) | Soil microbial communities from a riparian zone of the East river system, Colorado, United States - U2c2 | ecosystem: Environmental > Terrestrial > Soil > Riparian zone | place: USA: East River...
GGGTCGTTCGTCTTCGTGGTGACGACCCTGTCGCTCGGGGTGGGCACGGCGATCATCTGGGTGGGGGTCGCGGTGCTGGCGCTGTCGGCGCTGGTGATGCGGGGCATGGCGAGCCTGGAGCGGATGCGGGTGCACGCGATGCTCGGCACGTATGTCGCCACGCCGTACCGCCCGCTCGGCACAACCTCGCGGTGGACGACGCGGCTGAAGGACCCGGCGACCTGGAAGGACATGGTCTACCTGGTGCTGATGCTGCCGATCGGCATCGCCGAGTTCACGATCTCGGTCGTGTCCTGGTCGGTGTCGCTGTACCTGACGCTGCTGCCGTTCTACTGGACGTTCATGCCGTCCGAGTGGCAGCCGGTGCTGTGGGGCAACTCGTTCCTGAACGCCGACTCGTGGGTCGAGACGCTGCCGTTCGCCGGCCTCGGGGTGCTGCTCCTGGCGTTCTCGGTGATCGTCACGAAGGCGCTCGCCACGGGGCACGCCCGTTTCGCCCGCGCCATGCTTGGCCCGAGCCCGCGCCGGCTCTCCAAGCTGGAGGGCCTTTCGACGGCGGGTGCGATCGACTGGAGCACGGAGTGGCCGTCGAACACGGCACAGATGAACTACGGGTCGGTGTCGCGATGACGAGCCCGCTCTCCGAGCCGCCGCCGCTGTATTTGATCCCGACGGACGCTCCGGTGGATGCTGGCACCGTGGCAGCGCTACCTCAGAACGAGCCGGCCCCGGCACCGCGGCCGGGGCCGGGGCCGCCGGCCGAGCAGCCGGAGTCCCGGACCACCCTGGTCAGCCGCGGTTTCCGCGCCGCCGGGTTCATGATCGTCGCGTTCCCGGTCAACGTGCTGGCGTTCGTGCTCATCGTGACGCTGTTCTCGGCGGGGATCAGCACGCTGGTCGTGTGGCTCGGGCTGGCCATCCTGCTGCTGGCGACGAAGACGGTGTTCGGGTTCGCGGCGGCCAACCGGACGCTGATCCGCGGCACGCTCGGCGTCGACATCCCGGCGCCGACGATCGCGTACGACGCCGCCGCCTCGTTCTGGAAGCGCTACCTGCGCCGGCTGACGCACCCGCAGATGTGGCGCAACCTCGCCTACCTGCTGATCGCGTTCCCGCTGGCGTGCTTCGAGCTGCCGCTGGCCATCGTCGGCGTCGTGATCCTGCCGGTCGGCATGTTCGTGCTGCCGGTGGTGGCGGCGCTGCACATCCTGCTGGCGAAGTCGCTGCTCGGGCCGAACACGACCGAGCAGCTGACGCAGAAGGCGGAGCACCTGCAGGCGTCGCGGGCCCGTGGCGTCGACGCGGCGGAGGCCGAGCGGCGGCGGATCGAGCGGGACCTGCACGACGGCGCGCAGCAACGGCTGGTCGCGGTCGCGATGGGGCTGGGCCGCGCGAAGTTGAAGATGGACGCCGACCCGGACACGGCGAAGATGCTGATCGACGAGGCGCACGCGGACGCGAAGCTCGCGGTGTCGGAGCTGCGTGACCTGGCCCGCGGCATCTACCCGGCGGTGCTCGGCGACCGTGGTCTCGACGCGGCGCTGTCGTCGCTGGCGGCGAAGTGCCCGATCCCGGTGGACGTGCGCGTGCAGATCGACCCGAGGCCGCCGGCCGCGGTGGAGTCGACGGCGTACTTCATCGTCGGCGAGTGCCTCACGAACATCGCGAAGCACGCGACCGCCACGGAGGCCACGGTCAACGCGTGGCGCGAGGACCGGCCGAGCGGTGAGCAGGTGATCGTGGAGATCACGGACAACGGTTCTGGCGGCGCGTCGATGCGGGTGGGTGGTGGGCTGGCGGGGCTCGCGGACCGGGCTGCCACGATTGACGGTGTGATGACAGTGGTGAGCCCCATCGGTGGGCCGACAGTGATCAGGGCGGACCTGCCGTGCGTGTGGTGATCGCGGAGGACTCCGTGTTGCTGCGTGCCGGGATAACGCGCCTGCTGGCCGACGAGGGCATCGAGGTGGTTGGTGCTTCCGACGACGGTGACGGGTTGCTGGTGCTCGTCAGCGAACACCGTCCTGACCTGGCGATCGTGGATGTCCGCATGCCGCCGTCGTTCACCGACGAGGGCCTGCGGGCGGCGTTGAAGGCGCGGGAACAGCAGCCGGGGCTGCCGGTGCTGGTGCTGTCCCAGTACGTGGAGGAGCGCTACGCGGTGGAGCTCCTGTCCGGCGGTGCGGGCGGGGTCGGCTACCTGCTGAAGGAACGCGTGGCGGATGTGGCCGAGTTCGTGGACGCGGTGCAACGGGTCGCCGGCGGCGGCACGTGCATCGACCAGGAGGTGATCGCGCAGTTGATGGCCAGAGGGCGACGCAACCCCATCGACGTGCTCACCCCCCGCGAACGGGAGGTGCTTGGCCTGATGGCGCAGGGACTGACGAACGTGGCGATCGCCAAGTCGCTGACCGTGTCGGACGGCGCCGTGGAGAAGCACGTGGGGAACATCTTCTCGAAGCTCGGTCTGGAGCCCAGCTCCGAGGAACACCGACGAGTTCGGGCGGTTCTGACTTTCTTGGAGCGGGCTTAGGGCCGGGATCCCGGTGAAATTCGGGAGCGGGTACGACTTCGCGTCGTTAGGCTTCCCGCAACGCGTTGACGGAGACGAGTAGCCGGGGAGCGCGCGAGCCGAGAGAGTCGCCGGTAGCTGGAAAGGCGATCTCGCGTCCCCGGTGAAGACCCTCCCGAGTGCGGGGAGGAACGGGCGGCACAGCCCGAAATGCCCCGCCGGTTCGCCCCCGTCATCGGGCACGTCGAGGCCGCTTCGGTGGTGAAAGTGCGGTGGCACCGCGAGTAACCCTTCTCGCCCGCGCTCCCAAGGGGATCATCCCTGTGAGGAGTGTCGATGATCTCTCGTGTCCTGGCTGCGGAACTGCATCGGCATGTCGGCGAACGGGTTCGCGTCGCCGGGTGGGTGCATCGGCGGCGCGAGCTGAAGTCCGTCACGTTCCTGATCGTCCGGGACCGGTCCGGGCTGACTCAGGTCGTCCTTGCACAGAGTCTCGCGGTGGGTGCGGAGACTGTCGTCGAGGTCTCCGGGACGGCCACCGCCAACCAGCAGGCGCCGGGCGGGGTGGAGATCACCGACCCGACGATCACGCTGCTGTCCGAGCCCGCCGAGCCGCCGCCGTTCGACCTCTTCCGGCCCCGGTTGTCCGCCACGTTGCCCACGGTTCTCGACCACGCGGCCGTCGCCCTTCGCCATCCGACGCTGCGGGCGCGGTTCGCGGTCAGCTCGGCCAGCACCTTCGGGTTTCGGACAGCGCTGGGTACCCGAGGCTTCACCGAGGTCCACACGCCCAAGATCGTCGGCTCGGTGACCGAGTCCGGCGCGAACGTGTTCGGCATCGACTTCTTCGGGCGGCGCGCCTACCTCGCCCAGTCGCCGCAGCTCTTCAAGCAGGCGCTGGTCGGGGTGTTCGAACGCGTCTACGAGGTCGGTCCCGTGTTCCGCGCCGAGCCGCACGACACCACTCGCCACCTGGCCCAGTACACGAGCCTCGACGCCGAGCTCGGGTTCATCGCAGACCACCGCGACGTCATGGCCGTCCTGCGCGACACGGTGGCCGCCATGGTCGCCGCCGTCGCCGACCGTGCCGGGGACGCCGTGCGCCTTCTGGCAGCCACGCTCCCCGACGTGCCGGCCGAGATTCCCTCGGTCGACTTCGTCGAGGCGCAGGACATGCTCGGCGAGAACGCCCGCGGCGAACCCGACCTCGCGCCGGCACACGAACGCCTGCTGTCGGACTGGGCGCTGCGCGTCCACGGGTCGGAGTTCCTGTTCGTCACCGGCTATCCGATGCGGAAGCGGCCGTTCTACACGCACCCGCAGCCCGCGCGGCCGGAGTTCTCCAACAGCTTCGACCTGCTGTTCCGTGGCGTGGAGCTGGTGACCGGCGGGCAGCGGCTGCACCGGCACGCCGACTATCTCGCCGCACTCGCCGCGCGCGGCGAGGACCCGGAGCCGTACCGGACCTACCTCGACGTCTTCGCGCACGGCATGCCACCGCACGGCGGCTTCGCCATCGGGCTCGAGCGGTGGGTGGCGCGGCTACTCGGGCTGGCCAACGTCCGCGAGGCGACGCTGTTCCCCCGCGACCTGCACCGACTCGAGCCGTGAGCGGGCGGTCGCGTTCACGGATCGAGCGGTGGGCGTTGACCGAACACGCCGCGCCTGACGCCCTCGCCGGGATCGGCGAGGGCGTCAGCCAAAGGTCAGGCCGCGACGGTCGCCGCGACGGCGGCCGGCGCCAGCGCCACCGCCAGCACCTCCCGGACGTCCGACGCCAGGTGCACCGTCAGCTCGTCCAGCACCGCCGACGGCACGTCGTCCAGGTCCGGCTCGTTGCGCTTCGGCAGCACGATGGTCGTGATGCCCGCGCGGTGTGCGGCAAGCAGCTTCTGCTTGACCCCACCGATCGGCAGCACCCGGCCGGTCAGCGACACCTCACCGGTCATCGCCACGTCGGCCCGCACGGGTCGGCCCGACAGCAGCGACGCCAGCGCGGTCGTCATCGTGACACCGGCCGACGGCCCGTCCTTCGGCACGGCGCCGGCCGGCACGTGGACGTGCACGCCCCGCTCGGACAGCGAGTCGACCGGGACGTCCAGCTCGGACCCGTGTGACCGCAGGTACGACAGCGCGATCTGCGCTGACTCCTTCATCACGTCACCGAGCTGGCCGGTCAGCGTGACCCCGGTGGCACCGGACTCCTTCGACGCGATGGACGCCTCGACGAACAACACGTCGCCGCCCGCGCCGGTCACCGCGAGGCCCGTGGCGACGCCGGGGACCGCGGTGCGTTCCGCCGACTCCGGCGTGAACTTCGGCTGTCCGAGGTAGGTCCGCAACGAGCCGACATCGACCGTGAGCGGCAACGTCACGGACTCGAGCGCGAGGGACGCGGTGATCTTGCGCAGGACCCTGGCGATCGCCCGTTCGAGCTGGCGGACACCGGCCTCCCGCGTGTACTCGCCGGCCACGAGCCGCAGCGCGTCATCGGTCAGCATGACCTCGTCGGCGCCGAGCCCGGCACGCTCCAACTGCCGCGGCAGCAGGTGGTCACGGGCGATGACGACCTTCTCGTCCTCGGTGTAGCCGTCGAGCGCGACCAGCTCCATGCGGTCCAGCAGCGGCGCGGGGATCGAGTCGATCACGTTGGCGGTCGCGAGGAACACCACGTCGGACAGGTCCAGCTCGACCTCGAGGTAGTGGTCCCGGAACGTGTGGTTCTGCGCCGGGTCCAGCACCTCGAGCAGCGCCGCGGTCGGGTCACCCCGGTAGTCGGCGCCGACCTTGTCGATCTCGTCGAGCAGCACGACCGGGTTCATCGAACCGGCCTCGGAGATGGCCCGGACGATGCGCCCCGGCAGCGCGCCGACGTAGGTGCGCCGGTGTCCCCGGATCTCCGCCTCGTCGCGGACGCCACCCAGTGCGACCCGCACGAACTTGCGGCCCATGGCCCGCGCGACCGACTCGCCGAGCGAGGTCTTGCCGACCCCGGGCGGACCGGCGAGCGCCAGCACGGCGCCGCTGCGCCGGCCACCGACCACGCCGAGCCCACGCTCGTCACGCCGCTTGCGCACGGCCAGGTACTCGATGATCCGGTCCTTCACGTCGTCCAGCCCGGAGTGGTCCGCGTCGAGGATCTCGCGTGCGCCCAAGATGTCGTACGCGTCGTCGGTGCGGGTGTGCCACGGCATCTCCAGCACCGTGTCGAGCCAGGTGCGGATCCAGCCGACCTCCGGCGACTGCTCGGAGGTCCGCTCCAGCTTGTCCACCTCGGACATCGCGGCCTCGTGGACCTTTTTCGGCAGGTCAGCGGCCTCGACGCGCGCCCGGTAGTCCTCTTCCTCGGACTCGGGCTTGCCGTCCAGCTCGGCCAGCTCCTTGCGGATCGCCGAAAGCTGTTGGCGCAGCAGGAACTCCCGCTGCTGCTTCTCCATACCTTCCTTGACGTCCTTGCGGATGGTCTCCGCGACGTCCAGCTCGGCGAGCTGCGCACGACCCCACTCGAGCAGCTTCTCGAGGCGCTCGGTGACGTCGGCCGTCTCCAGCAGCCAGACCTTCTGCTCGTCGGTCAGGTATGGCGCGTAGCCGGCCAGGTCCGCGAGCGCCGACGGGTCGGCCTCGGCCTGCACCGAGTCGACGACCTGCCACGCGCCACGCTGCTGGAGCATGGTGATGACCAGCGACTTGTACTCCTTGGCCAGCTCCCGCGTGCGGTCGGTGACCGGCGGCTCCTCGGCCACCTCGACCTCGACCCACAGCGCCGCGCCGGGGCCGGTGGTGCCGGCGCCGATGCGGACCCGCTCGGTGCCGCGGACCACGGCGGCGAGCTCACCGCCGGGCAGCCGCCCGACCTGCTCGACCACGCCGAGCGCGCCGACCCGCGAGTATTTCCCGTCCAGGCGCGGCACCATCACCACGCGCGGCTTGTCCCCCTCGGCGACCGCCTGCGCCGCCTCCACCGCGGCGCGGACCTCGGTCCCTTCGGTGCCGGCCAGCCGGATCGGTACAACCATCCCCGGCAGAAGCACTGTGTCGTCCAGCGGCAGCACCGGGAGCGTCAACGACTCTGCCATCACGTCCTCCAAAGTTGAGTCTGTCTAGCTCAACTAAGGAAGGGGTCAAGATGTTTCCGCAGCGTGTTCGCCGTGAGCGGAGCCCGTTATCGCGTGAGCGGAGCTTGCGGAGCGAACCGTCAGCGCAGTGCGAGCAGCCGCCTGGGCGTGTCCCACAGGACCGCGCGCAGGAACGGCTCGCCGAGCCGGTCGTCCTCGGCGGCCCAGCCGGCGATCGCGGCGAGCTGCGTGGCGTAGGGGTACGGGATGCTCGGGAAGTCGGTGCCGAGCGCGATCCGGTCGGCGTTGGCGGCGAGCCGCGCGGTCCAGTCGGCCGGCAGCAGCTCGTCGGCATGGTTGAACGGGACGCCGACCATCGTGGTGTCGAGGTACACGCCCGCGTGCCGCTCCACCAGGTCGAGAGCAAGGTCGAACTCGGGCGCGCCGGCGTGCGCGAGGACCGTGACCAGCCGGGGATGCCGGCGCAGGACGTCGGCGTGCACGTCGAGTCCGGTGAACTTGCCCGGCACCGGCCCGTGCCCGCAGTGGATCACGACGGGCACGCCGGCCTCTGCGAGCAGACCCCACGCGGGGTCGAGCAGCGGGTCACGCGGGTCGTACGCGCCGACCTGGACGTGCGCCTTCACGCACCGGGCGCCCTTCGCCAGCGCGTCCGCGACGTAGTCCCCGACCCCGGGTTCCGGGAAGAACGTGGCGGTCGGCACGGCCTCCGGCGTCGCGGCCACGAAGTCGCGGACCCATTCATTCAGCCACGCCGCCATGTCCGGCTTGTGCGGGTACACGAGCGGCGCGAACGCGACAACGCCCAGGTCACGCAGTACCCGCAGCCGTTCGCCGGCCGGCCGGCGGTAGTGGATCGGCCAGACCGTGCCGTACTCCTCGGTGGCCCGGTCGAAGAACGCCCACACCTTCTGCTGCATGGGGTCGGGCAGGAAGTGAACGTGCAGGTCGGTCAGCCCGGGGAGGCCCAGCGCCGCGGTGAACGCCGGGACGTCCGCGTCGGCGGAAGGACTGACCAACGGGATCAATAGCGGCCCTTCATCGCCCGGCCATGAGCGCGCGAGATCTCCCGCTCGGCATCGCGCTTCGCGAGCGACTGCCGCTTGTCGTACTCCTTCTTGCCCTTCGCCAGCGCGAGCTCGACCTTGACCTTGCCGTCCTTGAAGTACAGGGACAGCGGCACCAGCGACAACCCACCCTCGCGGGTCTTGCCGATGAGACGCTCGATCTCGCTTCGGTGCATCAGCAGCTTGCGGGTGCGCCGCGGCGTGTGGTTGGTCCAGGTGCCCAGCACGTACTCGGCGATGTGCAGGTTGCGCAGCCACACCTCGCCGTCATCGACGGTCGCGAACGCGTCGACGAGCGACGCGCGGCCAAGCCGCAGCGACTTGACCTCGGTGCCCACCAGGGCGATCCCGGCCTCGTACGTGTCCAGGATCGAGTAGTCGTGCCGAGCCTTGCGGTTCTGCGCGATCACCTTCTGGCCGAGTTCCTTGGACATGCCGACAACTCTACGTGTCCGCGCACGCCGATTACTGGCGCACGTACAGGCGCAGCGTCACGTAGCCGGTGACCGCCGAGATGCCGACCGCGGTGAGCAGCAGCCATGGCGAGATCAGGAGGATGTCCAGACCCTCGATCGGTCTGATCACGCCGGCTGCGAACGGCCCCTCCAGTAGTCGGTCCAGGAACCAGAGTTTCGCCACGACCAGCAACCCGATCGCGAGCACCGCGCCGATCAGGCCGGCGACGACCGCCTCGAGAAGGAACGGCAGCTGTGTGTACCAGCGGGTTGCGCCGACAAGGCGCATGATGCCGACCTCCGTGCGCCTCGTGAACGCGGAGACCTGCACGGTGTTGGAGATCAGCAGCAACGCGGCGACCGCCTGGATGAGCGCGACCACGAACGTCAGATCTCGGACTCCGTTGAGCGCGCTGAAGAACCGGTCAAGGAACTCGCTCTGGTCGGCTATCGAGTCGACGCCGACACGGCCGGAGAAGGTCTGGACGATCACTTCCGGCCGGTCCGGGTCGTACAGCTTGACGTTGAACGACGCCGGCAGCGCCTCGGGCCGCGCGAGCTTCACCAGCTCCGGCTGCGACGCGAAGATCTCCTTGAACCGCTTGTACGCCTGGTCGCGGTTCTCGAAGGTGACCGACTCGACGGCCGGGTCGTTCTCGAGGTCGGTGCGCAGGCCCTTGCACGGCTCAGCCGTACAGCCCTTGTCGTTCGCGCTGATGTCGTTGGTCAGGTAGACGTTGACCTGGAGTTTGTCCTCGTAGACCGCCTGCGTCTTGTCGATCATCCGCACGACCAGGAGACCGCCCCCGAGCAGGAGGAGCGAGATCATCGTCGTGAGGATCATCGCGACGGTCATCGTCACGTTCCGGCGGAGGCCGGTGAGAACCTCGCTGAACACAAAGCTGGCACGCATCGGGGGAAGGCGTCCTTGCGGTTCGAGGGGCGGTGGGCTGGGGGGTCGCTAACGGCCTACGCCGTAGACCCCTCGTGAGTCGTCGCGCACGATCTGGCCGCGCGAGCGCTCCACGACCCGGCGTCGCATGGAGTCGACGATCGAGTGGTCGTGGGTCGCCATCAGCACGGTCGTGCCAGTGCGATTGATCCGCTCCAGCAGCAACATGATGTCCTGGCTGGTGTCCGGGTCCAGGTTTCCGGTCGGCTCGTCGGCGAGCAGCATCAGCGGCCGGTTGACGAACGCGCGGGCGATCGCGACGCGCTGCTGCTCACCACCGGACAGCTCGTGCGGCATGCGAGCCGCCTTGCCCTCGAGACCGACCAGCTCCAGCACCTCCGGCACCACCTTGCGAATGGTGTTGCGCGGCTTGCCGATGACCTCGAGCGCGAAGGCGACGTTCTCCGCGACGGTCTTGTTGTTCAGCAGCCGGAAGTCCTGGAAGACGCAGCCGATGGACTGGCGCAGGCGGGGGACCCTGCGCCGGGCCATTCGGACGACGTCGAAGTTCGCGACGTAGACGCGGCCCTTCGTCGGCACTTCCTCCCGCAGGAGGAGGCGCAGGAAAGTCGACTTGCCCGAACCGGAAGCACCGATCAGGAAGACGAACTCACCCTTGTCCATCTCGACGGAAACGTCCTCCAGCGCAGGGCGCGTGGACGTCTTGTACACCTTCGAAACGTGTTCGAGCCGGATCACGAGGCGCGAGTCTACAGGCGTTCGTTATCGACCTGTTGCCTTGGGAGGCTCAGGCTCTGACCAGCGAAGATCATGTAGGGGTTTCGGCTACGCGGAGCTGGTGCGCCGCCACCGGATGCCCGCCTCGAGGAAGCCGTCGATCTCGCCGTCGAGCACGCTGCTCGGGTTGCCGACCTCGAACTCGGTCCGCAGGTCCTTCACCATCTGGTACGGGTGCAGCACGTAGGAACGCATCTGGTTGCCCCAGCTCGAGCCGCCGTCGCCCTTGAGCGCGTCCATCTCGGCGCGTTCCTCCAGTCGCTTGCGCTCCAGCAGCTTCGACTGGAGCACCCGCAGCGCGGCCGCCCGGTTCTGGATCTGCGACTTCTCGTTCTGGCAGGACACCACGATGCCGCTGGGCAGGTGGGTGATGCGCACCGCGGAGTCGGTGGTGTTCACGCTCTGCCCACCGGGGCCCGACGAGCGGAACACGTCGATACGGATGTCCTTCTCCGGGATGTCGACGTGGTCGACCGCCTCGACGAACGGCAGCACCTCGACGCCGGCGAACGACGTCTGCCGGCGGCCCTGGTTGTCGAACGGGGAGATGCGGACGAGGCGGTGCGTGCCCTGCTCGACGGACAGCGTGCCGTAGGCGTAGGGCGCGTCGACCTTGAACGTGGCCGACTTGATGCCGGCCTCCTCCGCGTAGGAGGTGTCGTAGACCTCGGTCGAGTAGCCGTGCCGCTCGGCCCAGCGCAGGTACATCCGCAGCAGCATCTCGGCCCAGTCGGCCGCGTCGACCCCGCCTGCCTCGGAACGGATGGTGACGATCGCGTCGCGCTCGTCGTACTCGCCGGACAGCAGGGTGCGCACCTCGATGGACGCGATGTCGGTGTGCAGCCGCACGCGTTCGGCCTCGGCCTCGACGAGCGCGTCGGCGCCGTCCTGGCCCTCCTCCTCGGCGAGCTCGTACATCACCGCGAGGTCGTCGAGCCGCCCTCGGAGCTCCTCGATTCGGCGGAGCTCGCTCTGTTTGTGGGAGAGCTGGCTCGTGACCTTCTGCGCCGACTCCGGGTCGTCCCACAGGTCCGGGCGGGTGGCCTGCTGCTCCAGATCGGCGATCTGGGCGCGCAGGGCGTCCAGGTCCGACACCGCCTCCACGCTGGCGAGGGTGTCAGAAAGTTCCTTGAGGGCAGCTGCGACGTCCGGGTTCACGTTTCGAAATCTACCGTGAACCCGGGCGTCGCCCGCTTTGGCGACCGGTCAGGACGTGGGAATGGAGTCGAGCAGCTTCAAAACGGCCTTCGCGCGCGCGACGCCGAACTCGGCGACAGCCTTCGCGTAGGCGCCGTCCGAGGACTTCGCCGACGCGCGAGCCGCGTCGTGCTCGTCGGTGTAGACCTTCTTGGCCGACTCGACGAGCGCCGCCCGCTGCTTGATGGTCAACGCGTCGGCGTGCACCAGACGGAGGATCAGCGGGCTGCGAAGGTGGTCCGGGCCGGGCTCGCTACCGAGCCAGGTCTTGAACGCCTTCTTGCCGGCGGCCGTCACCAGGTACTGCTGACTCGACCGGGGGCCCTGCTTACCAAGTCGCACGAGTCCGGAATCGGCCAATGCCGGCAGTTCACGGTAGACCTGGCTACGCGTGACACTGAAGAACGAGCCGAATCGATCGCGGGCGGCCGAGACCAATTGCCCACCAGTAGCCGGACCTTCGTGGAGCAGGCCCAACAGGGCCGCGGCAGTTGCATTCAGTTCAGACACCTTACCACCGTGCCACGAACAAGCGCCGGTGTCCACAGTGGCCCGGACTTCTGTCCACTGTGGCTGGTCGCGTTTTGACGGGCCGTTGACCGGCGTTCTAGTCGAACAGTACGCCGGGATTCAGGATCCCGCTGGGGTCCAAGGAATCCTTCGCAGCGCGAAGCACCCTGGCGAACGGATCCGGGCGCTGACGGCTGTACCAGGGAGAATGGTCTCGACCTACCGCGTGATGGTGCGTGATGGTCGCCCCGAGAGTTACTAGAATCTCGCTCGCGGCAGCCTTGATCCCGTCCCACATCTGGACTTCAGAACCCCTTCGAGCGCGGGCGATCACTGTGAAATAGGGCGCTACTCCATCCGGGTAAACATGTGTCAGACGACAAGTGACAATGCCCGGTTCGCCGCAGATCTCCGTGATTGCGGCCGCCACCCCGGCCCGTACCGACTCGATGACGTCCGCCGCTTTCTCCCATGTGCACGCGGTTTCGAACGTCTCGACCACAACACCGGACCTGGCAAGCGCGTCGCGCCGATACGGCATTCGGAGGAAAGCGGTGCGCCAGGCGCCAACCGCACCACCCGAGTCCTGTGTGGACCGAGGAGTGGACAGTCCGCCACAGTCATTCGCAAGCTCAACTGCACGTGCAAGCGCCGCGTGCACCGGGTGGTCGGCGGACTCGAACCCAAGCAGCAGAACACAAGCGCCATCCGTGCGTCCTGTGTTGACCGCCGCCTCCGCCGCGTCGAGCAGCCGGCAGTTGCTCGGGTCCAAGCCGGACTGGGAAATCGCGCGTACCGAATTCAGTGCGGCGTCGAAACTTCCGAACACGACGCTCTCGGAAGCCTTGTGGACGGGACGGTCCTGCACCCGCAGCCACGCCTCGGTGATGACGCCCAGCGTGCCCTCCGACCCGAGGAACAGCCGGTCCGGCGACGGCCCCGCCCCGGAAGCCGGCAACCGGCGCGACTCGGACGTCCCGCTAGGACTCACCACCCGCATCGACTCCACGAAGTCGTCGATGTGCGTACGGCCCATGGCGAAGTGTCCGCCCGCCCGAGTGGCGAGCCAGCCGCCGACCGTCGAGAACTCGAAGCTCTGCGGGAAATGCCGCATCGTGTAGCCGTGCTCGCCGAGCTGCCGCTCCAGGTCAGGCCCCAACACCCCGCCCTGAACCCGAGCCGCCCGCGACGTGCGGTCCACCTCCAGCACGCGGTCCAGGCGCGTCAGGTCCAAGGAGACGTGCGCCGGCCGCTCACCCCGGTACTCCACCCCGCCGACGACCGAGCTGCCCCCGCCGTACGGGATCACCGCGGCGCCCACCCCGCCCGCCCAGTCGAGAAGATCGACGA
>Ga0193717_1001797_pt1 | contig 12849 bp, 12 predicted proteins | sample U2c2metaG_FD_145900 | JGI IMG/M metagenome (GOLD analysis project Ga0193717, IMG submission 145900) | Soil microbial communities from a riparian zone of the East river system, Colorado, United States - U2c2 | ecosystem: Environmental > Terrestrial > Soil > Riparian zone | place: USA: East River...
GCTCGCACGCGCGGCATCGTAGGCGTCGGCCTTGCGCCAGACGGTGGTGTAGACCTCCTGCAGCACTTCTTCGGCATCGCTTCGTTTCGGCAAGATACGCAGGCAGACGCCGAATAGTTTCGCGGACGTGGACCGGTACAGCGTTTCGAACGCCGCGCTGTCGCCGCGCGCGACCGCCGCCAGCGTCTCGCGCAGGCGCTCGATGCCGCTCGACGATTCGGTCACGTCAGTCACGTGGTCCCCACCCACAGAAACCTGTCGGGCGCCTCGATGGTGTCCGCTGCGCAAAGATAGCGCAGATGGGCTCGGCGGCACATGATCGCATCGGTCGCGGCCGCATCAATCGCGGCGATCGCGCCGCGAGGCAGGCAGCACGCTGGATAGATACCAGCCGAGCATGACGCCGAACACGGCGCCAGTGAATTCGAAGACGACGCGCAGGCCCAGCGAACCGGGATCGTTGATCTCGGCCAGCGTGCGCTCGATCACCATCGGCGATTCCATGCGCACGATGCTGAGGTAGAACAGATCCCAGCTGTCGACACCGGCGGCGATGACCAGTGTCGCCAGCAGCGCCACGCCGATCGCCGTGCCCGTCTGCCAGCCGATGCGGGCGCCCAGGAGGTGCCCGACCGCGCACAGGAGCGCACCGACGAGGAATGCGATCGCTCCGGCTTCGAGCGCACCGGCGATGCCGGACGATAGCCACATGAAGCCCATTGCGGACGCTCGTGTTGCCGCGGATGCGGTTTTCGGGACTCTAGCAATTTCGTCATCCGGGATGACGAGAGGGGTGGGGCGAAGTGCCTCTCGATCGATCGGCGGGTGCGCGTCCGCCGCTCCAGCGGCTGAAAGTGCCAAAGTTTGGCACCCCGCCGAAAGCGCCCGACCCGCATTGGCGTGCGGTTTTACACTTTTTATGACTGGCACGTAGCTTGCTTTACTGTCTCGACCTCGCTGTTATTCCACTGGACCGACCTCATGGGCTTCATCGCTGACGACATTTGCCAGGATCTGCGCGACATGGGCACATCCACCGACGAGCTGATCGACTGGCGGCAGCGCTACGAAGGCGTCCTGATGGTCGCTTATCTCGACGGCAAGGCCGTGGCCGGCATCTCCGGGCCGTGGCCGGTCGACCAGTGGGCGCTGACCTGGTGGGATCGTCCGGTCCCCGCGCGCCAGCTGGAACTGTTCGATTCGCTGGCCGCCGCGCAGGCGCGCGTCGAGGAGTGGGCATGGCGCATGCGCACGGTCGGCGTCATCGACCGGCCGCCTGCGAACGACCCGATCCAGCCCGAAACGTCGCCGTCCGCGCCGGCGCCCGCGCGTCCGTCGTGGCTGGTCAGGCTGCGCGAGCTGATGGGCGGAAATGACACGCCGCGTCCTCAGCTTCTCCCGCGCCGCGAAATCGAGGCGCTGCGCAATCCCCCGCTGAACGACGACGACCTCCGTGGCGTCCACTTCGCGGCGATCGAATAACTACGGTATCCGGCTCCGCGCGATCTTCGCGCGTCAGAGCCCTTCGAATCCATTGCTGAAGATGCTGTCGACCAGCCGCTCGTAAGCGCCGAGGTCGAATCCCGCTCCCTGTGGCCGATGCACGCCGTCGATATCGAGCAGCGGCGCAAGATCGGCGCTGCCCGCGTCGATCGCGGCGGCCGCCGGCAACAGATGCAGATCGAACGGCGGCGCGACGAATAGCGCGTTGGCGTCATCGATCAGCAGATTGTGATCGTCGGTGATGTTGATGCCCTCGAACGAGAAATCCGTCGCCAGGTTGTTGCGCACGACGACATTCTCGCTGGGCCGGCCGTCCTTGTGATCGGTGACCATGATCCACGGCGGGCCCGGCTGTCCGTCGTCGAGGTCGATCACGGTGTTGTTGACGATGCGCGAGTCGCGCATGCCGTAGAAGCTGATGCCGTGCCAGTGGTCGGTGATGACGACGTTGTTCTCGACGACCCAGTCGACGAAGAAGCCGTCGAAGCAGCCGATGCCCTGCATCGAGCTGCGCAGCGGGTTGCCCGGATCGGTGGCATTGATGAAGAGATTGCCGCGCAGCGTGACGCCGCGCACTTCGCCGGTGCCGACCTCGCCGTCCTCGCCGATGGTCCAGCTCTGGAAGCCGTCGTCGTGGTTGTCGTCGTCCGGATCGCCGATCAGGTTGTTCTGCACGCGGTTGTATTCGAACAGGCCGTTGTCGCCGAGGCCGCGCAGGCCGTCCGCCGAGAATCCGTCGATCAGATTGTGGCGGATGCTGGCATCCGCGCCGCCGACGCCGATGCCGAAACGCACGTTGCGCAAACGGTTGTCGTGGATGCTGACGCGGGCGGCACCGACCTCGATGCCGTTCGAGGCGAGATGGACCCATTGGTCGGCGCCCCAGGACGACGCATCGTCGATGCTGAAAACATCGCTGTCCGCGATCTCGATGTCCCACGCGGGTCCGAAGTAGTTGTGGTCGCTGACCTCGACCATCGTGATCTGATCGTTGCTCGCCGCGTACGAAGGACTGATCGAAAGCCCGCGCACGATCCAGTTCTGCGCAGCCTGCACGCGCAGGCTGCGCACGTGCGGCGTCTGCCCCGGCTGTGCCGCGATGATGATCGGCGCGGTGTTGTACGCGTGCTCGATGTCGATATCGCCGTGATAGCCGTTGCGCAGCCATATCGTGTCGCCCGCGCGAACCGGCGCTCCGGGATTCACCGCGACGAGCTGCATGCCCAGTTCATACGGATACTCGGGCCAGTCGCGCGTTTCGATCAGGCCATCGTCGAACACGGCCTGCAGCGACTGCCACGGATTCCCTGTGCTGCCGTCGCCTGCATCGCTGCCGGCGACAGGATCGATGTAGAACTCGCTGGCGCACACCGGCGCGGCGATGATGAACAACAGGACAGGCAGGCAGCGACGCATTTCCTTACTCCTGGTGCGCGTGCTTCGGGCGCATGCGCCGACGATGCGGCGATTGCAGCACAGCGGAGTATCGGCGTGAGTGATGAGCATCGCGTTCGCGATCTCGTCATCCTGGCGGAAGCCCCCCAATCTCGTCGTCCCGGCGAAAGCCCTCAATCTCGTCATCCCGGCGAAGGCCGGGACCCAGTGCCTTTGCTTTTGCTCTGGTGTGTTCTCGCGACAACCGACCCACGTCCCTGTGGGTTCCACGCGCATCCCTGCGCGCGGGTCACTTTCTCTTGCTTGCCCAAGAGAAAGTAACCAAAGAGAAGGGCACCCCGGGTGGGGCGCCTCCGCTGCGCGGAGGTTCGCTACGGGCGGCCGGGTTCCGCTGACGGCACATCCTGTGCCGCAGCGGAATCGGCGCGATCCCTCGCGCCGACCCTTCGGGCCTTTTCGGCCACCCTTCGCCGCCCCACACGGGGCCAAGATCAAGAGACACAGCAAGAGCGCCCCCTTCCGCCTTCGGCACCTTCCCCCGCAAGCGGGGGAAGGGAAGCGCTTATAGGGTGGGCCTTGGCCCACCGGGTGACCCGCGCGCAGGGATGCGCGTGGAACCACACAGGGACGTGGGTCGGTTATCGCGAAAAGCAAAAGATCAACATGGATTCCGGCTTTCGCCGGAATGACGAGGTGGGGACCCAACCTCCCTTGAAGGAGAGGGCTAAAGACTAAGCGCTCCGCTCGCGCGCAAGCGCGATCAAACCAACACCCCCAAGAATGATCGCCATCGCAACAACATCGAACGTATGCACGACTTCACCGCCAAACATGGCGCCCACCAGCACCGCCACCGGCGGATTGACATAGGCATAGCTCGTCGCCAGCGCAGGACGCACCGTATTGAGCAGATAGAGATACGCAGTGAAGCCGACCAGCGATCCCATCACCGCGAGGTAAACGAGCGCGAGCGTCGCGGACGTGGTCGGTGAATCAGGAAAGCGTTCTCCGAAGGTGAGCGCGCCGACGAAGAGGATGGCGCCGCCGGTCAGCATCTGCGCGGCGGTGTTCATCGCCGCGGGTGGCATGTCGCGGCGGCGGCTCCAGACCGATCCGAACGCCCACGACGCGGCGGCGATGACGAGCGCGATGGCGCCGAGTGGTGTGCCGGCCATGCCGCCACTGAGATTCAGCAGCACCACGCCGGCGAAACCGACGGCGAGACCGAACCATTCCATGCGCCGGGGCCACTGGCCGTATAGACCGCCAAACGTGGCGGCGAACAGCGGCATGCTGGCGACGGCGACCGCGGCAAGTCCGGACGCGACGCTCTGTTCGGCGTAGCAGACCAGGCCGTTGCCGAGGCCGAGCAGCAAGGTGCCGGTGACGGCCGCGTTGGCCCATTGCACGCGCGTCGGCGCGGCCATGCCGCGCCAGCGCAGGAACGCGTACAGCGCGCCGCCGGCGCAAAGAAAGCGCACGCCGGCCATCAGGAATGGCGGATAGCTGTCGAGCGCGATGCGGATCGCGAGGTAGGTCGAACCCCAGACGAGATACAGCGAGACCAGCGCCAGCGGCACCAGCAGCTGCGGGCCGAAAAAGCGCGTCGGAGGAGCGGCTGCGGCCGTGTCGGCGCAGGTCGTGTCATTCATGGAAGTCTGCCGCGTGTGCCGGACACCATTCCGGCGAGCTTGCAGGATAACGGCGGTTTTGGCACCGCGACAGGCCCACTAACGACCTGAGACACGGAGCCATTTCGCTGCGCGGACGAAACACCGCGCAAGCACATCAGCGCACCGGCTGGCGATCCGCGCGCGTATCGCTTACGACGGTGAATTCACCTTCGATGATCCCCGGCTGCGGCGGCGGCGGCGATGCGCCGGCAGCAGCACGCGGCGCCCGCAGTGCATTGACGAGCAGCACGACCGCGCCGCCGACCAGCAACGCAGCCGCGGCAAACACACCGAAGGCGAGCACCGCGACCAGCACGACCGCTCCGACCACCGCGGCGAGCAGACGCGCAAGCGGGTTGCGTGTGCGCGGATGAAAACTCCAACGGAACATTAACGAATTCTCCGAATACCAGAATGCTGCCAGAATGTGCGCGGCGAAAAACCGTACGACGATATGCATCTTGGGACCGCGGCAGTTGCGGACAAGTGCCGGAAGCAATCCCGAGACCCGCAAGCATGAGCGAATCGCGATCCCACGTCCTGTGCCGCCTCGATGACATCCCCGATGGCGATGCGATCGGCGCGCATGTGCCCTCGGCCACCGGCGGTTTCGACCTGATCGTGCTGCGCCAGGGCGAGCGCGTGTTCGCGTACCACAACGAATGCCCGCACACGGGGCGCAATCTCGACTGGTCGCCCGGACGCTTCCTCGTGCGCGACGGACGCATCACCTGCGCCGTGCACGGCGCGACGTTCGCGGTCGATTCGGGCGCCTGTCTCGGCGGGCCGTGCCGCAACGGGCTCGTCGCGATTCCGCTCGTGCTCAGCGACGGCCAAGTGCGGCTGCCGTAGATTTTCTACGAGCGGCCGAACGTGAGATTGACCGCTATCAGCGTCGTCACCAGCATCAGCAGGGTCAGCGGCAGACCCACACGCAGGAAATCGCGCTGCCGGTAACCGCCGGGACCGGCAATGATCGTGATCACCGGATTCGCGCTGGCCATGATGAAGGTGTTCGAGGTCGAGATCGCGACGAGCAGCGCATACACCGCCGGATTGCCGCCCGACGCAAGTGCGACGTTGATCGCCATCGGCACCATCATCACGGTCGCACCGACGTTGGATACGACTTGCGAGAACAGCAGCGCGAGTATCGCGATGACCGCCTGCAATCCCCACTGCGGCCATGCGCCGAGATAGCGCAGCACTTCCTGTGCGATCCACGCCGCGGCGCCAGTCGTATCCATCGCCCAGCCGAGCGGGATCAGGCAGGCGAGGGTGAAGATCGTCTTCCAGTTGATCGCGCCGTAGGCCTCGTCCATGTTGAGCACGCCGGAGAGCAGCATGCCGACGGCGCCGACCAGCATCGCGATCGACAGCTTGATGTCGGTGAACAGACCCAGGCCCATCGCCAGCGCGAAGAATGCCGCCGCGTACCAGATCTTGCTCGGCCGCTGCTCCTCTTTCGGATAGTCGGTGACGACGACGAAATCGTGCGACTCGGCGGCACGCGCCAGATCGCGCCACGCGCTGTGCAGCACCAGCGTGGCGCGATCTGGCAGCGCGACCTTGCGCACGTCCTCGCGGAACACCTGATCGCCGCGATTGACCGCCAGCACCGAGATGCCATAGGTCTTGCGCAGATGCAGGTCACCGACCGCCTGCTTGAGCCAGCGCGAGTTGGGCGGAATCACCACCTCGGAAATACCGGCGCGCGTCGGGTTGAACATGTCGGCGAAGTTGCGCAGGCGCGGAAGCACCTTGCACAGCTGCATATTGGCGAATTCGTGGACGGTCTCGCGCTTGCCGAGCACGCCGAGCACGCTGCCCACCCAGATCATCTGGTCGGCGGGCGGCGCCAGGCGCGCCTCGTTGCCGTTCTTCAATGCGAGGATCAGCGGCGCGCCGCGCAGCTGCTCGGCTTCGACGACGCTCATGCCAACCAGCGGGCTTTCCGCGGTGACGCTCAGCTCGAACACCTCGCCGTCGATGCCGTAGGTCTCGGCGAAGTAGGTCTCGGTGCGCCCCGGCGTGACCTTCTGGCGTTCCTCTTCGGTCGGCAGCAGGCGCCGCGTGAACGCCGCGAAGTAGGCGAGTCCGACGATCAGCAGCGGAATGCCGATCGGCGCGATCGCGAACAGCGTGAAAGGCTCGATCGTGCGCGCGCCCGGCGGCAGGTTGCGGTTCGCGCTCGCGATCAGGTCGTTGAGCAGGATCAGCGGCGAATTCGAAATCATCGTGATGTTGGTGCCGCACAGGATCATGCACGCCATCGGCAGCAGCAGCTGCTTCAGTGGCAGGCCGGTGCGCGAACTGATGCGGCTGACCACCGGCACGAACAGCGTCGCCAGCGCCTGGCTCTGGATCACCGCGGAGAGGCCGCCGGCCATCGCGTTCAACAGCACGGACACGCGCGCCTCGATGCCGCCGGCAAGGCGCAGGATGAAGGACGCCGCCTTGCCCAGCATGCCGGTGCGATCCAGGCCCGCGCCCATGATCATGACCGCGATCAGCGAGATAACCGCGTTGCCGGCGAAACCTTCGAACAGCTGCTCGACCGGAATCAGCCGGGTGATGCCGATGACGACGATGACCAGCAGCGCGAGCAGGTCGGCGCGGATCCACTCGAGCACCAGCATGACCACCGTGAAAGCCAGCAGCCCGAACACGAGCGCCATGCTGGTGGTGAGAGTGAGGCCGGCTTCCATCGGGGCGGGAGTCTTTTTATTCGGCCGTTGGCGGTCAGCGCTCAGGTCCGTTCATAGACCAGGTCCCAGACGCCGTGACCGAGGCGCATGCCGCGCCGTTCGAAATGCGTATCGATGCGCCACGCCGGCCGTTCCGAAGACGCCGGATGCTCGGCGTTGCGGCGCCAATCGGGAGCGTTGTCGAGCACGCCCTGCATATGCTCGGCATAGTCCGCCCAGTCGGTCGCCAAATGCAAGCGGCCGCCGGGGCTTACGCGCGAGGCGAGCAATGCGACGAATCCGGGCTGGATCAGGCGGCGCTTCTGGTGCCGCTTCTTCGGCCACGGATCGGGAAAATAGATGCGCACTTCGGCCAGCGCGAACGCTGCAATCTCGCGTTCGAGCACTTCGACCGCGTCGTGGTGGTAGAGGCGCGCATTGCCGACATCGGCGGCGGCGAGTCCGTTGAGCAGACGGCCGACGCCGGGGCGATGCACCTCGATGCCGAGGAAATCGTGCGCGGGCTCGGTGCACGCCGCATGCAGCAGCTGCTCGCCGTTGCCAAAACCAATTTCGAGCACCAGCGGCGCGCTGCGTGCGAACACTGCCGAAAAATCGCGCGGCACGCCGGCGAATTCGAGCCCGTAGCGTTGCCAGTGGTCGTCGAATGCGCGCTGCTGCGCGGTCGTGATGCGACCCTGACGCAAGACGAAGCTGCGGATCTTGCGTTCCGACCGGCCGGATGCATCGATGCCGTCGCCGTCGATCATCGGATCGCTCGTGTCCGCGGGCGCAGCCAGCACGCTCATGCGATATGTCCGTCGACCGGACTCGACGCCGACGCATAGCGCTTGCGCGGAATGCGTCCGGCGAGAAACGCGGCGCGTCCGGCTTCGACGGCGAGCTTCATCGCGTGCGCCATCAGCACCGGATCCTTGGCGCCGGCGATCGCGGTATTCATCAGCACGCCGTCGCAGCCGAGCTCCATCGCGATCGCGGCGTCCGACGCAGTGCCGACGCCGGCATCGACGAGCACGGGCACCTTCGCGTTCTCGATGATCTCGAGCAGGTTCCAGCGATTCTGGATGCCAAGACCGGAGCCGATCGGCGCCGCGAGCGGCATCACGGCGACGCAGCCGATCTCCTCGAGGCGCCTGGCCAGGATCGGGTCGTCCGAGGTGTAGACCATGACGTGGAAGCCGTCGGCGACGAGCGTTTCTGCGGCGGCGAGCGTCTGCACCACGTCCGGAAACAGCGTCTTCTGGTCGCCGAGCACTTCGAGCTTCACCAGCGTATGGCCATCGAGCAGCTCGCGCGCCAGGCGGCAGGTGCGCACGGCGTCCTCCGCGGTGTAGCAGCCCGCGGTGTTCGGCAGAATCGTGTAGCGCGACGGCGGCAACACATCGAGCAGATTCGGCTCGCCCGGATTCTGGCCGATGTTCGTGCGGCGGATCGCGACGGTGACGATTTCCGCACCGGATGCCTCGGTGGCGCGCCGGGTTTCGTCGAGGTCCTTGAACTTGCCGGTGCCGGTCAGCAGCCGGGAACGATAGCGGTGGCCGGCGATGATCAATGCATCGTCGGCGAAAGGTGCGACAGGTGTCTGAGGCAGGGCGTTCATCGGATTCTTGCCGCGGTCACTGGTGGAACGCCGCCGCGCGAAGCGTCGCCGTTGTGCAGGCAGTCTTCTCCGTTGCGCGACTGCCGATGTCGATAAGGTCTGCGCTCAGCCGCCGCCGATCGCGTGGACGACCTCGATGCGATCGTTCGCGCCAAGCATGCGCGTCGTGTAGTCGCTGCGCGGCACGATCTCGCGATTGACCTCGATCGCGAGGCGCTTGCCGAGCAGTCCGGACGCGGCGAGCACATCGGCGATCGTCGCATCGCGCTCGACATCCTGTTCGCGGCCGTTGAGGACGATCTTCATCGCATCATTCTAGCGATCCGCGCCGGCATCGGCACGCATCGGAAAAAAGACGCCGCGCAGCTGCGCGGCGTCTTCGAGGTGTGCGGATCCTCAGCGCGAACGACCATCCTTGTCCTTGTCACGGTCGTCGCCGTTTTTCTTCTCCGGCGGCGCGCGACGCTCCTGCGGCGGTGGCGCTTGCTGACGCTGCGGAGCCGGTGCGCTGCGCGGCTGCGCCGGCGGGGCCGAACGCGGTTGCGGCTGCGGCGCGGAGCGTTGCTGCTGCGGCGCCGGCGCCGGCGCCGAGCGCTGCTGCGGCTGCGGCGCGGTGCGCGGCTGATACTGCGGCTGCGGCGCGCGCTGCTTCGGAACGTTGCTCTCGGCCCGAGGCGCAGGCGTGGCGCGTTGCACCGGCGGCGTCTGCGTCTGGCTGCGCGGCGTCTGCACCGGCGCCTTGCGTTCTGCCGGCGCATTCGACGGCGTCACGGTGCGATTGCGCGGCACGCTGTTTTCCGACGGCGTGGTCCGCGGCGTCGGTGTCGCACGATTGGTCGTCGACGGCGCGGTGCTCGGAGTACTACGCGTCGCATTGGCCGGAGAGCGCGCATTCGGCGTAGTCGCCTGCCGTGGCGATGACGCCGGCGGCGTGGTCACGCCCTTGCGCGCGACATCACCCGCTGGCGGCTGGGCGTTATTGCGCGGCACGAAGCGCGATGACGGCAACGTGCGGTCGTTGGTCGCCGCCGGCTGTTGTCCGCGCGCTGGCTTTGCCGTCGTATCGCGTTGCTGCGGCTGCGCGCGGGCATTGGGCGCCGTTGCAGGCGTGGTGGTGGCGCCGCGCACCGGCTGCGTACGTTCCGCCGGGTTGGCGCGGTTGGCCGGATTCGCGGCCGTCCTCGCCGCGTTGCCCGGTGCGCGTGCCGGCAGCGGCTGCGGCTTGGCTGCACCGCCACCCACCACCTGCACCCGTTGCGGTGCGGCGCGGTTTCCGGCCGTCGCGGCCGGCTGCTTCGGAGCTATCTGACGCAACTGCGTCCTGGCAAGCGGCTGCTCGCCGTTGCGCTTGATCGCTTCGATGCGCGCGGCGACCGGCGCCGACCGCGCCGGCGGCGCGGTGCGGGCGATGACGCGACGGTCGAGGGCTTGCGCCGCGGGCGCGCGGGCGCGCGCGGCGTTGGCGCCGATGAAGCTCGCACGTTCCGGCGCGATGCCGACACGGCTGACGACGTTCGCGTTGCGCAACGTGGCTGCATTCACCTGCACGCGCGCCGCGCCGACAGGGCGGGAGCCCACGAACGTCTCGCGCGAAACGGCGGTGACCGCGGCCATGTTCTGCCGATAGGCGTAATTGCCATTGTTGATCGGCCGGCCGTTCGAGTAGTTGTTGTAGACGTTGGTGATGTAGGTGTTGTTGACGATCGTCGTGTTGCGCACGTTGACGTTGGTGAAGTAATTGCGCGACGTGCGATACCACGGCACATAGACTTCGCGCGGGCCGAGCGGGAACCAGCCGACCGGACCACCGCCGTGGACGCCGATGCCCACGCCGAAGCCGCCGCCGCCGACGAAGGCAACGAGTGCGGGCGCGTAGATCGGGCGCACGTGGCGCGGGCCGGGGCACCAGCCCCAGCGGTTGCCGACATAGGCCCAGCGGCCGTAGTGGGACGGCGCGAAGCCCCATGAGGCATTGTCGACCCAGGTCCAGCCCCACGGATCGATCCACGACCAGTGGCCGTAGCGATACGGCGCCCAGCCGGCCTCGACCCGCGTCGGATACCAGACCGGACCGTAGTCGGGCTCGTCGTTCCAGCCGCCGTAATCGTCGAGGTCGGCATAGCCGATCACATCCTCGGAAACGTAGCTGCGCGAAACGGCTTTCTCGTAGCGGTTGTTGCGTGAATCCACCCAGCTGTCGAAGTCGTCGCCGCGCGGAATATCGAGCACTTCATAGTCCTTGAGCGCGGCGTCGTGGAAACGATACGACTGGCCCGAGCGTACGCTGTAGCTCGCATTGTTCTCGCCGTAGACGTCGCCGTCGCCGCGGAACACGGTGATCATCGTCGAACTGCCGTCCGGCGCGATGTCGACGCGGTAGTCGCCCGGTTGGGTGACGACGAAAGCGAGCGTCGGCGTATCGACCTCGTAACTCTGGCCTTCGAATACGCGGCGCACGTGCAGGTTCAGCACGCCCTCGGTCAGCTGCAGCTGGGCGATGTTGTCGTCCAGGTTGGACAGGTCGAACGAGCTTTGCTGGTCCAGGCGCACCGTAGCTGCGCCGATTTCCATCTCCACGCGCGAATCGCCGTCGGTATGCAGACGGTCGCCGGTGCCGAGAGGACGGTTGAGTCCGGCCTGGACCCAGTCGTCGTTGCCGGCAGGCTGAAAGCTGACATCGCCACGCAGAAAGCTCAGCCGTGCGACGCGATCCGGCGGATCGTCGTCGGCGAAGGCGGAGCCGGCTGAAGCGAAAAGCGCCAATCCGAGCATGGCTATCAGCGCCTTGCGGATGGAGCGACGCGGTGTGTACATGGTTGTCTCCTCATGCCTACGCCAGCTGCGGTCGCGGTGGGTGTGTCCCCAGGTGACGCGCTTCGCCGCCCACGGCTGACAGGCTGGTGCCCATATCACCGTATAACCGCTGAATGGCCGCCTTCCGGCTGAATGTCTTTGCAGCAACTCACATTCGTGCTAAGCGCCGATTCAGCGCTTGGCGCTCCCCAGCGCACGTTCCTTCACTCGATCTTGCCGGCGCGAGGGATGCGCCGCTACCCTGTGCCGGCGCGGGTGTCGTCTAATGGTAAGACAGCAGCTTCCCAAGCTGCGAACGTGGGTTCGATTCCCATCACCCGCTCCAGCGCCCCGCCCATACTATCTATCCCAAGCTTCGCAGAGTCGTACGGTCGATGCAGTCCGCAGAATCGCTCACTCTCGGCTGGCGCGAATGGCTCGCGCTGCCGATATTCGGCATCGGCGCCATCAAGGCGAAGCTCGATACGGGCGCGCGTACGTCGTCGTTGTGCGTGGTGTCGCTGGAGACGTTCGAACGCGACGGCAGAGCGCATGTGCGTTTCCTCGTGCGCGCGCGCCGGCGCGGCGGACAGCCCGTGATGTGCGAGGCGCCGGCGATCGACCGCCGTCCGGTCACCGATTCCGGCGGCCACACCAGCGAACGCTGGTTCATCCGCACCGACGTCGTGCTCGGCACGCGGCGGTTCGAGGCCGACATCAATCTGACAGACCGCCGCGCGATGCTGTTCCCCCTGCTGCTCGGGCGCGCCGCGCTCGACGGCCGTTTCCTTGTCGACCCGGCGCTTTCGTACACCTGTGCGAAGCCGTCGCCAATCCGCCTGCCGCCATGAAGATCGCCATTCTTTCGCGCAACTCACGCCTGTATTCGACCGTGCGGCTCGTCGAGGCCGCACGCAAGCGCGGCCATCGCGTGCGCGTGCTCGACCCGTTGCGTTGCTACATGCGCATCGCGGCCGGCGTATTCGAGATCCATTACAAGGGGCGCGCGCTGCGCGGACTTGACGTGGTGATCCCGCGCATCGGTGCGTCGATCACGTTCTACGGAACCGCCGTGCTGCGCCAGTTCGAGATGATGGGCGTGCGCACGCCGAACAGCTCCGATGCGATCCTGCGCGCGCGCGACAAGCTGCACGCGCTGCAGCTGCTCGCACGCGAC
>Ga0193717_1001799_pt1 | contig 12836 bp, 11 predicted proteins | sample U2c2metaG_FD_145900 | JGI IMG/M metagenome (GOLD analysis project Ga0193717, IMG submission 145900) | Soil microbial communities from a riparian zone of the East river system, Colorado, United States - U2c2 | ecosystem: Environmental > Terrestrial > Soil > Riparian zone | place: USA: East River...
CGCCGCGGTGATCGAGGTGGTGGCTGAACGCGTAGGGCACCGCGCGGTTCGGGTTCGCCGCGAGCGCGTGGTCGAGAAAGTTCCCGGCGCCGAGCGACGGCTCGGTCATGAACTTCTCGCGGACCTCGAGGGGAGCGATGGAGGTCATCGGGGGCTCCATTCTTGGGTGATTTCCGTGGCGGCGCGGTGCCCGGAGCGGATCGCGCCTTCCATGAGGCCGAAGAACTCGGTGCTCGTCTCGGTGCCGGCCCAGTGGACGCGGCCGTGCGGGGTGGTGAGGTGGGGACCGAGCCGACGCCAGTCGCCCGGCCCGAACAGCGCCGCGTAGCAACCACGGCTGTAGGGCTCGTTGGTCCAGTCGGTGACGTGACAGTCGATCGGCTCCGGTAGCCGCGGGAAGATCCTCTTGGCCTGCGCCAGCACTTCCGCGTGCCGCTCGGCCGCGGTGAGCGCGGCGAACCGGTGTGCCTCCGCGCCGGTGACGAACCCGGTGAGCACGCCGGCGTCCGCCGTCGGCGAGTCGTCCACTGTGGACAGCAGTGGTCCGCCCGCGTTGACCGACCAGCCCGACAGCCCGTGGTCGCGCCACAGCGGCCGCGGGTACACGAGGTGCACCTTCACCGTGCAGCCGCGGGCGGTCGACGCGCCGGCGCGGCGGTGTGTGAGGCCCGGCAGGTCGAGCCGGTCGGCGAGCAGCGGCGGCAGTGCCACGACGATGGCGTCCGCGCGGAGCTCGCCCAGTCCCGAGTGGACGGTCACCCCCGTGTCGTCCTGGTGCACGGCCTGGACCGGGGCGTTCAGGCGCACCCGCAGGTTCGCGGCCAGCTTCTCGCACAACTGGTGCGCGCCGCCGTCGATCCGGTCCTGCTGGGCGCCGCCCTCGAACGCGTTGAGGTAACGGATGCCGCCGCCGGACCGCAGGTAGAACGCGACGTGCAGGATCGACACCGCAGCCGGGTCGGCGGCCATCATCTCGCCGAGGAACAGCGGGAAGAACAACCGCGCGTCCGGGTGCCGCAGATGCTCGGCGGCCCAGTCGGCGGCGGTGCGCGTGTCGAGGTGTGCCGCGTCCGGTGTCAGCCACGGCGCGTCCGGCCGGACGGTCGCGGTGAGGTCGCCGAGCAGGTCGAACAGCTCGCCGAGCGCGACGGCGTTGAGCGGCGGAAACCGGCCGTGCCGGGTCGCGCCGTCCGGTGCACCAAGGAGGAACCTGCTGTCACCGACCATCGTCGTCGGGGTGGTGCGCAGGCCAAGCCGGTCGAGCTGCTCGTGCAACGCGGTGTGCCGGTCGCCAAGGTACGCGGCGCCCGCGTCGACCCAGCGGCCGGCGGCGACCTCGATGCCGTGCGTGCGCCCGCCGACCCGGTCGCGGGCCTCGAGCACGGTGACGTCCGCGCCGGCCGCCACGAGCTCGGTGGCGGCGGTGAGGCCGGCGAGCCCGGCGCCCGCGACGACCACCCTCACTGGACCACGCTCGCGATCTGCTTGGCGAGCGCGTCCGGCGTCGGCGCGAGGACGAAGTCGTCGAACGTCAGCTCGACCGCGTAGTGGCGGGCCACCGCGCTCAGCACCCGCGTCGCGAGCAGCGAGTCGCCGCCCAGTGCGAAGAAATCCGAGTCCCCGTCGATCTCTTCTGTCTCCAGCACCCGGCGAAAGATGTCCGGAATACTCATCTGTTCCCCTCCCTGACAAGCTGACCGGCCGCGTGTGTCCCGGCACGGTCGACTTTCCCGCTCGGTGTGCGCGCGAGCTCCGGCACGACCGTGAGCCGGCTCGGCACGAGATGGTTGGGCACCCGCGTGCGCAGCTCGGCGAGGATCTCGGCCGGTTCGATCGGCACCCGCACCACGACGTAGGCGGCGAGCGTCGTGTGGTTCGCCCGCCGCACCCCGGCGACGGCGGCCTCCGCGACCGCCGGATGCCCGGCGAGGTGCGCCTCCACCTCCGCCGGGTCGACACGGATGCCACGGATCTTGACCTCGCCGTCGAGCCGGCCCTCGTGGACGAGCATCCCGTCGGCGCGGCGGCTCACGCGGTCGCCGGTGCGGAAGTACCGCCGGCCCGCCCTCGTCACGAACTTGGCGGTGGTCTGGTCGGGGTGCCCGGGATACCCGGTCGCCAACGCAGGGCCGCCGACGAGCAGCTCACCGTCCTCGACCAACTCGTCGACGTGCGGTAGTGCGTGCCCGATCGGGACCTTGCCGGTGGCAGCCGGCAGCTCAGCCAGCTCGGTGGCGTGAGTGATGAGGGTGGTCTCGGTGCAGCCGTAGGTGTTGAGGAGTGTGGCGCCGGTGCCGAGCGTGAGCCAGTCGGCGAGCCGGGCGGGGCTGACCGCCTCGCCGCCGGTGACCACGAGCCGCACCCGGTCGGGGAGCGTCGCGGCGTCCTCGGTGAGGTGATGGACCAGCTCGTGCCAGAACGCCGTCGGCAGGTCCAGCACGGTGACCTCGGCGCGGTCGACCATCCGCAGGAACCGGCCGAAGGAGCCGGTGTGGGCGTCGGCGTCCAGGACGAGGGTGGCGCCGGCGGTGAGCGTCGGCAGGATCTCCTCGAAGCAGGTGTCCCAGTTCAGCGAGGCGAACTGGAGGACCCGGTCGGCCGGGGTGATGCGGAAGAGGTCCCGTAGCGCGCGGGTGACGGTGGCGATCGCGCCGACCGGCGTGGCCACCGGCTTCGGCGTCCCGGTGGAACCGGAGGTGAACAGGACGTAGGCCGGCTCGCCGACGACCGCATCGCAGGCCGCGCGCATCCGCGCCAGTCGGTCCGTCGGGAACGTCGGGTCCAGCGGGCAGTACGCGCCGCCGGCCAGCCAGACGCCCAGCAGCGCGACGATCGTGTGCGGGGTGCGGGTGGCCGGGACGCCGACGACCCCGGGGGTGTCGCCGAGCCGGTCCGCCACCGCGAGCGCGCGGACGCGCAACTCGGCGTACGTCATGGCGTGTCCGTCGTGCACGATCGCCGGGTGGTCCGGCGTACGCGCCGCGACGGCGAGGAACTCCTCGACCGGCCCGGAGCCGAGCCGGAGTCTGCCTACCTGCATGGCAGCCGAGTCTCACCCCGGGCCCCACAGATTCACTTCAGATCGGCTGCGAATCGACTGCGCTGCTGGTCACACGCCTCCGGCCGTGCCTCATGCCAGGACAAAGGTCAGAAGTTCAGGTCCCAGTCCAACAGCGTGACGCTGGCGCTATCCAGCGCGGAACGGAGGGCGATGTGCATATGGATGGCGCTGACCGCCCCTCGGCGGATGGCCGACGACGGACGATCGAAGTAGGCGTGCCCGTCGGTGCCGGACGGTGTCGCCGAGAGATCGACGGAGAAGACGAAGTAGGTCTCGGCCGAGTTGCCCGCGGTCACGGTGAGGCCGCTGTCGTCGTAGCGGCTGAGGTAGATCGACTCCATGACCGCTGGGCCGGACACCGTCGGCGCGGGCTGGGAGAGCTGCCCGGCGACGCCGTGGTAGACCACCCCGAGCAGGGTGCCAGCCTGATGCGCGGACCGGAAATTGCCGATCTCGCCAACCTTGGCCTTGGTCCTGCTGAACAAGCCCATCGCGTCAGTTCCCGTCCCGGGCGCGGCGGGCACGGTTGCCCCGCGTGCCCGCTTCCTTGCACAGCACCTTGAACAAGGTCATCTGCGAATCGTTGAGCGAGCCGAGGCCGAACTGTTCAGCCTTCACGAGCGCCGCCTCATACTGTTCCTTGGTGGCCATCTTCAGTTCTCTCCGGTGAGTTACTCGTCGATTTGCTGACGAACAGCGCATTTTGCCTACGCACTCGGAGTCGACCTGTCGCTGGTCCGCGTTACCGGCGCGGGAACGCCGCCACGCGCTGTGCTGGTCGGTCAGCGCCTTTTCGCCAGTTCGTCGTTGAGGAAACGGGCCAGGCGGGTCACGCCGAGGTCGATCTGTGCCAGTGTCACGGCGCTGTAGGACAGGCGTAGCGAGCGCGCGCCGTCCCTGCTTTCCGCGAAGGTGTCGTAGAAGTGGTGCATCGGGGTCCACAGGACGCCGTAGTCGCGTGCCGACCTGGTCAGCAGGTCGTCGTCCACCGGGAACGGGACGGTCACCACCACGAAGAACCCGCCCGCCGGCACGTTCCAGCGGACCGGGGAACCGTCGCCGAAGTGGGCGGCCAGTCCTTCGACGAGCCTGGTCCGGTTCGCCGCGTAGATCTTCCGTTCCCGCTCGTTGGCGCGCACGAGGCTGCACCCGTGTTCGAGTAGCTTGCCGCCGACGATCGCCTGTGCGAGTGCCGGCGTGTTCACCGTCAGCATGCTCTTGATCTTCGACAGCTCGTCGGCCAGCAGGCGGACGGTGCCGTCCGCGCCCGTGACCGTCTGGTCGGCCACCACGTAGCCGACCCGGGCACCGGGCAGGACCGTCTTCGCGAACGAGCCCAGATACACCACGCGACGGTGCTCGTCGAGTGCCTTCAGTGTCGGCACCCGCTCGTCGTCGCCGTGGAACAGGCCGTACGGGTTGTCCTCCAGCAGCAGGAAGTCCTCCTCGCGTGCCAGCGACAGCAGCGCCCGCCGCGTCTTCTCGGGCATGCTGACGCCGGACGGGTTCGCGAAGTCCGGCATCACGTAACAGGCGCGCGGCCGCAGCCCTGCCGCGCGGGCACCCTGAATGCGGGCCAGCAGGTCGTCGAGGTCGATCCCCGCCTTGCCGCTCGCCACGGGCAGCACCGGCAGGTCGACCAGCCGCGCCGCGCCGGTGAGACCGACATAGGTAGGCGACACCGCGAGGAGGACGTCTGTCGGACCGGACCGCAGCGCGCGCAGCACCAGGACCATCGCCTCCTGGCAGCCCACGGTGACCACAATGGACTCCGGGTCGACGACGATGCCCTCGTCCAGCTCGAGGTTCGCGGCCACCAGATCGTGCACGATCCCCTTGGTACGACCGTATTGGAACAGCGTCCTGCGGACCCGCTCCTCGCTGTACCCGAGGTCGTCGCGCAGGTGGTCGCTGAACCGCGCGAGGTACCGAGGGAGCTCGTCGACGTCCCAGAACTCCTCGAACGGGCGGCCCGCCGCCAGCGACACCGCGTCCGGGTAGTGGTTCGCCACCTCGTTGAGGAAGTTCATCGAGTTGAGCGCCGGGTCCTCGATCGAGGAATGCAGGTCCGCGGTGGTCAGGTCCGTGCGCACGGGCGGCGGCGGCGCCGGCAGCTCGGTGACGGACGCGACCAGGACCGGCACGACCTCGGGCACCCCGTCGACCGCGAGCACGTCCTCGATCGCCGTCGGCAACTGGTCCTCGGACATCGGTTTCGGCAGGTCCGCGACGCTCATCAGGCCCTCTCAGTTCCAACGGTGGACAGTGCCCGCGCCGCGCTGACGTCGGCGCACCCGGCCAACGTCATCGCGGCGCGGAGCTCCTCGGCCAGCAGGGACAGCACGTGGCCCGCACCGCGTGCGCCGTCGACCGCCAGCCCATACAGCACGGGCCTGCCGACGAGCACGCCGTCCGCCCCGGACGCGAGCGCGCGGAGGATGTCGATGCCGCTGCGGACACCGCTGTCGAGGTACACGTCCGCGCGCCCGGTCAGCACCTCGGCGATCGCGGGCAGGGCGGTGATGCTCGGGGCCGCGCCGTCGAGCTGGCGGCCGCCGTGGTTGGACACGACGACCGCGTCCACCCCGGACTCCACGGCGCGCGCCGCGTCCCTCGGGTCGAGTATTCCCTTCAACACCAGGGGAAGTGACGTCCTGCCGCGCAGCCACTCGAGGTCCGCCCATTCGACGCCGGGCGCGAACGCGGCCGCCGTGTGGGTGGCGATCGCCGACTCCCCCGCCACCGCGTCGTGCGCCTGGCTCATCGCACCGTCATCGAGGTTCGCGGCGACCACGTCGTCCGGCAGCACGAACGAGTTGCGCGCGTCCCGCAGCCGGCGTCCCATGATCGGCACGTCGACGGTCACCATGAGCGCCTCGCAGCCCGCCGCCTCGGCACGGGCGACGAGCGACTCGACGAGCCCGCGCGACCGCAGCCAGTAGAGCTGGAACCACGTGGTGGCACCGACCTTGGCGATCTCCTCCACCGTCACACTGCTCAACGTGCTCACCACGTACGGCACCCCGGCCGCGGCCGCCGCCTCGGCGGTGGCCAGCTCACCGTCGGGGTGCAGCAGGCGCTGGTAGGCCATCGGCGCCACGGCGAGCGGCAACGCGGCAGCCGAGCCGAGCAGCCCGGTCGTGGGATCCGGCGTACCGGCACCACCCAGCACCCTTGGCAGCAACTCCACCGCGTCCAGCGCGGCCCGGTTCGCCGACAGCGTGGTCTCCGCGCCGCTGCCGCCCGCGACGTAGTCCCACAGGTCCTTGGGCAACCGCGCCTCGGCCAAGCGCGCGACGTCGGCGACCGTCAGAAGTTCGTCAGCGGCCATCGGACACGTTCTTCCGCAGGTACTCGGCCGCCTGCGCGACGGCCCGGCGCGCGTCGGGGAGCACCCCGGACATCGTGAAGAAGCCGTGCGCCATCCCGTCGTAGCGGGTCAGCTCGACCGACACCCCCGACTCGCGCATGCGTTCCGCGTACCGTTCGCCCTCGTCGCGCAGTGGGTCGTGCGCCGCGGTGATCACCAGCGCGGGCGGCAGTCCGCACAGGTCGGGTGCGAGCAACGGCGACACCATGGGATCGCGGCCGTCCTCGGGATCGGCGAGGTAGTTGCGCCAGTACCAGTCGACGGAGTGGCGGTTGAACATCCACCTGTCGTCGTTGTCCCGCAACGACTCCGTGTCCGCGCGGTAGCACGTGTTCGGGTACACGAGGAGCTGCGCGGCGAGCGGTTCCTCGGCGTGCCGCGCCACCACGGCCGCCAGGTTGCCGCCCGCGCTGTCGCCACCGACCGCGATCCGGGCCGGGTCGGTGCCGAGGGCGTCCGCGTTGTCGGTCACCCACGACACGGCGGCGAGGCAGTCGTGCACCGCGGCGGGGAACGGGTGCTCCGGCGCCAGCCGGTAGCCCGGGGTGACGACCAGGCACCCGGCGGCGTTCGCGAGTGCCCGGCACACCCCGTCCGAGGTGTCGATGCCGCCGAGGGTCCAGCCACCACCGAAGAAGTAGACGAGTGTCCCGAGTGGACGATCGGCGGACGGGCGGTACAGCCGGACCGGCAGCTCCCCGTCCGGGCCGGGGAACGTGCGGTCGGTGACGTCGAACACCGGCTCGACGTTCCCGCCGCCCGCGCGGATGTCCGCGAGGTCGGCGGCCCGAGCCTCGGCGAGGGTCATCTCGTACAGCGGTGTCGCGCCGCGTGCCTCGCGCTCCGCACGCATCGCGACCACCAGCGGGTCAAGCGGCACCGGCACCTCCGGTCGTCACCGGGATGATGTTGTGCCCGCGCAGCAGGAACGAGTCGCTGCGGCTCGGCTCACCGACCACCGCGAGGTCCGGGAACCGTTGGAACAGCCGGGGGAACGCGAGCCGTCCCTCCAGTCTGGACAGTGCGGCGCCGAGACAGAAGTAGCCGCCGCCACCGAAGCTGAGGTGGCTGACGTCGGCGCGGTCCGGGTCGAACACGTCGGGATCGGTGTGCTTGCGCGGATCCCGGTTGCCGGCGCCGATCAGCACCAGGACCACGCCGTCCTTCTTGATCGGCACACCGGCCAGCTCGACGTCCTCGCCCGCGATCCGCGACAGGAGCTGCACCGGGCTGTCGTAGCGCAGGATCTCCTCGACGCAGCGCGCCGCGAAGTCGGCGTCGGCGCGCACCCGGTCCACCAGCTCCGGACGCGCGAGCATCGGGAGGAGACCGTTGCCGAGCAGGTTCATGGTGGTGACGAAGCTGGCGTTCAGCAGGACCACGAGGTTCGCGACCAGCTCGATGTCGGTGATCCGGTCGTCGCCGGAGTCGATGATCTGAACGAGACCGCTCACGATGTCGGTGCCCGGGTTCTTACGCCGGTCGGCGATCAGGCCGAGGTAGTAGTCGGTCAGCTCGAGCACCGCGTCGTCCGCGGACTGGAGCTTCTCGTCCGACTTGCCGCCAAGGTCGAGGTACCGGTCGATCCGGTGGGCCCGCGCGCGGAACCACGCGAGGTCGGCCTCAGGCAGGTTGAGCAGGAACCCGATGACCTTGGTCGGGAACAGGTAGCCGAACTCGGCCACGAAGTCGACCGGCTCGCCGGCCGCGCCGAGGTCCGCCATCCGGTCCAGCAGGCCGTCGATGGCGGCCAGCAGCTCACCTTCCAGCTCGGCGATCCGGCGCGCGGTGAAGATCTTGTTGAACAGACTGCGCATCCGCCCGTGGTCGGGCTCCAGGCTGAACATCATCGAGCGGGACAGCGTGGCCAGCACCGGGTGGTCCAGCTTGTCGGCCGGGCCGAGGCCCTTGATGAAGCGCGGGTCGCGCAGCACCTGCTCGACGGCGTCGAACCCGTTCGCCACGGCGGCGTACACGCTCGCGGCGGGGTCGAGCCGCGAAGCTTGCCCGAGCTGGTGCAGCTTCGCGTACCACGGGTTCGGATCCTCCCGGGCGTCCTCTGTGTACAGGCCCGCCACTATCGCGTCGGCTTCCACTTTCCTTGTCTCCCCGGCTTGTGTGTCTGTGGACCGACGGCGGTCCCGGCGGCACGTATGCCACCGGGACCGCCGTCGTCAGGACGTGCTGATGATTCGCTCCGTTCAGCGAACAATCAGGTTCAACGGGATGGCCGCGGCCATCGCCTTCGAACCGAGGTCGTTCGGGTGGATGTGGTCACCACCGTCGTACTCCGGCTTCAGCTTGCTCGGGTTCGCCGGGTCGCGGACCACCTTGTCAAAGTCCACCACACCGTCGAACTCACCGCGGTGCGTGCGCAGGTAGTTGTTCACCGCGTTGCGGGTCGCCTCCTTCTCCGGCGTCCACACCAGGGCGGTGCCGCCGTTGAGGCCCTCGAACGGTCCGAGCGTGCCGACCAGCACGGTGTACCCGCGCTGGGCGATCTGCTGGTTGAGCTGGCGGATCGCCGCGATGATGGTATCCGCCGAGTCGTTGTTCATCCAGATGTCGTTGATGCCGAGATCCATGATCACCGTGTGCGCGCCGGTCTCGGAGAACACGTCCTCGTCCAGCCGCGCGAACGCGTTCGCGCCGAGCTCGGGGAACCCGGTGAAGCCGCCGTCGCCGGGCTCCTCACCCTCGTGTGTGAGCCGCGCGCCGCCTCTGCTGATGTTCAAGATGCCTGGCACGTGTTCAGAGCGCACCTCGCGCTGCACCCGGTCGGAGAGCTGGTCGGGCCAGCGCAGGTTGGCGTTGAACGTGGTGCCGTGGCCGTCGGCGAGCGAGTCGGCGAACACGATCACCGAGCCCGCCGCGTCCTTGCGGAGCACGTCGACACCGGACAGGAAGAACCAGCAGCAGGTCCGCTCGGTGGTGTAGCCGGCGCCGCCCGGGTCGCTCACCAGGTCACCGGGGCCGACGTAGTTGTTCTGCCGGGTGGTGGAGTGGAACGTGGTCAGGCCGGTGGAGGTCGGGAAGAAGACGCTCACCACAAGGTCTTCGTCGTTCCCGACGCGCAGGTCGATGGGGTCGCTGAGCAGCTCGGCGCCCTTCGGCATCACGAACGAGGTCGCGCCGCCGAAGGTCAGTCCCTTGGTCGTCGCCGCGTCGATGTCGGACAGCGCCGGGGTCGCGGTGTTGGGCTTGGCGACCGTCGCGCGCCCGACCGTGACCGCCTTCTCACCGTGGAGGTTGGTGAGCCGGATCCGGACCTTGGAGCCGCCGACGGAGCCGTGCACGATCATCCGCACGCTCTGGTTGTTCAGGCCCACAAAGGTGGAGCCGGTCAGGTTGCCCCGGGTGACGGCCGCCGCCCAGCTACCGACCCAGTCCTGCGACGAGCCGTGCCGCCCTTCGGCCGCTTCGCCCGCGCTGGCGACGAGCACGGTCGAGGCGACCGCTGCCAGCAGCCCCGTGGCGATCAGTGACCGCCATTTACTCGGGTTGTTCATTCGGTGGAACCTCCAGGAAAAAGCCTGAGCACGCCGTTGGCGGCAGCACGAGTTATGGGCCCGGAACCTAGTCGCCACGCTGATTCGAGGTCAATGCTTGCTCGCGAATGGAACCAGCGTATTCGTATGACCAGCCCAGTCATTCCTACCCATCCGCACTACCCGCGAACGCACTGCGATTCACCGATTGCTTGCGGCTACCGCCGAGTCCGTCGCACTACTCACAGTGGCGTGACGCCACGGCCACAAGGGCAGTTCGCCCCTGGCCCCTCCCCTGCCCGACAGGTACTCTCTCGTCCGAATCGGGGGTCCGTCACAACGCGTAATTTCGCTGAATGGACGAGCGGAGTGGGTATGGATATTGCGACCGATCGGACGCCGACGTATGTGACGCGGGCTCTCGAACTGTTCGCCGAATACGGCGACCGGGAGGCGCTCGTCCAGGACGACCGGCACCTTTCGTATCGCGAATTACGCGCCCTGGTACTCCAAATGGCCGCCACGCTGCGCGCATTCGGCGTCCAGCCGGGCTCGAAGATTCTGACGATGGTCGCGAACCCGCTCGAAGGTCCGGTCCTACAGCTCGCCGTCCACCTGCTCGGCTGCCGCTCGTTCTGGGTCGCGCCGGTCACCGCGCGTCGCGAGATCCTCGACTACGTAAGGCTGTCCGGCGCCGACGCGGTCATCTACGACCCCCGCACCCAGGGTGAGCTCGGCGCCGAGATCGGCGCGTCGCTCGCGGTGCCGGTGTTCTGCCTCGGCCCCGGTGGCGCCGGCCCCGACCTGCTCGCCGAACAGGTGAGTGCCGAGCCGGCGGACCTCGCCGCCGGTGACCACGAGCCGGAGGCCGTGTTCCAGACCAGCGGCACCACCGGCACGCCGAAGCTGGTGCACCTCCCCCACACGTTCTTCCAGCAGGTGCTCGCGATCGCCGAGCAACAGTTCACCTCGGCCGGCGCGCCACTGTTGCGACACCTGTCCAGCTCGCCGATGTGGCTCGTCAGCGGCCAGATCACCGCGTTCGTCAACCTGTTCACCGGCGGGGTGCTGTTCCTCGAGGACGCGTGGACCGCGGGGAAGTTCCTCACGACCGTGGCGCGCGAACGGATCAACTCGACGTTCATGTCGCCGCCCATGCTCTACGAGGTGCTGGACCACCCGGCGGCCACGACCACCGACATGAGCCACATGTTCATGTTCAACATCGGCGCCGGACCGGCCGCCCCGTCGCGGCTGCGGCAGGCGGTTCGCCTGTGGGGGCCGGTGATCCGCATCGTGTACGGGCTGTCCGAGTCGGTGGTGACCACGGCGCTGCCGGGACTGACCGACGACCCGGAGCACCCGCAGCGAATCCGGTCGGCCGGCACCCCGTACGGCGACGTGCGCCTCGAGATCCGGGACGAGGACGGCAAACCGGTGCCGACCGGGGTGGACGGCGAGATCTGGATCTCCAGCAAGCTGAACTTCGCCGGGTACTGGGGCCAGCCGGAGCTGACCGCCGAGACGATGGCCGACGGCTGGGTGCGTACCCACGACGTCGGTCACCTCGACGCGGACGGCTACCTGTACATAGTGGACCGCACCACCGACATGATCATCACGCACCGGCGGTCGTGGAACATCTACTCGCGCCCCATCGAGGACGTGCTCGCCGCGCACCCGCAGGTGCGGGCCGCCGCGGTGATCGGGGTGCCCGACCCGGTGATCGGCGAGGTCGTGCACGCGTACGTCGTGCCGTTCGCGAACGCGACCGTGACGGGTGCGGAGCTGGCGGCCATGGTCGGCGCGGAGCTCAACGACATGTGGGAGCCGCGCACGGTCGAGTTCGTCGACGCGCTGCCGCTGACCAGGGCGAACAAGATCGACAAGAAGGCGTTGCGGGCGCTGTACGCCGCCGCGCATCCCGTGGTCGAGATCAGTGGTTAAGCGACAATGAATGCGCGTGGGCGGTTCGTCGCGTTGTTCGTCGCCGACGTCGTCTCCGTGCTCGGCAGCAGGGTGTCGATGCTGGCGATCCCGTGGCTGGTGCTCGTCACCACGGGCAGCGCGACGAAGATGGGCCTCGTCGCGGGTGCGGAGATGTTGCCGTACGTCCTGTCCGGTGTGCTCGCCGCACCGCTCGCGGACCGGTTCGGGATCCGCCGCACCACGATCATCACCGACGTGGGCAGCGCGCTCGCCATGGCGGGCATCGCCGCCGCGCCGGACCTCGGGTTCGGCTGGCTGCTCGTGCTCGTCGCGGTCGCCGGCGCGACACGCGGGCTCGGCGACCGGGTCAAGCACGTGATGCTGCGCCCACTCGCCGAGGCAGCCGGTATCAAGGTCATCCGCGTGACCTCGGCCTACGAGGGGTTCTCCCGTACCGCGATGCTGCTGGGCAGTGCCGCGGGCGGCATCCTCATCGCGGTGGTCGGCCCGCTCGGCGCGATCTGGGTGGACGCCGTGTCGTTCGCGTTGTGCGCGATCGTCGTCGCGACGCTCGTGCAGCTCCCGGAGGACGCGTTCCCCCGGCAGACCCCGGACACCAGGGAGCCGTACTTCGTCGCGCTGCGCGGCGGGTTCCGCATCCTGTGGCGCGACGACCTGCTGCCCAGCATGATCGTGATGCTGTTCGCGCTCAACATGTTCAACCAGGCGAGCATCGCCGTGTTCATCCCGCTGTGGGTCGACGAGGTGCTGCACACCCCGGAGGCGCTCGGTCTCGTGCTCGGCACGTTCGCCGCGGGCGCGGTGCTCGGCAGCGTCGTGTTCACCGCGATAGGGCCGAAACTGCCGATGTACCAGACCTTCATGCTCGGCGCCGTGCTGGCGGGCGGGCCCCGGCTGCTGATCCTCGGCCTCACCCACGACGTGCTGCTGGTCTGCACGGTCACGTTCCTGTCCGGGCTCGCCATGG
>Ga0193717_1001801_pt1 | contig 12830 bp, 10 predicted proteins | sample U2c2metaG_FD_145900 | JGI IMG/M metagenome (GOLD analysis project Ga0193717, IMG submission 145900) | Soil microbial communities from a riparian zone of the East river system, Colorado, United States - U2c2 | ecosystem: Environmental > Terrestrial > Soil > Riparian zone | place: USA: East River...
TCCACGTTGCCGTCGAAGTTGGCGGCTTTCTCAAGAGCACTGACGGCGGCAAGAGCTGGACGACGATCGACAATATCAATCCCGACGCGCACCGCGTGTTAATTCCGACAAACGATCCCAGTAAAGTCTACGGCACGGCGCCGACGACCAATTGCGGGCCGGAAACGCCCGCGGGCTTTTGTGTCAGCAGTGATGGGGGCGCGAGCTGGAAGAGCATGACTCCGCGCGATTTCCGCATCGGTTATGTCGACCCCTTTTTCGTTCATCCCGGTGATCCCAATTTACTATTCGTCGCCGGGGCGAAGACCGGCCCGGGGACCTGGAGAAAGCTCCACACCGCCGATGCGCGAGTCGCGCGCAGCCGTGACGGCGGCAAAACTTGGGATCTTCTCAGCGGCGGCTTGCCCGATCACATCCGCGCTAACATCGAGGGTATGGCGATGGATGTCTGGAACGGCGGGTATGCTATTTTCGCCGGCACCACTGACGGCGATGTCTTTTACAGCGAGGACGAAGGCGAGCACTGGCAGACGATCATCAAAGGCATCGGACCGGTGTCCAAGTCGCACCATTATGAGAATCTGGCGCTGGAGGGGCAGGAAGCGCATCATTAAAGAAGTCGCGCGTCGTTGGAATAAAAAGGGACACGGCAGACCGTGTCCCTTTTTTTTGATGCTTAGCTGGGCGAGCTTTGTTCCGTTGCGCGAGAATAGTCTGTTCCGGACCCGGATTGATTTAGGCGAAGCAAAGCCGGGAAAAAGTGGCGCGCTTGCCCTGGTAAAAAACGCCGTAAAGGGACGGGGCAATGTATCTTGTGCACCGACAGCCGAAGGCGAAGAGTTCGACGCAAGCCGTTGCCCCCGGAGTTCGAGCTTTTGCATGGCAGGAATTCCTCGACGAGTTTCCATCGCCTAACCCCTGACCCTTAATTCTCATACTCTTATCATCCCAATCCTTTTCCTGTCGTAGCAACGTCAATATGTCAGGTTAACAGCAACGTAAAAATGTCAGGGTGACACATCGGGTTGAGAGGTCAGCCTAGAAAGGGGACCATAGCGGAACCCCTCCTTGTTGGCGTTGGTTCGATATAAGCCAATTGTGTGCGTTGTTTTTGAATCGAAGGCTGCGATTTTCTCGGTCTTGCAAAAAACCTCCACTGCGCCATCGAGAAGGACGTGGACATCGATTCTCTTGTTGGCATAGGAACGAAAGGGCGAGGTCTTAGGGATCTGCAAGACCGTCCCTTCGAAAGTTACCGTGTTGTCCTTTGCCACGGTACGCTGTTGTTTGAAACACAAAGCCCGTTCGATCTTAAGAGCACTGACTTTTCTCCAAGCCGGCTGTGCTTTAGCGGGCTTGGAAAACTTACGGTTATGCACGGGGAGATAACGTTCAAGGACCGCTTGCGCTTGTTCCATGGTTTTGGCCTTGGCCAGCCGCAACTCACTGACGAGCCGGTCTTGAAAGGTGTTCCACAGTCTTTCGATTCTGCCCTTGGCCTGAGGGGAATGGGCTAGAATCAAGGTCACCCCGAGCTCTTGGAGACCTCGGCCGACCTCAGTGGTAGGCCTTTTATTGATCATTTGCTCATCGAGCGTCGGTTCCCGGTCGGTCCAGAATACCGAGTGACAGTCGCTATAGATCGACTGCGGTAAGCCGTATTGCCGAAAGGTGTCAGAGAACAGCGTGAAATAACCCCATGAACTCTCGGCTTGGGTAAAGAAGGCTCCCATCACCTTGTTGGTAGCATCGTCGATGGCCCCGATCAGACACATCCGCGGCCCCCGGCCTTGGAGCCAGTCATGCGGAGAACCATCGACCTGAAGCATCATCCCTTCACTGGCTCGTCTTTCCCTGCGGCTTCGGTGTTTGATCCCGCGGCGCTTCCTAGGGGAGGCGATCCCTTCAGCTCGAAGGATACGGCGGACTTTCTCACGGCTGAGATCGATCTGTTCTTGTTCCTTGAGCTTCTCGGTCAGATGGTGATCGTTGAACCCTGGGTATTTCCCTCGGGCTAATTCCACCACCCGCCGCACCGTCTTCTCCTTAGTCTTGCCTTTACACCGTCGTCCCCGATTGCCATGAACCACTCCCTTCGCTCCGACCTTACCGACCCGTGCTTTGACCCGGTAACACTGCCGTTCGCTCACTCCCATCACGAGTGCCGCTTGCACCACGGTCAGCTCGTCTCGATACACTCGTTGGATTACGTCCAATCGTTTCTCGTCTTGCATTGTCAGGGTTGTCATCCTTCCACCCTGACATAATCACGTTGCCGTTAACCCCTGACAGATTCACTTTGCTACTACACCGGATTTACAATTCCTTGACACCCCCGGTAATGGTCTATATAACTCAAACGTAACCGTATACCCCAAAGGGCAGTCAATGCCGAAGCCATTATCGCTTTGCACCGCCGCCCGCGGCTAGCCCGGATCAATCCATGAAACGCATCGAACAAATGAGCGTCTGGGAGCGTCTTTATTTCCCGGAAATCACCCGCGGCCTGATGCTGACGGGCTACCGTTTCTGGCGTAATTTAACGATTCACATTTTGCAAAAACTCGGTTTAGCGCGCCGCGCTCAAGCGGCAATAACCGTGCAATATCCGGAAGAACGTCACCCTTATCCGGATACGTTCCGCGGCCGTCACCGGTTAACGTTGAAACCGGACGAGACAGTGCAGTGCACCGCATGTTTTCTGTGCGCGACGGCATGTCCCGCTGACTGTATTTACATCGAGGCTGGCGAATACCCCGACAAATCGGTGGAGAAATTTCCGATTCGCTACGAGATCGACACGCTACGCTGCATCTATTGTGGTTTCTGCGTCGAAGCCTGTCCGTGCGATGCGATTCGCATGGATTCCGGAACGCATCCCGGCAATCTCGGTTTCACTCGTAAAGAATTTGTTGAAACCAAGGAAGTTTTGATGGATCGATCCAAAGAGCTTGCGGAAAAAGGCAAAGAAGGGTTGTACGAAGAATACGTCAAACCCTACAGGCACGTTTAGCACGCTGGCGACAACTTACATCCGGACCCGAAGGAGGAAATCATGGCAAACTCCCAAAACGAAAACGGCACGAAGCCAAACGGTCTTACCACCCAGCCGCTCCCGGCATCGCATAAAGTTTACGTTCATAATCATCACCGGCCGGACGTAATCGTTGCGATGCGCGCAGTGGAGCTCTCCCACGCTGGCCACGGCGCCAACGGTAACGGCCACGGGCAAGCGCAGCCCGATACGCCGATCATGATTTATGATACTTCGGGGCCGTACACGGATCTCAACGTCGAAACCGATATCCGTCAAGGATTGAAACCGCTGCGGCTCGATTGGATCCTAGGACGCGGCGATGTCGAAGAACTTCCTGGTTCAAGCTATCAGCCAACGGTTAAGAAAAACGGCAAAGCCAAGGATGCTCAAACCGAACGTTTCCCGGATGCGGCGCGCCGGCCGATATTGCGCGCCAAGCCCGGTTGCAACGTTTCGCAGATGCACTACGCCAAAAGGGGAATCATCACGCCGGAAATGGACTACATCGCCATTCGGGAAAATCTCGGCCGGCAACAGGCGCTCGAAAACGGCGCGAGTAATGGCCGTACGCACGCCGGTTACAGTTTCGGCGCGGCTATTCCCAAGTTCGTCACGCCCGAGTTCGTCCGCGATGAAGTAGCCCGCGGCCGCGCGATCATTCCGTCCAATATCAATCATCCGGAAAGCGAGCCGATGATCATCGGCCGCAATTTCCTGGTGAAGATCAACGCCAACATTGGCAACTCGGCGGTGGCTTCTTCGATCGAAGAAGAAGTCGAAAAAATGATCTGGGCAACCCGCTGGGGCGGCGACACGGTCATGGATCTATCCACCGGGATGGATATTCACGAAACCCGGGAATGGATTTTACGCAATTCACCCGTGCCGATCGGCACCGTGCCGATCTACCAGGCGCTGGAAAAAGTCGACGGCAAGGCCGAAGACCTGACCTGGGAAATTTTTCGCGATACGTTGATCGAGCAGGCCGAGCAGGGCGTTTCCTATTTTACGATTCACGCCGGCGTGTTGTTGCGCTATGTGCCGCTCACGGCGAATCGGGTAACCGGGATTGTTTCGCGCGGTGGTTCGATCCTGGCGAAATGGTGCCTGGCTCATCACAAGGAAAATTTCCTCTATACCCACTTCGAAGATATCTGCGAAATTATGAAGGCCTACGACGTGGCGTTCTCGCTCGGCGACGGCCTGCGTCCGGGATCGATCGCCGATGCCAACGATGAGGCCCAGTTCGGCGAGCTGGAGACGCTCGGCGAGCTCACCGACGTTGCCTGGAAGCATGACGTGCAGGTGATGATCGAAGGGCCGGGCCATGTGCCGATGAATATGATTCACGAGAACATGACCAAGCAATTGGAAGTATGCCACGAGGCGCCTTTCTACACACTCGGCCCGCTGACCACCGATATCGCCCCCGGCTACGATCACATCACCAGCGCCATCGGCGCGGCGATGATCGGCTGGTATGGCACGGCGATGCTTTGCTACGTGACGCCAAAAGAGCATCTCGGCTTGCCGGACAAGAAAGACGTGAAGGACGGCGTCATCGCTTACAAGATCGCGGCTCACGCCGCCGACTTGGCCAAGGGACATCCGGGCGCGCAGATGCGCGACAACGCCTTGAGCCAGGCGCGCTTCGAGTTCCGTTGGGAAGACCAATTCAACTTGAGCCTCGATCCGGAGACCGCGCGTGAATTTCACGACGAGACCTTGCCGGCGCAAGGCGCCAAGGTGGCGCACTTCTGCTCCATGTGCGGGCCGCACTTCTGCTCGATGAAAATCACCCAGGACGTGCGTGATTACGCGGCGCAGATCGGCGTGACCGAGCAGGCGGCGTTGGCAGCCGGCCTGAAAGAGAAAGCCGAAGAATTCAAACAAACCGGCGCCAAGATTTATCATGAAGTGGGTTCGAGCGGTTCGGGAGAAACTCCGAGTCCGGTGTTGCGAGCCGCGCCGAAAGATTAATAACAAGTCGCAATTCTGTTCAGCCAACTGGCCGCCCCGAGGCGGCCAGTTGCATTTTGGCGGCTGAACATTGAGATCTTTCTTTCATGAACAAGCCCAAGCGCATTCTGCTTTACGGCTTCGGCCCGTACCGGCAGTTCCGCGACAACATTACGGCGCGGATCATCAAGTCGCTACCGCGACAAGCGGGTTTGAAGAAGATTGTCTTCCCCGCGCGTTTTCACCGGGCGCAATTTGTCGAAGCATTGCTGCGATTCAAGCCCGATATGGTTCTTGGTCTGGGCCAGAGCGCACGGCGGCGCATCGACGTGGAATCGCAGGCAATCAATCGCCGCCGGGCGCGTCGGGAGAATAAGCCGAAGCCAATTTCATCGAACGGACCGCAGCGGCTCAAGACAACTTTGCCGCTAAAGGTCGGAAATCACGCAGGGAAGTCAGCGAGCGCTGGGGACTACGTCTGTAACTTTTCTATGTATGTAATGCTCGATCACATCCGGCTTAAGGATCTCGACATTCCGTATGGCTTTGTCCATATCCCGCACGACTACGACCAGACAAAGGCGAGCAGATTGGTAAAAACAGTGCTGCGGCGTTGCCAACGCACGTAGTCGAAATGCGCCCTTGCCGGCAGCGGCAGGCAAGCAATCAGATCAGTGGGTCAGCCGTTTGAACGCTTCGAGATATTTCTCTTGGGTTTTTCTGATGATCTCCGGCGGCAGTTCCGGTGGCGGCGATTTCATATCCCAGGGTAAGTTAACAAGGTAATCGCGAACGAATTGTTTATCGAAGCTGTCCGGCGTCTTGCCGGGTTTGTAGCCGTCCATCGGCCAGAAGCGAGAGGAGTCCGGAGTGAGAACCTCATCGATCAGGATGATGTCGTCGCCCTCGATGCCGAATTCGAATTTTGTATCGGCGATGATGATGCCTTTTTTCTCGGCTACCTCCCTTGCGCGGCTATAGATTGCGATGGTGGCATCGCGCATCTTCTCGGCTCTATTCTTGCCGACTTTGGTCACCATTTCATCGAAAGTAATGTTGACGTCGTGGGCGCCGACAGCCGCTTTGGTCGATGGCGTGAAGATCGGCTGATCCAAGCGCGCTGCTTCGACCAATCCTTGCGGTAGCGGGATGCCGCAGACAGAGCCGGTTAGTTGGTAATCTTTCCAACCCGAGCCAACCAGATAGCCGCGCACAATGCACTCCACCGGCGCCGGTATGCTTTTCTTGACCAGCATGGTGCGGCCTTCGAGCATAGCTTTGTGCGGTTGGCACGCGGCAGGAAATTTTTCGACGTCGGTGGTGATCAAGTGGTTCGGGAGGATATCCTTGATCACCTCGAACCAGTAGACCGACAGCGCCGTCAGTATTTTGCCCTTATCGGGAATTAGAGTCGGCAGGATCACGTCGAAGGCGGAGATGCGGTCGCTGGCGACCAACAGAAGCTTATCGTCCAAGTCATAGATGTCCCGCACTTTGCCGCGATTGAACAGTTTTAGACCGGAAAGCGTTTCTTCAGCCATGGCTCAACTCTTAGACTAGCGAGATTTAAACAAATCCTGGATCGGTATTCCTGGCTAGAGCAGTTGCTTGACTGCAGCTTCGTCAAAGCCCGTCAGTTTCTTTTTCCCCTTGATGATCACCGGGCGCTTGAGCAAGTTCGGATCTTTGAGCATGAGCTTGATCGCCTCGTCTTTGGACGGCGGCTTGAGCTTCATGTTTCTTTCCTTGTAAAGCGAGGTTCTGGTGCTGAGAAACCTCTCGATCGGATCATCACCGATGATCTCCCGCAACTCCTTTTCCGTAAATGGGTTCTTGCCGTATTCTCGCTCTTCGAAGTCGATTTTTTTGGCTTGCAAGAAACTTCTTGCTTTCCTGCAGGTGGTTCACGTCGCTTTGTAGATAAACTTGATCTTGTCCGCCATGCCCTGTTCCTCTTACTTGAAGAATTTCGCGACGCGCTCGAAAGCGGCCGCCTCGACTTCGTTGCGCACCGGCCATTCGTCCTTCGATTTGAGCGGTATGGTGGCATCGATAATCGCGACGGTGTCGCCCAGCCAGCCGCGGAAGCTTTGAACCTCCCGGATGATCTCGATGTCCTTGTCCCAATGGACGCGGGTGGCGACGGCCCACATGACTTCGCGCTCGTTGAAGGGGTCGATGTCATCGTCGACGATGACCGCCAATTTTAGATTTGGCATTTCAACGAAGGCCTGCATGCCGGCCTTGTTGGGCTCGTTTTCGAATTCTTTCTTTATCGCGATGTAGCAGATGCAACGGCCGCAGCCCGAGGCCGGCAGATGGATGGCCTTGATACCGGGTACATTTTTCTTGATGACATTGTAGGTGCTGCCTTCTTTGGGAATGCTGCCGAGATTCCAGTGGTCCATGTGGCCCGGCCAGAAGTCTTCGACGATGCCGCCGCGCCGGTGCGTGATCGCGGTCACTTCGATCACCGGCACGTCCATTTTCGGCTGGGCGTAACCGAGGATTTCCCCGAAGGGATTCTGCGATTGGCGCACTCCCGGAAGGATTTCACCTTCGATAATCACCTCGGCGTCCGCCGGCACCATAAACTTGTCGCCCCAGGTGGTCGACGGCGTGACCCGCAGCGGTTCCTTGAGAAACGCCGACGCAGTCATATAGTCGTTGTTGCCCATAGCGGTCATCGCACAGGAGGAGAGATAAAATGCTGGATGATGGCCTAGGATGACGATCACCGGTGCGCGCAGGTTCTTCTCTTCATATTCGCAAGCCATCGCTTCCAAATGGTGATGCTTGTGCGCCGAAAAGCTCATGTGTTTCGGGTCATGAAACTTATTCTTGGTGAAAGTAATATCGTAGAAATCTGCGTTGAGCCCCTTCATTGCGCAGGTCATCGTGTGATACGGGCCGGCATCGCCTTTTTGATGCATCGGCATGGGCAGCACGCGGAGGTCGGCCTTGTCGCCGGTCAGGACGACTTGCTTAACCGGCGCTTTTTCGGGCGCGATGACTTCGACCTTGCCTTGTTGTTGTTCGAGCCTGGCGACTTCAAGGCTCACGTCCATCGGTGATTTGATATCGCCCATATCGAGGGAATCGGCGACGTACTGGCGCGTGACCCAGGGATTGTAAAACATCGCGAATTCAGATTTTTGTCCATTCAGTGCCGGCACATTTTCGAACAGAACCATTTTCGGTTCGTTGCGTACGTCGAGGTGCTTCAAGTAGGCGACTGTTTCGTAATTGTTGGCATCAACGAAGTTTTTCTCGCGGATAACGGAGCCTTCTCTTTTCGCCCCTTCCTGGGCGACAAAACTAGGTAGATCTTTGGCCATGAAATTCTCCTATGGTCGCTTTCTCGCTTAGAATATCTCTTTTACTTAGTCGAATCATTCCGGGAGTTCAAGCAGCTAGGCTTTCATCAGTCCCTTGAGGGCGCGCAGTTTATGACTCCAACCGGTGTGACAGAGCAGGTTGAGCAGGTGGCGGATTTGTGCGGATTTCTTTTTTGTCGCCGGATACCAGGGGAACTCGTCTTTGAGTCCAAAGCGATCGGTGACTATGGTTTTTTGCTGGCAAAACTTGCGTATCCCGGCGGCGCCGTGGCGATAACCGAAGCCGCTGTCTTTGCGACCGCCCATGGGCGCGTCAGTGACGATAAAGCTTACCAAGCTATCGTTGATCGAGATCGAGCCATTGTCCATTTCTTCGGCGAGCCGTTGGGCAAGTACTTTGTCGCGGGAGAAAACGCACCCGCTCAGACCGTAGCGGGAGTCATTCGCCTTGCGGAGCGCGTCATCGGCATCGTTGACCTTAACGATCGGAATGATCGGCCCGAAGGTTTCTTCGGTTAGGACTTTCATGGAATGGTCGGCGTCGACCAGAACCGTCGGCTCGTAATAATATCCCGGCAGGTTGGGATTGCGCCGCCCGCCGGTCAATGCCTTTGCGCCTTTGGCTAGAGCTTCGTCAACCTGCGTCTCAATCTTTTTGAGTTGCGCTTCAGAGGTCAAGCAGCCGACCTCGACCTCGTTTTCGCTCGGACCTTGGCGGATAGCTTGCACGCGCGCAACGATCTTATCGACAAATTGCCCATACACGGGTGCTTCGACATAGACGCGCTCGATCGAAGTGCAAGTCTGGCCGCAGTTCATCAGCGCGCCCCACACACAGGCGCCGGCGGCGCGATCGAGGTCGGCGTCTTTTAGCACGATCATCGGATCTTTGCCGCCGAGTTCCAGAGAAACCGGCACCAAGCGCTCCGCTGCCCGGCGCATCACCCGTTTGCCGGTTTCCACGCTGCCGGTAAAGGCGATCATATCGGCGTGATCGATGAGCGCTTCGGCGGTGGCGCCGTACCCGACAACGACTTGCAGAAGATTTTCCGGGAAGCCGGCTTTGGCGGCAATTTCAGCGCCGAAGAGCGCCGACAGCGGCGTCAATTCCGAAGGTTTGATGACGACCGCATTGCCGGCCATAAGCGCGGGAATGGCTTCGCCGAGCGTCAAGGTTAGCGGGAAGTTCCACGGGCTGATGATGCCGATCACGCCGCGCGGTTGATAGACAGAAGCAACTTTTTTTACTTTCAGTAACGGAAAGCTCGGCCGGATTTTTTCAGGTCGAAGATAGGCCGCAGTGTTTTTCGCCCACATGCCGAGCGCGTCGCATAGGTAAAAAAGCTCGTTGCCATAAACTTCGGCGCGTGGCCGGCCGGTTTCGGAGGTCAAGATATCGGCGAGTTTTTCGCCTTCGTCGAGCAATAGGTCTCTTAGCCGGTAGAGGGTTTGGGCGCGTTGCGCGAAGCTGGTCTGCCGCCAAATCGCCTGGGCGACGCGCCCGCGCGCCACGGCAGCCGCGACATCCGCAGCTTGCGCGACCGGCAATTCGCCGACGACCTGCAGCGTCCCCGGATTGCGCACAATGATTTTGTCAGTGCTCACGTTTCCCTATAGACTCGCGTCGCCGGTCTCACGTCATGGTTTGACCGCCGCAAATATTGAGCGCCTGGCCAGTAATGCCTTTAGCCGCATCCGAGGCAATGTAGGCGACAAGTTCGGCGACTTCTTGGGCTTCGATGAATCGCTTTATCGGCACGTCGGCGATTGCTTGCGCTCTAAACTCCTCGGGAGTAATTCCTTGCAGCGCTGCGGTGTCAGCGATCCCCAGCGCTGCCATTTCAGTTTCAACCCAGCCCGGACAGATGGTGTTGACCGTGATGCCGCGGTCGACGACTTCGAGCGCCAGCGCTCTGCTGAAGCCGATCATGCCATGTTTAGTTGTGCAATAGGCGGTATAGCCGGGGACGCCAAACTTGCCCAGCACCGATGAAATATTGATGACTCGACCACCGCTGTGGTTCGGCATGTGCGCCAGAACGCTCTTGGTAACGAGATAAAGTCCGTGCAGGTTGGTGTTAATCATATCATACCATTTACTATCACCCGGGTCATCGATCATGCTGAGTCCCGATATGCCGGCGTTGTTCACTAAAATATGAATAGCTCCCCAGCGACTGACGATTTCACCTACGGCGCGGCTAACATCGTGTTTTTTGCTCACATCCATCTGTACAGGCATCGCCGCTAGTCCCAGTGCCGTGAATTCGGCGACGGCCGATTGGATGTGCATACGATCGCGGGATGCGATTGCTACCTTGGCGCCATTTGTGGCCAATTGTAGAGCGATGGCTTTGCCGATACCGGTTCCGCCGCCGGTTATAAGCGCAATTTTGTCAATTTCCACAACCGTTAGTCTACCCTCAAGCATTGCATAACTATAGACTTTTCAAAGAGAAATCAAGATTTTTATGGTCAAAGTGGGTGCTTTGGAGAGCGCCATTCGTCTGGTATCGATATTGCGCTCCGCTTTGCTGCGTACCGACAAAGAATCTTTACCGCCCTCCGTAGCGATATAGTAAAATTAGCGAATATTCAAAAGGAGTTGCGAACATGGATATCACTGAGTTATTGGCCTTTGGGGTGGAACAGGGGGCGTCGGACTGTCATGTGAGTGCCGGTGAGCCGCCGATGGTGCGCATCAATGGTGATCTCAAAAAGCTTGATTATCCGCCGATGAACAAAGAGGAGGTTCACGCGCTTATTTACGACATCATGAGCGACGTCCAGCGGAAAACCTTCGAGGAAACCCACGAATGCGATTTCTCCTTCGAGTTGAGTGCACTGGCGCGGTTTCGTGTGAACGTTTTCATGCAGCGCAAGGGCGAGGCCGCGGTGTTTCGGACGATTCCGACGAAAATTCTCACTCTCGAAGAACTGGGTATGCCGCCGATCCTCAAACAGCTCTGCGAAAAGGAAAAGGGGCTGATTCTAGTTACCGGTCCGACCGGGTCCGGTAAATCGACGACGCTGGCGGCGATGGTCGACTATCTGAATTCGAGCTTCGAAGGTCATATCCTCACCGTCGAAGATCCCATCGAATTTGTCCATCAGTCCAAGAAATGCTTGGTCAACCAGCGCGAATTGGGGCCGCACACGCAATCGTTTTCCAACGCTTTGCGTTCGGCATTGCGCGAAGATCCCGATATTATTCTGGTTGGCGAAATGCGTGATCTGGAAACCGTTCAATTGGCGCTCACCGCGGCGGAAACGGGTCATATCGTGTTCGGAACCTTGCATACCTCGAGCGCGCCAAAAACCGTCGACCGTATCATCGACGTGTTTCCACCGGCACAGCAGGCGCAGATTCGCTCGCAGTTCGCCGAATCGGTGGAGGCCGTCATCACACAGACCTTGCTTAAGAAAAAGTCGGGGGGGCGGGTGCCGGCGCTCGAGATCATGATCGGCACTACGGCGGTGCGCAACCTGATCCGTGAAGGCAAAATCCATCAGATCCCCGGTACGATGCAAGTCAGCCAAAAGGACGGCATGCAGACGATGGATATGGCGCTGATCAACTTGGTGTCGCGCGGCATCGTGACGAAGGAAGAAGCGCTGTCAAGGAGCATGAACCCAAACCTCTTCGGCGCTGTGGCGGTAGCCGCGGCGGGCGGCCGATCCTGAGCCTTTACTTCTGGAGTATTTCACAGGAGCGGCGCTGGTGGACATACAGGAATATTTTAAGACCATGGTGCAGACCGAAGCGTCGGACCTCTATCTCACCGTGAACCGGCCGCCGATGTATCGCATTCAAGGCAAGATCAAACCCGACGGCGATCACTTATTTACGCCCGAAGAAGTGCACGGGATCGCGATGACGATCATGAACGAAAAGCAGCAACGGGAATTCGCCGAAACCATGGAAATGAACATGGCGATGTCGCTGCCGGGTGTGTCTCGTTTCCGCGTCAACATTTTTCAGCAACGCGGTTCCGTCGGCTTGGTAGTTCGCCGCATCAAAGCTGAAATTGCATCGCTGAACGATCTGGGCCTGCCGGATATTCTCAAAGACATCGTGATGTCGAAGCGCGGTCTGGTGCTGGTGGTCGGCGCGACCGGCTCCGGCAAGTCGACGTCGTTGGCGGCGATGGTCGACCATCGCAACGCAAACGAAGCGAGTCATATCATTACCATTGAGGACCCGATCGAATTCGTGCACCGGCATAAACTATCGATCGTCACGCAGCGCGAGGTCGGCTTCGATACTCATTCTTTTCAAGCCGCGCTGAAGAATACCTTGCGGCAGGCACCGGACGTGATTCTGATCGGTGAAATCCGCGATACAGAGACCATGGAAGCGGCGATGACGTTTGCCGAAACAGGCCATCTGTGCCTGGGCACGCTGCACTCCAATAACTCCAACCAGGCGATCGAGCGCATCATGAATTTCTTTCCGATAGAGCGTCACCCGCAAATTTATATGCAGCTCTCACTCA
>Ga0193717_1001802_pt1 | contig 12827 bp, 5 predicted proteins | sample U2c2metaG_FD_145900 | JGI IMG/M metagenome (GOLD analysis project Ga0193717, IMG submission 145900) | Soil microbial communities from a riparian zone of the East river system, Colorado, United States - U2c2 | ecosystem: Environmental > Terrestrial > Soil > Riparian zone | place: USA: East River...
AAGATGGCTTGTGTGGCCAAGGCGGTGAGGGGAGTCTTTTCCGATGGCTTCCAGACGACGGAGTTGCCGCAGACGAGGGCGAGGGCGGCGTTCCAGGACCATACGGCGACAGGGAAGTTGAAGGCGGAGATGACGCCGACGACGCCGAGAGGGTGCCAGGTCTCCATCATGCGGTGCTTCGCGCGCTCGGAGGGGACGGTGAGGCCGGCGAGCTGGCGGGAGAGGCCGGCAGCGAAGGTGCAGATGTCGATCATCTCCTGGACTTCGCCGAGGCCTTCGGAGAGGATCTTGCCGGTTTCGATGGTGACGAGGCGGCCCAAAGTGTTTACCTCGGCGCGGAGCTCTTCGCCGAGGAGACGGATGAGCTCTCCGCGTTTGGGTGCGGGAACCGTGCGCCACTTAAGGAAGGCTTCGTGGGCCCGAGCGATAGCATCGGTTGCCTGCGCAGGGTTGATCGTGGGGAGCTGCCCTATGACCTCGCCGGTGAGTGGTGTGCGGACGGTGAGGTTGCCGCCGGTGTAGGCGGAGGGGGGGACGCCGAGCTGGGTGAGGATGGCTTCTACTTCAGGTTTGATCGGCATGGTTTCTCGATGGCTAGCGTAGTCCGGTGTCTGGGATGGTGGCAAACCTGTGTGGGGTACCCCCTCCCCCTGACAGACAGGGTATTTTGGACGTAAGTTCATGTGGTTCAATGGGTTGCGATGGGTGTTTTCTCCTAAAATATAGATTCTAAGTAGGTTGCGTCCAAAATATAGAGGATAAAAGAGTTATGGGTCGCCAATGGAAAGCCCCGGCTTTGGCCGAGGCTTTTTTGATTCTGCTTTAAGTGTAGCGAATGGAGGGGAACTAATCGGCACAGTGTATCTTGCTTTTTTGCAGGAAGTTAGAAGGTTTTAGAACTTGACAAGAACTTGGGGAGAGGCACTCGGGTCGCTGCGCTCCCCTCGGAGATGCGGGGGTTCTTCGACTGCGCGTTTTGACGGTGAGACTGTCAAACGCTCCGCTCAGAATGACGGATTTCTTGGGTGGTTCGGGGAGAACAGGCAACATGACGGATTTCTTAGGTGTTCAGGGAGAACAGGCAACGGCAAGGATTTCTTAGGTGGTTCAGGGGAGAACAGGCAACGGCAAGGACGGTGGAGTTGGTGGTTGGAGAGGTTCGGGCGGTTGTGGTGAGTGAAGACCTTCGGGATCCTTCCCCTTCGACAAGCTCAGGGTCAGGATGACGACGTCGGACAAACAACGGCAAGGCAAGGTCAGACAGGATCAGCGTTGAGTAGTCTGGGCGAGAACTTCAGCGAGGTGCATGGGGCGGGCCGCGGTGTTCTGGGTGATCTGCTCGCAGCAGCTGAAGCCGTCGCTGACGATGATGGCGTCCTGGTTGTTGCGGACGGCGGGGAGTAGGACACGCTCGCCTAGTTTTTGCGAGATGTCGAACTTGTCCTTCTCGAAGCCGAAGGGGCCGGCCATGCCGCAGCAGCCTGAGTCGAGAAGCTCTACTTCGGCTCCGGTGGCGCGAAGGAGCTTCATCTCGTCGGTCATGCTCATGGTGGCGCGGTGGTGGCAGTGGCCGTGGACTACGAGCTTTTTTGTGAGCTGCGGTGGTTGGTAGTCGGGTGCGTGCCTGACGAGGAATTCGCTCAGGAGGAAGGTCTGTTTGCTAAGCTTTGCTGCGCGTGGATCGTGGGGCAGGAGGTTTGTGAGTTCGTCGCGGAAGACGGAGGCGCAGCTTGGCTCGAGGACGACGATGGGTGTACCGGCATCGATCTGCGGGGCGAGGGAGTCGAGGACCTTGAGGAGGTACTGCTTGGCTGTGTCCAACATGCCGAAGTCGTAGAGGGGGCGGCCGCAGCAGAGGTGTTCGGTTGGCAGCGAGACGCGGAAGCCAGCGTTGGTGAGGACTTCGTACGCAGCGCTCATGGTGGAGGGGTGGAAGTAGTTGTTGAAGGTGTCGGCCCAGAGGAAGACATCCGCGCTGGCTGTGGGCTGTGCCGAGCGAGGCTCGCGGGTAAAGGGCTTGCTAAAGCGAGGAAAGGTTCGTTCCGGATGAATATGGAGGACGGACTTGATGAGCTTGCCGATGATGGGGGCGTTGTTGATGGCGTTGACGAGACCGGGCGCGAAGGAGGCGAGGTGGGCCCAGAGGTCGATGCGTCCGAAGGCGTAGTGGCTAAGCGGACGGTGGCCGCCTTCGTAGTGGTGGGCAAGGAACTCAGCCTTATAGGTTGCCATGTCGACCGAGACGGGGCACTCGCTCTTGCAGGCTTTGCAGGCGAGGCAGAGGTCGAGAGACTCCTTGACCTGCTCGTTCTTCCATTGATTGGGGAGGACTTCGCCCTGCATGAGCTCCCATAGGAGATGAGCGCGGCCACGGGTGGAGTGGAGCTCTTCGCCGGTGGCCATGAAGCTGGGGCACATGGTTCCGGCGTCCTGTTTGCGACAGGCTCCTACACCGACGCAGCGCAGGGTGGCGGAGGCGAGGGAGCCACCGTCCTCTGCGAAGGCGAAGTGAGTCTTGGGCTGCCAGGGGTTGTAGTCGACGCCGAGACGGAGGTCTTCGTGAGGCTCGTGGGCGTCGATGAGCTTGTTGGGGTTGAGGCGGTTGGTCGGATCCCAGATGCGTTTGAAGGCGCGGAAGGCGTCCATCAGCTCGGGGCCGAACATCTTGGGGAGGAGGGCTCCGCGGGCCTGGCCGTCGCCGTGTTCGCCGGAGAGGGAGCCGCCGTGGGCAAGGGCGATATCGGCGGCGCGGTCCATGAACTGGCGGAAGTTGAGGATGCCGTGTTCAGTTTCGAGGTCGAAGCTGAGGCGCATGTGGACACAGCCCTGGCCGAAGTGGCCGTACATGGGGCTGTGGTAGCCGTACTCCAGCATGAGCGCGTAGATCTGCCGGAGGTAGGAGCCGAGTTGCGTGGGGTCCACCGCGGCGTCCTCCCAGCCCTCCCAGCCGGTTCCAACGCCGGGGACAAAGGCGGTGGCTCCAAGGCCGGATTCGCGGATGGCCCAGACGCGGGCCGCTTCACCTTTGGTATAGACACGAGCGGTGGTGATGCTTTGCAACGAGAGGGCGAGGGCTGCGGCTCGCTCGTCGGACTCGGCCTGCGTGGCTCCGCCGAACTCGACTAAGAGGAAGCCACGGCCTTCGGGGAGGAGCGGGAGATCTTCGAGGGCCTTCTGTTTGCGGCGGAGGGAGTCGAGCAGGAGACCGTCCATGCCTTCGAGGCCGATGGGCTTGTGAGTGAGGACCAGGGGGACGTGGTCTGCGGCGACGAAGACGTCTGAGAAGCCGACGCCGACGAGGGTGCGGAACTGGGGCTCTGGACGAGGTTGAGCGTGGCTCCGAGGATGACGGCGCAGGTGCCCTCGCTGCCGACGAGGGCGCGGGCTACGTTGAAGCCGTTTTCGGGGAGGAGCTCGTCGAGGTTGAAGCCGGAGACGCGGCGGGGGATGTTGGGGAAGCGGGCGCGGACGAGGTCGGCGTAGGCGTCACGGATGCGCTTGAGCTCGGCGTAGATCTCGCCGGTGCGGCCGCCTGCGGCGATGTGCGCCGTCAACTCGTCTTCGGTAGTGGCGCCGACGGTCATGCGGGTGCCGTCGTAGAGGAGGAGGTCGAGGGAGTGGGTGTTGTCGACGGTCTTGCCGCCCATGAGAGCGTGGACGCCGCAGGAGTTGTTGCCGATCATTCCGCCGAGGGTGCAGCGGCTGTGCGTGGCTGGATCCGGCGCGTAGGTGAGGGCGAAGTCTTCGGCGGCTTCGCGGACGCGGTCAAGGACGATGCCGGGTTGGACGCGGACGGTGCGGGTGACGGGATCGACGGGGCCCATCTTGTTCATGTACTTGGAGAAGTCGAGGATGACGGCGGCGTTGCAACCCTGGCCGGCGAGGCTGGTGCCCGCTCCGCGAGAGAGGAGAGGGGCATTGAAGGCGCGGCAGAGTTCTACTGTGGCGATGACGTCGGCTTCGTCGAGCGGGATGACGAGGCCGATGGGGATGTGGCGGTAGTTGGAGGCATCGGTGGCGTAGAGGGCCTTCGATGCGGGGTCGAAGCGGACCTCGCCTCGGATCTTCTGGCGGAGCCGCTTTTCAAGCTCATCGGCGCCGGGAAACTGATCGAGTACACGAGCGTGAGAGCTGGGGAGGAGGACAAAGGGCGATGTTGGCGTAAGCGTGGACGACGTGGACATAAACGGCACAGCTCTCCGGGGACGATGCGGCTATTTTAACTGGACTAGGATTTTGCGTTCGCCGTCATCTTGAAGATGGCCTGGGCGTTGGAGCTGTCGAAGCTGAGGTCCAGGCCGGTTTTGCCGTCCTGCTCGGGCAGCGGGAGGCGCGTGATGAACTCGTAGAAGGAGCCGGGTACCTCTTTCTCGGTAGTGGTGCCGTCGGGGGCGCGGAAGGTTCTCATCACGCGGGCTGCATGGAAGGCGGTCTGGCGGACACGGCCCGATTGCGAGGTTTCGACCGCGGCCTTCATGGGTTGGCCGAGAGCCTTCTGCTCTTCGGCGAGTTTGTCCACATCGGGGACGCGGTCGGTAGCGTGATTGAAGGCGTTGCCCTCGGTGGAGATCCATGCCATCTCGGGGGATTCGGCCAGAAGAATCTCGTAGTCTGCGAGTGCGGCGTCGGAGTGCTGACGACCGAAACAGGCGACGAGGGTGGGGAGCAGTGTCGCAGCCTGATCGAGCGTGAGAGAGCCTTTGGATTCGAGTTCGTGCAGCAACGCCTTTGCCTCAGGGGTTACGGGATCGACGGAGGTGGCGGTGACTCGACTTACGGCTGCCTGAAACTCGGGGGAGAAGCGCTCGGGGTGCAACTCGCTGATGAAGAACTGCGCGATGTGCTCGGGGTAGTCGGCCTGGGCGTGGGAGCGGCCGGTCATGCGAAGGCGCTCGAGGGGATAGACTCCGTTGAGCGCGTAGCCGAGGGGACCCAGGATGCGGGTGATCGCCTCCTGGCCTGCGGGAAGAGCGCCCATGCCGGAGAGCGCTACCGTGCGAACCGCTCCGTGATCGTGCATCACGGTCTTGCCGTCACGGAGGCATTGCTCGACATAGATCTTCGCGGCGGGGACGCGCTTGAGCAGGTCTTCGAAGAGGAGCATGTTCAAGGCCTGGGAGAGTATTGCCCTGGAGACCTGTGGGCCTTGATCCGCCGCCAGTTCGGGATGCAGGACGAGCACACGGAATAAGCGCTCGGTTCGCTCAGAGCCGATACTTTTTTCAAGAAGCTGCCAAAGGACGCCGGTCTCAGATTTCATTGTTCAAACTCCCATGCCGTGGCGAATCAAAGCCATCCCATCATCTTCAATTGGGAGAGCCCTGTAAATGGTAATCCTTATACGCAGCAGGTGTGGCTCTTCCATTCTTCCCTTCTAAGGGGCTTTCTTTTTAGAGACATCCATCGAGAGAGACTTTACTTCGCGCAGGCCGCGGATTGAATTGCAAAGAAAGACGGCCTCGGCGGACACGAGATCTTTCGTTGTGAGGATGCTCTCCTCCGCGATGGCGTTCGTTTCCAGTAGATGGCGGCGATAGATCCCGGGCAACACTCCAGAGCTGAGCGGTGGAGTTAACAGCTTGCCTCCCTGCCGGATGAAGATGTTGCTGATCGCTCCTTCCGTCACTTCGCCTCGCTCGTTGACGAAGATGACTTCGTCGAATCCATCGGCGCGTGCCTGGGCGTACTGACGCTCGTAGGCCTCTCGATGCGTCGTCTTGTGGCGCAGGAATACATCGCTCGAGTTGGTGGGCTCGTGCAACAACCGAACCGAGACCGTCGCGGTCTCTTCTGTGAGTTTCGTTGGGGTGAGCGTGACGTTGCCCGACGAATCGAGCAGAAGTCTGATGCGATAGCGGTCCCCCGTCTGAAGCTGATGCGAGGTGTCGGTTATGCGGGTCAGGAGATCGGCGCGATCGAACGGGAAGTCGAAGTAAGATGACGACGATTCGAGGCGGTCCAGATGCATCGAGAGATGGGGCAGGTTTCCATCGGTCCACAACATCGTCTCGATGAGTTGGAAGTCTTGCCGGTGGCGAGTGAGAAATTCGGCCTTCAACAAGCACTCGCGGTACTCGTCTGCAGGGTTGGAGTCCGCGACGATGCCACCGCCTACGCCCATCTGACCGAGGCCATCTTTCAGAACGAGTGTCCGTATGGCTACGTTGAAGACAGATGATCCGTGGGGCGAGATGAAGCCGATCGCACCGGTATAGATTCCACGAGGGGCGCGCTCCATCTCCCGGATAATCTGCATGGTGCGGATCTTTGGAGCGCCAGTGATGGAGCCGCTGGGGAACATGCCTTTGAAGATGTCGTAGTACCGAAGCCCGGGGCGAAGCGTGCCCGAGATCGTAGAGGTCATCTGCAGCAGGGTTTGATATCTCTCGATGGAGAAGATGTCGTCGACGTGGACTCCGCCCATGGTGCAGATGCGGCCAAGATCGTTGCGGAGAAGATCGACGATCATGACGTGCTCGCTGCGGTTCTTGGCGTCGCTCTGTAGCCGCGATGCTTGCAGCGTATCTTCGGTGGCGTCGAGACCGCGAGACATCGTGCCCTTCATAGGGCGTGTGACGATGCGACCGGCATCGATTCTGAAGAACAGCTCGGGAGACAGCGAGAGAACATGGTGACCGGCTACGTTGATGAAGGCGCTATAAGCCACAGGCTGCGACTCCGACAGCGCAGCAAATGCCGATGCCGCGGAGCTGGTGGTATGCACGGAGACATTGTCGGTGAAGTTGACCTGGTAGGTCTCGCCCGCCTGGATGTACTCCTTGATCTTCAGGATCTTTGCGCAGTATTCGTCTTCAGGGATGGTGAGAGCGACGCTCTCGGTAAGACGAATCGGAGTCTCCTCCTGAGGGTTGTCGCTCACTGGGATGGGCTCTGCGCCTTCGAAGCGCCCTCTTGCGTGATCGTAGACAAAGGGGCGTGCATAGACTCCGAACCAGGCCAGGGGAAGTTCTGGCGATGAGAGATTTACGCCTTCGAAGCGTTCGAAGTGGTAGCCGCATTCATAGCTTAGGTATCCCGCTACATGGAGGCCGCTGGCGAGCGCTTCTTCAATCTGGCGAAAGAGCTCGGGGATCTCATCGAGCTTCTTCGCAGCGATGGTCTTGACAGGATTGAGGAAGAGATAACTGTGACGATTGGATGGATCAAAGCGCGAGGTCTGCAGCAGTACCGACTCAGGCGTGCCGGCAACAATTGAATGCAGATGCTTCGGAAGCTGAGTCCATTGAGCCAAACATGTCTCCGTCGAAACCTTCGTGCGCGGCGGGTCGCAGAAGCCTATTGATTGCACGTATGGTGTAGTGTTTCACGTCCACATGCCCTATGGTTCGCAGGATGGCTTGGTGGGTTTCGACAGATTATCTGGATTAAATGGCAGGCGCCTTTGAAAGGTGCCTGCCATTGTGATGCGCCCATTTTTCTACTACGACTAGATGCTCTCAGCCGGTGTACTCGTCAGAGCAATCTCGATTGACTGCGAGCCGAGACGGGGATGGGTTGCAGTGAGACGAACTGTACCGGCCTGCTCTTTCGCACGAATCCATACGGCTCCCGTTCCACCGATGAGCGAGAAGGGATTGTCGCCAATCAGGTCTCCCGGGCCTTCGAGCTTGAACACTACTGCATCGTTTGCGTAGGTCCGGATGGCGCCAAACTCGTCGGTGACCCGCAGTACGACGCGGGTTGTATCGGCGCCATCGGCTGTCAGCTTTGTGTCATCTGGCAGCAGGAGGAACTTCCTGTCGACACCGCTGCCAGACAGAGTCTTCGAGATGACCTGCTTGCCTTTGATATAGCCGTCGATCCGCAGGTCGCCCCAGCCGCGATGCCCTTGGGATTCAATCTTGTGGCGGTCGAGGATAAACGGCGGATAGGTCAGATGGTTGAACTCGGTCCGCTCAGGATCGAGCTCTGCTATCTGTTCCCACGGATTGCTCTCGACACTATTCAGGCGAAGGAAGAACTTCAGATGATCGCAGTTGGAGCAGACGACGGCCTTTGTGAAGCTGGTCGACTCGTCTCCGTTGGCCCAGTGAAATGCGGGCTCAAGGACGATCTCTTCCGCGGGATCGCACTGCGATTTATAGAATCCCGCTGCTGGCTTAGGCTCCCGGAAGATATCCGTTACGCCGTGATAGCAGATGCGATCTCCTGAACCGAAGTTTGAGTGCGTGTTGTAGTCGAAGGCGCACCATCCGATGCCACCGGCGTACTGTGGGTCCGATGCGAGCTGATTGTGAATACGGGCATGGCGCAGGGTGTGCTCCCGTTGACGCTCGTCTTCGTCCGTTGTCTTGGTGGGGAAGGTGTGGCCGACGAACTCGGTATTGAGGTAGCGGGGATGATTCGGCTTTCTGAGAGGGAAGCCGAAGTCGTTTATGGTGAAGACGTCTTCGAGGAGCTCGGATTCGGCAAAGTTGCGGATGCCGCCGGTTTGACGCGTCGGATCGAGAAGATGGGCAAGAGCGTTAGTGCGCGTGTAGAAGCTATGGTCGTCTTTGGACTCATTGATACGTACGCCCCACAGGATGATGGACGGATGGTTCCAGTCGCGACGGATCATGCGACCGACGTTGTCGATCGAGATCTGCTTCCATGGTTCGGAACCGATGTGCTGCCAGCCCGGAATTTCTTCGAGAACGAGCAGGCCGATCTCGTCACAGCAGTCCAGGAAGTGTCGCGACTGCGGATAGTGCGAGGTGCGGACGATGTTGCAGTGCAGATTTCTGCGCAGGATCTTCGCGTCCTGACGCTGTACCCGCGCAGGCATGGCCTGACCCACGAACGGGAATGTCTGGTGACGATCCAGACCGCGGAGCTTGATGATCTTGCCGTTCAGAGAGAAGCCGTGATCGGTGAAGGTTGCCTCGCGGAAGCCTATGCGGCGAGTATCTTCATCGATCACCTTACCTGCCTGCAACAGCTGAACGTGAACCGTGTAGAGATGCGGGTTGTTGAGATCCCACAGCTTGATACCGTCGATCGCCTTCAAAGAGACTGTCTGTCGTGCGGGATCGTTGATCGTCTGCGTACTGGCATGCACGGGGGCGTTGGTCGTAGGATCGGCTGAGGCATCGGGATCAACCCCGCCCTTGTGGTCAATTGTCTGATCTGCCATCGCCAACGTGTGTTCGCCATCACGAAGTTCTACATGCAGCGACAATGCACCACCGGGTGCAGGCTGGCCGGCGAGGAAGCAGTCCACATCGAGCGACGGAGTGCCGCTTAAAACATCCTTGGGCCGCGCAAAGATGTTGTCGAGATACGTTGCGGGAACAACTCGCAACGCGACTTCACGGTAGAGACCGCCGAAGGTAAGATAGTCGATCTGGTTGCCGAAGGGGGGGATGTCCGCCCGTTCCGTCGAGTCCACCTGCACGGCCAACACGTTGTCGCCTGCGGGTCGGAGGTGAGGTGTCAACTCAAATGAAAACGGCGTGTACCCACCTTTGTATTCGCCCAGCAGAACACCGTTGATCCACACGGTGGAGGCGGTCATCACTCCTTCAAAGTCGACGAAGACACGCTTCCCCTGTATCGCCGGTGGTGTTTTGAAGCGCCTTCGATAGGTGGAGATGAATTCGTAGGTCTTGTCGTCAAAGTTGTGCCAGGGCAGGAGAATATTCGTGTGTGGAATAACGACCCGGTGAAAGGCTGCGTCGTTAAACGTAGGAGCCTCGGCTCCCTCGATCTTGCCTGGATGGTAGCGCCATCCGCGATTCATCGGGAAGGTGTGGCGGCCAGGCTGGGAAGGTTCTGCAGCCAAAGCGGGAACACCGGGGATGGCCGTGGCGGCTAGGAGGGTGCCTGTCGTTTTTAGGAAGTCGCGTCTATGCATAGGTTGGCCACATACATCCTATTCATAACCCCATGGATTTGCCACAGGAGCCTCCTGGGATGATGTGCGGTGCGCCATACATCAACGCCTCCATTGATTGTTCTAGTTGCTCAACCCCTTCGCTCGCGTCTGAACGGCATAGAGCGAACTACGCGCCAGGATAAACAAGGTCTTGCCATCTTTGCCGCCAAACACGAGATCGATTGGACGGTCGGGAACATCGATCCTATCGATGAGATGTCCGGAGGAGTTGTAGACATAGATCTGACCGGCGGCGATATAGACGTTGCCCTCGGCATCCTGCGCGACGCTTTCGCCACCTTGCTCGGCAAAGAGGCGAGCGTTCGTAAGCGTTCCATCGGGCGCGACCCGGGCCACGTACGTCTTCTGCTCCGATTCATCACTGACATAGAACGGCTTTCCGGGAACTGCCTGCGCGAGGCCGAAGGCGCGTAGTACGTCGGCCATCTTGGTGCCGTAGTAGAGAGCTCCACTGACGAAGTCCTCGCCGGCCGGGATGAAGGTCGAACCGTCCGGCGATACGTAGTGGTAGGGCTTTTGTACGGGGACTGCCTTGAGGAAGTCGTTTTCATTGCGCCAGTGGTTGGTTGGGAGAACAGGTGTCATTGCCGGTCTTGGCACGGTGGGTTGCGGCTTGAGGAGAGTAATCTGCTCGTCTGGCGCGTCGGGAGAGAAGGTGTAAACCGTACCGCTGCCCTCGTATGAGACGACGATGAGATTGCCCGATTTATCGAAGGCCAACTGAACCGGAGCCAGCGGACTGTCGCGGATCATCGAGAGCAGATGGCTATCCGGCGCCCAACGATAGATACGCTGCCAGTGAGGATCGACGAAGTATAGCTGGCCTGTCTTGTCGACGGCAGCGCCTGAGATGTTGTAGAAGCCGTCATGCAACTTCTCCACCTTGGCCCCTGCAGCGAGAACTACAGAAGGATGGTGAGGCTGTACGGGACCTGGGACGCCGTCGATGGTGAGTGAGGCGAACTCGCGATTGCGAATCAGGGTAGGGGTTGCGTGATTGATGACGACGGCGTTGTCGAAGGAGACCTTGTTGTCGCCGTAGACGTGAATATTGCGAAGGCGAATGTTTTTCGAGTTCGATATCTCAATTGCAGTCGGGAACGGCTGGTAGCTGCTGACGACGCGGTAGCTGTGGTAGTTGGCAATCGTGATATTGCTGGAGCTGTCGATGGAAAGAGGAAGCGCGAAGCCACTCTCGCCTCGTTCCTCTTCGGTCTGCAGGGCGTAGATCTGCCAGTTGGAGGCGTTCTTCAGCTTCACCTCGTTGCGGACATGGTGTTCGCTGGAGATCTCATAGATGCGGCCTTCGGTGGTGGTGTTCGAGATGTAGAGGCCGGCCTGGGCGAAGCTGCTTGGAGTCCAGATGTTGGCGAAGGTGCCGCCGCCGCCATCGGTGATCCAGAGGCTGGGATATTGGTTGTCCCAGCGGCGATTGATATCGACGTCAGCGGTATGGGTGTTGTTGTAGATGGCTGGAGAAGCTACCCCCGGAACATAGGTCCCATGGCCGCCGAGGAAGCGGACATCGTTCATCATGGAGTCTTTGCCAGCCATCCACTTCGCACCGACTGCCCTGCTGTTGATGCCGTTGGTGTAGAGGCCGATGCCGGTCACGATGTTGGTTCCACCATGAGGGGCTTCGAGAAGAGCTTTGGGAGCTCCAGGACCTTGGAATGCGAGGGCGGAATCGGGGATATCGAGTTGTGTCGTGGTGGGGCTGAGACCGATCAAAACTGTATCGGGCCTTAATGTAATCGTATCGGTTACGATATAACGGCCTGACGGGATATAGATGGTTCGATGCTCGGCGATTGCCTTTTGGAGAACGGCCGTATCATCCGTGACGCCATCGCCTTTGGCTCCGAGAGTATGCAGGTTGACCCAGGTATCCTGTGCGGGAAGAGCGGGGATGTCGGAGGCCACCGGCGCGGGAAGCGTGGTGAGAGGGCTCTTCTGGTAAGTAGTTTTGATCTCTGGAGTAGAGCTGGCTCCAGCGAAGGTGAGGCCGTGAGTAAAGGCCGTGACCTGATACATATCACCCCCGCCCTCGAGCTTCTTGCCACTCTCACGAAAGCTGGCGAAGACAGGAACATGGCGGCAGATGATGTTCTCGAGATTGATCTCGGTGCGCGCGTTGTTCTCGTTGCTGATCGTAATGGCGGGGCCGCTGATGTCTTCGAAGCGGGAGTCCTTTACCCACAGCTCCTCTGCATAGCCGGGATCGATGGAGATAGCAGCCGGAACGTTTTTGATGTGAGCGCGAATGAGAGTGAGTCCAGCCTCGTGCTCCTTGATGGCCGCCTGGCTCTGGCCTTCGAAGGTGGAGTCGAGTAGCGTAAACTGCCAGCCTGGCGAGGGCTTTCGGGTCATGATGCCGTATTGGCCACCGTAGAAGTGCAGGTCCTCGGCCTCGTTGCCGATATCGTGCAGGCCAGCCAGGCCCGAGCCTATGTGAAAGTCAATGTGGGCCAAGTAGCAGTGCTGCGCCACATGAAATCGAATGCCAATGGCCGCGGGATTGCCATCCTGGATTTCGATATCGATATTGCTCATCGCAGAGTAGAAGGTCCCAGGATTTCCATCGGGAATGGAGTTGTTCGGTGGGACTATCCCTGGTGGGGAGGGACGTCGCGGGCGCGCGCTCTGGTTAGCAGAGCGACTTGTATCCGCTACAGGGCGCCCGCCGGTGAAGAGAACCATGTAGCTGATTCCCTCTTTGTAGCCTGGGGTGTCTTTGCCGAGAACGAAGACCGGACGATTCGTCCCATACCCGATGAGACGGATACCCGGCCAGACGAGGATGGTCTTGCTGATACGGTAGCGGCCTTCGGGAATGAACAGGACCCCCTGTCCTGTCGTCTCCTGAATCTTGTTGATGGCGTTCTGAATGGTGTCGGTATCGTCTCCTACACCATCGCCATGAACGGCA
>Ga0193717_1001803_pt1 | contig 12824 bp, 11 predicted proteins | sample U2c2metaG_FD_145900 | JGI IMG/M metagenome (GOLD analysis project Ga0193717, IMG submission 145900) | Soil microbial communities from a riparian zone of the East river system, Colorado, United States - U2c2 | ecosystem: Environmental > Terrestrial > Soil > Riparian zone | place: USA: East River...
GTCGTCACCGGCAGCATCAACGCCTGCCAGCGCCCGACCGAGAGCGCGGTGTCCGACAGGTCCTGGCTGGCCTTCGCGAAGCGCCCCCGCTCCAGCGGTTCGCGCGCGAACGCCCGGATCACCCGGATGCCCGACAACTGTTCGCGCATCACCCGATTGATGCCGTCGATGAGGCGCTGCATGTTGCGGAACAGCGGCAGCAGGTGCCCAACGATCCAGTAGTTGGCCAGCCCGAGCACGGGCACGCTGACCACCAGCAGCCAGGACAGTCCCGCATTCTGGTGCACCGCCATCACGATGCCGCCGACGCTCATGATCGGTGCGGTGATCAACATGGTGCACGTCATGGCCACCAGCAGCTGGATCTGCTGGACGTCGTTGGTGGTGCGGGTGAGCAGCGTCGCCGCGCCGAACCGGGCGGTCTCCTCGGCCGAGAGGCCCGTCACGTGGTGAAAGATCGCCGACCGCAGATCGCGCCCGAACCCCATGCCTGCCCGTGACCCGTAGAAGACGGCCCCCACCGCGCACAGCACCTGCATCGCGGTGACCCCGAGCATGATGCCGCCCAGCTGGGTGATTCTGTCGGTGTCACCCTTGGCCACCCCGTCGTCGATGATCTGCGCGTTGATCGTCGGCAGGTAGAGCGACGCGAGTGAGCTGATCACCTGAAGCCCCGCGACGATCGTGAGCAGCCAACGGTAGGGCCGCACGTACTGCCGTAGCAGCGCCCAGAGCATCTCGTAACTCTTGCACACCGGCAACGACCGGATACTGTCCGTCCGCACTCCTCAACATGCCGAGAAAAGGCCAGGTCAATCGGCATGTCGGTGGTTGTAGACCACGGCTGCCGCTACAGTTGCGGGCGTGATTCGACGACGCTGCGACCTGAGCAGCAGGCGCAACGCCAAGGGGCCGGCCGCCAAGTTTGCTCTGATGGCGGCCGCGGTGATTCCGCTGATCGCCGCCTGCGGCGGTTCGGATCAGCCGACGGGGCCCGACGTTCCATCGACCGCCGCTCCGGTTGCCGGAGCCAAGCACGGCCCGTTCTTTCCCGAGTGCGGTGGAGTCACCGATCAGACGGTCACCGAACAGACCAGGGTCACCGGGCTGGTCAACACGGCCCGCAACTCGGTCGGATGCCAGTGGCTGGCCGGCGGCGGCATCCTCGGGCCGCACTTCTCCTTCTCCTGGTATCGCGGCAGCCCGATCGGCCGCGAACGCAAGACCGAGGAACTATCCCGCGCCAACGTCGAGGACATCAACATCGAAGGTCACAGCGGATTCATCGCGATGGGTGACGACGTGGTCCTCGGCACCAGCCTGTGCGAGATCGGCATCCAGTACGACGATGACTTCATCGAGTGGTCCATCAGCTTCAGTCAGAAGCCGTTCCCCGATCCTTGCGACGTCGCCAAGGAACTCACCCGCCAGTCGATCGTGAACGCCAAGTGACCGGGCGCAACGGAATCCACAGGGTGTTGGCGGGCATGGTGGCGTTGCTCGCGACCTTGACGATGCTGCTGGGCTGTTCACGCACGGTGGAGGGCACCGCGGCCAAGGCGGGTGCCGGCGACAACCCGCGCAACGAGGACTCGGAGAAGCAGTATCCGAACCTGCTCAAGGAATGCGACGTGCTGACCGAGGACATCCTCGCGAAGACCGTCGGTGCCGATCCGCTCGACATCCAGAGCACCTTCGTCGGCGCGATCTGCCGTTGGCAGGCCGCCAACCCCGCAGGCCTGATCGACATCACCCGGTTCTGGTTCGAGCAGGGCAGCCTCGACAACGAGAAGAAGGTCGCCGACAACCTGAAGTATCAGGTCGAGAATCGGTCGATAGCGGGCGTGCAGTCGATCGTGATGAAGCCCAACGACGGCAAGGGTGCGTGCGGCGTGGCCAGCGACGCGGGCGGCGTGGTCGGCTGGTGGGTGAACCCACAACAGCCTGGCATCGACGCATGCAGCATGGCGATCAAGCTGATGGAGTTGACGCTCGCCACCAACTCGTAGTCCGGCGGGCAGTCCACGCAAGCGCGGCTCCAGCGAGGCGATCCGGGGAGTGTGGATCCGGCGGGCAGGAGCGTAGCGACCCGGGGAGTGTGTTGGGCCTTACCGCGGCACGTGGAATGCGAGCAGTGATGCCCCGCGCAAGGCGAGCTGGTCCCACGGCTCGGTGATGCCGAGCATGGCGATCGCCGAGGTGGGGAACTTCATCGCAATGTCTTGCGCCGCCGCCTCATTGCCCTCGTTGTTCAGGCCGAGGGCCAAGCTCGACATGGTGGGCTCGTGACCGATCACCAGCAGCGTCTCGACGTCGGTGTCGAATCGTGAACTCACCCCGTTGATCACGTCGATCACGGTGCCTGGCACGGCGTCGTAGAGCCGGTCGACGAACTCCACGGGAGCGTCGATCCCGGTGCGCGCCAGCGTCTCGCGGGTCCGCGTGGCCGTGGAGCACAGCACCGCGTCGACGGCGGGCGCGTTCGCCCGGATCCAATCCCCGGCCAGCGGCGCCTCGCGGGTGCCCCGCGCAGCAAGCGGCCGCTCGTGGTCGGGCACGCCTGCCGGGTAATCCGACTTCGCATGTCTCAGCAACAGCAGCGTCCTGCTCATGGGAGTCAACGTAGCGGTACCGGTACGCTCCGGCAGGTGGGCATCGCCAGAACCGACGCCGCGCGGGTGCGCGGTGTGCTGGTTGGCGCGATCTCGGGCGCCGTCGCCGTGGCGGCTCACGGTCTTGGCGGTGCGATGCTGCCAGGTAGTTCGGCGATCGTCCTCCTGGTGCTCGGCTCCGCGGCGGTGGGCGCCGCGTCGTCGTCGCCCGCGGAGCTGCAACGCCGGCTGCCGGTCGTGGCGCTCTATCTCTCGGCGGGCCAGGTGTTCGGCCACTACCTGCTGGTGCTCGCATCGTCGCGCCCGCACGGCAGTCACTGGTCGGTGCCGATGGTTGCCGCACACGCGCTCGCAGCGCTCGGCGCTGCCGCGCTGATCTGCTCGGCGGAACGACTGTTCGGCGCGATCGCCGCCGTGCTCTGGCAATTGGTCGTCGTGCTGGTCGCGCTTCGCGGCGCCGGCCCGACCCGTCGTCCGGGAATCCTTTGGTGGGCTCCCGGCCTTGCCGCGCGGACCCTCGCAGGCTCCGGCCGCGCAACTCGCGGGCCACCCTCGTTCGCCGCCGCCTGACCGAGCCCAATCGTTCGCTCGCTCACCGCGGCACTCCCGACCGGACGGCGTCGACACGCCGCCCGGCTTTCCGCCGTGCTGCGCCCCGATCGTGCGCGCACGGTCCATCGGCTGCGAACGAAAGAAGCTCTGCCATGTCGTCATCCCTTTCCAAACCCGACGCCGCCGTCGCGCCTGCGGTCACATCATCAAGGCGCACAGTCCTACCCCTGATCCGCCGCCTGCACTTCTACGCGGGCGTGTTCGTCGCACCATTCATCCTGATCGCGGCCATCACCGGGTCCCTCTACGCAATGGCTCCCACCATCGAGCGCTTCGTCTACCGGGACCTGTTATCCGTCGAGCCGGCCGGTGAATCGCTTCTGCTGTCGGCACAGGCCACAGCCGCCCAGGCACGCGTCCCGGACCTGACCATGACGGGGCTGCGACCAGCTCCAGGACCACGCGACTCCACCAGGGTCACGTTCGCCGATCCGCAGCTCGGTGCCGACACCGCGCAGGCGGTGTTCGTCGATCCCCACACCGGCCGCGTGCTCGGCCAGGAACAGGTGTGGTTCGGCTACCTGCCGCTGAGCACGTGGCTCGACGGCCTGCACCGGCATCTGCAACTCGGCGAACCAGGCCGGCTGTACAGCGAATTGGCCGCGTCCTGGTTGTGGGTGGTGGCGCTCGGCGGTGTGACGCTGTGGCTGGTGAAGGTCCGAGGGGATCGCCGACGGGGCAGGCCGGGCCGTCTGATGCGGATCGACCGCACGACCGAGGGCCGGGCCAGGACGCGGAACTGGCATGGCGCCGTTGGCGTCTGGACCCTGCCGATGCTGCTCTTCCTTTCGGCGACCGGAATCACGTGGTCGACGTACGCGGGCGCCACGGTGACCGCTCTGCGGGCGGAGTTCAATTGGCAACGGCCACAGCTGGATACGGCGCTGACCGTGCCCGGTACCAGCGTCGGTCCCGTCGATCTCGACGGCGTGGTCCTGGCCGCGGGCGGTGCCGGTGTGGCCGCTCCGGTGGAGATCACGGTGCCCGTTGCGGCCGACGGCGTCGTCGGCGTCGCCGAGATCGACGAGCCCTACCGGCTGACCACCAACGCCGCGGCGGTCGATCCGTCCAGCCTGCGGGTGACGGGCGTGCTCGACTACGACCGCGACTACTCGGTGATGGCGAAGCTGGCCGACTGGGGCATCCGCATGCACATGGGCTTGTTGTTCGGCTGGCTCAACCAACTGCTGCTTCTCGGCGTCGCGGTCGCGTTGGTGACGGTGATCGTGCGCGGCTACCGGATGTGGTGGCTGCGGCGCCCGACCCGCGGGTCGGACTGGGCGGTCGGGCGGCCGCCGGTGCGGGGAGGTATCCGGCGACTGCACCCGGGGGTCCTGGTCGCGGGGGCCGTCACCACGGTGGCGGTCGGTTGGTTCCTGCCGCTGCTGGGGATCAGCCTGGCAGGGTTCCTGCTGGTCGATCTCGTCGTGGGTCGCGTCGCGGCCTACCGCACCCGCGCACACACTACCCAGGCGCAGGGCTGACGTGACCGCCCGCCCACATGCCGGTCGAGGTCCGCCGACTTGTCGGCGGCCGGACCTACACTCGCCTTGCCCCATCCAGAGACGAGAGCGAGGAGGACGCCGGGATGCGCTTCGTGCACACCGCCGATTGGCAGCTCGGCATGACCCGCTACTTCCTCAACGGTGAGGCGCAGCCGCGGTATTCGGCAGCGCGCCGCGAGGCCGTCGCAAGCCTCGGACCGCTGGCCGCCGAGGCCGGGGCCGAGTTCGTCGTCGTGGCCGGCGACGTGTTCGAGCACAACCAACTAAGCCCGCGCGTCGTCAGCCAATCGCTGGAGGCCATGCGTGCCATCGCGGTTCCGGTCTACCTCCTGCCAGGCAACCACGATCCGCTCGACGCGTCGTCTGTCTACACCAGCGCTCTGTTCCTTGCCGAGTGCCCTGACAACGTGACGGTGCTCCACCGCGCCGGGGTGCACGAAGTGCGGCCGGGTCTTGAGATCGTCGCCGCCCCTTGGCGTTCCAAGGCGCCCACCATCGATCTGGTCGGCGATGTGCTCGACGGCCTGGCCGCCGACGGAGTTACCCGCATCGTCGTCGGCCATGGTGGCGTCGACGTCTTCGAGCCGGACCGGGACAAGGTGTCGCTGATCAGGCTCGCGGCGGTGGAGGCCGCGCTCGCGCGGGGCGCCGTGCACTACGTGGCGTTGGGCGACAAGCACTCTCGCACCGAGGTCGGCACCACGGGCCGGGTCTGGTACTCCGGTGCGCCCGAGGTCACCAACTACGACCACATCGAGTCCGATCCGGGTCACGTGCTCGTCGTCGACATCGACGAACGGGATGCGCAGCGGACGGTGCGGGTGGATGCCCGCAAGGTGGGGCGTTGGCGGTTCGTGTCGATGCGGTTCACGGTCGACAACAGCCGCGACATCACCGATCTCGGCCTGAATCTCGACCTGATGCCCGACAAGGACCGCACCGTAGTGCAATTGGCGCTGACCGGGTCGCTGACCGTCACCGACAAGGCCGAGCTCGATGCGTGCATCGACAAGCACACCCGACTCTTCGCGGCACTGACGTCGTGGGACAGCCAGACCGACGTCGTCGTGGTGCCCGCCGACGGCGAGTTCGACGACCTCGGCATCGGGGGATTCGCGGCCGCGGCCGTCGACGAGCTGGTGGCGACCGCGCGCGACGGCGGTGAGCAGGCCGAGGACGCCCGCGCCGCACTCGCGCTGCTGCTGCGACTGGTGGACCGGGGCGACGCCGCGTGAAGCTGCACCGCCTCACTCTGCGCAACTACCGCGGAATCGCCCACCGCGACATCGAGTTTCCCGACCGCGGCGTGGTGGTGATCAGCGGCGCCAACGAGATCGGCAAGTCGTCGATGATCGAGGCGCTCGACCTGCTGCTGCACTCCAAGGACCGCTCGGCCAAGAAAGAGGTCAAGCAGGTCAAGCCCACACACGTCGACGAGGGCGCGGAGATCCGCGCGGTGATCTCGACCGGGCCGTACCGTTTCGAGTACTTCAAGCGCTTCCACAAGCGGCCCGTCACGGAGCTGACGGTGACCGAACCGCGCCGCGAGCAGCTCACCGGCGACGAGGCGCACGAGCGCGTGCAGGCGATCCTCAAGGAAACCGTCGACATCGACCTCTGGCAGGCCCAGCGGGTGCTGCAGGCGGGGGCCACCGCGCCGGTCGATCTGTCCGGATCCGACGCGCTGTCCCGCGCACTCGATGCCGCCGCCGGGCAGGCGGTGGAGCTGTCCGGGGCCGAGCCGCTACTCGTCGACCGCATCGACGCCGAGTTCCGCCAGTACTTCACCGCGACCGGTCGGCCCACCGGCGACTGGGGCACGGCGATCACCGGCTTGCGTGCCGCGGAGCAGGGGGTGGCCGACTGCGAGGCCGCGGTCGCGGAGGTCGACGACGCGGTGACGAGGCATGGCCAGCTGACCGATCGCCTTGCCCGCGTGACACTCGACCGCGCCAAGGCCGCCAAGCGCCTTGACGCGGCACGCGCAGCGGCCGCAACCGTCAAGGCACTGACCGATCGCCTCGCGCAGGCACGCGCACTCGCCGATGCGGCGCAGCAGCAGTGTGTCGCAGCCGTCGCGGCGCTCGACCAACGGCGCCGGTTGTGCACCGACCTCGACGCCCGCACCGCCACGATCGCCGACCTGGAGCGCTCGGCCGAGCAGGCCGGTGTCGAGGAGGCGACCGCTCGCGAAGCGAAGACCGCAGCCGATACTGCTCTCGTCGAGGTCAAGGCCGCCGTCGACGCCTGCCAGGTCGGGGTCGACACCGCGCGCCGCACCGCCGAGCAGATCGCCCGCCGCGAGCAAGCCGAGCGGCTGGCGGCCAAACTGGCCAAGATCGACGCCGCCGACCGCGAGTTGCTCGGCATCGACCGCGACCTCGCGGCGATCGCGATGGTGGACGGCTCGATGCGAGGCCTCGAGACCGCCGCTGCTGCGGTCGAGTTGGCCGCCGCGCGGGCCGAATCCGCCTCCGCCCGTGTGGAGTTGAAGGCCCAAGCTGACGTCGAGCTGCGGATCGCCGGCGAGGTCGTCGCGCTGGCCGCCGGCCAGTGTTGGTCGGCGAGTGCCGCGGGGACCACGGACGTCGAGCTGCCGGGAGTGCTGACGGTGCGCGTGCTGCCCGGTGAGCCAGCGGCCGATACGCAGGCCTTGCTCGACGCTGCGCGTGCGCACTTGGCCGCCCTGCTGAAACGTGCAGGGGCGGCCGACATGGACGCTGCCAGGATGCTCGACCAGCGGCGGCGGGACCTGCTGGCGTCTGGCGATCGCGTGCGGGCTACCCGCGAGGCGCTGGCCGGCGACCACTCGGTTGCCGCGATGCGGGCACGGCTTGCCGAGCTGCACGAGGCTCAGCCCACCGACGTGCAGGGTGACGCCGAGGGTGCCAGGTCCGAGCTGGAGACCGCGACGGCCGAACATCGCAGGGTCGTCGCCGCTTGCGAGGTCCTTCGCGAAGCGGCCACCTCGGCGGCGGCTGCGGCGATGGGCCACACCACCCGCGCGACGGTCCTGCGGGAGCAGCTGATCACCGCCAAGACGGAACTGACCAGGGTCGGCGAACTGCTGGCCGCGCAGCGGCAGTCGGCCACCGACGATGCTCTCTCGGTCCGGGCGAACGCCGCGGCCGAGACTGCCCGGGAGGTCGGGGCTGGCTTGCAGGCCGTCGAGACCGAGCTCGCAGGCGTTGCGCCCGTGACCGTCGCCGAGGAACTCGACGACGCCGTCCGCTGCCACGACGCGCTGGTGCTCGGGCACGAGGAGCTCGGCGAGCAACTGCGGGACACCACCGCCCAGCTGCGGGCGTATGGCACGCAGGGCCGGCGTGGTCAGCTGGACGCCGCGCAGATCGAACTCCAGCGCGCCGTCGCCGAGCATGCCCGGCTCGGCAGGCGCGCCGACGCGGTGAACGTGTTGCGCTCGGTGATGCTGCGGCACCGCGACGACGCCAGGCTGCGCTACGTCGAGCCGTTCCGCGGTGAAGTGGAACGGTTGGGCCGCATCGTGTTCGGCGCCGACTTCGAGGTGGAGATCGACGCCGAACTGCGCATCTGCAGCCGCACCCTGGCCGGACGCACCGTGCCGTACGACTCGCTGTCGGGGGGCGCCAAGGAGCAACTCGGCATCGTGGCGCGGCTGGCAGGTGCAGCACTGGTCGCGAAGGAGGACGGCGTGCCCGTCCTGATCGACGACGCCCTCGGATTCACCGACGCCGACCGGCTGACCAAGATGGGCGAGGTGTTCGACGCCGTCGGCGGCGACGGGCAGGTCATCGTGCTGACCTGCAGCCCCGAGCGTTACGCGACCGTCGGCGACGCGCTGCACATCGAATTGACTGCATAGCGGCGCTAGGCCTCCTACACTCACGCCACGTGGACGCGGACTACATCGTTGTGGGTACAGGCTCGGCCGGCTCGGTACTTGCCAGTCGACTCAGTGCCGTGCCGGGCGTACGGGTGGCGGTCGTGGAGGCTGGGCCGCCCGACAAGGACAAGTTCATCCACATCCCTGCCGCCTTCGCCAAGCTGTTCCACAGCCCAGTCGACTGGAACTACCTGACCGAGCCGCAGAAGCAACTCGACGGCCGCCAGATCTACTGGCCACGCGGCAAGACGCTCGGCGGCTCGTCGTCGATGAACGCCATGATGTGGGTGCGTGGGTTCGCCGCGGACTACGACGAGTGGGGCGATCAGGCCAGCGCGGACTGGTCGTTCGCCGGCGTCGAGAAGTACTTCAAGCGGATCGAGCAGGGGCCACTCGTCGTGTCGCCGCAGCGCAGCCCGTGCAGTTCGACCGCAGCCTTTCTGTCCGCCGTCGAGGAACTGGGCCATCAGGTCGAGGCGCCGAATCTGCCGTCGCCGGAAGGGTTTTCCCAGACTCTGGTGACGCAACGAAGGGGAGCGCGGTGGAGCACTGCCGATGCGTACCTCAAGCCGGCGTTGCGGCGGCAGAATCTGAGGTTGTTCACCGACGCGCACGTGACGCGGGTGCTCTTCGACGGCAACCGCGCCGTTGGCGTCGAAATCGACACCGACGGACAGCGTCAGGTGGTCAGGGCCCGGCGCGAGGTGCTGCTGTGCGCCGGCGCCATCAACACGCCGCAACTGCTGATGCTGTCGGGTGTCGGCGACCGCGACCAACTCGCCGAGCACGGTATCGAGTCGGTGCACCACGCGCCGGAGGTTGGCGCGAACCTGCTCGACCACCTGGTGGTCCCGCTCGGCTTCGACGCCGACTGTGAAACCCTGTTCGCCGCGGAGAAGCCCCTGCAACTGGTCAACTATCTTGCCCGGCGCCGTGGCATGCTCACGTCGAACGTCGGTGAGGCCTACGGGTTCGTGCGCAGCCGGCCGGATTTGGCGCTCCCGGATCTCGAGCTGATCTTTGCCCCTGCCCCGTTCTTCGACGAGGGCATCGGCGAGCCATACACCGGCCACGCCGTCGTGATGGGTCCGATCCTGTTGAAACCCAAGAGCACTGGCACGATCTCGCTCGCGTCGGCGGATCCGATGGCCAAACCGATCATCGATCCGCGGTATCTCTCCGACGACGCAGGCGAGGATCGTGCGGCGCTCATGGAGGGGCTGCGGATCACCGCAAGGATCGCCGAGTCGCCAACGATGCGAACCATTCTCGGAGGCATCGCCCGGCCTGCCGGTGCACGCGAGCTCAACGACGAAACGTTGGAGCACGCGCTGAACACGGTGTCGCACACGCTCTATCACCCGGTGGGCACGTGCCGGATGGGCTCCGACGACGCCAGCGTGGTGGATCCACAGTTGCGGGTCCGAGGCGTCGACGGGCTGCGGGTGGCCGACGCGTCGGTGATGCCGACGATCATCCGCGGCCATACCCACGCACCGTCGGTGCTGATCGGCGAGAAGGCCGCCGATCTGATCCGCTCCACCCACAACTAACCCCTCCGCGAGTCGGGCATGGGTGGCCCGCTTGCTCGATCTCTTCCAGTGTCTGGGAAGCCCTCCTCCACGCGCCGTCAACATTTGATGACGCTGTACGGAAGCATGTCTCCTCCCCTCCGTCCAGCGATTTCGGCGTGCTGAGTCGCGCTGAGCGCTACTGCATGTGCACAAACCGCTGGGGGTGCTACGGTGCAATCGGTTGCAGTAAGCCTCACCGATTGAGCGATTGGAGTGGCGCAATGTCCGGACAGGGCTATCCGGCGATCACCGAACCCGTAGAGGGCTCCTCGCGGCCGGTCACGTATCACCTGGCCGAGACCAGGGACGGCCTATACGCGCCCTACGCCCTTCGACTGCCGTCGGAGGATGCCACTGACCTGCCCTTCGTGTTCCTCGCATACGGCAACGGCGGTGGCGGTCTTGACTGGCTGCGCGGACGGGTCAAGACCCACGGCTACATCATGGAGCGCCTTCTCGACGCGGGTTACGCCTGCGCGTGGGGCCGGTACCGGACTGAGGTCGAGCTCGGTTTCCACAACGGCGGACGCCTCGTCGTGGACCAGCGGCAGGGCATGGACCTGATGAACCGTTCGCCGCTGGAGTTCGAGGACGAAATCGCCATCCTCGACCACGTGGCCAAGCACCCGCAGATCGACTCCGAGCGACTCGGTCACGTCGGAGTGAGCCATGCAGGCGAGATGCTGTTCAAGATCGCGTCGCAGTACGACAGCCGGCTCAAGGCCGGGGTCGCCTGCGAGCCCGCCAATCACGAATTCCTCGATCTGACCCCGGACGACTCGGCCTTCACGAACCCGGAGACCGAGCTGCGAAACATCGAGGAGATGCAGATGCGCGATACCGCGTTCGTGCGCTCGCGGATCAACGAACCCCTCGCGCTCCAGCGGATCGCGCCCATCTCGCTACCCATGCTGGTGATGGGCCGTGACGACGACCACCTGCAGGGCATCTTCCGGCTGAGCTACGACCTGTTGGAATCCAGCGGGAAGGACGCCACGTGGGTCTCCTGGGACCATCCGCTGCACGGCTACATCTTCCCGGTCACCGGCGCTGACGGCACGGTCGAGGTCGATGACGTGCAGGAACGTGCGATCGACGGGGTAATCGAGTTCCTCGACAAGCATCTCGGCGGCTGAGCCTGCGCGCCAACGTCATCGAACCTTGACGCTCCGAGCTGATCGGGCACATACTGGCTACAATCGATTGCAGAAACCAGGAGCGACAATGAGCCCGGCGATCAGTTACGTACCCTTGGAGCAGACGGACGAGCGCGCATGAAGGCGGAGATGGAGCGTTGTGCCAAGCACGGCACACCGCGGCCCGAGACCTCCGCTGTCCGCGCTCATTCACCGCAGGCCTTCTGGGCCTTCGCCGACAGTTGGCAGTCCCAGTTCCACAGTGGCGTAGTCGATCACGCGATCAAGGACCTGTGCCGGGTGTACATCTCCAGAACGGTCAAGTGCGAGTTCTGCGGAAACCAGCGGCCGGAGAAGGCCACGACGGCGGGCCTTCAGCAGCAGTACGACCAGCTCCTCAACTTCGAGACGTCCAACCTGTACGACGACCGTCAGAAGGCCGCGCTCGCGTACGCCGAGGCCTTTGCCTGGGGCAGTCAAGACCTCGACGGGCTCTGGGCCCGTCTGCACACCCACTTCTCCGAGCAGGAGCTGGTCGAGCTGGGTTGCTGCGTCGCGCTTGCCTTCGGCCAGCAGAGCTGGATCCGGCTGCTCGCCATCGACCATCATCAGTACATGGCAGGCACCACTGCTTCCATGGCCCCCGGCTTCGAAACGGCCGAGGAGCTGGCCCTCAGCAAGGCGGATCCCCGTTACTGGGCTGCCACCAGCCAAGCCTGATACAACGGCGACGTGGCTTCGTTCACACTGACGGTCAACGGCCGGGAGTACGACGTCGACGTTCCCGCGGACACGTCCCTGCTGGAGGTGCTGCGCAACGACATCGGCGACAAGTCACCGAAGTTCGGCTGCGGGCTCGGCCAGTGCGGGGCGTGCATCGTCTTGATCGAAGGTCATCCGACGCCGTCATGCGATAGCCCCGTCGAGTACGTCCGCGGTGAAGTTCGGACGCTGGCCGGCCTCGGCCGTGCCGGCGCCCTGCACCCGCTGCAGTCCGCGTTCCTCGAGTTGCAGGCCGGGCAGTGTGGTTACTGCATCGCGGGGATCATCATGAGCGCCGCCGCGCTCCTGCGCGACAATCCCCGGCCGACCCGCGACGAGGTGTCAGCGGCGTTGGAACGCAACCTGTGCCGCTGCGGGACACACGGGCGGTTCGTCGATGCCGTGCTCGCGGCGGCAGGTTCCGAGACATGACCACCCAACAGCTGCCCGCTTCGCTGGTCACCAATCCGTGGATCTCGACCTGGCTGACCGTCGCCGACAACGGAACCATCGGGCTGCGGGTCGGCAAGGTCGAGCTCGGGCAGGGGATCCTCACCGCGCTGACTCAGCTCGCAGCGCACGAACTCGACGTTGCGCCTGAGACCGTCACGGCTGCCGCTACGAACACGGTCACGTCACCCGACGAGGGATACACCGCAGGCAGCCTGTCGATCACGGTCTCCGGGGCGGCGGTGAGGCGCGTGTGCGCGGAGATGCGCGAGCTGTTCCGTCGCGCGGCCGCGCGCACGGCCGGACTG
>Ga0193717_1001804_pt1 | contig 12823 bp, 11 predicted proteins | sample U2c2metaG_FD_145900 | JGI IMG/M metagenome (GOLD analysis project Ga0193717, IMG submission 145900) | Soil microbial communities from a riparian zone of the East river system, Colorado, United States - U2c2 | ecosystem: Environmental > Terrestrial > Soil > Riparian zone | place: USA: East River...
CCGAATACATTGCCGCAGACCACGTCTCCTCATCGGAACTTTTCGCTTGCAATTGGGCGGCGGACCATACATTGCCCAACGGGTGTGCCGTCGCGACTCACTCCCTCGGCGACTGGATAGAATCTGCGGAAGGGGATCACAGCTTGCCTGGGGGCAGGGGTCCGCACCTCTTGAGAGGCGCGTAGCGGATTCTGGGAAGGAGAGCGTGCGTCTGAAGGGCGGGGGTGTCTTGAGCGCGGCACGCTGAACGCAGATAGAAAGGCAAACCGGAAAGGGAGCCTACCTGTTCGACGGCTTTTCTCATGACGCGAGTAGTACAAGCCAGCTCAGAACTAGAAGACTCATTTCACAAGTAGGAGGAAAATGACAAGGGCAATTGCAGCATCGATGCTCATCGCTCGTCCCATCTCCTCGCCTTCTCCATGGTTCTCCGGATGTAGGCAGCTCGCTTGGAAGGATTGGGATCGCGCGAGAAAAGTCATCTTCAAGGGCACATCCGATCCGGGCAGCCAGGAACAACGGATATCGCCTCAAAAGCGAAAAGCGAGGGTCACATATTCGATCCACTTGCCAAGCCGATCCATCCGGAAAGCTTCTGGACCACCTTATGCGAAAAGCATAACCTCACGATCACTAGAATTCGCAGCCACGAGTCGCCGAAGTTTTATTTAAACGAGAACACAATAGGCTAGGCTGCCGCTATCTCTCTTCCAACATTCCGTCAATCGTTTCCAGCGCCACAGCCCAGCGATCGTCAATATCCATGCGTAATTCGTCCAGTTCTCTTGCCGCTTGAAAAGGAACGCCCATCTTCTTCAAAAGACTCTTCAGAATCGCCACCTGCTTTTCGAGCTGATCTAAATCCTTGTGACGAGCTTTCCCAAGGAATTTCCGCACCTCATTCGCATCAACCTTGGGCTGATGGACGATTGCTTCGACCAAACGTTCACTAATATCCTTTAGCTCAGTCACCTTGGAAAGCTGTTGAGTAGGCATCTCGACAAGAGCATAGCACCATAAAAGGACTCACAGTTCAGAGAGTTTCGTCCGACCTGGATATGAACGGTGCTGTCCGAAGGGCATGCTTCATAGGTTTTCCGAACGGCTACCTTCTATGCATAGATTTGCAGAATGTGACGCGCTCGAAATAGCTAATCCGGACTTTAGGCAGCCCATGACCAATGGAATCTCAGTCCTAGAAAGCGCCACCTCGCATAACATGCATACCGGAGAGAAGCCATAATCCCCTCTTCGTTAACGGGACTAGCTTGACTCATCATTCTATCCATGTGCTAGAGTTATCGAGTTCTGATCGCGGATGTTGCCGAACTGATCCACTCAGTAAAACCTAAATACTTCCACGAGCGGCTCGGCACCGGATCCCGAATATCTGATTAAATTAAGCGAAGGACTATTCAGAGAGGGCTACCTGATCGCGTCCTTGCTCTTTCGCACGATAGAGCGCAGAATCCGCAGCGCGCAATATCGCTTCTGCGGTGGTTCCACTCCGTGGATAACATGCCACGCCTATAGATAGGCGGATGCCCTCCAGCGTTTCACCATAGTGTTGCACCTGAATTCCGCGACATGCCATCTGCAATCGCGTCGCACATTCATGAGCCGCTTCAAGACTCGTGTCGGGCAGAATCAGTGTGAATTCCTCGCCTCCGTACCGGCTGACGATATCTTCAGTGCGAAGCAGGGCTTGAAAAACCTTCGCCAGCTCTCGAAGTACAGAATCACCCGCTTCATGTCCATGTGAATCGTTGAAGCGTTTGAAGTGGTCGAGATCGACCATGAGAATCGCCAGCGGCAAGCCTTTACGCAGCGCTCGACGAAACTCTCGTTCAAGCGACTCTTCCATATAGCGTCTGTTATATAACCCCGTCAAAGGATCCCGAATGGATTGGCTGCGCAAAGTCTCCCGCAGGTTCAGGTTCGCAACCGCTAGCGCAAGATGTTCGGTGAGCGTCTTCACCATCCGCTGTTGAGAGTCCGTGAGTTGCGTGACTTCGGATGTAGCGGGACCTGTTCCACTATCCAGATAAAGGATGCCGAGTGTCTCTCCCTGCGCCATCATCGGAATACACATGGCATATATCGGAACGGAGGAGCCAATATGTGCGCAGGCAAGTTTAGGGTCAGAGGCGAGAGAGATGTTTAGCCTACTCCGTCGAAGCGCCCAACAGTCCTTAATCGATAGAAGCTTTTGACCGACCGCGGGATAGCCCCAGCTCATAGCCAGCTCAGCCGTTTCCTGCATTGGAGAAAAGGTAAATATAGCCCCGCTCATGGAGGGGAGCTGACTTTCTAAGTGGCGAATAACTATCTTGTACGCCTCATTTGTGGACAAGCAGGATTGGAGTAGATCGTCGGTCTCTCCCATCAATGCGGCGTCCCGATTAATCGCACTCAATTCGGCCTGCAAGCGTTTGTACTCGGCTACTTGCCGGCTCAAATCAGTCCATCTTCTCCATGAGAAGATGGCAAACCCGGCGCCAACTATTATGATCGCCGTTAGAAACTCATCAACTCGCACTACCTCATGACTGGCGACCCATTCGAATGCCCGATCGGGGTCGGCCAAAATCACGATACAGGCGACTAGGATCACAATTCCAATAACAAAGAGATCCCGGCGCGCTCGCGTTCGAGGTGCTTCTGATATTCCATCGACGTTTGGCCGCTGCTGCATCTGAAGGGTTACTCTCAGTCTGAATTCTAGTTGGAGGTGACGCCTCCGCGTAGGCGGATTATTCGGCAGCACAGCGAAGCAAAGATTACAGGGATTAGTCGGGTGATGCTCGCGTTCTATTTGAGTAATTTTTCTATCGTCTCTGGAGACGAAGGTTTTGATAACAGAAAGCCTTGGATGCAGTCACAGTCAAGGTCTTGAAGTACCTGCATCTGGTCTTCATGTTCGACGCCTTCCGCTATGACTTCCATTTGAAGGCTATGCCCCATGGCGATGATCGATTTTACGAGCGAATAGCTTCGGCTGGATTCGCAGAGCAGCTGAATGAAAGAACAGTCTATTTTAAGAGTTGAGATAGGCAGGCGATGAAGATGCTGCAAGGAAGAATATCCCGTACCAAAATCATCGACGGCGAAGCGGATGCCCATATCTGCCAACTCCGTCATTCGTGGCGCGATCTCATCAATGTTCAAGACGACCCGCTCTGTAATCTCCATTTCCAGCCAACTAGGCTCTATGCCCGCCTCTGAGATAACTTCTTGAACTTCGCCTACAAAATCGGATCGCATCAGTTGCAAGGGTGAGATGTTCACGGCGAGACGGACAGGAGCATCACGTTGCGAGTTCCATATTATTAATTGTCGACAGGCTTTCTCCAGCACCAATTTCCCTAGAGAGTGAATCATCCCACGCTCTTCAGCAATCGCGACAAACCGGTCCGGGCTGATAACGGCTTCCTTCAGGCTGGGCAGACGCAAGAGAGCCTCCATACCCCGTATCTCGCGACTGAGATAGTACTGGAGCTGATAGTGCAGTTGGAAGCCCTCACTGTGCAACATCGCTCTCATTTGAGCGTCGACGTTGAGACTTTCGACTATTAGTTTGTTGTTACCTGAAGTTGCAAGTGCATGCCGGTTTCCGCCAGCGCGTTTCGCGTGATACATGGCTGCGTCCGCGGTCCTCCAGAGTTCAGCAGCGTCAATGCCGTGATCTGGATAGACAGCTACTCCTATGCTGGCACCAAGAACAATCTTGTGACCTTCAATCTCGATCGGCTTTGAAAGAGCTTGTATCAACACCTTTGCGACTATCTCCGCTGAAGCAACGCTGTCTACTTCACCCAAAACGATAGTGAATTCTTCTCCTCCCGTACGGGCAACAGTGTCCATTCCGCGTAGTCTTCGGGTCAGCAAACTTGCCAGCTGTTTCAGACACTCATCTCCGGCCGCATGTCCATACCAGTCATTGATTTGTTTAAATCGGTCCAGATCAAGACAGATGATCGCTGCGCGTTGTCCTCGTTGCCCAGCGGTGGCAAGCCCGTCGCCCATCCGTTGTTCGAGCAGAACCCGATTGGGCAATCCGGTAAGGGGATCATGATGGGCTAACTGGAAAAGTTGGGCATGTGCATGACGGCGTTCCGTGACATCTTCAGCGACGACGAATCTTCCCTCTCGCCCGTCGTAAGACACATTGTTGCTCCGAACCTTAACATAGATCCTCGTTCCATCTTTCTTTCGATGAACGCAGACTACATCTGGATCGGTCGTGTCGATATTGAGGATTGGTTGAACAGGAGCGCTCTCTTGGGGATCACGAAGGTCATTTACCGTTAAAGTGAGAAATTCCTCACGCGTATACCCATATTGACACTGAGCACTCTCGTTCACCTCTAGGAAGCGAAGGGACTCAAGATCATAAATCCACATGGCCAAAGGATTCCCTTCGAAAATTACCGGTGGCTTTTGTATTCTTGGGGAAACGTTCTTTTTTAACGACATCGGTTTAGTCAATTACTGATTGCCTGTAGAGCTCTCTCGCGAGACCCGCAAGAGGCAGCAGCCTAACCATTTTTATGTGCCGCCAGGTTGCTTCTTATTCCTTCTACAATTCGAGGGACTGACGATACGTATAGGAGAGACGGAATAGCCTTCCTCCGGAACAATCAATTCGGGCTGTCATTAGAGCGACGGCTGGACTCTCGCTCATCGCTTGCTGTGGCAGCACGGGTATTCATTCTCACATAAGAGGTTAGTGCATGTCATTGGCCCAAAAGTTGCACCACATTGGCGACAGACCAGGAGGAGCCACTCAGCCTTTGCGTGCCAGGCTCATCATTAGGCCTCCCTGACGACCTTGCGAGGCTTCAGTGACAGGGTTCATGCGTCACTCGTGGCAGGCGTTCGCATCCGTATACCTTGCAGAAGTCGCAACAACACCTGGCCAAATTACTGGTAGGTCAACAAAAAAGGAAGCCCCGGCCGGTACGCCGAGGACAGCTTTGCTAAAAGTGAAATTAAAGAAGTTGTCTTGTTACTTAGATGACTGTATCAGATATGTAGGCTTCGGCCATGTCCTAATAGCCTTTCTTGAGCTCTGTATATTGCTGGTCACTGAGATCGATAGAGCACGCACCCATTGGCCGCTCTCAAACTTCGCTCGTTCGAGTTCCACAAAAATGCGGTCCGATATATCTCTGACCTGTCGAGGAGGTGTAGCGATCAATCCGGTGGTTATGCGCGGACGTCTTCAGATCGGTCTCCAGGTATGGATCTACCAATAATCTCGGTGATGCGAGCAGCGGATGTGGACTCTGTGGAAGGGCACCTCTACTGCTCGAAGATGTTCAAACTCCTCGGCCCGTAGATACAGAATTCTTGCGACCTGGAGCGGTTGGTAAACCTCAGCTAAGATTCGGGGCTTGAACCGCCCTCGAACTGTGACGTCTAAAAGCGCGCCGTACGCATGGCTGCGATGAGAGCTTCCATCGAGACGGTATTGGGGGATTTCTCGTAGGTCATGGATGAAGATTAGGAGAAGCAAAAGCGAAAGCCATCATTAAGGTGCATTTTCTCGGAGACAATTTCAGGTAACCATCCCTCTTGCCAGAGCATCTGTATAAGTGACCGAGTATGCTCTAACCGAACTTATATCAAAGGTTACGGCAGCGGACCATGGGTGTTCTTATCTACAAGTTCCTGATGTTGTTTACCTTAATTCTTCCTTTATCGATTTTGGCCCAAACCCCGGATGCATCATCCTCCAGCTCTTCTGCTCCGTCCATCATGCACTTTCAAACCGCTGACGCCGGCAGCTCCACCGGTACTACCCGCACCTCTCACCATCAGGCTCCTGTGGCCTCCTTCGCAATCCACTACAACTATGCATTCCAGACCAGTCCTTACATGGGCAACCGAAGCCTGATGGGATGGTCGGTTCTTCCTGAGGTCAACCTCACTCACCATATTGGCTTCCAGGCGGATTTCACCGCGCTCACGACGCGTGGAGTCAACGTCGACGAAAACCTGCTGCTCATCGCTGCCGGCCCTAGATACACCCTAGCTCCCCGATCCCGCTTTACTCCCTTCATCTACGGAGAAGGCGGCGAAATGCGCTCTCGCTCGTCGGCCGCAGCTGTCAGCAACGTAGTGGACTGGAACCCTGCCACCCGCGCCGGTATCGGCTTTGACCTCAAGAGCAAGCACGGCATCGGCTTTGAAATCATCCCGGCCGAGTATATCGGCGAAAAGGTCGAGTGGCGCGATCAATGGAACCACAGCTTCAGCGCTCGCGCCGGCATCGTCTTCAATCTGTATAGGTAACTGGTTCGGCGAGCCCTATTCAATTCTCGATTTGCTTCTGAAATGCATTTTCCAAAAGCGATGATTAATAAAATATGGCTGGCGTGGGACGGACGAACCACGCCATTCAATCTCTGGATGCCGTCAGAAACGGTGATGGCATTCCGTTCCTTTCACTGACAGAAGTTCGTCATGTAGAACCTAATGGAGGAGTCTCATCACAGAAGTGTCAACCTCCTTGGGCAGTAGCTTCAGTGTCGCGACGCGGATCGTCGGAAAATGAAGCGTCGAGCCTGCTCCTACGATGTGTTCCCGTCCCAGCCCCTTCCTTCGTCTTGAAGGATAGAGTTGGAGCGATGCACTTGGGGTAGTGGCCACATTCAGCCAAAATCTCCGTTAGCGTAGATGCGCTTCTGCAAATTATTGATTCGTTGAGGGGCAATCAAGCATGCTAGCCTTAAGCTGTCGGTTGAACAGATTGGTTATCTGCAATGGCTGTGGTTTCTGCAAAAGCTGTACTGTACGAGCCCCGATTGGTCCGAGCGTCATTTCAGAATGAAGAAGGAAGAAACAACATGGAACAAGGAACAGTGAAGTGGTTTAACGATGCGAAGGGGTTTGGCTTTATCAGCCGGCAGAACGGCGAGGATGTTTTCGCACACTACTCAGCGATCACTTCGAGCGGTTTCAAGAGCCTCCAAGAGGGTCAAGCAGTGCAGTTCAACGTTGTCAAAGGCCCGAAGGGCTGGCAGGCTGCCGACATCCAGCCTCTCTAAATTTAGAAATAGCACAACGAAGAGGGACGGCCCGAGCCGTCCCTCTTTTATGCTTCATCGGTTAGCGTTTGCGACTCAACGTCGGATTCCAATTTTCTCCACTTCATTCGACTTGATTCTTAGTGAGCCGGACTATCAACGCGGTAAAGGCTACGAGGGCATTCGCTTTTTATCCTCAGACCCTGGGGCAGTCTTCTTGTCCTTATCGGCAGTCTTCAGGCGATCCAGAAAGATCTTCTCGTTTGAAGGGTCTACCCCCTCTTCCACGGGTCGTGTCGGCTGATTCTTATTCATGGCGTCCACGTCTGCTGGTTTGATGCTAGGCCTACGATTAGGGCGGTCAATTACTGAATTTGGCTCGCTCAGCAGCTTTAATTTCCTAGATTACGCTCGGCGGCAGACGCTTTACACGCCGCTCGATCCTACGGCGTTCCGCTGGAGGTGATGCGTCCCGGCCGTTCCTGCTATTCCAACGCTACAGCAGGCTGGCTTGGAAAGTCAGCCAAGTAAAGACTCGATTCTGACAGACTTTCTCATCGACACGGCTTGGATCGCAATATGGCGTAGATATTTGAGTGCTATTTGGCGTAAGGGGCCGTACTCTCGAGTTCAGACTTGCCCGATGACGAGACTGTCTCTTGCTGCGGTGACAATCTCTTTAGAGATGATCTCAGACTGATTGACCTTAAGGATGCGCTCGACTTGAGTTAGGAGACGGGTGAGCAGCCGGAAATTTCCTCCGCTCATCCGGATCAGGGTGGCGATCACGTCGGGAGCGAGTACTGCGTCAGGAAGTCTCACTCCAGCAGGCAACCATCGTTCGTTCAGAAGTCTCGTCATCTGCGCTTCGTCTAGATGTTGCTTTGAGCGCTATCTGGCGTAAAGATTTGGGCGATAAGTGGCGTAAGGGGACGCCCTGATCATTACCGCTAAGCACACGGCCGCGCAAAGCATTGACTGTGTCTTTCAAATGAAATGAGTCACTTGAGAATTCTGCCCGAAGATCCCATTAATAGCAGTAGTGGCTTTGGCGTTGCACTCGAACACATCTGCGCCAGATAGCTCCCAAGTATTTACGCCACTTTGCGATCCAAGCTACACTCTGTTTGTTTGTGATATTGCTTATGGAACGATTTAGAGCGACTCGTAAACCGTCGATTCTGAATCGAGATCCGGTCGAAGACTGCATTGGCGATTATGCACTCCTTAACCTGAGATCTCGCAAGTCGTCTGACACCCACCTGCATCTCCAGACATTTACTCATAGCTGAAAACAGAGTTCCAGGTCACAGCTCCAATTGAATTCTGTTCTAACTCTGGCTATGCTCCATCGCTTCTCTTGATTCCAATCATCATGCAGAGAAAACTCGCCACAGCGGTAACGGTTCGAACATCATGGAAGACGAGCCATCGTCCAATATTTCTTTGCAGCCGGAGGGTGGGGTCGTCGAATCAAGCTGCTACTCGTAGCGAATTGCCGTGATCGGCTCAATCAGCGCCGCCTGAATTGCTGGAAGGAGAGACGCCACGCACGCCACTGAAGCCAGCGCTAGAACCGAACCTGCGAAGATCAGTGGATCAAGCGGCGAGGTCTCATAGAGGAAGCTGTCGAGAACCCTCGACAGCAACGCTGCCGCGACTAGCCCGGCTCCGCATCCGGTGGCCCCGATCAATGCATTCTCGCGGAAGATCATCGCCATCACACGCATCCGCTGCGCTCCCAGCGCCATGCGTATTCCAATCTCGCTGGTTCTCCGCGCCGTGGCATAGGCCAGAGTGCCGTACAGTCCGATTGCCGTCACCAGCAGCGCACAGGCGGCGAAGAAGATACCCAGCACCGCCATCATCCGCTCTGTCCCCACTGACGTATCGACCACATCATTCATCGGTTGAATTACTGGCGGAGGAATCGCCGGCGCAAGCTGGAATGCCAGTGAGCGCGATGCCTGCACCAGCGGTGCCCACGGTCCCTCTAGGCGTACCACGGCATTCAGTCACGGCTTCTTCTGCGGGTCCTGTTGTATAGGTACATATGCAGCCGCCGGAGCAGGTGATCGCACATCACGGTACTTCGCGTCGCCCACTACGGCAACAACCTCATAGCTCGTCTTGTCCCCACTATTCACAATCCGACGCCCCAGCGCATCGCCATCAGGAAAGAGCTGTTTTGCCGCTGCCTTATTCAGGATGATCTTCATCCCCGAAGTCTTCGTATCGTTCCAACTGAACTCCCGTCCCTCAACAACCGGAATCCGCATCGTCTGAAAATACTCCGGCCCGACACTGTTCAGCCAGGTCAAGTGCTTCTCCCCACCCGGAGCCGCTAAGTTGTCGTTCCATCCCCTGTGCGAGACTGGCACGATGAACTGAAAGCTCACGTTCTTCACTCCCGGTTGCGTCTTCAAACCCTCGCCTATCTGCCGGTAGACCTCCACCAACTGGTCCCCTTCCAGCTGCTGCTTATCCATGCTGAAAGCGATATTCACCACGCCTTGAGGATCGAAACCCAATCCAGAGCGATAGAGTCTCATCAGGCTCGTCGCCAGCAACGCCGCGCCTGCCACGAGCACTAGCGCCAGCGCGACCTGCGAGGTCATTAGTACTCGCGGCACCGCCTTGCCCTGATCGCGCACCTTGGCCGCATGCTGGCCCTCCTTAACTTGCTCGGTCAGGTTGCCGCCCGTTGCCCGCAGCGCAGGTACCAGGCCAATCAGCACCGCCGCAGTCACCGCAATAAGAGCGGCAAATCCGAACACCCGCAGGTCAAGCGAAGAGTCGAGCATCATGCCCTCGGAGTTGCCCGCCAGCATCGTCGCCAGCGAATGGCTCACTATTGGCGCCAACGCGAGGCCCAACGCCGTCCCCCCCGCTGCCAGCAACAGGCTTTCGATTAACAACTGTCGGAGAAGCCGGATTCGCGTCGCACCAAGAGCCAGTCGTGTCGCCAGCTCGCGCTCACGAGCCGCTCCACGCGCCAGCAGCAGACTGGCGAGGTTCAGGCACGCCAGCAGTAGAATCCCGCCACACATCGCGAACATCGTCACCAACGGTTTGCGAAATAGAAACCGCACATACGCAAACCCATTCGATCCCGGCTCCGCCGCGAAGTAGAAGTGTCCCTTTCTCCTCGTTCTGGATGTAGCGGGCGTCGTCTGTTGATTCATGCAGGATCGCGCCCGAAACCGCTTTGAGCGCAGTATTCGTCTGTTCTAACGTAATACCAGGCTTGAGCCGCGCCATCACGCTGATCCACCAGGCATGCGTCCCGGCATTGATGTGATCTCTAGGAGCATCAACGACCGGATCCGCCTCAAACGGGACATAGATCTCTGGATGCTCCACAGGACTCGCTCCCGTAAACCGCTTAGGCATCACGCCAACGACAGTGAAAGGTGTATTCGCGATCACCAGTTTGCGCCCTACCACGTCCGGCGCACCGTCGAACCAGCGTTTCCAGAAGCCCTCGCTGATGACGACAGCCCATCCCTCCGGACTTCCTCCTGGCCTGTCATCCTCAGGTGTAAGGTAGCGGCCCTTTAGCGGTGGTACCTCAAGAGCGCGGAAGTACTGTCCGCTTACCAACACACCGCGAGCGTTTTCGTTGCCCGAGCTTCCCCGCACCTGCAGTGTGTCCGGATTGAATGCAAATACATTGGAGAAGATGTCGTGCTGCTTCTCCAGCCCGCGAAAGAACGGCGTACAAAAAGTATATTGCGCCTGCGACATTCCATCTTTGTAGCTCAGATGAGGGACGCTATCCTCGTAATTCAAAACCACCAGACGGTCGCTTTCAGGTACCGGCAGCGGCCGCAGCAACAGCCCATTGATCAGCGAAAAGACCGCAGTATTTGCTCCGACCCCCAGGGCCAGGGTACCCAGCGCAACCGCCATAAATCCAGGAGACTTTCGTAGGAGGCGGGCGGAATACTTTAGATCGCGGGTGAAATCCTCGAGTGTGCGAAACTGCCAGACCTCGCGTAATCGCTCGTGCCAGCGCGTTGCGTTCCCGAAGCTCTTCCTGGCGGCCCCATCGGCGACAGTGGCCGGCAGGCCCTCCCGCAGATACTTTGACCGTAGCATCTCCTGGTGGAACTCAAGCTCTTCCGCCATCTCGCGATCCATACTCCGTCTGCGAAAGAATGACCTCACCCTTCGGAGGAATGTCTGCACCGGGGAAAACATAGTTGCCTCCTTACGAAGCCTGCATTACAAAGGCCACCGCCGCCGAGAGCCTCGCCCAACGCTGCGACTCTGCGTTCAGTCTCTTCCGGCCATCTGATGTAAGCCGGTAGAACTTCGCCCGCCGCTTGTTCTCCGAAACACCCCATTCTGCCGCGAGAAGGCCACGTAGCTCCAGCCGGTGAAGCGCCGGGTATAGAGCACCTTCTTCAACCTTAAGCAGTTGGTGCGAGGTCTGGTGAATCCACTCAGCCACCGCATACCCATGCTGAGGTCCAGGGAGCAGCGCCTTCAGGATCAGCATCTCCAAGGTCCCCTGAAGCAGATCGCCGGTATCCGTGCTTTCATCCCTAATCATCTTAGGGGAAAGATACGGATGCTCCACGTTAGCTGTCAACGGCTTTGTGACCAAAGCAGTTATACACCAACTACTAGGAGGTCGCACCGTCGGGCCGCATCCGGCGGCACGAGCCCAAACAGTGGGACCGCGCCGACCGAACGGTAGCTCTCGGCGACGCTCCGCAACAGGAACCAGCGGGCGGCCGGAAGAGTATTTTCCAGAGCAATCGGCTTCATTGAGAGCAATGCACTCATTGAAACTCTTCCGATATGAGACTTATTTGTGACGTGACATATGAGACGATTTAGAGAACTTCATAAACCGTCATTTGTGATTCTCGATCACGGCTCAGTGAGTGCATTGGCGATTGTGCGTCAATTGAATTCTCAGCCCGTAACCGTTCCAAGCTTCAGGCCGTTAGAGCATCCACCTTTGATTCAGCGATATAACTCCTCATCGCCTGACTCAGTTGCGAATCCACCTCATCTGCAATAGTCATCACACCAATCAGCAACACACTGAAGTCGATACTTGCGAGGTTCTTCTGCAGCGTATTGAAGATGCTCACTTGCAACACCCGTGACTCTTCCACCATCTGTGCAGCGGTATACCCCTGTTGACGACGGCTAAACCCATGGTCGGTGGCGGAGTTCGACATGGCTTCTTTCGTTCCCAGAGGCTTGAAGGAACGCAGACGATCCACCAAGTCGCGGAATAGAGGACGAAGATGAGCGCAACGTAAGTCTTGAGTCAATGGCAGCGCCATCAGGTTCTCGTCGTGTTGAACGCGCTCAAACCAGTCCTGTATGGTGCTCTCCGTCGACCGCTCCAGAATTGTAGCCACGCTCTCCACCACACGAAAGCGAGAAGGGCCATTTGCCAGCCGATTCTTGATCGCATCGACAAGCGCGGGCATATTCATGGGCTTCACCAGAATCTCGTCCGCCTGAAGCAGAATGGCTTGGGCAGCCGCATCCATCTCCGGAAACGAACTGAGCAGCATCGTGACAGCTTTAGGATTGGAATGGCGCATTGCGCTCACGACCGTCAGGCCATCCCCCGCGCCGGGCATGTGCAAATCACTCAACAGCACGTCATACTGAGCGGAGCTGATGTACTTCAAGGCCTCCGACACGGTCGAGGCTGTCGTCACCATGAAATCGTGGTGCTTCAGAACCTGGGCCAGACTGGACAGCAGAGCCTCATCATCATCGACCAACAGAACGTTCGCGACGGTCATTGTTACCCCCAA
>Ga0193717_1001805_pt1 | contig 12823 bp, 10 predicted proteins | sample U2c2metaG_FD_145900 | JGI IMG/M metagenome (GOLD analysis project Ga0193717, IMG submission 145900) | Soil microbial communities from a riparian zone of the East river system, Colorado, United States - U2c2 | ecosystem: Environmental > Terrestrial > Soil > Riparian zone | place: USA: East River...
TGCCGGCATAGATTAGTATTTATCACCGCAGCGCGCTAATTCCAAAACATTATTTTGCCCAAAATCAAAATATCTACGCTGGTTAAAGTTCGCGCAATATTCCCATGTCCCAATCCTGAACCAGCAAAGGCGTGCAGTCGGCTTTTGTCTGATATCGCTCAGCCAAAAAATCTTAACGTTGTATGATAAACGCCTCCATGAATTGACCATCTAATAATGAAGGATTTTTCGTCGTTACCGACGCCGCCATCGCCCAAACAGCGTTGAAGGTCGCGGCTTGCTTGATGGAATACCTGCGCAAAGCCAATATTCCATTCCTGGCCTTTCGCGGTCAGATCGCCAATGCTTCCACCGAGGGTCTCCGTGCCTCATGGCAGTGAAACAGCGCCGAAACCCGTCTCTGTTCCGGCTGACTTCAAGCAGAAGCTCGTTCCACTAGCGTGTCGTCAAATCCCCATTGCTTGCGATATTCCCCAAGCGCGGAATTTCCCGCACCTACTCGGCTTAGAAGCTGCCGATTAGATTTTAGACTGTTTTTTCGAAGCAAAAAGCCAGCTAAGTTGATGATGCACGCTGGAGGAACCCGCCTGCGAGGAGGCCAAATGGATATCGATTACAAAAATTTCCGCGCCCGCGACGGGAAAAATGTCGATCTTAAAGACTGGCCGACCGAAGTAAAGCCTTATTACGAATCAAAAAAACAGCTGAAAAAAATGCTCCTCACCCGTGTGGAAAAGATGAGTGACCTGCAAAGCCGCCTCTATGCCTCGAACAGTTACGCCGTGCTACTCATTTTTCAGGCGATGGACGCGGCGGGAAAAGACAGTGCCATCAAGCACGTGATGTCCGGCGTTAATCCTCAGGGCTGCCAGGTTTTTAGTTTCAAGCATCCGAGTCTCGAGGAACTCGATCATGATTTTTTATGGCGCACGCTGCGCTGCCTCCCTGAACGCGGCCGCATCGGCATCTTCAACCGTTCTTACTACGAAGAAGTGCTGGTCGTCCGAGTCCATCCGGAATTGCTCGAAGCCGAGGGATTGCCGGATCTCGCCCGAGACAAAAAGAAAATCTGGCAACAGCGATACCGGTCGATCCTCGACTTGGAGGCTCATCTCCACCGCAATGGAACGCGGGTCGTCAAATTTTTCCTCCATCTTTCCAAAGAGGAACAACGCAAGCGGTTTCTTGCGCGCATCGACGAGCGGGATAAAAATTGGAAATTCAGTTTGGCTGACGTTAAAGAACGAGAATATTGGAATGACTATATGAAGTCGTACGCCGGTTGCGTGAGCGCCACCACAACCCGCGATTCGCCGTGGTATATCGTGCCCGCCGATGACAAAGCCAACGCGTGGCTGATTATTTCGCAAATCATTCTCACCACTCTTGAGGAATTGAAACTGGATTATCCCAAACTCAGCAAAGCACACCGCAAGGAGTTGCTGGCAATCCGGAAATTACTGGAGAAGTAGGATTGATCCGCAGTCATTTTGGTGAGCGTTGGTATCGTTTGGTGCCGAGCTCGTCGAGGATCGACAAATCGACCACCCGATTGGCGCTGATTGCGCCGAGTTTCTTGTCGATGTATCCGGACATCCGCAGCAGATTTTTCACCGCTTCATCCGGCGGATAAAGCGAAGCTTCTGAGTTTGTATGCAAGTATTGATAGGCAAATTCGGCGACTTCCGGATCGTTAGTGTTCAACATCTGCGTCAATGGCCGCATTGTGCCGTCCTTGTTTTCGACAATGTAACGCGTCGCCTCGGCAAATGCTTTGACAAACTTCTTGATCGTGGCGCGCTGGCTCGCGAGATAAGAGCGCTTGACCGCGATGGGCGCGTTCATAAACGGTGTCGGTTTACCGCGCAGGACGAAAAAGCCGCGTTTCTTCATGATCGGCTCAAGCATCGCATCGGCGAGCGTGGCATCGATGCCACCGCGCATCAAGGCGCTCACCCGCTCCTGAGAACCGCCACCCATTTGCAACAAAGTTAGGTCCTTGATCGGATCGAGTCCTTCGTCCTGCAAAAGCACGTGAATGATCAGCCAGGGTTTGCTGCCGGCGCGATTGACGCCGACTTTCTTCCCGCGCAATTCGCGGATATTGGAAATTTTTTCTCGCGTCACCCAAACGTAAGGCACCAGATTGTCCCAGCTGCCCAAGGCGACGATGTCGGCGCCCTGTAGATGGCTCGGCAGCAGGCCAGTGGGCGCGCCCGCGACGGTGTGAACATCGCCGGAGATCAAAGCTTGATACGTGGTTGGCGCGCTATTGATACGGATCGGCTCGACCGTTAAGCCTTCGCGCTGAAAAAAGCCGCGGTCATTGGCGACAAGCACGGGAAATGCCGCCGTCGGAAACAAAGGTATGGCGACACGTATCCTTTCCTGTGCCGCGAGATTTCGCGGAGCCAGGCTGAGCGCGAGAACGAATAGTGTCGAGCTCAACAATGTCGCGATCTTCATGCGGGGCCTCCTGAAATTCTGGCTCGATCAACCATAAAAATGTTCATGGTTCTTTAATTCACGCGAGAGTTCTTCAGCAAAATGACACATAGCCCGCAACGATCGGGACTGGACCCATAGATCGCCGGATTGGAGTTTTACAAGCGATGTTGCACGTCAATGGCGACGGCCGCATATCCGTACCCGAGTCGAATCGCGACATGGAATATTCCTACTAGGCTCAATTAAAGCGCAAGCGATAATCAAACACTCGCCTTCAAAATCCCGGATTCTGCTTTCCGAAGCGCTGGTTTTTAAAGACTTAAGCTGCATTGCCAAGGGCATCCTTATTGCACGAACTTATGGATAAAAATCCACGACGCACATGGAGGTTGTAATGAATGAACATATTTATAAGCAAGTCGAGCTAACCGGTTCGTCCCAAACGAGCGTCGAAGAGGCCGTTCAAAACGCTATCGCCAAAGCTGCCAAGACGCTCCGCAATATTCACTGGTTTCAAGTGATCGACACGCGCGGCTATATCGAGAATAATTCCATCGACTACTGGCAAGTCACGATAAAACTCGGATTCAGACTCGACGATTAGCGGCAGGCAACTCCAGCAACTAATGAAGCAATCGGTTTGCAAATCCCTGTTGCGTCGTCGAGAGTAAATCCAGCTGCGCGCATGCATTGCCGGATCGTAACAGTCTGCCTCAGGCGTCGGCGTACGGCTCGCGCAGCTTGACCGGCGCTACCGGCCCCCGGCGAGCCCTGAGATTGAGCACTTCGACGAACACCGAAAAAGCCATAGCCGAATAGATGTAGCCCTTCGAGATATGTTGGTCGAAACCTTCGGCGATGAGGGTCATGCCGATCAGCAGAAGAAAACTGAGCGCCAACATCTTTACCGTCGGATGGCGCTCGACAAAACGGGCGATCGCGCCGGCAAAAACTATCATCACGATCACCGCGCCAATGACTGCGGCGATCATGATGCCAATGCGATCGACCATGCCGACAGCGGTAATTACCGAGTCGAGCGAAAAGACTATGTCCAGAAGCAGGATCTGCACGATCACGCCGCTAAACGTCGGCGTCACGCGCGCCGACGCGCCTCCCTCGGCGCCTTCGAGCTTCTGATGAATCTCATGGGTGCTCTTGGCGATCAGGAACAACCCGCCGACGATCAGGATCAGGTCCCGGCCGGAAATCTCCTCTCCAAAAACTGTCACAAGCGGCGCAGTCAGACGGATCATCCAGGAAAGTGATAACAACAGCAGCATCCGCGTGACCATCGCCAGGGCGAGACCGAGATAGCGCGCCTTGGCTTGCTGAGAGACCGGCAACTTGTCCGCCAGGATCGAGATGAAGATGACATTGTCGACGCCGAGGACGATTTCGAGCGCCAGCAACGTGCCGAATGCAACCCACGCCTCCGGGTTTGTAATCCAATCCATGACTCAGATCTCCCGCCAATTGGTTCGTTAATTCGATGCCTGTATACAAAGCCGCACGCGTTAAAACAATCCACCTCGGAAAAAACTCCTTCATCTTGTTCGCCTGCATCGCCGTCCAAGGTCAATTAGTGAATTTTTCAACGGTGCGACAATATCCGCAACGCCGACGCTGTTGTTGCATTCCAATCTTTGGCCGTGTTAACGAGAAGCAGTTCACTTTTCTAAGGAGGCAGCGATGGCAAAACTGCGTCATCTGGCGCTCTGGACGCGTCAGCTGGAAAAAATGGCCGAGTTCGACACCCGCGTATTCGAGATGAAGGAAATGTTCCGCACGAAAAATGGTTCGATCCATCTTTCCGCCGGCTGGAGTGGCTCGACCCTACCCAAAGACAAAAGCAGTCCGGACCTATGAGCCGATTTGTGAACAGGGCATTGTATAGACGAACGCGATTCACTATTTCGTTCCTGCTCGGCGGATTCGTGGCGCTGCTCGGCTTTTCTGCTCACGCGGCAACCGTCGGCGAGGTGTTGAAGAAAATCCAAACTCTGGCGCCGGCACAACGGCGTCTAAGTTTGGAAGAAGGCGCCAAAAGCGAAGGCCAAGTGGTCATTTATACTTCGGTGAGCTTATCCGATTACCCGAAGATTCTCGCCGCCTTCGAACAAAGCCATCCGTACATCAAAACCAACGCTTTTCGTTCAACCCCATCGGGGGTTGTGAGGCGGGCCGATACCGAGGCGAAGGCCGGCCGTCATGCCGTCGACATTGTCGCTTCCGCGCCCGTGGAGACTTCGCAGCTGCGCCAACTGCAACTCCTGTCGCCCTATTTTTCTCCGGAGCGAAACGCGCTCTTCAAAGGCGGCTTCGACCCCGAGGGATATTGGACCGCCTTCGATGTCACGCCCATCGTGCTCGCGTTCAATACCAAGCTTGTGCCGCAACAGGAAGCGCCGAAAAACTATCAAGATCTTTTGTCACCTAAGTGGAAAGGCAGAATGAGCCTCGGCACCGAAGATTATGAATGGTTTGGCGCCATGCTGGACTACATGGGCAAAGACAAGGGACTCGAATACATGCGGGCTTTGGCTAAACAGACTCTCCACATGCCAGGCTCCAGCAGCGTGATGCGCGTCCAGCTTCTGCTCGGCGGCGAATCATCTATCGCCATCGCGGCGCGCGGCCGCCGCGTTGCTGAGTTCAAATCGAAAGGCGCGCCCATCGATTTTCGTATATTCGAGCCTTACGCGGCGGAGCCCGACATGCTGGCGTTGATGCAGCGCTCTGCGCACCCGCACGCGGCGATTCTTTTTTACGACTGGCTGGTTTCGCAGGAAGGCCAGAGCAAAATGTCCGACTTGACCGGCCGGATCGCCGTCAGAAAGGGCGTCAAGCACCTGCCCTGGTTGCAAGAGTTATTACAAAAAGACTTCCTTTTTATCACTCCCGCCGCGAAGACCCTCAGCGCCAAGGAAATCACCGACCTCTTTCACGGCGTTTTTGGGCTTTACGGCGCGCAGAAATAGCCGCTGGCAGCGGACAATGTAAACGCACGGTAATTGCCGCCGGACAATGCGCTTTGGGTCTTCCAGGATGTCGATCACGCCCCTGCTGAACCAAACACAGACTGCGCGATCTGCGACGCTTGCTGTACAATAGTTTTCAAGTGATCTGCGGAAATGAGACTCTCCGCGTAGATTTTACACAGATCTTCCGTTCCTGACGGGCGCACCGCAAACCAGCCACTGCGGGCGGCGACTTTAAGGCCGCCGATGGCAGCGCCGTTGCCCGGCGCTTTGGTAAGTTTCGCGGTGATCGGTTCACCGGCAAGTTCGTTCGTCGTCAGAACCTCCGGATGGAGCGCCTTCAACGCATTTTTTTGCGCCGCCGTCGCCGGCAAATCGATGCGCGTATAGTAGGGTCGGCCGAGGTCTCGAGTCAGTTCCTCGTCCCAAGCTGCCGCATCGCGGCCAGTGGACGCGATAATCTCCGCGGCAAGCAAGCATAAAATAATCCCGTCTTTGTCCGTCGTCCAAACGCTACCGTCGCGGCAGAGAAAACTGGCGCCGGCGCTCTCCTCACCGCCGAAGCAGATCGAGCCGTCAAAGAGACCTGGCGAAAACCATTTAAAGCCGACCGGAACCTCGCAGAGCTTGCGGCCCAACCGTTCAACCACTCGATCGATGAGACAACTGCTCACCAGAGTTTTCCCGACAGCTGCAGCCGCACTCCATTGAGGCCGGTGCGTCAGCAGATAATGAATAGCCACCGCCAAATAATGGTTCGGGTTCATCAATCCCAGCGCAGGCGTAACGATGCCATGGCGATCAGAGTCAGCGTCGTTGCCGAAGGCGACTTGGAAACGATCTTTGAGCTTGACCAGTCCGGCCATTGCATAGGGGCTCGAGCAATCCATTCTAATTTTGCCGTCATGATCAAGCGTCATGAAACGAAACGTCGGATCGATCTGCGCGTTGACGATGGTCAAATCGAGATGGTAGTGCTCGGCGATTTTTTGCCAATAGCCAAGCGCCGCGCCGCCGAGCGGGTCGACACCGATCTTGACCCGCTCGGCGCGAATCCGCTCGACATCCACGACTGCGATGAGGTCATTCACGTAGGGACTGACTAAATCATCCTGATGTGTGGTCGGCTCTTTCAGAGCAACATCGTAAGACAGGCGCTTTACCCCACGGTTGGCCTCGCGCAGCAAGGCATTGGCGCGTTGTTGGACCCAGTCGGTGATATCGGTATCCGCGGGTCCGCCATCGGGTGGATTGTACTTAAAACCGCCATCCGCCGGCGGATTGTGCGATGGCGTAACCACGATGCCGTCGGCGAGACGCTCTTTTCTACCGCGGTTGTAAACTAGAATCGCCCGCGAGATCGAGGGCGTTGGCGTGAAGCCATAGTCGCGCTGAATAATCGTTTCCACTCCATTCGCGGCAAGCACTTCGAGTGCACTACGCTGCGCCGGCCCGGAGACGGCGTGTGTGTCCTTGCCCATGAACAGCGGTCCGGAAATTTGCTTGCTCGCGCGGTAGTCGCAGATCGCCTGGGTGATGGCGAAAATGTGCGCTTCGTTCAACGAGCCGTCGAGCGAGCTGCCGCGGTGGCCGCTAGTGCCAAAACTGACCAATTGCAGCGGATTGTCAACGTCGGGCCGCCGTTCGTAGTATGCCTTCTCGACCGCAGCGACATCGATTAGAATATCTGCCGGCGCCGGCTTGCCTGCCAATGGATGAATGGCCATAGAGTTGATCCTCTCCAGTCAAAGTGAACAGTTTCGTCTTGCGAATACAATCGAATGCCTGTCAAATTTTATACAACGTAAACGAGTCCGCAACTTCATGACCAGCAATACGACATACAATCTCACTTCTCTCAACTTACAATATTCAATGTTAAGGTAATTTACTTTCTTTCGGAGCACCAGTTTGATATTCAATCGCTCAGCTTTGCGACGCTCTGTCTCAACGATGCTGTCGCGAGCGACGACAATAACAACTGCAGCCCCCAATCATTCGTGTGAGCCAAGCAAAGAATCATGACCGTCAACTTCTGTAAATAGCAGAAGGCAAAGGCATGCGTTCAGCACTTATAAGCTTGCTTCTTTGTCTTATCATAACGGCCGGCCATCGGCCGGTGACCGCCGAGCCCTTGCGAATTGTTTATACGGCGATCAGTTTGATGTACGGCCCGCTCTGGGTCACCCAACAAGCAGGACTTTTTAAGAAATACAATTTGGATGTCGAGCTGCTTTATCTCTCGGGCGGCACCCTCTCCACGGCGGCGCTGATTTCCGGCGATGTGCAGTTCGCTTTCACTGGGGCAGCCAACGCCGTGGCCGCTAATCTGACCGGTGCGGATGTAGTCCTGCTCGGCGCCACCATCGATCTTCTGCCTTTCGAGGTTTGGTCCGCGCCCGCCATCAAAGAGCCCGCCCAACTCAAAGGCACCAAGATGGGCGTCACGCGGATCGGCTCCACTACCCACTTCGTTGCGCGCTATGTCCTCAAGCACTGGGGCATGAAGCAGGAAAGCGACGTAGTCTTCTTTCAGACCGGTGGACAGCCGGAATTGTTTGCGGCGCTCAAGAGCGGCGCGATTCACTCCGCTGTTCTCAACGCGGGACCATTCACCGTACGGGCGCAAAAGGAAGGATTTGTACGGTTAGCCGACGTCGCCACCATGGGGCGGCCCTACGTTTATGGTACAGTGGCGACCCGCGATTCCTTCATTCAGAGCCGACCGGACGTGATCCGCCGGTTCTCGCAAGCGTTCGTCGAGGGCATTCATCGTTTTAAGACCGATAGGCGTCTGGCCTTGGCGACTATGGAAAAATACACCAAAGCCAAAACAACGCCCGAGTCCGAACAAGTTTACGAGACCTATGCCAATAGGTATATCAAACGCACGCCGGAAATCACCCGCGAAGGGATGCAGACCATCCTTGAGGAAATTGCGGAAAGCCGGAACCTGCCTTCTGGCATCACACCTCAGCGCTTTCTCGACTCACGATATTTCAGAGAGTTGACTAATAGCGGCTTTGTCGACGCGCTCTATCGACCTCGTTAAGACTTTAAAGTACTGGACTAGGAAAGTAAGCCACCTTTCGGTGATCGCAAGGATCTAACTATCTTTGAAAATATGGTTGTCGAACTATTGGCCATCACGGGCGGCTCGACACTGCTCCAAGCGCTGGTCGGGCGAAGTATCCACTCGGCCAATGTCACAGCGAGCGCCGGGGCGGGCAATCGCTTCGAGTGGCGACTCGCCGATCACCACAACGCTTCTCAATAAAAATCTCTACGGCTTCATCGCGGCAAGGAATTCACAACCCGGGGGATCTCCGCAGCGAGAAAATTGGCATTGCAATTTTGGCGGTGCGACAATTCAGTGTGCTTGACCGCCTTAAAAGCTTGGGACATGTCACCAGAATCGATCCAGCTGATTCCATCCGGCAACAACATGTCGCGTTTGATCTCAATGGAAGGCGGCGCCGCGACGACCGTCACATTAGTCCTGGCGCCGTGGAAAATTAAAACTACTACGGCACGGAACATAAGGATCCTGGCATGGATCATATCGGATTCAAAGTTGAGAATCTGGAAGTGTTCATCCAAGATTTGGAGATATTGATCAAGGGCAATAGAGCAACAGATGGTTTGTATGGTTGTAATGAACCGTAATTTAATCAGGATCGAAGCTAAGTTGGTTGAGACGAATCTTGAATCAGTTAGCGGCATCGGATTATACTCGGCAACGGTGCCTTGCTATGGTAGATGTAACTTCCCTTGCAACAGGAACAGCACTGGAGGTGGTGGCGGTCTGACAAATCGATATCGACTACGTCTCTCGATCGGCATTGTCATTTCCAATTTGCCCTTTCCACCAGAGTATTTTTTTCGGAATTCGGTTCAATCACATATAAACCCGGACGCGTTAGCAGCAAAAACTATGTGACTATTTAGTGAGTTATTTTTTCGACGAACAAAAAGACCAACCAGGTATGACATTACACCAGGATGCATCACAAGTTCCCGGTCCACCGCCCGCTCGGCTGCTCGGTTCGCAAGGAAATTTCGTCAAATTCCTGCGCGATCCCGTCGGGTATATGCGTGCGTTGTACAATAACTACGGAGACGTAGCCGCCCTCGTCAAAGGTTCTCGCGGGATGATTTTTGCCTTTGGTCCGCAATTTAATCAACAAATACTGTCCAACCCGGCAACCTTTTATTGCACCAGCTTGATGATGCCGGGCCCGCAAAATTCCGCTCAGCGCCGGCTCAGTAACGCCGTGTTCAGTATGAACAATGAAGTGGCGTTGAGCCGGCGTCGCTTGCTCATGCCGGCATTTCACAAACGCTATATCTCCGAATACCGAGACACCATGGTCGACTTGACGCAAGCCACGCTGGATTGCTGGAGCGTTGGTAAACCCATCGACATATTTGAGGAGATGCGAAAACTTACGCTGCAGATCAGTGGCAGGTTACTATTCGGGCTTGAGCAAGATTCACCGATTGCAACCGTCGCCAACATGATCGACCTTTGGATGAAACGGAGTACTTCGGTACCAGTGAGACTTTTGCGCTACAATTGGCCCGGCACGCCATATAGACGCATGCTCTTATTGGCCGAGCGGTTGGAGAGAGAAATTCTTGCCATCGCGGATCAAAAACGGCGACAGTCGGACCGCGCCAATGATGTTCTGTCATTGTTGCTACAGGCGCATGACGAGAGCGGCCTTGTTTCTGATTCCGAACTCGTGGGCCAGACCAACCTGGTGCTCTTGGCGAGCTATGAAACTACAACCACGGCTTTGACGTGGACGCTCTTTCTGTTGGCGCAGCATCCGCAAATTGCGCAAAATTTATACGATGAGCTGAAGTCCATACTTCGCGGCGACCCGCCGACGATAGAACAAATTGGCAAATTGGCTTTATTGGATGCGGTGATCAAGGAAAGCCTGCGAATCTTGCCGCCGGTGATTTACAATACCCGCACTGCGGTCGAACCATTTGCACTCGGACCGCATCTATTAAATACCGGCACAACAGTCGGCTTCAGTCACTATATCACGCATCACTTACCCGAGCTGTTTCCCGATCCGGAAAAATTTATGCCCGAACGTTGGTCGTCTTGCGATCCCTCGCCGTACGAATACTTGCCATTTGGCGCCGGGTCTCGGACATGCATTGGCGCAGCCTTCGCCGTAATGCTAACAAAGATCGTCGTCGCGACAATTTTGCAGCGTTTTAGTTTGACGGTAATTGCCGATTCCTTAATTGATCGCAAGGGCCTGATAACCTTGGCGCCGAAGTTTGGGATGCCAATGCTTTTGCAGTCAACACCTGGACAGTTTGCCAAAAGTCGAGTACTGGGATCCATTCATGAGATGGTTGATCTCAACTAAAAATCGTCTACTTTTCCTAGAAAACAAAAGAGCCTTAACCTCTTTCGAGGTTAGGGCTCTTAGTTTTAAATCCGGCAGCGTCCTACTCTTCCATACGGCGACCGCATAGTACCATCGGCGCTGAAGGGCTTAACGGCCGAGTTCGGGATGGGATCGGGTGTTACACCTCCGCTATCGCCACCGGAAATCTTCGAGATATTCTCTCACAACTGAATACGGGCACAACGAATTAACACGGAGTCGCATTGATAAATATGGTCAAGCCGCACGACCAATTAGTACCAGTTAGCTTCAACCATTACTGGCCTTCCACACCTGGCCTATCAACCTCGTAGTCTACGAGGGGTCTTTAGAGGTCTTACGACCTGGGATACCTTATCTTGGAGGGGGCTTCCCGCTTATATGCTTTCAGCGGTTATCCTGTCCGCACATAGCTACCCGGCAATGCGGCTGGCGCCACAACCGGAACACTAGCGGTGCGTTCTTCTCGGTCCTCTCGTACTAGAGAAAACTCTCCTCAAGTATCCTGCGCCCACGGCGGATAGGGACCAAACTGTCTCACGACGTTTTGAACCCAGCTCGCGTGCCACTTTAATCGGCGAACAGCCGAACCCTTGGGACCTACTTCAGCCCCAGGATGTGACGAGCCGACATCGAGGTGCCAAACACCCCCGTCGATGTGAACTCTTGGGGGGTATCAGCCTGTTATCCCCGGCGTACCTTTTGTCCGTTGAGCGATGGCCCTTCCATGCGGGACCACCGGATCACTATGACCTGCTTTCGCACCTGCTCGAGATGTCTCTCTCGCAGTCAAACCGGCTTATGCCATTACACTCGAAGGCTGGTTTCCACTCAGCCTGAGCCGATCTTCGCGCGCCTCCGTTACAATTTGGGAGGCGACCGCCCCAGTCAAACTACCCACCATGCAATGTCCCCCAGCTGGATAACAGCTGTGGGTTAGAATCCAGATTCAATAAGGGTGGTATTTCAAGGTTGGCTCCACGAAAGCTAGCGCCTCCGCTTCAAAGCCTCCCACCTATCCTACACATACTAACCCTAGATCCAGTGCAAAGTTATAGTAAAGGTGCACAGGGTCTTTCCGTCCTGCCGCGGGTACCCGGTATCTTCACCGAGATTGCAATTTCGCTGAGTCCCTGGTCGAGACAGTGGGGAGATCGTTACTCCATTCGTGCAGGTCGGAACTTACCCGACAAGGAATTTCGCTACCTTAGGACCGTTATAGTTACGGCCGCCGTTTACCGGGGCTTCGGTTCAAAGCTTTGCCTTGCGGCTAACCTCTCTCCTTAACCTTCCGGCACCGGGCAGGCGTCAGACCCTATACGTCGTCTTGCGACTTAGCAGAGTCCTGTGTTTTTGATAAACAGTCGCTACCCCCGTTTCACTGCGACCCGCTTCGGCTCCATCCGCAGGGACTTCACCGAAATGGGTACACCTTCTTCCGAAGTTACGGTGTCAATTTGCAGAGTTCCTTAACCAGAGTTCTCTCAAGCGCCTTGGTATATTCTACCCGTCTACCTGAGTCGGTTTGCGGTACGGTCACCTATGATACTCGCTACGAGGTTTTTCTTGGAAGCGTGGAATCAGTCACTTTGCGTCCTTACGGACTCGTCGTCACCTCTCGGCGTTAACGACCCAGCGGATTTACCTACCAGGTCCGCCTACAGGCTTAAACCGGGATATCCAGCACCCGGCTGACCTATCCTTCTCCGTCCCCCCTTCGCTGATAACGCACCATCGGTGGTGCAGGAATATTAACCTGCTGTCCATCACCTACGCCTTTCGGCCTCGGCTTAGGGACCGACTAACCCTGGGAAGATTAACTTTACCCAGGAAACCTTAGACTTACGGCGAATAGGTTTCTCACCTATTTTATCGCTACTCATGTCTGCAGAATCTCTTCTAGAACCTCCAGTAGTCCTTACGGTCTACCTTCACAGGCGACTAGAATGCTCCCCTACCAGATAATAATCTCCGAAGAGA
>Ga0193717_1001806_pt1 | contig 12820 bp, 9 predicted proteins | sample U2c2metaG_FD_145900 | JGI IMG/M metagenome (GOLD analysis project Ga0193717, IMG submission 145900) | Soil microbial communities from a riparian zone of the East river system, Colorado, United States - U2c2 | ecosystem: Environmental > Terrestrial > Soil > Riparian zone | place: USA: East River...
GAAAACTCCCAGCACTCCCCCAACTTCACCAGCGCCCCGACCCACTCGGGCTCCGCAACCCCAGCCTCAGCCAGCCGATCCGCCACCGCCCGCGCTTCGTCAGTCCCGACGGCCTCGAGCGCGCGCAGGAACGCGAGCGACACCGGATCCGCCTTGCGCCCGGCATACTCGATCACCTGCTCCGCCGCCAACACCTCCAGCGTCCCGGCCACACTGACCTCCGCCAACAACGGATCCGACACCCCGCCAAAGGCCTCGAACCCACGCAACACGTCCTCGAAGACGTTGCGCCGCGGACGTCCAGACTTGCTCTTCTTCTTGCGACCTCGGCTCACTGGACTCACCGCGTCATCGTCCCAAACGGCCACGACATACTGGCCGCGTGACCCTCGAAGAACTGATCCAGCGCCTGCGCGACTTCGCCGCCGCCCGCGACTGGGAGTCGTTCCACACCCCGAAGAACCTGGTCATGGCCCTGTCCGGCGAGGTCGGCGAGCTGATTTCGCTGTTCCAATGGCTGACCCCGGAACAATGCGCCGCCTGGCGCGAAGACGGCACCCTGGAGGCGAACGTCCTCGACGAGATCGCCGACGTGATGCTGTACCTGGTGCGACTGTCGGACGTGCTGGGACTGGACCTGCTGGCCGCGGCCAACGCGAAGATCGACCGGAACGAACACCGGTTCCCGCGGCTGACCAACCAGGGCGCCATCAACCGAGAGCCGTAGCGCTGAGTCACGGCGGTAGCTCGCGTCGACCTGACTCGAATGACGAAATGTGCAACCTTAATCATCCCTAGAAGCTGATAAAGGTTGCATCGAGGCGTACTATGGCTGCATGAAAGCCGTGAGTGCGATGAACGCCTTGGCGGACTACACCGCCAACCAGTGGGGCCTGGTCACCACGGCGCAAGCGAACATCGCCAGCGTCGACAACGAGACGCTAGCGCGCCTGCTAGAAGCGGGGCTCCTCGACCGTGTCCGCCGCGGCGCCTACGCCGCGACCGCGTCCAGCGACGATGCCCTACGTCAGCAAAAAGCGGCCTGGTTGTTGCTCAACCCCACTGTTCCCGCATGGCACCGACCCCGCATCGATCCCCACGGCGGTGTGCTCTCCCATCGCACCGCCGCGCTGATCCATAGCATCGGCGACCTTCCCGCGGACACCATCGAGTTCACCGTGCCCCGCCGCCGCGCCAGCAAACACTCCGATATCACGTTCCGGATCGCGCAACTACCTGAGAACGACGTGACACTATTCGAGGGCCTGCCCGTTACGACAGTGGAACGGACCATCGAAGACCTTATCGTCGATCACATCGACGGTGGGCACGCCGTCGACATCATCGAGCAGGCGCTGCGACGCGGCCAGACTGAGCCCGACACACTCGCCACGCGCCTCGAACGCCACACCCGGCGCCATGGCGCCATGGACAGCCTGCGAACACCTCTGGACTTCTACCGTTCCCGGGCCAACTGGGAAGCGACAGTCGGCCAGGCAGCGGGCAACGGCGTGGAACATGCCATCGCCCGCGCCACACAAGAAGCGTTCGACCCGGCGCTCATCCCGGCGCTGTCCGAACAGCTCAAACGCACCGCCAGTGCAGGCAGCAAAGACTTTCAAGCGCGGCTTGACGAAATCCTTCAGACCAGTACGTCCGTCGACTCTCTGCGCAAAAACCTCGCCAGCATGGTCGAAACCGTCACCAAGGATGCACCCAATGGCGACGGGCCGGCAGAACAGGACCGCACCACATGATCTTCGCCTCCCCCAGCGATTTCCGTAAGCACCTCACTCATCGCGCGAATCAGATTTCTCGCACCACGGGCAGGGCTGTAGGAGATCTACTCCAGCAGTACTACCTTGCGCGGCTAACGGCGCGAGTGTTCCACGACGATCCGCACGGCTGGCTGATCAAAGGCGGTCAGGCGATGCTCGTGCGCTATCCCGACGCCCGGCACTCCCGCGACGTCGACCTGGTCTACAGCAGCGACGACGGGCTCAACATGAACGAGGCCATCGTCGCGCTACGCCGCGCCGCAGCCGTCGACCTGAACGACTACCTGCGCTTCGACTTTCTGGACTGCAAACAACCCGCGCCTGGCGCATCGGGGCGCAAGGTGCGCTTCAACACCTACGTCGGAACCACCCAGGTAATCGTGCTCGGTGTGGACCTCGTCGTCGACCACCAGCCAATCGGACAGCCGGTCACCCACCAGTTGGAACCTGTGATTGATATCGAGGGTGTTGCTTTCTGGCCAGTAGTACGCCTCTACCCCATTGTCGATCATCTCGCCGACAAAATCTGCGCGATAATCGAACGCCATGGCAAGGACAACTCACCATCCGGGCGCTATCGAGACCTGGTTGACTTGATCCTGATCATCCAAGCCGAAAGCATCGATGGCCAGGAACTACACGTCATCCTGCGCACGGAGGTAGCCCGGCGGCAGGCTCGCGGCACCGTGATCACGCTACCGGTGCGGTTCCGCGCTCCCGACCCAGTCGATTGGGAAAACGGCTACCGCAAACAGGCCAAGGGCGTGCCGAACCTGGACGAGTTCCGCACCCTAGGCCCGGCAGTGGCGTTTGGGGCGAAGTTCATCGATCCCCTCTTGAGGACGGAACCTCCTGGCACGTGGAACCCAGACGCCGTCAGATGGGACTAGAACACGATGGTCCAGGTCATCCCCAGCAGGCAGGTCCTCTGAACAGATGCGCGCGGCCCGGCTACTAGTTTCTGTCGGTACAGACCGTAGTCTTGAACTACCTGGAGTCCGAGACTCTGTAGCCACCGAACCGAGACCAACGGGAGTCAGCCATGGCGCGCAGCGACCTCATCCGTCGCTTGTTTGCCAGCTACGCCAGCTCGGACGACGCGGCGTTCCGTCATGCGGCCGGTGAAATCATCGCGGATGAACGCCGCAAGAACCACCGACTGCTCGCGAACGAACTCGAACACGAGTTGAACGCACTGAACTTGCACCAGCACCCTGGTGCTGGCCTGCCACTCAGCCTGCGGCCCATCCCCAAGAGCCGGGATGAGCGACCATTGCTTCGACTGTCCAAACCCGGTCGTGAGCTGGCCGAGCTCGTGCTGGCGCCGAGAGTTCGCGTGATCGTGGACGAGATCGTCACGGAAAACAGATCGAGGGCAGCGCTGACCAGTCATGGCCTTCGCCCTCGTTCGAGGCTCATCATGCTCGGCCCGCCAGGTACCGGTAAGAGCGTGACGGCACACGCCATCGCCGCCGAGTTGAGCCTCCCCGTCGCCACAGCCTCCCTGGCCGCGCTGACTTCTTCCTTTCTCGGAGACACCGCACGCAACATCGAGGCCGTCATTCGCTTCGCCGAGCAGACGCCCTGCGTCCTGCTGCTGGACGAGTTCGATGTACTTGGCCAAGAACGCGGGCAAGCAGGTGATCACGGCGAAATGCGACGGGTGGCTGCGACAGTGCTGCAGATGCTCGAAGACGTACAGGGGGAATCCCTGCTCGTCGCGACGTCCAATCACCCGCAACTGGTAGACACCGCTGTTTGGCGACGGTTCGACGAGGTGATCGGCTTCGATGCTCTCGACCAGGCGCAGCTCAGCGAGCTGATCACCCTCAAACTGCGCGCAACCGAGTCAGCTGTCTCACCACGAATCTGGGCTGAGAAACTAGTGGACCTCAGCCCTGCTGAGGTCGAGCTCGTGTGCTTCGATGCGATGCGACGCAGCGTGCTGGCAGAGAAGCCAGCCGTGGACGATACGTCCATGTTCGCAGCCGTCGAACGCATGCGCGAACGCCGGAAACTGCTCTCGAACACCGCCCCTATCGGGTCTCCTGACTAGGCAATACGGCTGATCTTTGATCATTATCCGTATCCAGCCGGTCACTGAGCGAGTATGCCAGAGGATATGGCTCAGCAGCTCTCCCTGGACGGTGGTCACGAGCATGCACATCTGGCCATCGCCCGGGCTCTGGACCCGCTTCCGCGCAAGATACGTGCGGGCGGAGGAGGCCGTGGCCCGCACTATGCGGATCAGCGCAAGCATGCGCGGAACATCGCCGCCCAGTTGGCCAATGTACGCGACAGGAACAAGCAACGAGAACCGATTCTCGGCATCAACCCTGATCTCGTCCTGGTGGTCGAGTTCAACCAGCCGGTCGCGTCAGTAGCCGACCTGCTTGAGAAAGCCGATCTACGAGTGCTCGAAGCGCGCGGAGACAAGGCATTGGCCGCGTTCTCGAGTGACCCCGAGATGTCAACATTCCTCAGCCGCTGCCAGTCATACGGAACCGAACTGACTCCAGGCGGAGCTCCGCGACATGTGGGTCTTTTCGATGCGATCGATCGCATCCGCGCGTTGGAGCCCGCTGATGTCATCGACGACGATCTGGCCGAGAGAGTCGCGAACTCCGGTATCGACGAAGTGCTTCGTGTCGACCTCGCGTGCTGGTGCACCAGCAGCAAAGAGGACACCGAACGGCGCTACAACGAGACCCAGATCGCCCTGTGTAACGCGGACGCGAACATCATCGACAAGACATGCCGCTATGAATCCGGTCTGTCCCTAATCCGGGCGGACATTCCCGCAGGGAAGGTGTACGACGTCGTCCGTACGGACCGGGTGAGCCGAGCATCACTTCTCCCGCGTCCCCTGCTCACACTGCCCGAAGTAGTCACCTGGAACGTCGAAAAGCTGCCGATCATCTTTCCACCAGCACGTACAGCTCCACTCGTGGCGATCGTGGATTCAGGTATCCAGGCCGGTAACCCGCTCTTGACGCAGGCCGTATTCGAAACTCTGAGTGCCGTCGATGAGCTCCCAGACGGCTCGGACGAATCCGGTCACGGAAGTTTCGTGGCCAGTCTTGCCCTCTATGGCTCATTGGAAATGCCGCTCCGCGACCGGACCGAACTACGGCCCGCAGGAAAGATTCTCGGCATCAGGGTGCTCGACCGGGACAACGCCTTCCCAGACACGGCCCTGTGGCAACTCGCGCTCGAACGCGCCATCCAGTTGGCCGTGGACCAGGGAGCGCGGGTGATCAACCTGTCCCTCGGCGATCCCGGCCATCCTTACCGGGCGCCGGCACCGGTTGGGATCGCCGCGGTGCTGGACAGGTTCGCCCGTCTTCACGACGTGGTGCTGGTCGTCAGCGCCGGCAATGTGTCGCCCGATGAACACACTGGCCAGCAGTACGCAAAGTGGCTGCTCGATGCCGAGCAGACGGGCCTCGCTCCCCCGGCGATGTCCGCCTTGGCACTCACCGTTGGCGCGCTCGTTCCGACCGATCAGCAAGGGGTACGACCTGCCCGGGACTCGGTGGCGATCCGGCAGCTCGGCAAAGCCGGCGAGCCCAGTCCGGTGAGCCGGACAGGTCCGGGGATAGAGAACGCGATCAAGCCGGAGCTATGTGCGTCGGGTGGGACCTTCGTCTATGACTCGGACAGCAGGCGAGTAAAGGTCGACTCCGCTATTGGCCAGGTGGTGGGTGCGGCGGGAGGCCGACATGACGCCCTACTTGCCAGGAATGTCGGCACGAGCTTCGCCGCTCCGCTCGTAACCCACGCCGCCTTACGGGTACTGGGCAGGTACCCAAACCTCACGGCGCCCGGTGTCCGAGCACTCGTGTTGGCGTCCGGGCAACCTGTTCCGTCTGTCATCAAAGGAAACACTCCGAATGAAGGACTGCGCGCCCAGCTCAATCTCAGCGGCTTCGGGCGCGTAGACGCCGATCGCGCGGAGCATTCCACCGACCACCGTGCGGTAATGCTCAGTGAAGCGTCCCTCCAACCCGACCAAGTGCATTTCTACACCGTGCCTGTCCCTCAGGCCTTTTACCAAAACGGAGACAAATGGCTCACGATCAGTCTGGCCTTCGATCCGGAAACTCGCGCCACCAGGCTCAACTACCTGGCAAGCAGGATGTCGGTGTACGTCTATCGCGGAATCACGGTGGACGAAGTGCGGCGCAAGTTCGCCGAATCCGAAGAAGATGCATCAGAGGAACTGGACAACTGCAAGGTCGAGCTGGCACCTGCAGACAGAGATCGGCTGCTGGGTGCCAACCAGGCCGCCACCAAACATTGGACCCATGGCTGGAAGCAGGACCAGCATCGCGAACTCGTCGTCGTAGTGCGCAATTCCCAGCGTTGGGCTTTGCCTGGCGCAGAGCAACGGTATGCGCTCGCAGTGGTTCTCGGTGTCCAAGAAGTGCTGCAGCCGCTATACGCGGAGCTGCGCAGCCAGCTTGCCGTGCTCGCTGAAATCGAGCCGGAGATCGAGCTGGGTTAGCCGACCGGCCCACGCAATCAAGTGAATAACCCGGACCTACAGCCCGAGACGGGTTCGTTCGGCTTCCATGACTCGCTGTTCCAGGCCCTCCGGCCGGTGCTCGGCGGGGTCCATCGCGCGGCCGTCCACGTGTTTGGCGTCGCTCTTGCGCGCGAACTCGTCGAACAGCAGGGTTTTGCCCTCTTGGATCTCGCGGATGCGTTCATCGACGCTGTCCTTGGCGAGCAGGCGGTGTACCTGGACTTTGCGGGTCTGGCCCATCCGGTGCGAGCGCGCGATGGCCTGTTCTTCCGTGCTCGGTTTCCATTGCGGCTCGGCCAGGATGACCACGGACGCGGCCTGCACGTTCAGCCCGACGCCACCGGCTTCGATCTGGCTGAGCAGCACCGCGTGGCCTTGGTGGCTCGTGAACGTGTTGATCAACGCCTGCCGCGCGGCAGGTTGAACAGAACCGTTGATCTGCCCGACGACCGCCTCGCCGATTCGCTCGCTGATCGTGTTCAGCACGCCGAGGAAGTTGGAGAACACCAACACCTTCAGGCCGTCCTGACCCGCCTCGGTGACGATTTCGTGTAGCCGCTCAAGTTTCGTGGACTGCTCCGACGCGAAGGCGGCTTGCCGGACCTTCATCAGGTTGCCGGACTCGACCGCCCTGCGGTATTCGACGTAGTCCCGAGGGCTCAGCTGGACCCAGTCTTCGACTTCGATCTTGTCCGGCAGTTCCCGAAGCACGTCCTCCTGGTTGCGCCGGAGGTAGACCGACGCGACCACGCGCCGAAACGCCGTGGCGCCGACCAACGCGTCGCTCGCGACCACTCGCCCGGTCAGTTGAGGCTGGAGGTAGCCGACCAGGTTCCGGAACTCACCGACCCGGTTTTCCATCGGGGTACCGGTGAGAAACAGCACCCGCGGCGCCTGGTCGGTCAGGGTTTTGACCACCTGGGACCGTTTCGCCCCAGGGTTTTTGACGTAATGGGCCTCGTCGACGATGACGCAGGTGGGCGCGGCCAGGTTGAGTTTGGCGACCGTGCCGAAGGTCGTCACCGCGATTCCGCCGTCGCGATTCCACCGAGCCGCGGCGGCATCGCGGTCTGTGCCGTGCAGGCTGTGTGCGGCGAGTTTGGTGTGCTTGGCGATCTCGTTGAGCCAGTTGATCTGCACACTCGCCGGGCACACCACGAGAAACCGGTTCTGACCGTTCGCCGCCAGATGGGTCAGGACCGCGAGCGCCTGGACTGTCTTGCCCAGCCCCATTTCGTCGCCGAGGATCGACCGCCGCTGGTGGATCGCGTACTGCGCGCCGAAGACCTGGTAGCTCCGCAGAGTCGCGGTCAGCAGGCTGGTGTCCAGCGGGGTCTCGGAGATCTTCTTCCGCAGGTCTTCGGAGACAAACCCTTGGACCGCTTCCTTGTCCTTGCTTTCCCCGGCACCGCCGACGGTCGACAGCAACGCGTTGAAAGTCGCGGCCTCGGTGCGGTAGTCCTGCCAGAGCCGCTCCGACCGATAACTCGCCGGATCCGCTGCCTTGGTGCCCTGTTCCAGGATCTTCCGCAGCGATCCGGTCTGCGCGAGGATCGCGTCGAGCCTGGCCAGCGCCGACAACGCCGCCCGCTTCTTCGCACGCCCGGCGAACGTCATCGACCACCGGCTGCCCGCCCGTTTGGCGTCGTCGAGCAGCGGGGTCACCTCGGCGTCAAGCCGCTCGAGCGGTTCCCTGATCGACGAGGTGACGCTGTCCGCCTGCTTGATGGCACTGAGAATGGCGAGCAGTTCGGCCTGACCCGAAGACCGGCGATCGGCGTCGAATCGGACCTGCGTATCGGCGGCGACCCGTTGCCGCAGCGTCTCGGCGGCCGTGGCGATCTGCTGGGCGCTGGCCGGTCCGACACCGGGAATCGCCAGCAACTGCGTCAACGTCTTCGACGCCACGGCATCGACAGTGGTGTAACCGGCGGATTCGAGCTGGCCCAGCCGGGCGCCTCTCCCCATGACCTCACGCAGGGACGACACCGGCATGGCTCGAAGGCGCTGCCTGACCTGGCTGTCGGTCAGTCCTGCCGTGCGCTCACGAGCCAGTTCGCGCAGCTGCACGGGCGCGGCCATCAACGCCTGTGCCTGCGCACGCAGCACCGACAGGCTCGAGATCGTCCGACGTGCTTCGGCACCGATCTTGGCTTTCGCGTCGGCAAGAGCCGGTTCGTCGACCGTCAAAGTCCATCCCTCAACTTCCCATTACCCAGCGAAGCACGCGCAACTGGTCAACTGGCGTCTGTTCGAGGCGTCAGGGTAGCCGTTTTCCTTACATCGCGGGCCTGTCTATTCAAGTTTGATAGTCTAAGCTTGAATAGACAGGCCCGCGATGCGCGGATAGTCAGGAGGTCGGCGTGGCAACGCTGCTCGATGAAGACTGGGAGCCGACGTTCGACGGGCCAACGAAGGCTTCGCGACGAGGCGGACGTTTTCACCCCTATCTTCCCGACATGCTCGCGGATCGCCCACTGACGATCGCCCCCGAACTGTCTCGTCACGCCCACGAGGTTGAGACAAAAGTCCGACTGCTGGCGACGTCGCCACGCTCGCGCAGCCTGGAGGGGCTGGCTCGTTTTCTCCTTCGGTCAGAGGCCTTGGCGTCGTCCAAGATCGAAGGCCTTCAAGTGTCCGCACAGCAGGTCGCCCTAGCCGAACTGGCTGACAACGACGCTTCGGTGACCAGGGGATTCACCAAGAACGCAGCACTGGTCGCCAACAACATAGCCACGCTGAGGCAGGCAACCACGGCGTTGGCCGGCTCGACCGCCATTGACGTCTCCAGCATCGACGGCCTGCACAAAGCGCTGCTTCCCGAAGACAAGCATCAGGGTCTCCGCAAGGTCCAGAACTGGATTGGCGGCAACAACTGGAATCCGCTCGATGCCGAGTTCGTGCCGCCGCCCGTCGATCACGTACAGCCTTTGATGGACGATCTCTGCGCCTATCTGTGCGGTGGCGTCCATGCACCCCTTGTCCAAGCAGCGCTGGTTCACGCGCAGTTTGAGACCATCCACCCATACGCGGACGGAAATGGCCGAGTCGGACGAGCGCTCATTCACACAGTCCTGGTGAAGCGGGGGCTAACTCCGGCAGCCATCCTTCCCATCAGTTTGGTCCTGTTGACGCGCTCTCAGGAGTACGTCGACGGGCTCACCGCGTATCGCTACCTGGGCTCATCCACCTCCTCGGACGCCCGCGACGGCGTATCAGCCTGGCTGGCTGCTTTTTTGGACGCTGTGTCCGTCGCGACCGAACAGGCCGATCAGTTCAGCCACGTCGTCGAAGAACTCACGGAGCAGTGGGACGACCGCCTGGCCGCCTACCGGCAGGGTCACAATATTCGCAGCCAACCTCGAGCGGACTCAGCACAGGCAAAGTTGCTGCTGGCGCTTCCCGAGACCCCTGTTCTGACCGCTCGTACTGCCGAAAACGCGCTCAGTGTGTCGTTCACGTCGGCCCGAGCAGCTTTGGAAGAGCTGGCCGAGGCGAAGATACTCAGCCGCAAGCAGGTGGATCGAGGAACAACCGCTTACCTGGCCACCGAGGTCTTTGAGCTGCTCACGTTCGCCGAACGTGCCCTGGCCAGTGCAGATAGCTGATTTCCTTGCATCAATCAGGCAGCGATTCAAGTTTGATGCCATAAACTTGAATCGCTAGTGGCGCGACGACATGGTTGCGGCCGGGTCGTGGGAGGCGTACCAGCCGCCGAGCAGGCTGCCGAGGCCCAGGATGGCCATGAACAAGGCAGGACCGAAGCCGGAGCCGCCGAACTGGGCGATGACGGCGATGAACATCAGGAACAGGCCGATACCCATGAGGCCACGGCTCACCCAGAAACGGGCGTCGCGAACGGCGGGCTGGTGCGGCGTGGGTTGGGCAACCGGCGCGACGGGGTGGAAGACCTGTGTGGGTTCGTCGAAGAGGATGACATCCGGGGGTTCGACGAAGCCCAGTGCGACTTGGGCGGACTCGATGTCGAGGCTGGGGATGCCGAGTTCGCGGGCGCGGGCCAGGCGGGGTTCGTTGGCGGGGACGGTGTGGTCGACGACCAGGTGGGTGACCGACGCGGTGAGTTTCTTGGCGAGCTGGATTCCGGAGCTGAGGACCGCTGCCCGGAGTTCGTCGGCGTCGGCGGTGTGGCCGAGGACGAGGACGCGCGTCGACGCCGGGCGTGCGGGGGCGTTGGTGGCTCGCAGGTCGTGGGCCACTTCCGGGACGCCGAGGGCGTCGGCGACCCGGCGGACGTCGCTTTCTTCGTCGACGGTGACGATGCCGTCGTTTTCGGCGACGGCGCGCAGTGCCATGACGAAACCCTTGTGGACGCGCCGGACGTCGTCCTTCGACATGCCCGCTTTCGCGGCCAGCAGGGCGAGGGCGTGTGACTCCTGTTCGGAGATTTTCCGGTCGGACAGGGCGTCGCTGAGCATTTCGAGGTAGGCGTCTTCGAGGGCGCCGACGCTGACTGTCGGCATACGGTCGACCAGGCCCGCCATCCAACTGGTGGAACCGGACGGGACGGCCTCGGGGCGGGGAAGCGGGCGGCCGGTGTCGCGCAGGTGGGGCAGTTTGGGGAAACGCGGCTGGCTGGTGAGGCCGAAACCGTGGGTCGTGACCAGAGTCGCCGCGATGCGGGCGCAGACTCGCGCGTCCGCCAAAGCGAGATGTGCCGGGAAATCGCTGATACCGAAAGCGCCGGCGACCGTGGCGAGGCGGTAGTTCGGCAATCGCAGGGCTTGTTTCGCCGAGGCGAGCATGCAGATTCCGGGAAGTTGTGGCATACGGACACCGAGCCGTGCCAATTCTTCGGTCAGAAAACGACTTTCGAACGGCAAATTGTGGGCGACGATCACGCTGTTTCGGCACAATTCGACGAAGCGTCCGAGTATTTCGTCAAGTGGTGGCGCGACGGCGAGTTGCTGGGGTGTGAGATGGTGCACGCGAATATGCCCGGCATCGACCTCGCCGCTCGGTCTGACCAGTGTGGACAGCTCGCTCAGCACTGTTCCGTCCGCGCGGACCCGCACTGCGGCCAGCTCGACGATATGCCCCGGGTACAAGCCCGAAGTCTTGAAGTCGATGGCGGTGAACTCGAGCGCGGCGGCGGACACCTGGCCGTCTCGGGACAGGGTCAGGGTGTCGAACAAGTCAGCCATGGTCGATGCATCGGAACGCCGTGAAAAACGTGACACCTCTGGCGCTTGCGCGGCCCATTCGACTCACGTTCGTGGCCAGTCCGTGATTTACCAAATAAACTCCGTAGCCCGAAAGAGTGATGAACGAAAATTCCTGCCTCTTGCCGGTAACACTGCGAAGCGACTTAGCGAGAAGGGTGCACAAGAGCGCCGTCCATGGCGCGCCGAGCTTCGAGGAAGCACCCCATGAACGCAGTTCCCGCGTATCAGCCTGCTCAAAGACGGCGATTTCCGAAATGGCTGAAGATCACCTTGAGTGTGTTCGGGGTGCTGTTCGTCTTGGGTGCGATTTTCGGTAAGTCGCCGGAGAAGACTCCGGTCGCGGCCGCGCCGACGACGACCTCGACCTCCGCGCCGACAACCACGAGCACAACGACAACGGCTCCGCCGGTCGACACGTACACCGTGGTCGGTGTCGTCGACGGCAACACGGTCAAGGTGACCAGTGCGGGTATCGAGAAAACCGTTCGGGTGCTGGGAATCCGGACCGCGCCACAAAGCGGGCCCAGCTGTTTCTCGACCGAGACGATGACTTGGGCCACGCAGATCCTGAACGGCCAGAAGGTCACGCTCCAGAACATGGTCGACCAGGCCGGTGCCGTGCTTGCCTATGTGAAGCTGGCGAACGGTGACGACTATTCGGTCTCCGCGTTGAAGGCCGGATACGCGAAATACGCGGTCGAAAGCGTGGCGAGTTCGGTCGGCGCGGGACTGCAGTTAGCGGAATCGGCGGCGAGCGGCGCGGGGATCGGACTCTGGGGCGAGCCGTGCAAGGGCAACATCGACGCCCCCGCGCAGGTCAACGTCCCAGCGCCAAACGTCCCGGCACCGCCGCAGGCGGCGGCTCCCAGCACCACCAAGGCGCAGCCCAAGCCGAAGACCACCACCGCGGCCCCCGAACCGAAGCCCGATCCCAAACCGGCTGCCGCGTACTACAAGAACTGCACCGTCGCCCGCGCCGCAGGTGTCACGCCGTTGTACCGGGGCCAGCCCGGCTACGGATCACACCTCGACCGGGACAACGACGGCGTCGCCTGCGAGTAAGCGCATCGGCACTTGTCGACATATGCCGAGCCCTGTGGTCAGGCGTCGTCGGCCAGCAGGTCTGCTCCGTCCCAGACGAACCTCACGGTGGTGACGGCGTCGTCGCCGTCGCCGCCGGTGATGAGCTTGTGGATCGCGATTCCGGGCAGCTCCTGGTAATCGCACCATTCGTGATCGGACGTCAGCAGCAGGTCGAGGTCCAGCGACGCCAGCAGCCCGAAGATCTGCCCGCGGTTCGCGGTGTCGACGCCGACGAAGACCTCGTCCAG
>Ga0193717_1001808_pt1 | contig 12794 bp, 9 predicted proteins | sample U2c2metaG_FD_145900 | JGI IMG/M metagenome (GOLD analysis project Ga0193717, IMG submission 145900) | Soil microbial communities from a riparian zone of the East river system, Colorado, United States - U2c2 | ecosystem: Environmental > Terrestrial > Soil > Riparian zone | place: USA: East River...
GCGCGCGGGCGGCGTTCCCGCCACACCGGTTCCATCGCGCCGCGCCAGACGGTGCCGAACCGGGTGACCAGCCAGTCGAGCAGTCCCCAGATCCGGATCTCCTTGGCCGCGGGCCCGGTGATCGCCAGGTCCCGCAGGTACTCGGCCCGCTGCAGCTCGAGGCCTTGGGAGAAGCCGAGCTGGCCGACGCGGAAGTACTCGCGCTGCATGTAGTAGACGACCGCGGGCCAGGACACCAGCCAGAGCAACCCGAGCCACCAGTGGAAGGCCAGCAGCACGGCCGCCGCGGCGAGCGCCCGCAGCCACGCCGGCAGCACCGTCACCAGCGCGCCGACGGCCAGGCTCGGCTTGTCGTTGTCCGCGACGCCGAGGCCGGCCGGCCCACCGCCGTGAGCACCCGCTCCTGCAGGTGGCGGTCGACCTCGCGGCCCAGTGTCTCGCCCAACGCCGTCAGCACCGGCGTGACCATCTGCTGGGTCAGCACCAGGCAACCCATCACCACCACCAGCGAGACCAGGTGCTGGCTGGCCGGCGAGGTGGACCCGTCGGCGAGCGCGCCGGGGATCGACCCGATGAGCAGACCGGTGGCCATGGCGACCGCGATCGGGAGCAGCGACACCAGTGCGATGCCCAGTACGCCGAGCACCGCCTTGGACCGGTTCACGCTGGGCAGCAGCCGCAGCAGCGTGATGATTCCCTTCAGCGTGGGCGGAATGCCGAGCTTTTCGCGTTTACCCCAACGTGAACGCGCGAATGCCATGTTCGAACCCCGCTCTGTTTACGCCGAATGCACTAGCCTTAGTGCGGGATCAGTTGGAAATTCATCCCGTGCGGCGGGCGTCCTCACTATTGTCGGCCGCGCCGAACGCGCACAAGTGCCGCCTGTTGCCTGCCGCAATGCAACCCGGACCAGCGTACTGGCGGTATAGATTGTCGGAAGAACCTGCCATGATGGTCCGCTTCCGAGCACCCGCGCCCCGCGATTCTGTACTCCGTTCAGCAGATATGGGCGTCCTCGAGCATTGCTCGTTCCTCGATCGCGACACGATGGTGGTTGTCGAGGCTGATCCGCAGGCGGCAGGCACATTTACCAGAGGTCACTGTGGGGCGGCAGATGGAGCGAGACCTGGCATCGAACCTGGAGAAATCCACGTTCGGACGATTACTCCGGACCTACCGATCCCATCTCGGACTGTCCCTGGCGCAGTTGGCCGCCCGGCTGCACTTCGATAAGGGCCATGTCAGCAAGATCGAGACTGATAAACGGCCACCCTCGGTCAGTTTCGCCAGGGCGTGCGACCGAGTACTGGAATCCGGCGACACTTTTACCAGTATTGCCGAGGCACTGGAAGCCGCCGGACGGCAGCAGCTCTGGATCCGTCCGGCCCAATTGCTCGCCGCGCATCGCAACTTCGTCGGCCGGCGACGGTATCTGGACCGGCTGGACTCGGTGCTGCTCGACGACGAGCGGTCGCTCGGGCTACCCGTCGCGGTCCTCGATGGACCGCCGGGCGTTGGGAAGACCGCACTCGCCGTGCAGTGGGCGCAGCGGGCCGTCGAGGACGGGCACTTCGCCGACGGGCAGCTTTTCGTCGATCTGCGCGGCCCGGGGTCGGCAGCGGCCGAACCCGCCGCCGTGTTGGCCGACCTGCTTCGTGCGCTCGGCGTGCCCCCCGCGCGCGTGCCGGCCGACCTGGAGCAGCGCGGCGCCGCCTTCCGCTCGTTGCTGTACGGCCGCAACGTGTTGCTGGTACTGGACAACGCCGCCGGTACCCGGCAGATCCACCCGCTGCTGCCCGGGTCCCGCGGCTGTGCCGTCGTGATCACCAGCCGGGTGCGGCTGCCCGGGTTGACCTCCCGGCTTGGCGCGGTGACGCTGACGCTGACGGAATTGTCCTCGCCGGAGGCGATCAGGCTCGTCCGTTCGATCATCGGCGACGAGCGCACCGGCGCCGATCCCGCTGCCGTGGCGACGCTGGCCGAGCTGTGCGGGCACCTGCCGCTGGCGTTGGTCCGCGCCGCCGAGCAGATTGTCCACCACCGGCACCACAGTGCCGCAGCGCTGGTCACCGATCTGAAACCGGAGAGCGCCCGGCTTGACCTCGCCGAGGGCGAGGTCACGATTCGCGGCGTCTTCGACTCCTCCTACGCGTTGCTCGACGAGGAGTCCGCTCGAGTGTTCCGGCTGTTGGGCCTGCATCCCGAAGCGGTGTTCACCGTGGCCGACGCCGCGACGATCGCCGGTGTCGGCGAGGGCGAGGCCGCGCGGCTGCTGCACAAGATCGCCGGCGCGCACCTGATCCGGCACCGCGACCAGCACCTGTTCCAGTTCAACGACCTGCTGCGTGCCTATGCCGCCGAGCTCACGAAGCTGGTGGACACCGGAACACGCCGACTGAGCGGCAACTAGCCTCGGCGAAGTTGCCTGTTCGGGTTCCTGGTTCGTGGGTGGCGGTGTGTGTCGTACTTGCTCCGCGATTCCGTACGAGAGGAGATCCGTGCGCATGGTCGGGGAGATCGTTCGAACTGGGCCGCTGAGCTGGGCGCAGGTTTCGATGTGGCACTTGCTCTTCTGGCACCGTCGGGGCGAGTGGTTCCCCCTCCGCTCGCACGCCTGGCCGGTCGATGGCGACGTGCCACTGGAGACGGTCCGCGGTGCGTGGGAGACGATCGTACGCCGGCACGAGATCCTGCGATCGTCGTTCAGGTTGAGCTCGGCCGGCCGTCCGGTGCAGCGGGTGCTCAGCCCAGAGGAGTTCGACACCCCGATCAGCTATGCGCCCATGACGGAGTTCGCGGCGTTCGAGACCGCGGCGCACCGGCTTGATTTCGATGGGCCATTGTGGTCGGTCACTATTTTCCACGAGAACGGGATCGCGCGCGCATCGTGCATCCTCGTGGAACATGTCCTGTTCGACGCTTTCGGTCTGCAGAACTGGCGAAAGCAGATCAACGAGCTCATCGTCGATCCACACCGCCAGGTCGACGTCGCGCATCCCATTGATCTTGCGGAAGCGGAGCCGTCGGTTGATCACCCCCGCGTGCGTCGCGCACGTGAACGGTACAAGGAGTCCCTTGCCAGAAGCGCACAGGTGCTGATCCCGGCCACGCGGCAGGCAGGTGCGGACCGGTACCGCCGTTCGACGGCGACGTTCTTCGGACTGGCTGAGGCGGTGGACGTCATCGCGCGGCGGTGTCAGGGCACGCCCCCCGCGGTGCTGGCCTATGTTGTCGGCTGGCTGATCGCGCGGCTCGCGCGGCATCAGTCGCTCGCGCTGGGCGTGGTCTACGGCAATCGGGCGATGGGTGATCAGTCGATCGGCTGCCACATGGAGCACGTGTACTTCTCCGTGGATTTCGGCACGGCGTCGCCGACGGCGGGGATCCAGGGGTTGGCTCAGGCGACTTTCGTCGCGTTCGCGCGCGGACGCATGCCGAGATATGTCGCCGAGGAGGTTCGTTCTTCGGTGTCGGCCGAGCGGGGCGTCGACATAAAGGGACCTGTTGTCATCAACGTGATGAATGGGCCGGACGCGCTTTTGGGTGTCAATCGGGGCGCGGAGTCGAACAAGATAGTCGACGAATGGAACAGTGCCGGCAGGCCGTTCTGCAACACCGTGGAAGTGGTCATCTCGGGCGATGCGATCGAGGTCAGTCTTGATGTCGACGGCGCCATGTTCACCAGGGCGGACACGGCCGCGATCCTCGAGGACTTTCCGAAGGCGGTCAGGTGTATCCGCGATTCGCCCGACCGGGCGTTGGATGACTACGCCGACTGGTCGACGACACCGTTCCCGCTCGACGACGGGCTTGTTCGGGTCGGCCAGGACTGGGTACGGCCGCGCAAGGTGGAAAAGCTCATCGCGGCCGTCCCGGGTGTGCGTGCTGTCGAGGTCGACGTCGAAGGAGACGAACTCGTCGCGGACGTGCCATGTGACGACGACTCGGTGTACTTCGATATTCACGAGCACCTGTCGGCGGCATCGTCTGATCATGGCGATGTCGTTGCCCCCGCCCGTTATCGGCGAGGTTCGGCCGACGCGTGGTATGTGCGGGAACGCCAGGTGGTACCGCCGGCCTCCGATGCCGAGTTGGCTCTCCGCGACGCGATCCGACGTACACACGGGTTCACTGTCGAAGACTTCGGGCACACCTATGTGACCGCCGGTTGTGAGCTCGATCTGGTTCCCGCGGTGGTGGTCGAGTTGGAGCGGCGCGGCTATGTCGGGCTCCGGTCGGCCATGTTCAGCGCACCGTCCACGCTGCGCATGGTCGCTCGTGCGTCCTCCACCGCACCGACAACGGGATGATGGACCGGTGAGACTGCGTCCCGAGGAGCCTGCCGCCGGTCCGTGGCGGGCGACGCCCGTCGCGTCGCTGCCGGCGCTGCTCGGTCACCCGGCGGTACTGGGCATCGACGGCCGTTCCGGCAGTGGCAAGAGCACGTTCGCCGAAAGGCTGGCGAGCGAGGTGCCCGGCGCCGCGGTCGTGCACACGGACGACCTCGCCTGGTACGAGTCGTTCTTCGACTGGGCGCACCTGCTCGTCGACGGTGTGCTCGAGCCGGCGCGGCGTGGGCTCGCCGTCGCCTTCCGGCCACCGGCGTGGGAGGAACGCGGCCGCCGCGGTGCGGTCGTCGTGCCCGCCGGTTGTCCGCTGCTTATCGTCGAGGGAGTCGGGGTGGGCAGGCGTTCGCTCACCGGGTACCTGGACGGGTTGGTGTGGGTGCAGTCGGACGCGGACCTGGCGTGGCGGCGGGGGATCGAGCGGGACCTCGCGAAGGGGGAGGAGGACCCCGCGGCGTTCTGGGAGGAGTGGCAGGCCGAGGAGGTGCCGCTGCTCGCGCGGGAACGGCCGTGGGAGCGGGCAGCGCTCGTGGTGGCCGGCACACCGGTCCTGCCGCACGACGAGGTGGTCGACGTCGTCGTGGCGCCCCCTACGGCCGGGCGAGGCCACGCAACAGGAACTTCTGGATCTTCCCGGTAGCCGTCATCGGTAGCTCGTCCACCACCACGAGGCGTTCCGGCAGTTTGTGCGGCGCGATCCTGCGTTCGGTGCGGAGGAAGTCGGTGAGCTGGGCCAGCGTCGGCGCCGTGCCGGGCTTCGCGACGACCACCGCGCACGCCTTCTCACCCAGCCGCTCGTCCGGGAAGGCGACGACGGCGGCCTGCGCGACGTCCGGGTGCGCGACAAGGTGCCCCTCGACCTCGGCCGCGCTGATGTTGGCACGTCCGCACCGGCCGGACCGACGAGCTTGATCCGGATGCCGTCGAGTGCTGGGGAGCCGTCCGAGCCGGCGCGACGCTCGACCGCGTCGCCGAGGTGGCAGCAGGTCCCCGCCATGAACTCCGAGCAGCCGTAGAGCGGGACCAGCAGGCCGCCGGAGAACGTCTCCTGGAACTCGCGCGCCAGCGCCTCCGGGATGGGCGCTCCCGCGCAGAGCCAGAAGCGCATCGACGAGAGGTCCCGTTCGCCGGTGGCGGCTGCTGCGAGGGAACGGTGCCCGAGGTGTAGACGATCACGTGCGGCGAGTCCGCGTCGGGGTAGGGCCCTAGCTCGGCGTCGGCGGGCTCGGTCGCGCACGCCTCGTCGAAGGCGGCCTCGTCGGCGCCCGCGTCCGCCCTGGCGATGACGAGCGTGCGCAGCGCGGGGCACTCCGCGCGCAACCCCCGGAACATGTCCGCGTGGTCGAACCCGCGGAACAGTCCCGTCGTGCCACCAACCCCGGAACCGGGTGATCGACTCGTCGTCGTTCCATGGGTGTGCACTCCGACGACGGCGCGACCGGTGTCCGCAACGCGATCGACCTGACGCCCAACGACGGCGTGGTGCGCGCGGCGCTCGGTGGCACCGTGCATGTCTGGCAGTGCGCGGGCGGTCCGTGGGTCACCGTCGACCACGTCGAGGGTTGGCGCACCGGGTACTACCACATGGAGAACATCCAGGTCGGCGATGGACAGCAGGTCGCGCCCGGCACCGTGCTCGGCACCATCGGCAACGCGTTGCCCTGCGGCGGCAGCAGCAGCGGCGCCCACGTGCACTTCACCCTGTGGCTGCTGACCGCCTCGCCGGCCGAGCGCGCGGCAACCCCGGCCGCGACCGGCGACTGGCACGGGGTGTCCTACGAACAGCTCGCGGGCGCGGCCGCGGTCATCGGCGAACCGATCAACGGCAAGGTATTCGGCGGCTGGCAGTTCTTCGAAGGCGCGGCGCAGTACTCCGGCCACACGGTCCGACTCCGCGACGGCTGGGTGGTGCCGTTCCCCGGCACGTTCCTCTACGAGGGCTGATCAGGGGTAGTTCACCAGGTTGGTTGGCACGGTCCCCGGCTGTGTCACCGCTCCCGCGTCGTTGATGACGTGGGTGATGAGGCCCTGATAGTTGAGCGAGACGGTCAGTAGGTTGTGGAACCGCACGCCGGAGACGTTCGGCACCTCGAACGCGTGGTAGGCGTTCACCGCGGGGTTGACGTTGAAGAAGCAGTAGCTGCCCAGTCCCCATGCCTCGTGCGTTGTGACATTGGCGCCGACCTTGTACGCGGCGTACCCGTTCACGCCGGCGGGGCTCATCCAGGACGCCTGGTTCGGCACGTCGTAGGGCATCTCGTTCTGGTAGAAGATCGTCTTCCCGTTCTGGCCGTTCCAGATCACCTGGTACTTCTGGTAGTGCTCGACGAACAGGCCGGTCGCGGTCACGTTGGCGCCGTTGACGATCAGGCCGGTGTCGGCGGTGTTGACGTTCCAGCCGAAGGTGCCCGCGTTGCCGTGGTCGGCCCGCCACGCCCAGATGTGGTCGATGATCACGTTGGCGCTGTTGACGATCAGGCTGGTCGTCGCCTTACCCGCGATCGCGCCGCCGATGCGGAAGAACACGTCCTGGATGGTCGTCGGGTTGGCGGCGTGGCCGGCGCTCGAGCCGCTCGGCCCGACCGTCAGCAGGGCGGCGGAGTTCGTCGTGCCGGCGTCGAAGAGCAGGCCCTTGATCCGTACGCCGTCGACGTCGGCGACCTGCATGGCGTTCACGCCGTTGTCCGGGATCAGCGTCGGGTAGCCGATGCCGAGGATGACGGTGTTGGCCTTGGTGACGTTGAGCGTCTGGTTGAGGTGATAGACGCCGGGCGTGAAGAACAGGTGGCAGCCCGAGGCCAACGCGGAGTTGATGGTCGACGCGGTGTCGCCCGCCTTCACCACGTAGAACTGGCTCATCGGCAGCGAGGTCCCCGGCGTGGCGCCACTCGCCCAGCTCGGCCCGGAGGCGTTGGTGCGCAACGACGGCTGGAACACCCGGTACTTGCCGCTGCCGTCCACGTACAGGTACGGCACGTCCCGGGAGACCGGCGTGGTGGCCAGCGTCGTCTCCGGCGGGTTCGGGAAAGTGTTGCCCGGCGCGCCGCTGGTGCCGGAGAACACCATGTTCCACACCCCGCCGGCCCAGCTACCGAGCTGGCTGTCCCTGGTGTACCACTGCTGCTGCGACACCGACGCGGTCTGGCCGGAGACCCTGCTGTCGGCGGTGTAGCCGCCGCTGGCGAAACCGTAGCTGGCCGGATAGAGCAGCAGGTTGCCGTGCACGTCGATCCGGCGGAACGGCGCCGCCTGCGCCACCGCCCAGCGGTTCGAGCCGCTGCTGGGGTTGATGGCAAGGTTCTCCGCCGACCGCCAGAAGTTCTGTAGCGCCACACCCTGGTCGGACTCGTTGAACGCGTCGACGGTGACATCGCCGTTGATGGTCACGTCGTTCGGGTTCTGCCCGAGGCCGGCGATCGAGGTGTAGTAGCCGACGTCGTCATGCACGCTGTAGGCGCCCGGCTTGAACAGGTGCGCCACCCGACGTTGGGCGAACTGGGCGGTCAGCGTGTCCTTCTGCGCGGCGAAGTCGGCGTCGAGCTGAGCCTGGATGGTCGCGGCGGACATGCTCGGGTCGAAGATGCGGGTGTTCGGCCCGAAGTTCGGGTTGTCCGACTGGGTCGGGCAGGTCCCCGAGCTGCCGCCGATCGTGTACGTGGCGCTGGCCGCCGCCGAGTTCGCCAGACCGGACTTCAGGCCGATGGCCGTCACCGTCTTCGTCGTGGCGACGCTGATTGGCCCGGTGTAAAGGGTCGAGGTCGCGGTGGGGGCGGATCCGTCCAGGGTGTAGCGGATGCTGGCGCCCGAGGTGGTGGTCGAGATCGTCACCGACTGGGCGCTCGAATACGTGCCGCCGGCCGGGTTGAACGTCGGGACGGCCACCGCGCCGCTGCCGCCGCCGTGGGTGTAGGTGAAGTGCGGCGTGTCGTACTGGGGACCGTTCTTCTCGTAGGTGAACCAGTAGTCCAGCACGGTGCCGGTGGTCAGCGAGCCGGCGGTGTGTCGCCAGGTGCCCGCGGAGTTGGTCATCCGGACGTTCTGCTGTCCGACCCCGGGCACGCCGGTGTAGTGGACGTCGACGTAGAGCGCCGCCACCGTCGGTGTGAACGAGATCTCCGCCTGGCTCGCGCCCGTCGGCGTGACGCCCTGGGTGTAGTCGTCCGCCGCCGCCGCGGTGCCGCTGAGACCGGTCAGCAGCAACAGGATCGCCGACGCGAAGCTGAGGGCGACCATCCTGGCCCGACGGCCGAGGCCACGGTTTCCAGCTCTCCCACTCATGGCGACTCCTCAAGGTGGAACCCGCGGCCGAGGGCACCGTGAGAGCGCTCTCATTGGACTGGACCATAGCGCGTCCGACCATGCGGGCGGAAGACTTGAGGAACATTCGCAGGCCGAATGCGGCTCGGGGGCAACGATCCTTGCCCGAGGCCGGTAGCGGTTCGTCTGCGTGCACGTCTTGCCACATGGCGCACCGTATGGTTAGCCTTGCCTAAGTTGCAACGTCGCCAGACGAGCGGTCGACCGGGTCGGCCGCTTCCCTCATGCTGTCCAGCCTCCGAATTCAGGGGAGTCTTCGTGCTGCGCACGGTGCTCAACGGAAAGATTCATCGCGCCACCGTCACTCAGGCCGATCTGCATTATGTCGGCTCCTTGACAATCGACCAAGAACTGATGGTCGCCGCCGATATCCGTGAAGGCGAGCGGGTGCAGGTGGTCGATATCACGAATGGCAGCAGGATTGAGACGTATGCGATAACCGGCCCTGCCGGCAGCGGGGTGATCGGCGTCAACGGCGCGGCGGCCCACCTGGTGCACCCTGGGGACCTGGTGATCATCATCACCTACGTCGGCGTGCCGGACGACGCGCTGGCGCGGCACACGCCACGCGTTGTCCATGTGAACCAACGGAACGAGATTGTCGAACTGGGACAGGACCCGGCCGCGCCGGTGCCCGGCGACGAGACGCTCCGGTCCGGTCGTGCGGCCGCGACGGTCGCCGGATAGCGAAAGGGGAGAACACATGACCAACCCGTTCGACGACGAGAACGGTGTATTCCTGGTCCTCGTCAACGACGAGAACCAGCATTCGCTGTGGCCGCGGTTCGTGGACGTGCCGAATGGCTGGCGGACGGTACACGGACCGGGGAGTCGGCAGGAATGTCTCGATTACGTGGACGCGAACTGGACCGACCTACGGCCGAAAAGCCTGATCGACGCGACAACCGACAACTGAGGGTCACTGTGCTGCCGTTGACCACCGCCCAGCAGGGCATCTGGCTCGGCCAGCGGCTCGACCCGGACAGTCCGGCGTACAACGTCGGCGGCTACGTCGACCTCGACGGCGACCTCGACGCGACCCTGCTGGCTCGTGCGTGCGAGCTGGTGTGCGGCGAGGCCGAGACGCTGCGGGTACGGGTCGACCCGACCGGCGAGCACCAGGTCGTGCTCGACGCACCCGACGTGCGGCTGCGGACCGTCGACGTGTCCGCGTCGTCGGACCCGGCGGCCGAGGCCGAGCGGTTGATGCGGGCCGAACTCGCGCGACCCGCCGACCCGGCCCGCGAGCCGGTGTTCGTGCCGACGCTGTACCGGCTGGGCGAGCGTCGGCACCGGTGGTTCGTCCGCTGTCACCACATCGCCGTCGACGGCTACAGCTACCCGCTGGTGCTGCGGCGCACGGCCGAGCTCTACACCGCGCTGGCCGTCGGCCGGACACCCGGCGCCGCACCGTTCGCGCCACTGCGGCTGCTCGTCGACCGCGACGTCGCCTATCGCGACTCCGCCGACCACGCACGCGACCGGGAGTTCTGGCGGACCGCACTCGCCGACCCCACACCGGCCGGCACGCTGAGCGGTCGGCGGGCCGAGCGCGCGGTCGCGTTCACCCGGCACTCCACGCGCCTGCCCGAAACCACCGCCGCCGCGCTCACCTCGGGTGTGAAGGCACTGCGCGCGACCTGGGCGGAGGTCGCCGTCGCGGCCTACGCCGCCTACCAGAGCCTGATGACCGGGAACCCGGTCGTGCGCCTCGGCATCCCGACGACCGACCGGGTCGGTTCGGCCCTGCTGCGGGTGCCCGGCATGGCCGCGAACGTGCTGCCGTTGGTCGTGCGGGTCGACCCGACCGCGCGCATCGCCGACCTCGTCACGGCCGTCGCCGCCGACCTGGCCGCGTTGCGCCGCCACCAGCGGTACCGGCTCGAGGACCTGGTGCGCGACACCGGACAGACCGTGGCGGATCTGTACGGGCCGAGCGTCAACCTCAAGTTCTTCGACTACGGCCTCGACTTCGCCGGCACGCCCGGCGTCTTCCACAACCTCGCCGCCGGCCCGGTCGACGACGTCACCGTGTCGGTCTATCACAGCGCGGGCCGCTTCTCGGTCGACCTCGACACCAACGACGAGACCTACTCGTCCGCGCGGAACGCCGGCCACGGCGCCCGGTTCGCCGAGTACCTCGGGGAGTTCGCCACCCGGCTCGCCGACGGCAGGCTCCACGACATCGCGCTGCGTGCGGAGAGTCGGCTCCACGGTCCCGACCAGCCGGCGGACGCGCCGCTGCTCGCGGAGTCGTTCCGCCGCCAGGCCGCCGCAACGCCGTACGCCGTCGCGCTGCGGGACGCCACCAGGTCGTGGACGTTCGCCGAGCTGGACGCAGAGACCGCGCGCCTCGCCTCGGGACTCCGCGCACGCGGTGCGGGTCCGGAGCGGGTGGTCGCGCTCGCGCTGCCGCGCTCCGCGCAGACCGTCGTCGCCATGCTCGCCGTCGCGCGGGCCGGCGCGGCCTGGCTACCGCTCGATCGTGACCAGCCGGCCGAGCGGCTGCGCCACCTCCTGGCCGACGCCGCGCCCGTGCTGGTGCTCGCGTGTCGCACGGACGCCGCCGTCGAGTTGGCCGCCGACGGCGTTCCGGTGGTGGATCTCGACACCGCCATCGCGACCGGAAACCCCGAGCCGCTCGGCGAACCGCATCCGGACCAGCTCGCCTACGTCGTCTACACCTCGGGTTCCACCGGCCGTCCGAAGGGCGTGCGGGTCAGCCACCGCGCGCTCGCGTCGTTGCTTGCCGCGCACCGCACCGGCGTCCTCGCGCGTGTCGACCGGAAGCTGCGCGTCGCACACACCGCCGCGTTCGCGTTCGACGCCGCGCTCGACCCCGTGCTGTGGCTCGTCGCGGGCCACGAGCTGGTCGTCGTCGACGACGCCGACTACCGCGACGCCGACACGCTCGTCCGCCTGGTGCGGGCCGAGCGGATCGACTACGTGGACGTCACGCCGGTGCACCTTGCCGAGCTGCTCGACGCCGGGCTGCTCGCCGGTCCGCACCGGCCGAGCGTGGTGGTGTTCGGCGGCGAGGCGGTGTCCGCGTCGCTGTGGCTGCGACTGGCCGGTGAGCCGAACCTGTTGGCTGTCAACAGTTACGGCCCCACCGAGTGCACCGTGGACGCGACGCAGGCCGAGGTCGCCGGCCTCGAACCCGTCATCGGCACGCCCATCGGCGCGACCGGCGTTGAGGTGCTGGACACGCGGCTGCGGCCCGTTCCGGTCGGCGCGCCGGGCGAGCTGTACCTGTCCGGGCCGCACCTGGCGCGCGGCTACACCGGGCCGGGCGGGCTCACCGCCACCCGGTTCGTGGCCGGCGAGGACGGCGGCCGCCGGTACCGCACCGGCGACCTCGTCCGGGTCCGCGACGACGGCCGCCTCGAGTACCTCGGCCGGGTCGACGACCAGGTGAAGCTGCGCGGCTATCGCATCGAACCCGCCGAGATCGAGCTGGCGCTGGCCACCCATCCCGCTGTCGCGCGTGGCGCCGTCGTGGTGACCGACGACCTGCTCGTTGCCTACGTCGTGCCCGCCGCCGACCTCGATCCCGCTGAGCTGCTCGCACACCTGCGGACCCGGCTGCCGCATTACCTGGTGCCGGCCGCGGTCGTGCCCGTGCCCGAACTTCCGTTGACCAGCAACGGAAAGCTCGACGTCGAGGCACTGCCCGCGCCGGACCTCGCGCCCGGTACGGCGCGCGCGCCCCGCACCGACACCGAGCGACTGCTGTGCGCGGTGTTCGCCGAGCTGCTCGGCCACGACCAGATCGGGGTGCACGACGACTTTCTCGCACTGGGCGGGCATTCGCTGACCGCCGGCCGGCTGATCGCCCGGCTGCGGGCCGACGCGGGCGTCGAGCTGGACCTGCGGGACGTGTTCGCCACCCGCACGCCCGCTGCGCTCGCGAAGGTCGTCGACCGGGCCGGACCCGCGAGCACCCGCCCGGTGCTGCGCCGGCAAGACGACACCGATCGGGTGCCATGGTCGGCCGCGCAGGCCCGGTTTCACTTCGCCGAACAGCTCGCCGGGCCGAGCCCGGTCTACCACGTCCCGTTCGTGATCCGGCTCGCCGGCCGGGTCGACCGGGACGCCCTCGCCGCCGCCGTCCTGGACGTCGTCATCCGG
>Ga0193717_1001810_pt1 | contig 12793 bp, 7 predicted proteins | sample U2c2metaG_FD_145900 | JGI IMG/M metagenome (GOLD analysis project Ga0193717, IMG submission 145900) | Soil microbial communities from a riparian zone of the East river system, Colorado, United States - U2c2 | ecosystem: Environmental > Terrestrial > Soil > Riparian zone | place: USA: East River...
CGGTCTTCCGTAAGCTGAAGCGCATCGCGGAAGGCGTTCACCGTATCGTCAAGCAGCTTTCTCTGGGCATCCGCGGAACGCAGATTGAAATAGTCGATAGCCAGCTCAGCATGAAGGGAAAGCCGTGTAGTCTCTAGATCTGCCGCCGACGCCTGCGCCTGTTCGCGCGACTGAGTGATACTGCGCCGAATGCGCCCCCAGAGATCAATCTCGTAATTCAAATCGATGGGTAGCGTGAAGTTCCCGGTGCCATTGCTGGCAACCGCTTTGTTGAAATAGGGTTGATTCGTTGAACTTCGCACTGCGCCAATGCTTGGGTTAGCCCCAATCGTCGGAGCTAGATCGGCGCGAAAAAAACGAACCGCTGCGCGGGCGGCACGAAAGTTCGCTTCCGCTTCCTTCAACGTTTGGTTGGCCGGATCGATCTGAGCTTCAAGCGTGTTGAGTTCCGGATCGTTGAATAAGGTCCACCACTCGCCCTTCAGCTGCGTATCGCCGGGCTGAGCCATCTTCCATCCATCCGAGGCCTTGAAGTTGCTGGGAAGTGCTTCCTTGAACTCTGGAGCAAGCGGAGCTGCTGGCCGCACATATTGCGGACCGACACGGCAGCCTGATAGAGCCAACGCGAATAACGCCGCCAGCGCTATAAACGCTGATTGCCGAGTACGCTTCATGACCGCCCCTTCGCACCGCGATTCACGCGGACCGGCATGCCGCTGGTAATCGAATCCGAAGGATCGACAATAACCTCGTCCGAAGAAGTAAGGCCTGAGGTCACCTCAACAGTGCCTCCATAATCATGTCCGATCGTCACTGGTACAAGCTGAACGCGATCGTCACGGACTACTCCGACGCGAAGGCCTTCAGCCCGGAACAAGAGCGTATTCGATGGAACTGTAACCGTGTTGGCTCCGCCAGGCACATGGAAATGAACAAAGATGTAAGCGCCGGGCAACAGCTTATTATCTCGGTTGTCGATATCAACCTCGACGTTCAAGGTTCGCGTCGCATTATCGATAGCCTTCGCATTTCGAACGATCGTGCCCGGAATCTTCACCCCGGGATTCGAGTCTTGCGTCAGATCGGCCTTATCGCCGTTGTGAATTGAATCCGCATACACCTCAGGTACCGCTGCGTATACGCGCAGCTTGCCCGTCGCTGCCAGATGAAACAGCTCTCGGGGATTCGTCGACCCCGACCCGGCATTGATAAGGTCCCCGATATCCGTATTGCGCGCCGTAATCACACCGTCAAACGGAGCAATGATTTTTTCGTAGCTCTGCAACTGTTCCAGACGGCGAACGTTCGCCTTGCTCGCGTCGACGGCGGCCTGCGCTGCAATATAGTTGCTGCGGGTCTGGTCCGCCTCCTGCTGCGAGACTGCATGTTTGGCCAGCAGGCTTTCCCAGCGATTGCTCGTCACCCCCGCCAGCTCCATGTTGGCCTGAATGCGCTCTAGCTCCGCGCGCGATTGCTGAAGCTGCTGATCGATCTCGGGGGTTTCAATCTCCGCAAGCAATTGCCCTTTGCGAACATGCGATCCGATATCGAAGTACCACTTCTTCAAGTAACCGTTCGTGCGGGAATAGATCGGCGTCTCCGTAAATGCCTGCACATTACCGGGGAGAACCAGACTCTGCGCCTCCGATCCCATCTGCGGCCTAATGATATTCACGGTTGGAATTGCAGCTTCGTCCGTCGCACGGGTAAGCTCCTTCTCGTGGGAGCTTCGTACATGAAGCCCGTAGAAGATCGCGGCGATAAGCGCGACGGCAAAAAGAATCCCTATCGTCCGCCCGCTTCCCGGTCCTTCGACCGGAGAATTCGAGGGTTCTTCCTTGTGCGCAGGAACCACATCGGCCTGCGCAGGCTCCACTGCTTCCTGTGTGCTGGGCATCACGTTCTCCTGATTGCCATTCGTATTCATGCGTGCTCCTCGACGAGGCGCTTACGTTCGCGACTGAGCCTGCGCTTCTCGCTTCCATGGATCAGAGCAAAAACGCAGGGAACAAAGACGAGCGTCGCAACCGTCGCGCATAGCAGCCCGCCAATCACGGCGCGGCCAAGCGGAGCATTCTGCTCGCCGCCATCTCCCATCCCCAGAGCCATCGGGATCATGCCGATAATCATCGCCAGAGCCGTCATGATGACCGGGCGGAAGCGCGTTGTTCCAGCTTCGATTGCAGCCTTGATCGCATCGCTATGCTCTTCCAGACGAATCTTTGCAAAGGAGATGACAAGAATGCTGTTCGCCGTCGCGACTCCCATGCACATGATGGCTCCCATCAAAGCAGGGACGCTCAGTGTCGTCCCTGTCAGGAACAGGAAGAGCACGATACCCGCAAGAGCAGCGGGCAACGCCGTGATGATGATGAACGGGTCGGTCCAACTCTGAAAATTGACGACAATCAACATGTAGACCAGGACAATAGAGAAAAACAGCCCCCCGATCAGGCCGATGTAGGAGCTCCGCATCGTGTCCACCTGGCCTTTCAAAGTCATAAAAGTGCCACGGGGAAGGTTCTTCCTGTTCCTCTCCAGAACCTTCTGAACGTCCCCGCTCACCGCTCCCAGGTCTCTTCCTTCCACGTTGCCGTAGATATCCACGACGCGCCGGATGTTGTAGTGATTAACCACTGCCATCTCATGACCTCGCTGTACGTTGGCAAGGTCACTCAAAATCTCAGGAGTCGCCGAAGCCCCCGTCGGCGCTCCTGCCGTCGTTCGATTGATAGGAATGTTATTCAGGTCCTGAATCGAAGACATCTTGTATTGCGGCGTCTGCGCAACAATGTTGTAGTTCACATGGTTCTTCCAGTTGAGGAAGAACATCGGCGTTACCTGAAAACTTCCACTTAAGGTATTGAGCACGCTGGTCGCGACATCGCGCTCGCTAAAGCCACCCTGTGCAGCCTTGGTGCGATCGACTGCGAGCTGCAGCGTCGGATAATCGAAGGGCTGTTGTATGCGAATATCAATAAGACCAGGAACAGTGCGCAGCTCAGCGAGAATCTTGTCCGCCTGCTCCTTGCTGGCATCCACATCGTTGCCTTCCAACTGAATGTCGATCGGCGCCGGAAGACCGAAGTTCAGAATCTGCGTCGTAATATCGGCCGGCAGCATGTAGAACGTAGCACTGGGAAACTTGCGCGGAAGCTCACGGCGCAGTTTCTGCACATAGGCTGCGGTGGGATGATGGTCCTCTTTGAGGGTCACCAGGATGTCGCCATCGTTGGCACCCATGGTTCCGCTCGTAAGGTGCTGGATGTTCATCGGGCTATAAGGAAGCCCGATGTTGTCGAGGATATTGTCGATCTCCGACGACGGAATCTGGTTGCGGATCTCCCCTTCCACTAGATCGAACAGTCGTGCCGTCTCTTCAATGCGAAGCCCGGTCGCGCCGCGAACGTGAAGAATAAACTGGCCGCTGTCGGTATCCGGAAAGAAGTCCTCGCCCAGGAACGGCACCAGGATAAAGGCCGCGAGACAGATCAGAAGGAACGACGGAACGAAGACACGTCGTGCTGTAACTACTCTTTCAAGAATCCCGTGATATCCGCCACGGATACGCTCGAAACCGCGTTCAAACGCACGCTGGAATCGCGAAAAAAATCCCTTACCCGGTAAGGCATGCCCGTGCTCCCTTAGCAGATACATCGCCAGCGTAGGGACGAGCGTTCTACTCAGGACATAGCTGGCAAGCATTGCGAAGACCACTGCTTCCGCCAAAGGGACAAACAGATAGCGCGCCACGCCCCCGAGGAAGAACATCGGCAGGAACACGATGCAGATGCAAAGCGTTGAGACCAGCGCCGGAACGGAGATCTGGGCGGCACCTTCAAGGATGGCCTCTCGCAAGGGGAAGCCTTCTTCCAGAAAACGCTCGATATTTTCAATCGTCACCGTGGCATCGTCCACGAGAATGCCGACCGCAAGCGCCAGTCCGCCCAGTGTCATCGTATTAATCGTCTCGCCCATCAAGCTGAGAACGATCACCGAGGTAAGGATCGAGAGCGGAATAGATACCGCGATAATCAGCGTGGAACGCCAACTGCCCAGGAACACCAGGATCATGATGGCGGTAAGTGCGGCAGCAATCACCGCCTCACGGATCACGCCTTCGACAGCGCCGCGTACGAAGACGCTCTGGTCTGAGAGGGGCGTCATCCTCAGTTCAGGCGGCACGGTACTCGCGACCTTCGGAAGAAGGCCCCGAATTCCTTTCACCACGTCAAGGGTGGAAGCGTTACCGTTCTTCATAATCGAGACCAGCACGCTGCGATGGCCATCCTGACGCACCACGTTGGTCTGCACCTGAAATCCGTCGCTGACGGTTGCAACATCCCGCAGGTAGATCGTCGTTCCGTTCACCTGCTTCAATGGGATGTTCGACAGCTCCTCAACCGTACGAGGAGTGCCATTGGTTCGAACGTCGTACTCCGACTGGCCGATCTTAATCGTCCCAGAGGGCATTACTACGTTCTGCTGCGCCACGGCATTCAACAGGTCGCCGGGAGCAACTCCCTTGGATTGCATTGCCGACTGATCCATAGCGATGCTGATCTGTCGCTGCTTGCCTCCATAAGGCAGAGGAATCACCGAACCCGGCACCGTCACCAGCTGGGTGCGGATGAAGTTCGTCGCGTAGTCGTTCAGATCCGACTCCGAAAGCCCCTTGCCCGAGATGCCTAGCTGCAGAATCGGCACGCTCGAAGCCGAGAAGTTAATGATCTCCGGCGGAAGAATGCCGGGAGGCAGTTGGCGCAGCAGATACTGCGATGCCGCCGTCACCTGGGCATTTGCCGTATCCAGCGAAGCACCGGGCTGAAGAAAGATCTTCACCACGGCTACGCCGTTGTACGTCGTCGATTCGATGTGCTGAATGTTATCGACCAGCGTCGTGAGAGCCTTCTCGTAAGGAGTGGTGAGCCGGCCCTCTACCTCTTCCGGGTTGAGGCCCGTATACTGCCAGCCCACCGAAACAACTGGAATATTGATGTCGGGAAAGATATCCGTCGGCGTGCGCAGGATGACGACCGGCGCGGCGATAAGAATCAGGAGCGCGAGAACAATAAAGGTGTACGGCCGATTCAGCGCTATTTTGACGATCCACATCGGTTTCCGACGCCCCGTTTCCGCAAAAGCGGCAAAATGTTCCCAACATCTATATTGATTCGTCCGGCTGGCAATTGTCGCGCAGTTCTTTCCGGCGGCATCTATCGGAAAAACCGATATCATAAAACGATGGAACTCCGACATCTCCGCTATCTCGTTGCCGCTGCAGAACAAGGCAGTTTCAGTGGCGCCGCCCGGCGTCTTAACGTGGCGCAGTCGGCCATTAGCGAACAGCTCGCCGATCTCGAGCAGGAGATCGGCGCCCAGCTCTTTACCCGTTCCTCCCGGAAAACTGGGCTAACTCCAGCGGGAGAGCTCTTTCTCAAAGAAGCGCGCCGCATCCTGGGGGATTCCGAGAATGCCATCGAGATCGCTAGGCGGGCTCATCGCGGAGAGATCGGAAATCTCAATATCGGCTTCTTTGCCGGCAGTGTAGGAGTCAACTTTCCCCGTCTCATCCGCTCCTTCCGCAAGCAACATCCTGGCATCCGTCTCTCCCTCATCGAATTGACCTCCACCCGGCAATGGCAGGCGCTGGTCGCTGGAGAGATCGACATCGGCTTCACTCGCCGGGTCGAACCCGAGTTCCGAACCGAGCTCCTATCGGAGCTCATCCATCAGGACCCCATTGTCGCAATCGTTCCCAAGGATCACCCCGTGGTTCCGGGCCCGGTCGATCTCCACGATCTTGCGAGCGAGCCCTTCGTGCTCCCCTCACGCGATACCTCGCCTGCCGTCTTCGACAAGGTCATTGAACTCTGTTCGGAGGCCGGCTTCTCGCCCCGCATCTCCAGCATCTCAACCGTCTGGTCCAGCGTAGTCATGATGGTTCAGGCTGGCGAGGGCATCTCTTTGCTGCCCCTCAATGAGCAGCAGTCCAGGACGCGCGATCTCGCCTTTTGCCCGCTCCTGGCAAAAAACGCCTTCGTCGAGTTCGTCATGGCCTGGTCACCGCAACACGACAGCGACCTGAACCGCAGCTTTCGCAAACTCGTAAAGACGCACTCCACCGGAAGTGGAATGCGTCCGTAGACCGCCGCCTCACGTGTCATTGACCTGTTTGATAGCGGATGGCAGCCAAGGTCTGCTGATAGTCATACCGCGCATTCGTATTGCCGATTTCGGCGGAGGTCTGCGCCAGTTCCGCCTGACTCAGTTCCACGATACTGCTCAGCCCCAACTTGTACCGCGTCTGCGCCAGGTCTAGCGCCTGGTTTGCCTGTGCAAGCAACCGGGCCGTTACGCTCACCCTCTGATATGCCGACTGTGAGCTCAGCCAGGACACCCTGACGTCGCGCGCTATCTTGTTTCGCAGATCGCGAACCTGCTCCTGCACTGCGCTCGCCCGATAGTCCGCCTCTTTGGCTCTCGCGCTGTAAAGGCCTCCGTTGAAGACAGGTACGCTGACATTGACTCCTGCCGCCCCATACCAGGATGACGAAATGGAATCGGACCGCACCGGGGCTCCACCTGTAGCCCCCAAAGCGGAAATCGTAGGTCGCCATAGCTCATGCTCGGCCTTGCGATATCGCTCCGCCGCCTCAAACTGATCGTTCAGCGCCGTTAGATCAGGCCGCGATCGCATCGCCATCGTAGTAAGCGCATCCACATTCTCCGGTGGAACCGCAAGGTCACCAGCGTTGTCCACCAGGATAAAGGCCTGTTGTCGCTCATACCCCATTACCGTGCTCAGATCGGCAAACGCACCGTCCTGCGCGTTCTGTGCGTCCAGCAGCAACAACTGAGCCTGGTTCAGATTGACCTCGGCGAAGCTGCGATCCAGCGTCGACTTCAGCTTGGCATCCGCCAAAGAGTCCACCAGATTCGACGTATCCTGCCGGAACGCCACCGTTTTCCTGGCGACATTCACGACAGCCTGCGCTGCCAGTGCGCGATAAAACGCCTCGTCTACCGCGAGTTTGATATCGGCCTCGGTGGCCATCTCGGCAGATTGCTGCGCCCTCTCTCTCAGTCCCGCGCTTGCAACCAGATTCTGCGTGCGCCCGAAGTCCGTAATCAACTGACTCACCGTAACTCCACCGGCAGCTCGAGTGTAGAGCGCAGGACTATTCAGTAGTCCTGCCGTCATGCGGCCACCATCGTGTGCTTGCACTGCAGTCAGATTTCCCGTTACCGTCGGAAGCTCGACTGACTTAACCTCCCGCCTCACCTGTCCCTCGGCCAGCGCCAGCAGCCGCGCCATCGAGATCTGCGGGTGATTCTTGAGAGCCATCGCCTCAGCATCTGTTACCGTCAGGTTGCTCGGAGGAGCCGCCGTAGCAGCTCCCTGAGCCCTTACTGACGCCGCCATCGTTCCCATAACAACCGATACCGCCAATATCCTCCTAAACCTGTGCATGGGAACCCTCCTGGCCAGCCGCGACTGCATTGCCGCTTTCCTTCTTCTCCTCCTCTTTGCGATGCACCAGCAGATACGCCGCTGGAACCACAAAGATCGTCATAGCAACCGAGACCGTCAATCCGCCAATGATCGCCCTCGCCAGCGGAGCGTACTGCTCACTTCCCGTCTCGAGTGCCAGCGCCATAGGAATCATGCCCAGAATCGTCGCCAGCGAAGTCATCATCACAGGACGCAGACGAATGCGGCACGCCGTGGCGATCGCTTCATCGATCGGCATCCCCTTGCCTCGCAGAGAACGCGCAAACTCGACAATCAAAATCGAGTTCGACACCACGATGCCCGTCATCATAATCACGCCCATCAGCGACATCACATTGAGCGTCGTGTGCGTCACCAGAAGAAACAGAATCACTCCCGTCAATCCCGGCGGAACCGCAAGCAGGATAATGAGCGGATCGACAAACGACGCGAACTGCGCCATCAGAATCAGGTAGACCAGCACGATCGAAAGCACCAACCCCAGGCCGAAGCTCTTGAACGACTGCCGCATTCCATCCACCGATCCCCGAAGCGTCACCCGCAGATCCTCGGGAATATGCGTTTGCGCAAGGATCTTCTCCACCCGGCTCGCCATCCCTCCCAGGTCTTCTCCCGAAGGCGACACATACACATCGATCACGCGTCGCAGCTGATAGTGATCCACCTCCGTCGGTGTCTTGATGCTCTTCAGCGTCGCCGCCTCCGAAAGCGTCGTCACATCCTTGCCGTCCTTCGAACGCAGTGGAATCTGGTTGAAGTCCGTCATCGTCTTCACCTGCGTATCCTTGTACTGCACCGTCAGCAGATAGTTATTTCCCGACTTTGGATCCACCCAATAACTCGGCGCGATCATCCCATTCGAGCTCAGCGCCGTGATCACGTTATCCACCACGTCCGTAGCGTTCAGGCCCATCTTGCTCGCCATCTCGCGATTCACATTCAGCTCGATCCCCGGATAATCCAGGTCCTGCGGAATCAGCACATCGCCCACGCCTTTGGCCGCGCGAATCTTCTGCGCCAACTCATTGGCTGTGTGTAACGCCTCCTTCATATTGTTTCCACCAACCTGAATATCAATCGGTGCTGGCAGACCAAGATTCACGACTGCATCGACCAGGCCGCCGGTCTGAAAGTAGGTCGAAAGCTCAGGCAGATCGTCGCGCAGCTTCTCACGAACGCGACGCATATATTCGAAGCTGCTAAGCGAATGCTCTTCCTTTAAACTCACCTGCACAAAAGCCGTGCTCTGCGTCGAGTTGCTCGTATAGATCGCTGAAAAGTCCGGCGTCAGCCCGATGTTCGAGACGATCATACCCAGATCCTTCTCCGGAACCACATCGCGAACATCCTTCTCAACGCGCGCAATATATTGGTCCGTCCGTTCCAGGCGCGTTCCCGTCGGCGCTTTTACGTTGATCACAAACTGTCCCGGATCGGTCCTTGGAAAGAACGACAGCCCCAGAAACGAAGCCATCACCAGGCTGAACGCGAAGATGCCTGCGCCTCCTGCAAGCACCAGCCACGGTCGCTTCAATGCCCTCTTCACCCAGATGTCGTAGCGCATCAGCGCGAGGTCGTAACGGCGATTGAACCATCGCACGAACCGCTGAAAGAAGCTCCCTCCTTCATGATGCGCAGCCTCGTTGTGCGCATTCTTGATGAACGTCGCGCAATACAGCGGCACCACAGTTCTTGCGAAGATGTAAGACGCAAACATCGACAACACGACCGTCAACGCCAGCGCCACAAACAGGAACCGGCTGACACCATAAAGAAACACCACCGGGAAGAACACGATCGCCGTCGTACACGTCGCCGCTAGAATCGGCAGCGCAACTTCTTCACCGCCATCCTCGGCAGCCCTCGCCGCCTCCTTGCCCATCTCCATGTGGCGAAAGATATTTTCCAGCACCACCACCGAGTCGTCGATTAACCGCGAGAACGCCAGCGCCAGTCCACCCAGCACCATCGTGTTGATCGTGCCGCCCATCATGTTCAACACCAGAAACGCAGCGAGTGCCGACAACGGAATCGACAGCATTACCGCCATCGTCGCTCGCCCGTTACCCAGAAAAATCAGGATCATCAAGCCCGTCAGCACCAGCCCAATCATTCCCTCGCTTCCAAGATTCTTCAGTGCCGTCTTCACAAACACCGACTGATCGAAGACCACCTGCGCCTTCAGGCTCTTTGGAACATCCAACAGCCGTCCGATTGCAACGCGAATTCCATTCACGATCGCAATCGTGTTTCCACCGCCTCCTTGCTTTAAAATTGGCAGATAGACCGAGTGCTGTCCATCCACGCGCACAATATTCGTCTGGATCGCCGCCGCATCCTTCGCCTCGCCCACATCCGAGATCAGCAACTGTCCGTTGCCCACACTCTTCAGCGGAGTGCGATTGATCTCCTCCATCGTCGGCATCTCTGCGTTCGTGTAGATGTTGTAGTCCTTCGGCCCGATCCTCACATCGCCTGAGGGCAGAATCGCGTTCGCCTGATTCACCGACCGCACCACATCCATCAGGCTCAGCTGGTGCGCCTCCAGCTTCAGCGGATCCACGTACACCTGAATCTGCCGATACTTTCCGCCAAACGGCTGCGGAACCGACGCTCCCGGCACATTCGCAATCTGGTTTCTCACCGAGAACTGTCCCAGATCGTGCAGCTGCGTCTCGTTCAGCCCCTCGCCCTTCAACGTAATCAGGCACACCGGCAGACTCGACGCATCGAACTTCAACACCACCGGCGGCAGCGTTCCCTGCGGGAGACGCCGCAGCTGCGCCATCGCCAGATTCGAGATCGTACTCACCGCCGCATCCGCATTCGTTCCCGGCTGAAAGTACACCTTGATCAGGCTCACGCCCGTCAGCGAGCGCGACTCAATATGATCGATCCCGCTGCCCAGAGTAAAAAATCTCTCAAACGGATTCGTAATGCCTGCCTCAATCTGTTCAGGAGGCATACCGTTATAAAACGTCGCCACCACCACGACCGGAATGTTGATCTCGGGAAATAGATCCACTGGCATGCGCGTTACCGTCACCGACCCCACAACGGCGACAATCAGACAAAGCATGATGATGAAGAACGGATAGCGAATCGCAAATCCTGACATCGCTACTCCTCCTTCCCGGCTACGACAGCCATCACGCTCGGCTGCGCATCCACATGCTGGCCCGGCGTAAACGAGCTAAGGTTTCCCACCACCACATGCTCGCCCTCACGCACTCCATCCAGAATCTGCACCGTCTCTGGAGTCTCTAGTCCTACTCGTACTGCGCGTCGCTCCACCACGCCGCTTCCATTCACCACCAGCACCGAAGCCCCGCTCGTCTCGCGATCCACCGCATCCACTGGAACCGTCAACGCATGCAGGCTACCTGCAATCGTCAGCATCACATCCGCATACATCCCTGGCGTCAGGCTGCTCTTCGCATTCGGAACATCCACCTCAACCTGCAGACTGCGCGTCTCGCGATCCAGCGCTCCCGTCGTCCGCACAACCTTGCCTGTGAAGTGATCTCCCGTCGCCTGCACATGAACATCCGCCGCATCGCCGTCGCTCACATATCCCGCCAGCGACTCCGGCACCGGAATCCGCAGGCGGAGAATCTTCACCTCCGCCACCTTCACCACCGGCATCGATCCTGCATTCGACGTTCCCGCTTGGATCAGCGCGCCGGTATCCGCGTACCGCCACGTCACGATCCCATCGAACGGCGCGGTAATCCGCGAGTAATCCGCCAGTGACGAATAGTGCAGCTGTTCCGCTTTGGCCACGTCCATCTGCTGTTGTTGTGCTGCGACGGTCGACTTGGCCACTGCTACCTGCGCTTCCGATGCCGCGTCCTTCGCTTCGGCATCATCCAGCTCCTGTTGCGCAATCATCCCTGGCCTCGCGGCCGCGGCCTGCTTCAATCGCTCCGCCGCCATGTGCAGCGAGTTGTGATCTGCCTCGGCCCGTGCCACCTGGCTCTTCGCTAGCAGGATCTCCTCCTGGCTGTGCCGTACCCCGGCCTCCGCTCCTGTCACCTGCGCCGTCAACTCCGGAACTTCAAGCGTCGCCAGCACCTGACCCGTCCGAACCTTGTCGCCGATGTCCACGTTGATCCGTCGAATAAATCCAGCGACCTTGGCATGCAGCTCGACCTCCTGGAAGGGGATAAACTCTCCCGCAACCGTAAGATTCTTTGCTACCGGCCCTCTCTTCACCGTCGCAACCGCTGCACGCGGTACCACAGCCGCCGCAGCTTCAGACTTTCCTTCTTCTTTTCTGCATCCAGAGACAATGCCCGCCAGGCAGGCAACACATAAACAAGGCAGCACGCAGCGCCGAGTCCACCAAGACCAGTCCATAGTCAGCTCGCTCACAAATCTTTTTTGCTTGAAACTATGATGACGACGCTCGCCGAAGACACTTGCCCTCAAGGCGAACAACAAACAGCTTGTCAGGAAGATTTAGCGAACGGGAGGAGCCCTGAGCTGAGAGATCCGAGCGAACTGCGTCTGCCGGAGCGCCACAGCAACGTCGCGTTCCAACCAACCGTCCGCCGCAGGAGACTCCAGGCCCCAGCGCACCGCCGCAGTCAGCAACAGGACTGCCGAGACTACCGCCGCAACCTGCGTTGCGGCAAACCCTGAATCCTCTGGAGCGGCCATCATTGCAGCCGCAGCCTTCGCCTCATGCTGCCACATCTTGCTTGAAGACAGCGTCTTCACCGGCATCCCGAGGCTCTTCGGCTGGTACCACGACAGCTTCGCCGCGAACGAGAATACGAGTACCAGAAGGCACAGCGCCATCCCAGCTCCTCGCGCCCACCGTTCGTGTCTCGTTCTGCCGAAGTTCAGGATCATCTCCTCACACCATACCATCCGGGCACGGCGGAATCCACGCACCTTTGCGCGTAATCGGTTAGACGCTCCAGCACCCTTCTCGTTAGAGTGTGCAGATACATTCACCTTCGTGCCAGACGAATTGCCTCACAGTCTCATCTTAGAAAAGTCATTCCGACCGTAGCGTAGCGAAGTGCAAGAATCTCCTGTCAGTCCTGCTTTCTCCCTAGAATCGCGGCAGAAACAGATCCAAGGTCGGCATCTCCGCTCTAACTGCCATCACCGCCTTCTCTTCGTGATACTCTTCCGCCCGAGGTCTCCGACATGTCCACAACGCGCAGACTCTTCTGTTCTCAAACTGCAGCCCTTTTCCTCACCCGCAGCCTTGCCTCTCAGACTCCCGTCACCGGAACTCCCACCCGCCCCAACGTCGCCGTCATC
>Ga0193717_1001811_pt1 | contig 12793 bp, 13 predicted proteins | sample U2c2metaG_FD_145900 | JGI IMG/M metagenome (GOLD analysis project Ga0193717, IMG submission 145900) | Soil microbial communities from a riparian zone of the East river system, Colorado, United States - U2c2 | ecosystem: Environmental > Terrestrial > Soil > Riparian zone | place: USA: East River...
ATTCAGCCGGAACAGATTGTCAGGATCGACCTTCGTCTTCAGCGCGACCAGCCGGTCGTAGTTGACGCCATACGTTGCCTTCATGCGCCCGCCGTCTTCGTTGAATTCGTTGACGTAGAAGCCGTGTGTGTGCGGCTCTATGTTCTTCCAGGCACTGCGCGCCCACTGACCCACCGCTTCGCTCTGCGCAGGATCGCCCCAGACCGCGAGCACGAACATGTTGTACTGGATCGCGCGCTGCGCGAACGCCGTGGCCGTTGGACTCACGCGCGCGATGGCGCCACCTGCCTGCTGCATGCTGACCACCTGGACTACCGGCAGCTTCGCCTCCGCGACCGTCGCCATCATGACGTCGAGGAGCGCGTCACTCGACTTCTGAACGAAGCCGCCCTTGATGTAGTACTTCTTGCCGTGCGCGGCGCCTTCGTCACCGGACCGCTGCAACTGCACGTAGGGCGCGGGCTTGACGTGATCAGCCATGGGCTTGCGGATCGACCGCATCCCCGCGAGCGCCTTGTCGGCGCCGGCAGAGTCTCCGCTGTAGCAGATATCGATGGAGAGCATGCGCTGGTCGTTAGGCAGCCGGACCAGCGACACATCCATGTTGAGCGCTTCAGGAACATCCGGTCCGTACTCGAACATGTATTTGAGCACCGCGGGCGCATCCGCGAACGAATACACCAGCTCTCCGCCGATCATCATGGGATCGACCGGATGCAGCTGGAAGTCGAACGAGGTGGCAACGCCGAAATTACCGCCGCCGCCGCGCAATCCCCAAAAGAGTTCCTTGTTCTCCTGGGCGCTCGCGGTCAGGAATTTTCCGTCGGCCGTGACGACGTCGATGGCGCGCACGTTGTCGCAGGCGAGTCCGAAGCGGCGACCGAGCCGACCGAAGCCGCCCCCGAGCGTGAGCCCGCCGACGCCGGTGTGCGACACCGTGCCCGCGGTGGTTGCGAGACCGTGGGCAAGCGCCTCGCGATCGAGCGCGCCTAACAAGGCGCCGCCCTCGATGGTCGCGATCTTTTTCACGGGGTCGACGCGCGCGCTGTTCATTTGCGAGAGGTCGATCATCAGGCCCTTCTCGCAAGTCGACTGACCCGAGAGGCTATGGCCACCGCCGCGCACCGACACCAGCAGTTGGTTTGACGCCGCGAACTTCACCGCTTCCATCACGTCGGCCGGTCCACTGCATTGCGCGATCAGCGCGGGGTGGCGGTCGAAAGCGCCATTCCAGCCGCGGCGCGCGGTGTCGTAACCGGCGCTGTCGCGCAGCAACAGATCGCCACGCAGCCGGGCGGCGAAATCCTTCACGTCCGTGCCTTTGAGGATGACTTGTTTGCCCTGGAGCGTGAGCGCCTCGATGTCGGGCAGCGTCGCCGTGGCTTCGGCTGCCGAGGCGAACCTGGGAATGACGGCCGCTGGAATGGCGGCGAGCGCGGTGTGAATGAATTGCCGGCGTTTCATGAACATATGGCCTTCTTGTTTTGTTTGTGCGCCCCCCACTCTACACCCGCGATCTATCGGGGCAGCTCGGCGCGTAGCCGCCCGATCTCCTCTTCGAGCGCACGCACGCGTTCGAGCAGCCGCAGCGCCACCGCCACGCCCCGCGTGTCCAGTTCGAAGTCATCGCGCAATCTACAGGCGGTACGCGCCACGGTGATCACGCGCGCACTGAAGCGGTAGCCTGCGCCGGGCTGGTCGTTCGCCGGTATCGCTCCGCTGTGCACCAGCTCGAGCAGCTCCGCTTCACGCAGGCCCGACATCTCCAGGAGTTCGCGCAGGCTGACTTCACGCTGTTCATCGAGCCAAAGCACTTCCGATTCGACGCTCATGTGCCCTCCGCGGCGAAATGCCGGCGTGGGTTGAATTCGCTCGTTTCCGCCAGCTGCCGATAGAGTTCGCGCTCGCGTTCGCCCATGTCGGCCGGCACCACGATCTGCGCCACCGCAATGAGATCGCCCGCGCCGCCGCGCGGCTTCGGCAGGCCGCGGCCCGCGAGCCGCAACTTTCTGGCGGCCGATGTGCCCGCCGGCACCTTGAGACTCACCGGCCCCGACAGCGTCGGGACTTCTACTGTGGCGCCAAGCGCCGCTTCCCACGGCGCGAGCGGCAGATCCAGATACAAATCATGACCCGTCGCGCGATACAGGCGATGAGGCTTGAGTGTGATGTCGAGGTACAGGTCGCCGTCGCGTCCACCCTGAATGCCCTTGCCACCCTTGCCGGGCAGGCGCAGGCGCTGTCCATCGACGGCGCCGGGCGCGATACGCGCCTTCACCGTGTGCGGGACACGCCGCAGCTGTCCGGAAACACCGTATTCCGGCATCGAAAGCGACAATGACAACGTGGTGCCGCGGAACGCATCTTCGATGCTGATTTCCACCGGCACTTCGAAGTCCTCGCCCGCCAGCGCACCCGTCCGAGCGCCGAAGCGCGAGAACAGATCCGCGAAATCCCCGTCGTCGAAGGAGAACTGCCCGGGACCTGCGCCGGTCCCGCCATGCTGGCGCGCCCAGTCCGGCGGAGGCCGGAACTCTTCGCCCTGCGGGCGGCTCCCGAGCGCGTCGTAGGCGGCGCGTTTTTCGGGATCCTTCAGCGTCTGATATGCCTCGGCGACTTCCTTGAACTTCGCCTCCGCGCCCGGCTCCCGGGACACGTCGGGATGGTATTTCTGCGCGAGTCGCCGATAGGCCTTCTTGATTTCTTCGGCCGAAGCGCCGCGCTCGACGCCGAGCGCGGCGTAGTAGTCCGCGTATTTCATCGCACTGCGCTTACTGGTCCCCCACGGACATCTGCTTCTGCTTGTAGCCCGCGGGGACGGTGAACATCGAGGCGGGAATGGCTTCTTCGCGCCACACGCGCATGTTGTGCTCGGTATTGCCGAGCTTGCCCTCTTCGTAGGCGCGCGAACGAACCGGGAAACCATTCACCTTGGAATACGCGCCGAATTCGTTGCTCATCATGCCGGACAGCATGGGGACGGACTTCGCCATTTCCTCGAACACCCTGGCGAAATTCGCGAACACCACGGAGAAGTTCTCTTTGCCCGGTAATGCCGAATACGGCACCACGCACAGCTGGTCGTCGAGCTCGCCATTGCGCTTGATGTCCCAGACGCGGCAGGAGCGTCCATCTACTTTCTCGGACTTGCCGGTGTCGAGGGCTTCGACGACCCACTTCTGCTCACCGCCCGACATGCCGGGCATCATCTGCTCCATCTGCGCGCGTTGGTCGGGCGGCAGCTTCGCCAGCTGCTCCTTCATCTGCTCCATCGTCTCGCTGATCTTCTTCGCGAGCTGTTCCATGGTCGCCTTGTCGAACGAGACGTAGCTCTTGTCCGCATCGTCGATGACGTACAGCGTGCCGTCCTTGATCAGCGTCGAGCGGCCTTCCGCGTCTACGAAACGGCCGAGGCCGTCCTGTACGTATATTTTCTGCGAGAGCTCGGTCTTGCCGGACGTGAGGTCACGGTCGACCAGCTCCACGTAGACGCCAGCGCCAGCCGCTTGCGCGCCAAGCGCTCCCAGAACGACTATAAGAGTGCGTTTCATGAAATCCCTCGTGGTTTTGTGCCCGGGACTCTACACCGCGCCATATAGACTTAAAACCGCATGGAAGAGCGCCGCAAACCAGTTCTGGGACGTGTGGTTCCGGGCGTTACGCCCACCCTGCAGCGGCGGCTGCGGCGCTTGTTCGCCTTCCTGCAGTGGCTCAGCGTGCCGCTGGCGAGCAGGGCCGCGTTTCGCCTCTTTCTCACGCCGCCACGCCGCAAAGTGGAGCCGGCAGACGCACCGATCATCGCGCAGGCGGAACGCGCCACGCTGCGTTGCGGGGCGGACAAGTTCACCGTGTGGCACTGGGGCCAGGGCGACCCCTGCGTCGTACTGCTGCACGGCTGGGGCAGTCACGCGGCGCGCTTCGCCACTTTCGTCGCGCCATTGCGCGCGGCGGGTTTCTCCGTGATCGGCATCGACGCGCCCGCGCATGGCACATCGCCGGGAAGGCTGTCGGACCTGCCAAGATTTCGCGACAGCCTTGCGGAAGTCCTGCGCCGTCACACGCCCGTGCACGCAGTGATAGGTCATTCACTGGGTGGTGGCGCGGTGCTCACCGTGCTCGCGGAAACCGCCGAATATCACCCGAAGAAAATCTGCCTGTTCGGCGTGCCGTCGGACATGGATTTCATCTTAGGTTCGTTCGCGATGATGTTAGGGCTGAAGTACGCGGCGCGCGCCAGCCTGCGCGAGCGATTCAAGGCACACTTTGGCCGGCCGGCCACCGCCATATCAACAGCAGCCGCAGCCGCGTCGGTACGCATCCCGGTACTCATCGTTCACGACGAAGCAGACAATGTCGCGCCCATCGCGCAAGGGTCCGCACTCGCGGCCGCTATTCCGCACGCCATGATGTGGCGAACGCAGGGACTCGGTCACAGCGGCGCGTTGCGCGACGCCGCCACCATCGAGCGCGTGGTGGAGTTCCTGAGCGCTAAATGACTTCAGAAGGCGGCGCGGAAGAAGAGCTCAGGGCCGCTGGTGTCCATCTGGAAGAGGAATGGCTGGTCGGCGTCCACCACGTCGAGATCGATCTGAATGCTGGTGTAGCCGATGCCGACGGCGAAATTCTTGCGCCAGCGATACTGCACGTCGGCGTGGTAGTCGGACAGCGTGCCATCGAAGCCCTCGGGATGGGCCGAGAACGACTGGCCGCGCGCGGTTATCGCCCAGCGCTTGGAGATGCGGTACGCGCCATTCACTGCGATGGTGGGGAAGATACCGGCTTCCGAATCCTTCTCGCGATTGAGCGTGCCGGGTTCGCTGCCCTCGGCACTCGTCTCGATGATGTGCAGTCCCAGCCCGACGCCGGCTTCGAAGCGTTCGGACCTGAACAATGAATATGTGTAGGTGAGCGACAACATTCGCCAGTCGAGGTTGGCGCGGAACTCGTCACCTTCATCAAATGAGAAGTCGCCGAAATCGATGTCGCGTGGCAGCACCTGCTGACTGAAACGGTCCAGCTTGAAGTAGTCGATGCGCATGTGATTGCGCTCGCCCATGCGGATATCGAATTCCATGCGGGCCTGGTCGACGACGTCGTCGAGACCGAGATCGTCTTCACCGCTGAGCACCGTTCCGTTCGGCTCGGTCGCCCCGGTGGTGTCGACGCGCAATACCGTGTCGACGGTTCCCTGAAAATATGTGCCGCGCACGTAGAAGAGATCGGAAACGGGGCTGGCGAGTTCGAGCGACTTGGGCTTGAGCGCCTCGCTGGGTTTGAGCACCGGCTCCGCTTTTTCCTGGCGCGGACCGTTCTCGACCGGTTCCTCACGGTCGCGGCGCCATAACGCGCATCCCGTGTTCAAGAGGCAAAGAAGCAAGATCAGCCCAAGGCGCATTCGCGGCTCCTAACGGCCCTGGATGCAGGGCCGCGCCATGATCTAACAGCTTGGGAGTGGGCGCCAGCGTCGCGGTCAAGCGACGCGCCTGGTGTGAGTTGCATCACACCAGGCTGTCATTTTCAGCGCTTCATTGCGTCGAAGAAGTCGGCGTTGGTCTTCGTATCCTTCATCTTGTCGAGCAGGAATTCGACGGCGGCGAGTTCGTCCATGGGATGCAGCAGCTTGCGCAGGATCCAGATCTTGGCGAGTTCGCCCGGATCGGTGATGAGTTCTTCCTTGCGCGTGCCGGAACGATTGATGTTCATGGCCGGGAACACACGCTTCTCGGCGATGCGGCGATCCAGGTGGATTTCGCAGTTACCCGTGCCCTTGAACTCTTCGTAGATCACGTCGTCCATCTTCGAGCCGGTGTCGATGAGCGCGGTGGCCAGGATAGTTAGGCTGCCGCCCTCTTCGATGTTGCGCGCCGCGCCGAAGAAGCGCTTCGGACGCTGCAACGCGTTCGCATCCACACCACCGGTGAGCACCTTGCCGGAGCTCGGCACCACGGTGTTGTAGGCGCGCGCGAGGCGCGTGATGGAGTCGAGCAGGATGACCACGTCTTTCTTGTGCTCGACCAGGCGCTTGGCCTTTTCGATCACCATTTCCGCGACCTGCACGTGGCGGGCGGCGGGTTCGTCGAACGTGGACGAGACCACTTCGCCCTTCACCGTGCGCTGCATCTCGGTCACTTCTTCCGGGCGCTCATCGATGAGCAGCACGATGAGGTGCACTTCGGGATGATTCGCCGTGATGGAGGTGGCGATGTTCTGCAGCAGCATGGTCTTGCCGGCCTTTGGCGGCGAGACGATGAGGCCACGCTGGCCCTTGCCGATGGGCGAGACCAGGTCGATGGCGCGTGCGGTCAGATCTTCGGTCGAACCATTGCCCCGCTGCAGCTTGAGCCGCTTGGTGGGGTGAAACGGCGTCAGGTTCTCGAACAGCACCTTGTTGCGCGAGGAGTCGGGCGAATCGAAATTGATTTCGCCGACCTTGAGCAACGCGAAGTACCGCTCGCCGTCCTTGGGCGGGCGGATGAGGCCGGAGATGGTGTCGCCAGTGCGCAGATTGAAGCGGCGGATCTGGCTGGGCGATACATATATATCGTCCGGGCCGGCCAGATATGACCCGTCGGAAGACCGCAGGAAGCCGAAGCCGTCCTGCAGGATTTCCAGCACGCCGTCGCCGTAGATGTTTTCGCCGTTACGCGAATGGGCCTTGAGGATGCCGAAGATGATGTCCTGCTTGCGCGAGCGGGCCAGGCCCTCGACGCCCATGGACTCGGCCATCTTGACCAGCTCGTAGATCGGCTTGGCCTTGAGCACCGACAGATTCATCGAGCTCTTGGTGGCCGCGAGCTCAGCCTGGCTGATGATCTCCGATGCGTCTACCTCGAACACCTCTTGCGGCTGCTCGTCGGGACGCGCGCCCCCGTTGTTCGGACGATAGTTGGGATCACGGTTGCCGTCGCGATCGCGCTGATGGCCTCCGCCACCTCCGCCACCACCACCGCCGTGACGCGGGCCCTTGTTAGGGCGATTGCGGCCTTGATTACCCAAGTAGCCCCTCACAGGTGTGCATCCAGGAAGGACTTGAGATCGGGCTTGCGTACCGAGCCGACCTTCTGTGCTTCCACGGTGCCGTTCTTGAAAAGAATGAGCGTCGGGATGTTGCGGATGCCGAATTTGGGCGGCGTCTGCGGGTTCGACTCGATGTCGATCTTGGCCACGCGGAGCTTGTCTTTGTACTCCGTGGCGATCTCATCGAGGATCGGCGCGATCATCTTGCAGGGCCCACACCATTCGGCCCAGAAGTCGAGAAGAACGGGCTTGTCGGACTTGAGCACGTCCTGGCTGAACGTTGCGTCCGTAGTGTGGACGATGTCCGGGTTACTCACGTGGAAGGACCTCCATAGGAAAACAGCAATGCTTTGAGAATCGAGTGTTTGGGATGGTATTGAAGCGACGCTTCGCGGAGCGGCAGGAAGCCGTGCTCAGGACGCGATCAAACGGTTAGACTGCTGTTGCGCAGTCAAAATGCCTGATGGATGAAAAGACCCAGTGTTTGGTAAGGAAGCTTTGGATTTGCGGCTCGAGGCTCGGTGACGAGCAGGTCCGCGTCTTGGGAGCATTTTTTAACTGGTCCGCCTGCCATTTGCAAGCGCCACATGCGCCCAGCGCGTATCCGATGTCCCCAATACATAAGTAAATCAATTCAATGACAGAGACACATCTTTCCGACCTTGCTTTCGCCTCGCTCGATCTGGTCCCCGAAGTCGCACAAGGCATCCGCGACGCGGGTTTCGTCCGCGCCACCCCCGTCCAGGCAATCACCCTGCCCATTGCCCTCACTGGCAAGGACGTGGCGGGCCAGGCACAGACCGGTACGGGCAAGACCGCAGCGTTCCTGGTGGCCCTGTATCAGCGTTTACTGACGAATCCACCCGGCCCCGGGCGCAGTTCTTCGGGGATTCGCGCCTTGATCCTCGCGCCTACGCGTGAGCTCGCCGTCCAGATATTCAATGACGCCGAAGTACTGGGAAAACACACCGGTCTCAAGATTGGGGTGGTTTATGGGGGCGTCGACTACGAAAAACAACGCAAGTCCCTCCAGGACGGCATCGATGTGCTGATCGGCACGCCGGGCCGGGTCATCGACTACTTCAAGCAGCACGTATTTGACATGCGCCACGCGCAGGCAGTGGTCCTCGACGAGGCCGACCGCATGTTCGATCTCGGCTTCATCGCCGACATCCGCTTCATCCTGCGGCGCCTGCCGAAGCCCGAGCTGCGCCAGTCCATGTTGTTTTCGGCCACGTTATCGCAGCGCGTGCTCGAGCTTGCCTACGAGCACATGAACAATCCCGAGCTGGTGCGCATCGAACCCGATCGCGTGACCGCGGACAAAGTGCGGCAGATGATCTACTTCCCGGCGATGGAAGAGAAAATCCCGCTGCTCATCGGCCTGCTGCGACAGTACGAGGCGCGCCGCACGATGGTGTTCGTGAACACCAAGCGCGTGGCGGAAAAACTTGAGGGCTACCTGATCGCCAACGGCTTCAAGGCGCAGGCGCTGTCGGGCGACGTGCCGCAGAAGAAGCGACTGCGCTTCATGAAGGAATTTCACAGCGGCGAGCTTGCGGTCCTGATCTGCACGGACGTTGCGTCGCGCGGCCTGCACATTGCGGACGTCAGCCACGTTTTCAACTACGACCTGCCGCAGGATGCCGCCGACTACGTGCATCGCATCGGCCGCACCGCGCGCGCCGGCGCGGAAGGCGACGCCATCAGCTTCGGCTGCGAGGAATACGCGGTCTCGCTGCCGGAAATCGAGGCGTACATCACGCACAAGATTCCCGTGTTCTCCGTGAAGCTCGAGTTGTTAGCCAAAGACCTCAAGCCGCCCGTCTACAAGGAATGGGATCCTGAAGACGGACCACGCCCGGTGCGGCGCAGCGGTGGTGGCGGTGGCGGCGGGCGTGGCGGTCCGCGCCGCGGTGGACCCGGTGGTGGCGGTGGCCGTGGCGGCCCGCCTCGTCGCAGTGGCAGCGGCAGTGGTGGCGGCGGACGCGGCGGTCCGCGCCGCGGCGGCCGATAAATGGGGACATAAATGGGGACACTCCCCATTTCCTAGCAAAAGGGGCCGCACCTCATGACTTACAGGTCGGCGACGCCGTCCACCGCGGCGTGGTCGACGTGTTCGCGCACCGAACCCTTCGTATCCCAATGCCGCACGCCGTACACCCAGCGGATCCCCGCGGTGCGCGCCGCCTCGAGCATCTTCGAATTGTCATCCGCGAACAGGCTGCGGGCCGGATCGAAGGCGAATCGCGCAATCGCCGCGCGCCAGAACTGCTCGTGCTCCTTCGGCGCTCCGAATTCGTGCGAGGTGACGGCGGCATCCAGATAGTCGAGCACGCCCGACTCTTCGTGTTTCACGGCCAGCGCGATCGGGTGCGAATTGGTCAGCAACAACAGCCGCTTCCCGTCAGCGCGCATGCGCAATAGGAACTCGCGTGCGCCCGGCAACCAGGCGACGTGCGAGCGCACCTCGCGATGCAGTGCACCGATGTCGATCTCCAGCGTGCGCGACCAGTACTCGATGCAGTACCAGTCGAGCGTGCCATTGCGTTCCTCGAAGCGACGCGCAATTTCCGCGTACGCGGCGTGCAGATCGAGACCTCGAGCCACCGCAAATCGCTGTGGGACGAGGTCGCGCCAGATGTGATTGTCATAGGCCTGGTCGAGCAGCGTACCGTCGAGATCGAGCAGCACCGTGTCGATGCTCGACCAATCGGGCCGGGAATGCGGGTGGTGGGACATAGGGGCGTATCATACGGGCCCCCGATGGACGCCAGCCCCGAAACCCTCGTCGACTTTCACACGCACAGCCATTTTTCCGATGGTGTGCTGTCGCCCGCCGCATTGGTCGAGCGCGCACGAACTCGCCGCGTCGGCACGCTCGCGCTCACCGATCACGACACGACCGCGGGCCTCGCCGAAGCACGCGCGGCCTGTGCGGCCGCGCAGATCCACTTCGTGCCCGGCGTCGAGCTCTCGGCGCAATGGCGCGGCCAAACTATTCACATCGTCGGCTTGCAGGTCGACGAGTCGCATGCGGGCTTCCTTTCGCACCTCGATGCGGTCTTGCAGCGGCGCCAGGAGCGCCTAAGGGAAATCGGCGAGCGACTCGAAAAACGCGCGCGACTGCCGGGCCGTGAGCTCGCGGCTCGTGCCGCGATCGCCACCGCACCTACGCGCCTGCATCTGGCCCGGCTGCTGGTGGAAGGCGGTCATGCGCGCGATACACAGGAAGCCTTCGACCGCTGGCTGAATCGCGACAAGGCGGGGCACGTGCCCGCCGAGTGGCCCGCTCTCACCGCGGCCATGACGGTGTTGCGCGACAGCGGCGCCATCGCGGTGCTCGCGCACCCGCATCGCTATCGTCTGTCCTCCGGACAATTGCGCGAACTGACCGCGGCTTTCGCCCAGGAGGGAGGCGCCGCACTCGAAGCCAGCATGGCCGGCATGAGTCCCAATGACGCCGACCGCATCGCATCGTTGTGCCGCCGCTTCAAGCTGCATGCGTCGATGGGCTCGGACTTCCACGACCCGGCTGTGCCGTGGAATCCCCTTGGCCGCTGGCTTAAGCTTGCGAGCGGTCTCGAGCCGGTCACGAACTGCTTACCCGAACCTCGCAGATGAGCGAAATCGAAGATCAGGACAACGTCGATCGCGAGCTTTTCAAGAATGTTGAAAAGCTGCGCGAACTGCGCATCGCGCATCGCGATCTCGACGAGGTCATTTCGCGCCTGTCGCTCGACTTCCAGACCGACCAGCTCCAGTTGAAACGGCTGAAGAAGCGCAAGCTGATCCTCAAGGATCAGATCACGCGCCTCGAGAGTGAGCTCATTCCGGACCTAAACGCTTGAAGAAGCTCTTCGAGCAACTCACCACACCCGAAGTGATGGCCGAAGTGCTCGCGCTGCTCATGGCGGCGCTGCTGGCCACCGCGCTCGCGCACTACATCAAGAACTGGTTGCGACCGCACGCGACGCGCGACAGCCTGGCGCGCTGGCCACGCCGCCTGGTGGTCGCCGGCATGGTGCTGGCGCCGTCGCTGCTCGGCGTGCTGTTGATCCTCGGCCTGCGCGTGCTGTTCGCCAGCTTCGATCTGCAGACCGCGCTCATCGACATCGCGATGGATCTCGCCACCGTGCTGGTGCTGGTGCGCTTCGCGGTGCATGCGTTGAGCGTCTCGCTCGGGCCCAACAGCTGGATCCGTACCTGGGAACTGAAAATCACCTTCGCGCTGTGGGCGGCAATTTCCTTCCAGGTACTCGGCTGGTTCAGCGGCATCGAGCGCACGCTCGACGGCATCGACCTCGTCCCCGGCAAGACTACGTTCACCCTCTGGGCGTTGCTCAAGAGCATCGTGGTCATCGTCGGGTTCCTGGTGGCCACGAGCCTCATCGCCCGCACCATCGAACGCCGCGTCATGAAGCTCGAGGGCCTGGCGATCTCGACGCGCATCGGCATCTCGAAGTTCTCCACGTTCTTCCTGGTCGGCCTCGGCGTGTTGTTAGGCATCAATGCGTCGGGCGTGGATCTCACGGTGCTCGGCCTGTTCACCGGTGCCATCGGTCTCGGCCTGGGGTTCGGCCTGCAGGCCATCGCCAGCAACTTCGTCTCCGGCTTCGTGCTGCTGCTCGACAAATCCATCAAGCCCGGCGACGTCATCAGCTTCACGGGCACGACCGGCACCAGCACCGAGAACTTCGGCTGGGTGCAGGAGCTGCGCGGCCGCTATATCGTCGTGCGCGACCGCGACGGCGTCGAAACGCTGGTACCGAACCAGAATCTCATCACCAACTCGGTGATCAACTGGAGCTATTCCGACCAGCGCGTGCGCATTCGCCTGCCCGTGCACATCAGCTTCCAGGACGATCCGGAAGTTGCACTGCAGGTGCTCATCGACGCTGCCGCCAACCATCCGCGCATCCTCAAGGAACCGGGACCGGTGTCGCGGCTCATGAGCTTCGAGAACTACGGCATGCGCGTCGAAGTGCGCTTCTGGATCCGCGATCCCATGAATGGCGTCAACAACGTGCGTTCGGACGTCAATCGCGAAATCTGGCGCCTGTTCAAGAAACACGGCATCACGATTCCCGTGCAACAGCACGACGTGCGCGTCATCCAGGGATGAGCCTTCTCGTGCGACCGGGACTCGAGATCCCCGACAACGATCTCGAAGTGGCCTTCATCCGCTCCGCCGGCCCCGGCGGACAAAACGTCAACAAGGTGGCGTCGGCCGTGCAGCTGCGCTTTCTGATGGCGCGCAACTCGACGTTGCGCGACGACGTCAAAGCCCGGTTGCGCGCACTGGCGGGGCAGCGCATGACCGACGCGGGCGAGCTGCTGATCGTTGCCCGGGCGCATCGCAGCCAGGAGCAGAACCGGCGCGAAGCCGAGGAACGCCTCTGCGATCTCGTGCGCCGCGCATTGATCGCACCCAAGAAGCGCCATGCCACCAAACCCACGCGCGCCTCGAAAGAGCGTCGCCTGGACGGAAAGGCGCGCTCGCAGCGAACCAAGCGCATGCGCGGCAAGATCAAATTCGAAGACTGACGGAGGACACGCATGATCCTGTGGCGCGAAAAATTCCTCGCGACGGCGATCCACTTCCTGGTGACCCTGGCGTTGGCGGCTTGCGCGGCGGCGCTCATTTTCCTGGTGTGGTTTCCCGATCCCCTCCAGACCATGATCGGCGGCACAGAGCTCTTCATGCTGGTCGTTGGCTGCGACCTCGCGCTCGGGCCGCTGATCTCACTGGTGATCTACAACAGCCGCAAATCGC
>Ga0193717_1001812_pt1 | contig 12789 bp, 9 predicted proteins | sample U2c2metaG_FD_145900 | JGI IMG/M metagenome (GOLD analysis project Ga0193717, IMG submission 145900) | Soil microbial communities from a riparian zone of the East river system, Colorado, United States - U2c2 | ecosystem: Environmental > Terrestrial > Soil > Riparian zone | place: USA: East River...
GACCGTGATGATGCTCTGCCCGCGATCGTTTCTCGCGCCGACGCCGGTGACCGGGATGGTCACGAACTGCACGTTGCCCGACGCGAGTGCCTGCGCCTGCCCGACGAGCTCGAGGAAGTGCAGGCCGTCGTCCATGACGACGGTCTTCGACACGGCGTCCTCCAACGCGTTCAGCTTCGCGTTGTTCGTCAGCAGGTCACCGGACAGCACCTTGGTCATGGCCGACGCGAGGAACGTCTGCTGCCGCACGATGCGGTCCAGGTCGCCGCGCGGCAGGCCCTTGCGCTGCCGCACGAACGACACCGCGTCGCCGCCGCGCACGGTCTGCGGGCCCTTCGCGAACGACGCGCCGGAGTCGGGGTCGCTGGTGGCGTGGTTGAGGCACACGTCGACGCCGTCGATGACCTCCGTGAGCAGGTAGAACCCGTACAGACTGACCTCGGTGTAGTGGTCGACGCGCACCCCGGTGAGCACCTGCACGGCCTGGATGAGCGACGTGCGACCGGCGTCGTCGGAGTCGCGTTCGATCTTCGCGCGGTCCTTCTCGCCCGCGCCGACCAACTGCTCCATGGTCAACGCCTTGGTGATGCCGAACGCGCCGTTGATCTTCTCGTCGCGGCCGAGGTTGGGGACCTGCACGGACGTGTCGCGCGGGATCGAGATCGCCGAGCCCTTGCCGCCGTTGCGGGGGATGCGCAGCAGGATCAGCGTGTCGGTGTTGAGCGTCTCCGTCGCCTCGGTGCGCAGCTCCTTCAGCAGCTTCGCCGACAGCGGGCGGCCCTGCATGTCGGTGCGGCTGTCGTTGCCGACGATGAGGATGTCGTTGGCGCGTCGTCGTCGGTCGGCGCGCTCTTGCCGGACTGCGACTGCGCCTCGGTGAGCGCGTCGGTGGTGTTCTTGCTGCTGTCGAGCTCGTCGACGCGCAGCCACACCATCGACATGGCGGCCAGCACAACCACGGACACCAGGGCCGTCACGACCCGGCCGGTGATCAGCAGCCAGGACGTGCGGCGGCGCGGCGCGGGCGAAGGGTCCTCGGCAGGATCGTCGTCCGCCGGCACGTCGGCGTCGTCCGCCACCTTGCCGACCGCGGCGGTGTACGTGGTCGGTTCGTCCACACTCTCTTCTGGCATGCGTCACCTCCCCCTGCCGGCGCCCGCCCAGGCTAGCCGCTCGGACCGACAGAACCGGCCGATTCGGCCGGCATCAACCCGCATGGAGGATCTTGTCGCCTAGTTCACGCAGTTCAGCCCGTCGGCGTTGATCTGTGGCCTGGGCGTGGCCGAGCCGCTGGGTGGCGCGGTGGACGTGCCGGTCGACGTGCCGGGCTGCGCCCGCAGCCCGTCGTTCGCGAGGCCCGTCGTGTCGCTCGGGTAGTCGGTGCCGACCACGACCGACAGCCGGCCCGCCGACAGCGACGGGTCCTCCTCGAACGTGAACTGTCCGGACAGCTCCCCGGCCGCGTACTCCGCGAGGTTGCGCTCCCCGGCCGCGAACCTGATCACCGACGACGACCGCACCGGCGCGTCGCCGGTCTCGCCGCCCTGGAAGCCCTTGTCGGTCAGCGTCTTGAGCACCGTGGCGGCGAGGCCCTTGGTGTTGGAGCCGTTGCGCACGTCCACGGTGATCATGCCGAGGGTCGGGCGGCCTTCCTCGCCCGCACCGGTGGTGGTCGTCGGCGGCGGGGACGACGTCGACGTCGAGCTGGGCACCGGCGAGTCGGAGCTCTCCTCCGAGTCGGCCTCGTCGGAGGTGAGTGCCGCGACGAACGCCGCCACCTGCGTCGGATCCACCCGCAGCACGTCCGCGCCGCCGATCTTGGCGTCGCCGAGCGTGGGGATCGTGTAGAAGTCGATGCCGCCGGCCGACAGCCCGGACATCTGGGCCGCGAAGGTGGACAGCGACCACCCGTCGGACAGCACCACCGACCGCTGCACCGCGCCGACGAGCTCCCGCACCTTCGCGGGACTGGTCAACATGTCCGCCGACAGCACCTTGTTGGCGAGCGCGCCGAGGAACGCCTGCTGCCGCACGATCCGGTCCAGGTCGCCGTTGAGCAGCCCGTAGCGCTGCCGCACGAACGCGAGCGCCTGCGCGCCCGAGATCGACTGCTCGCCCTTCGCGAAGTTCGCGCCCGACTTCGGGTCGTGCGTTGCCTCGTTCAGGCACACCTCGACACCGCCGATGGCGTTGGTGACCTCGTAGAAGCTCGCCAGGTTGACCTCGGCGTAGCGGTCGATGGTGACCGCTGATCCGATCAGGTTCTGGATGGTCTCGATCAGGTTCTTGCGACCGATGACCGTGGCCTGCGCGTCCAGTTCCTTCTCGTTCGGCGCGGTGTTCGCGAGCTGCTCGCGGGCGTCGTTGTACGCGTAGGCGAACGCGGAGTTGAGCCGGTGCTTGCCGAAGTCGCCGGCGAGCTGGACCCACGAGTCGCGCGGGAAGGAGATCGCGATCGCGCGGGTGCCGTCGACCGGGATGTGCACGAGGATCATCGTGTCGGTGTTGCGCTCGCCGTCGTTGATGCCGGCGTTCAGCATGTCGAGCACCTCGCGCGGCAGGGGGTTGCCGTACGCGTCGACGCGGCTGTCCAGCCCGACGAGCAGCAGGTCGACGGCGCCGTCCAACGGGATGCGCTGGTCCTGGACGTCCTGGGCGATCACGTTCGTGGTGACGGTGTTCTCGTCGACGTCACCGATCGCCCACCAGCCGTAACCCATGGTAGTCAGCACCGCGGCCGACAACAGCGCCACGAACCCCCGGCCAGAGGCCACTCCGGCCCTGCGCCAACCAGTACGTACCTGCGCACGTTCGCTCACGCACGCTCCTCCCCGTCCCCCGACGGAACTTGACCAGTAGGATACCGAGATGTGACCTGGGTGGCCCGGTGTTGTGTCACATCTGGGCTTCGGTGGCGTTACGCCATTGTGTAAGACGTGATTGTCCCGGTCGTGGGTTGACGCCCCGGTGAAGAAAGTGGAGTTCGATGCGAGTGTTGGTCACCGGCGGTGCCGGATTCATCGGATCGCACTATGTCCGGAAGGCTCTGGGTGGCGCCTACGCGTCGCTCGCCGATGCCGAGGTGATCGTCCTCGACAAGCTCACCTACGCCGGCAACGAAGCGAACCTGGTGCCCTTCCTGGACGACCCGCGCCTGCGTTTCGTGCGGGGTGACATCTGTGACCGCGAGGTCGTCACGCAGGTCATGGCCGGGGTCGACCTGGTCGTGCACTTCGCCGCCGAGTCCCATGTGGACCGGTCGATCCTTGGCGCGGCGGACTTCGTGATGACCAACGTGGTCGGCACGCAGACCCTCCTGCAGGCGGCCGTCGAGGCCGGGGTCGGCAAGTTCGTGCACGTGTCCACCGACGAGGTGTACGGGTCGATCGACGCCGGTTCGTGGCCCGAGACCCACCCGTTGGAGCCGAACTCGCCGTACGCGGCGTCGAAGGCGTCCTCCGACCTCATCGCGCGGTCGTTCTTCCGCACCCACGGGCTGCCGGTGTGCGTCACCCGGTGCTCCAACAACTACGGGCCGCACCAGTTCCCGGAGAAGGTCATCCCGCTGTTCATCACGAACCTGATGGACGGCAAGAAGGTGCCGCTCTACGGCGACGGCATGAACGTGCGCGACTGGCTGCACGTCGACGACCACTGCTGGGGCATCCAGCTGGTCGCCGAGGCCGGCCGGCCTGGCGAGATCTACAACATCGGCGGCGGCACCGAGCTGACGAACCTCGAGCTGACCGGGCAGTTGCTCGACGCGCTCGGCGCGGACGAGTCGTCCGTAGAGCGGGTCGAGGACCGCAAGGCCCACGACCGCAGGTACTCCGTGGACATCACCAAGATCTCCGGCGAGCTGGGTTACCGGCCGCTGGTGTCGTTCGCGGACGGCCTCGCGAGCACCGTGGCCTGGTACCGGGACAACCGGGCGTGGTGGGAGCCGCTCCGGAGTCGCGTCAAGTGACACTGTCTCTCCTGGTGCCCGGCGGGCACGGGCAGTTGGGTCGGGAGCTCGCGGCTCGCGCGACTCGCCTGTCGTCCGTGCACGCGCCGGGTTCCGCCGAGCTGGACATCACCAATGCCGGCGCTGTCGTGGAAGCCGTGAAGACGCTCGCCGAGTCCGCCGCTGCGCAAGGACATTCGCCACTCGTGCTGAACGCGGCGGCGTACAACGCGGTCGACGACGCGGAGGCCGACGCGACGCGGGCGTTCGCCGTGAACGGCGACGGGCCCCGGTTGCTGGCGGCCGCGTGTTCGTCGCACAACGTGCCGCTCGTGCACCTGTCGACCGACTACGTGTTCGCGGGCGACGGCGACCGTCCCTATGCGACGACCGATCCCGTCCGGCCGCGGTCCGCTTACGGGGTAACGAAAGTCGCGGGCGAGGAAGCGGTGCTCGGGTCGGGCGCGCGCGCGTGGGTCGTGCGGACCGCGTGGGTGTACGGCGCGTACGGCAACAACTTCGTGAAGACCATGGCGCGACTCTCCGCGACGCGGGACACACTGTCCGTTGTGGACGATCAACGTGGTTGTCCGACATGGACGGGTGATCTGGCCGCCGGGTTGCTCGAGCTGGCGGAGCGGATCGTCGGCCCGGACGCGCCCGCCGAGCAGTTGCTGCACTGCACCGGCGCCGGCGACACCACCTGGTACGAGTTCGCCGGTGCGATCTTCGAGGAGCTGGGGCTCGACCCCGCACGGGTGCGCCCGAGCAAGTCGGCGGAGTTCCCCCGGCCCGCGCCGCGGCCCAGCTACTCGGTGCTGTCCGACCAGGCGTGGCGCGAGGTCGGCCTCACGCCGCTACGCCCGTGGCGGCAGGCGTTGTCGGCCGCGTTCGCCGTGCACGGCGAGTACTTCCGCGAGGCGGTCGTCGCCGCTCAGCGGTAGCCGGCGGCGGTGCGAGCGACCGAGAGCTGAGCCGGCTCAGGCCAGGGCGCGGCGGTAGGCCTCGACCGTCAGCTCCGCCGTGCGGCGCCATGTGAAGCCGGCCGCGTGGGCGCGTCGGATGGCGAGCGTCGACGCTGACGGCGGCTCCGTCAGCGCGGCGGTGAGTGCCGCGCCGAGGGCTTCCGTGTCGCCGAACGGGACGAGCGTCGCGTGCCCGCCGGACACCTCGCGCAGCGCGGGCACGTCCGTGCACACCACCGGCACGTCGGCTGCCATCGCCTCGAGGATCGGCAGCCCGAAACCCTCGTCGCGGGACGGGAGCACCAGGGTGGCCGCGCCGGCGACGACACTGCGCAGGTCCACATCGGACAGATAGCCGGTCGACCGGATCTGCTTCTCGTTGCTGGTGTGTCCCGGCCCGGCGAGCACGAGCGGCGGCAGTTCGGGCGTCGCCTCGTGCGCCTTCAGCAGCCAGTCCAACGCCTTGCGCGGCCCGGCCGCGCCGACGAACAACAGGTACTCCTTCGGCAGTCCGAGCCTGCGCCGCAGGTCCTCGCTCGGCGGCCGGCCGGCGAACCATGCCGGGTCGACACCCAGCGGCGTCACCATGACCTTGTCCGGCGAGACGCCGAGGCGGTCGATCGTCACGTCCGCGACCGCCTGCGTCGGCGTGCACACGATCGCCGCGCGTTCCGCGGACTTCGCGACCAGCAACGGGAGTTGCTCGTCCGACGGCGGCAGATCACCCGGCGCGTCGAGGAAGGCGAGGTCGTGGATGGTCAGCACACCGGCGGCCCGCAGCGCGGGCGGCAGCACGAAGTTGGTGCCGTGCACGACATCCGTGAACCCGGCGAACAGCTCGATCGGCGGGAACGGCGCCCGCAGCCAACACTTCCGCAACAGCCGTGCGGACACCGGCATGCCACGCGACCGCGTGCCGTGCGGCAGCACCTTGCGCAGCTTTCGCCAGCCCCGCAACGTGAACGCCACCGCGCGCATCTCCACGTCGGCCATCGACGCCAGCTCCTCGGCCAGCGCCGAGGTGTAGCGGCCGACGCCGGTGCGTGAGCCGAGCAGCGGGGTGCCGTCGAGCAGCACCCGGATCGTGCTAGCCATCCTGCTGGCCTTTCTGGCCATTCCGTGCCTGCCAGCGTTCCGCCGCGAGTCTGCGCACCCGCCCGGCCGCCCGCTTGGTCAGCTCCGCCGGCCCACCGGCGTCCAAATAGGACTTCACGAGATCGAGGTCGCGCCGGATGGTCTCCGTGGCACGCAACGGCTTGTTGCGCACCAACTGCCCGGAGCCGGGCAGCCGGTCCGCGGCCGGGGACGGGTTGCGGCAGAACGACACCAGTGGCGCCAGCACGGTCTCCCACGTGTACCGCTCCCGCACGGCCGCGATCCGCTCCCGGGCCGCCTCGGCGAAGTCGTTGTCGTACAACACCTTCTCGAGCGCGTCGGCCAGCGCGTCCGGGTCCTCGGCCGGCACCACCACGCCGAGGCCCTCTGCCCGCACGAGGTCGGCGAACGAGTCGCCGTCGGTCGTGACGATCGGCAGCCCCGACCACAGGTAGTCGAGCACCCTGGTGCGGAACGCGAACGTCGTCTCGACGTGCTCATAGTGCGTGGTCACCCCGCAGTCCGAGTCCAGCAGCCAGTTCTGCCGCTCCGCGTAGGGCACCCACGTCTCGTTGAAGAACACGTGCCGGTTCGTCAGCCCGAGCCGCTCGGACAGCGCGCGGGTCTGCATGCCGATGTCCATGTCCGGCACCTCGGGGTTGGGGTGCCGCATGCCGAGAAACAGCAGACGTGCGTCGGAGTGCCGCCGCGACAGGCGGTCCATCGCGTGCAGCAGCGTCAGCGGGTCGAACCAGCTATACACGCCGCCGGCCCAGATGACGACCTTGTCCGACTCGCCCGTGATCGGGCCCTTGATGGGCGACGTGGTCCGCTGCGGCGGCTTGCCCGGCAGCCCGAACGGCGCCACCGCGAGCAGCGACCGGACCGTCGGGTCGTTGTCGTACAACGACGGCGTGAGCCTGCCGAGTGCGGTCAAGTGGCCGAGCCAGAAATGCCGCTGCCGCTCGGAGGCGCACAGGAAGAAGTCGCCGCGCGCCAACTGCGTGTTGAGTACCTTGGTGACGCCGATGAGGTCCAGCTCGCGCTGCTCGTCGGTGTCGTCCTTGCCCTGTTCCAACAGTTCGAGGTGCATCGGGTCGTACATGTCGCAGACCACGATCTTCGTGGACGCGGCCTTCTTCAACTCCGGCAACAGTTCGAGCGCGTGTCCTTGCAGGACAACGATGTCGGCCCACGCGACGTGCGCGCCGAGGTCGCGTTGCTTCGCCCGCGACACCGCGAACGGCGCCTCCGGCGGCGCGCACAACGGGTTGACGGTGACGAGCCGGACCTCATGCTCCGCGGCGAGCACGTCAGCCATGTGCCACGCGCGAATCGCCGGCCCGGCCATCCGCTCGGTGAGCGCGTCGCCGGTCAGCACGAGCACCTTGCGGCGCGCGCCGAACGCCTCCTCCAGACCGAGGACGTCGACGAGGATGTCGTGTGCGGCGAGGTAGCGGGGCAGCGGGTACGCGGGCTCCATCGCGTTGCGCATCAACGGGATCAGGTCCGCGTCGGACCGCACACGGGCCGCCTGCTCGATCTGGCGGGAGCCGGCGAGCGAGGGCAGCAGCTCGACGAACTGGTCGATCGCGAGTAGCCCGGCGAGCGTCGTGCGGGGGATCTCGACGGTGCTCGACCCGGTGTCCGGCTTGCCGATCCGCAACTGGGTCGGGTCGACGTCGCCGCGTGCGGTCGCGCGCCGCACCGCGAGCGCGAGCGCCGCGGGCAGCGCCTTCGCGAGCGTGGTGTCGGACACGTTCTTGTACAGTGCCGCCAACGCGTTGCGCTCCAACAGGAACAGCTCACGCGAGTTGTCCGCGGTGTCCACTTTGGACATCGAGGCGTGGTGGCGGTGGAACGTCAGCGAGCGTGGCTCGTAGCGGACCCGCCAGCCACGCAGGTTGAGCCGCCAGCCGAGGTCGACGTCCTCGTAGAACATGAAGAACCGCTCGTCGAACCCGCCGAGCTCCTTGTACACCGAGGTGCGCACGAACATCGCCGAGCCGGTCGCGAACAGGACGTCCTTGGCGACGTCGTGCGAGCCGTCATCGCGTTCGCCGGCGTGCCGCTTGTAACCCATGCCGAACCAGGTGAGGCCGGCGTCCACGAAGTCGACGATCTCGCCGTCCCAGTCGAGCACCTTGCTGGCGACGGCGGCGACCGTCGGCTCGGCCTTGAGCACATCGACGGCCGCGCTGACCCAGGCCGGGGCCGGGCGGGCGTCGTTGTTCAGGAACGCGAGCACGGTGCCGGTGGCGTGTGTCGCGCCGAGGTTGCAGCCGCCAGCGAACCCGAGGTTCTCCGGCGACTCGATCACCTCGACCCCGGGCACCTGTCTGATCCGGTCCGCGCCGCCGTCGCCAGAGGCGTTGTCCACGCAGATGAGCTGCAGACGCTCCTCGGGGTAGTCCAGCTCCTCGCGCAGGGCGCGCAGGCAGGTGACGGTGTCGTCGGCGCCGCGGTAGTTCACCACGATCACCGAGACAACGGGTCGACGCGCCGGATCGGGCACACGCGCTCCTCGGGTGTTGTGCGGTTTGGTCAAGCCTGCCTCATCACACCATGTGACGAGCGGTCAACCACGCGAGTTCACGGGTGAATTCCCCGCCCACACCGCTGCCCGGCCGGCCGTGGCCCGCCTGCCGATCCGCACGCGGTCCCGGAGCAGGGGCGCGAGTCGCACGGCCAGGTCGCCGAGCACCCGCAACCGCAGGCCGACCCGGAAGTTCCACGGCTGGTCGCGCGGTGTGCGGCGCAGCGGCAGCGCGGCAGTGAGCGCGGCGAACCGCAGCACCTCCCGCGCCGCGACCGCGGCCGGCGCGCAGCGCACAAGCATGGCCAGCCGGTTGCGTTCGTTCCACAGGTGGAACTGCCGCGAACCGGGTCGCGTGCTGGCGCCGTGCCGGTGGGTCACCCTGGCGGCGGGCACCGAAAGGACCGTGTGGCCGGCGAGCCGCAGCCGCCACGCGGTGTCGGTGTCCTCGTAGTAGCAGAAGAACGCCGCCGGCACGCCACCCGCGCGGCGCAGGGCGTCGGTGCGTATCAGCGCGGCGCCGCCGCAGAAGCCGAACACCTCGGGCCCCGACGAGGTGAGGTCGACACCGTGCCCGTCGGCGGTCAGGCCGACGCCGACGGAGATCGGGTCGCCTTCGGGGGTGGACATGGCGGCGCTCGCGGCGGCCGCCCGAGGGTCGGCGTCGAGGGAGGCCTCGAGCGTCGCCAGCCAGTCGGGCGCCGGCACCGCGTCGTCGTTGAGCCAGGCCACGAACTCGGTGGTCACGTCCGGCAGTGCGGCGGCGAGGGCGCCCGCGTAGCCCCGGTTGACCGGCAGCCGGAGCACGTCGGGCGCGGACGGGTGGGCGGCGAGGATCGTGGCGGAGCCGTCGTCGGACGCGTTGTCCACCACAAGCGTCCGGTGCGGAGCCTGCTGCGTGGCGACGGCGTCGAGGCAGGCCGCGAGATGGTCGCGGCCGCGCCAGGTGACGACCACGATCGTGGTGCGTGTCAACAAGCCGGTCACGAGGCGAAACCGTACTCTTGGCCGGTGCCCGAGCTTGTCGTGCTCACCGAGCAGCTACTGGCGCCCGTCCCTGGCGGGACCGGGCGCTACACGCGCGAGCTGCTCGCCGCGATGGCCGCGAGCGCCCCGCCGGGCTGGACGGTCGCCGGTGTCACGGCGACACACCGTGATCTGGCGCCGGCCGTGGTGTCCGGCGTGGCCGGCCCGCGTGCGCTGCCGCTGCCGCGCAGGGGCCTGACCGCGTTGTGGGAGCACGGTGTGCACCTGTGGCCGGGCGGCGACGCCGTCCACGCGCCGACGCCGCTGGCCCCGCCCGCGCCGAAGCGTGGCCGCAGCCTGGTCGTGACGATTCACGACACCGTGCCGTTCACACATCCCGAGACGCTGACCCGCCGGGGCGCGGCCTGGCACCGGACGGTGATCCAGCGCGCGACCGAGCGGGCAAACGCGATCGTCGTGCCCACCGCCGCGGTCGCGGCGGACCTGCGCCGGCACGCGCCGGGCCCCGCGACGGTCGCGGTCGTCGGCCACGGCGTGCCGGAGGTGTTCCGGCAGGCGATGGACCCCAACCTGGCCGCGCTGCTGACCGGCCGGCTGCGGCTGCCGGAGACCTACGTGCTCGCGGTCGGCACGGTCGAGCCGCGCAAGGGCCTCGACGTGCTGGTCAGGGCCATGGCCAAGCCGCAGGCGCCGGACCTGCCGCTGGTGGTCGTCGGCCCGCGCGGCTGGGGTGAGGTGAACCTCGTCGAGCTGGCCGCCGAGCACGGCTTCCCGGCCAAACGCCTGCACGTGCTCGGCCGGATCACCGATGACGATCTGTCCGCCGTGTTGCGCCGCGCCACCGTGCTGGCGGTGCCGAGCCGCGCGGAGGGGTTCGGGCTGCCGGTGCTGGAGGCGATGGCCGTCGGGACGCCGGTGGTGCACACGGATGTGCCGGCTCTGGTGGAGGTCGCGGGCGGCACCGGCCTCGTCGTGCCGAAGGGCGACCCGGACGCGCTCGCGAACGCCCTGCGCGCGGTGGTGAGTGAGACGGTGGCGACCGCGGAGCGGGTGGCGCAGGGGCAGCTGCGGGCGTCGGCGTTCACGTGGGAGCACGCCGCCGCGGAGCTGTGGCGGTTGCATGTGCGATTTTTCGACATGGCCAACGCGCGATGAGCAAGCATTTCCCGCGAGCCGGTGGCTTTTTCACCCAGTCGTGATAGGTCGGGGTGGCGACAGTCGTAGTCTTCTACACATGTCAGAGCCGCGCGTGCTGATCGACGCGACCGCCGTGCCGGCGGATCGCGGCGGGGTCGGCCGGTACGTGGACTCGCTCGTGTACGCCCTCGACTCCGACGGCGCGCCCATCACGGTCGTCTGCCAGCCCCGTGACGTGGAGCTTTACGGCCGGTTGGCGCCGAAGTCGCGGATCGTGCCGACGTCGGAGTCCAACGCCACCCGCACCGCGCGGCTGACGTGGGAGCAGACCACGCTGCCGAGACTCGTGCGCAGGCTTGGCGTGGACGTGCTCCACTCGCCGCACTACACCATGGCCCTTGCGAACCCGGTGGCGTCCGTGGTGACGCTGCACGACGCGACGTTCTTCACTGACGCGGTCCTGCACCATTCGATCAAGGCCAGGTTCTTCCGCGCGTGGACCCGCACCGCGCTCGCCCGCGCGAGCCTGTGTGTGGTCCCGTCCGCGGCGACGGCCGCCGAGCTGGGTCGGGTGGCGAACGCGGACCAGCGCCGGCTGGAGATCATCCAGCACGGCGTCGACAACGACCGCTTCCACCTGCCGACCCATGAAGAGGTCACGGCGGCAAGGACGCTCGTCGGGCTCGGCCAGAACACCCCGTACGTCGCGTTCCTCGGCGCGCTGGAGCCACGCAAGAACGTGCCGGCGCTGATCAGAGGCTTCGCGGCGGCCTGCCGGGGTCGGGAGAACCCGCCGGCCCTGGTGCTGGCGGGCCAACCGGGCTGGGACCGCCAGGTCGAACGTGCCCTCGACGACGTGCCCCACCGCCTGCGGGTGATCCGAGCGGGCTACGTCCCGTTCGAGACCCTGGCCGGCTTCCTCGGCGGCGCCGAGCTGGTCGCGTACCCGTCCCTCGGCGAGGGTTTCGGTCTGCCGGTGCTGGAAGCCATGGCGTGCGGGGTCTGCGTGCTGACCACGAGGCGCCTGGCACTGCCGGAGGTCGGTGGTGACGCGGTCGCGTACTGCGGCGTCGGCGCGGGAGACATCGCGGCCGCCCTCACGGAGCTGCTCGACGACGCCAACCTCCGGACCGGCCTTGGGACGGCGGCACAGCGTCGGGCCAAGGAGTTCTCGTGGCTGACGAGCGCGGAAGGACATCGCGTGGCGTACGAGAAGGCATACCGGGCGCACCGGCGCAATCGCTGACGGGCACAATGAGTCGCTGTGTCTTCGAGTTATGGCCAGGAACTGGCAGTCGTAGTGGTGACCTACTCGCCCGGCGAGACGCTGGAGCGGTGCCTTTCGACGTTGGACAAGGCAACCTCCCGCGACGTGACGGTGATCCTGGCGGACAACGGCTCGACGGACGGCGCCCCGGAACAGGCGGCCGCCGACCACGAGCACGTGACGCTGCTGCACACCGGCGGCAACGTCGGCTACGGCACGGGCGCCAACCGAGGCGTCGCCGAACTGTCGGATGACTACGGCTGGATCGTCATCGCCAACCCGGACCTCGAATGGGGGCCCGGCTCCCTGGACACCATGCTGGCGGCGGCGGAACGCTGGCCGAGGGGCGGCGCCTTCGGCCCCCTCATCAAGGAGCCGTCGGGCAAGGTCTACCCGTCGGCGAGGTTGACTCCGTCGCTTGGCAAGGGCGTCGGCCATGCCGTCGTCGGTCGCGTGTGGCGGGACAACCCGTGGACGAAGGCGTACAAGCAGTCGGACACCTCCGTCGAGGAGCGCGAAGCCGGCTGGCTGTCGGGCTCCTGCCTGCTCATGCGCAGGGAAGCGTTCGACTCGGTGGACGGCTTCGACCCGAGGTACTTCATGTACTTCGAGGATGTCGACCTGGGGGATCGCCTCACCAAGGCGGGCTGGCAGAACATCTACGTGCCCACCGCCGAGGTAGTGCACATCCAGGGCCACTCGACGGCGAAGTCGTCGGACAAGATGCTGGCCGCACACCACGAGAGCGCGTACCGCTACATCGCGGACCGCCACCAGGGCCTGAAGTGGGCCCCGGTAAGGGCAGGCGTAAAAGCAGGCCTGGCACTAAGGCTGAAAGCGGAAACCCGAAAGAAGC
>Ga0193717_1001814_pt1 | contig 12778 bp, 6 predicted proteins | sample U2c2metaG_FD_145900 | JGI IMG/M metagenome (GOLD analysis project Ga0193717, IMG submission 145900) | Soil microbial communities from a riparian zone of the East river system, Colorado, United States - U2c2 | ecosystem: Environmental > Terrestrial > Soil > Riparian zone | place: USA: East River...
GAACGCCAATCTCAACGGCACGGACACGTTCACGGTCGAAGCCACTGACAGCCGGAACAACCGCCGCAGCGCGACCGTCACGATCAACGTCGCGGCAGTCAACGACCTGCCGGTCGCCGCGAGCGAGATCATCGAAGTGGCGAGCGCCGCGAGCATCACGCTCAACGTGCTCGGCAACGATTCCGACGTCGAAGATGCCAATCCGAGCGTAGTGATCCCGCCGGCAGCGGCAGGCGAGGAGGCGAATCCGGCAGTCGGCACCGCCACGGTCAACGCGAGCAACCAGGTCCAGATCGCTCTGCCCGCGAACTTCCGCGGCGTGACGCGCGTGCGTTATCGGGTGCGCGATTCGGCCGGTGCCGAGAGCGCGCTGGCGACGGCCGTGGTCTTCGTCGGGACACCGCAGTTCGACCTCTGGTACACCGGTCCGCGCGGGACGAACGAGAGCGCGTTGCACATAACCGACCTGCTCGAGGCGCGCGAGGTGCGGCCATTCCCCGCCGGCCTTCGCGGCTATGGAGTGAGGATGTCGGCGCAGAAGAACGTGGTCGTAATGAGCTCCGGCGATCCCGACGGACTTGCGATGCGCGACCTTTACACTGTTCGCACGCAAGATCCGTTCAGGACGGATGGCCGCACGCAGCTGACGCCCGGCTACACCGGCACGCGCCGCATCGAGCAATTCATCATCAGCCCCGACGGCTCGAACGTGGCGTACGTGGTGCTCGACGCCGGCGTGCCGCAGGTGTGGATCGTGCCCGTGGGGAATCCGTCCGACCGCATCCAGGTGCCGCTGGCTCCGGACATCACGAGCATCGGGGGCTTCGGGCAGATGCGTTTCTCGGCGACCGGCGGCGCCTTGTATTTCATTGCGCGCATCGACGACAACCGGTCGTATCTCGTGCGCGCCGCGCTCTCGGATCCCACGAATCCCGTGCAGCTCTCTCCGACCATCGAGTATTACCTCTCGCCCGACGACTCATACGTGGTTACGCGTTACGACGCCTTGTATCGCGTGCCCGTAGCCGATCCAACCCAGCGCACGACAATCAATGCGCCGCTGCCGGCCGGCAACGTCATGAACTCGTCGGCCGGCGACGCGACGGCGACACGTTTCATCTTTCAAACTACTGTCATCGGCGCCTACACGGACCACACCGACGATCGGCTGTGGATGGTCGACATTTCGAATCCGGGCACCAACACGCTCGTGCTCGACGCCAATCCCGCGCATACCGGCCCGATCGCGATTCAAGCGATTCGTCCGGATAGAAATGCAGCCCTCATGTACCTCTGGAGCGCGGTCGGCACGGACTATCAGATCGACATCGCCGAGCTCCCGCTGTCGCCGGCCAGCGGAATTCCTCGAGTGCTGAACCCGCCGCCGCCGGCCGGGTCTCGCACGTTGAGCAATGGTTTCTACATCGACGATGACAACGTGCTGTTCATCGCGCACGAAAATCTGCAGCTGCCGCGTCTGTACGAGTCGCGTCGCCCGGATCTCACGCCGCCGATCGAGATGATCGAGCCGGGCACCTGGAGCATCACGCCCATGCTGTCGGACGACCGCGCGGTGCTCGCGTTCGCGCATTCGCGCGGCAACGCCGCGGATCCCAACCTCTTCGGCGTGCTCGTGAACCGCTCGGCGCCCGGAACAATGTTGCGCGTCACCACGCCCTCGAGCACCGGGAGCGGGATCGGAATCGTCGGGCTCGTCGAGCGCCCTTGAGCCCCGCGACCCGACGAACTTCCGCCCAGGCAACATAATTTCCCGCTGTCACTGAATCGTCTCCCGTTGCACAAAGCATATGGGGTAGATTGCCTGCGAGAACGGCCCCCAAGAGCCGCAAAGTTTAGGGAGATCGGGAAAAATGCCTCTGCAACACGGGTTCGGTGGGTTCACTGCGGTCGCGCTGAGCTTCGCGATAACCGCGTGTGGTGGTGGAGGAGGCGGCAGCGACGCACCGCCGCCACCGCCCCCTAACCAGATTCCCGTTTCCGCGGCCGGCGCCGATCAATCGGTGTTCAAGGCCGCGGCAGTCACGCTCGATGGAACCGCGAGCACTGACGCCGACAGCAATCCGCTGTCCTATCGCTGGAGCCAGACCGCGGGAACGGCCGTTATCCTGAGCAGCACCACGGCCACGCGGCCCACATTCACGGCTCCCAGCCTGTCCGGCACGCTGACGTTCTCGCTGGTGGTCAACGACGGCCGCGTGGATTCCAGCGCCGACACCGTGCAGGTCACGGTCGCGAATCGCACCCCGGTGGCCAGCGCTGGCGCCGACGGCACCGCGACCGGCGGCGCGCTCTACACGCTCGATGCGCTGGGCAGCACGGATCCCGACCAGGACGCGCTCAGCTATACGTGGGTGCAGCTGGCGGGTCCCGCGGTCACGCTGACCAATGTCGGCCTGGGACGCGCGCGCTTCACGGCGCCGTACGCCAACGGCCGGCTCGACTTCGCCGTGACGGCCAACGACGGTGAAACCAATTCCGCGCAAGACACGGTTTCCGTGATCGTTTCGAGCGCCGTGGGCAACGGCCCGCCATCGGTCTACCTCGATCCGGGATACACGGTTCCGAAACGCTCGACTGTGAATCTGTATGGCTACGGCTACGACCCCGACGGCATGCCGATGACCTATCAATGGACGCAGGTTGCCGGCCCCACCATCACGCTGACTGGCGCTACCACGCCCTTTCTTTCCTTCACCGCGCCGGCGTCGCCGGCCACGCTCGAATTCGAGCTGGTCGTGAACGACGGTACCTATAGCTCAACGCCGGGAAGCATCTCCATCACGGTTGCGAACTTCGCTCCGCAGGTCCTGGCCGTGCAGCTCACGCCTGACGCGCCGCGCACGCTCGATGATCTGGTGGTCAGCGCTGCGACCGAGGATCCGGACGGCGACCCGATCACGGTCACCTATACGTGGCAGCGCAATGGGGTCGTGCAGCCTTCGGTGACCGGCTCCACCTACCCGGCGAGCCTCACCACCCGCGACGATGTGATCGTCGCAACCGTGACGGCCAACGACGGAACCGTGTCGACCGCGGTCGACGCCTCCGTGTCGATCGAAGACACGCCGCCCACGCTCACCGCAACCGCCGCGCCCACGGACGTGAACTACGGCGACATGGTGTCGTTCCAGGTTTCGGCCGGGACGGACCCCGATGGTGATCCGATCGGCAACTACGTCGTGAAACTCGGTCCCGTCAACTTCGCGGTGTCCAACACGGGGCTCGTGAGCTGGCAGGCACGCGGCCCGATGTTCGAGTCCGTCGAAGAGATCGCGTGGACCATCGGCCTGAGCAGCGCGCCGACGGCCGCCGCCGGCGGCACGATTCGCATGCACCACACCGCACGGCAGGTGCCGCTGCTGCGCACCGGCGGGACGGTGCCGCAGCATCGCGAGGAACTCGTGCTGTCGGATCTCGACGCCGACGGCATCGATGAAATCCTGCTGACCGATGGCCGGACGCTTTCCACCATGACCAAGGTCGGCGCCGCCTACGATCAGGACTGGGCCTATCCATTCAATCTCGGCGGCCAGCAGTACGGTGTCTTCGCAATCGCCGCGGCGAACGTGACCGGCGACGCGAACGAGGAAATTTTCATCGCCAACGAAGGTGGCGTCACGCAACTCGCGGGCGACACGCGCCGGCCGGCAAACCGATTCACCGATCCGCAGCTGTTCCAGTGCCACGCGCTGCGCGTTGCCGATCTCGAAGGCGATGGACCGAAAGAGGTTGTTTGCCTGGGTAGCGAGACTGCGTACGGCTCGGGAACCGGTTCGGTCATCGTGATCCTCAACGGCGCGGACCTCACGCTGAAGGCGCGAATCAACCAGACCGGTCTTGGCGCGGGCCTGGAAGTCGGCAACGTCGACGCCGATCCGGCCATCGAGATCGTCACGTCGAATGGCTACGTCTACGACGGCGCGACGCGCAACAACGAATGGGCTTACGGTCCGCAGTTCGGCAGCACGATCGCGATCGGTGACCTCGACGGCGATGCGATAGGCGAAATCGTCGCGCTCGTCGGCTGGAGCACGGTGCGCGTTTATAGCGCCGTGAGCCACTCGCCGCTGCGCGAGCTGCCGGCCGGGTACCTGGGTGGAATCGCTGAATTGCGTGTCCAGGACATCGGCGGCGATGCGCGCGCGGAAGTGATCACCGGAGACGCCCAATGGGGCGGAATCACGGCGTATCGCTACAACACCGGCACCCTGGCGTTCGACACGTTGTTCACCATCGGTTCGCAGGACCATGGAACGTCCGCGCTGGCGATCGGCAACACCGACAACGACGCGCCCCTCGAATTCGTCTGGGGCACGGGCGTTTCGCACAGCGGCCAGGACATCCTGGTGGTCAGCGAATACCTCGCGCCCGCGATCACCGTCGAATGGACCTCGGCCCTGGTCGGTGAATTCGACGGGCCGTTCATCGGCGGGCAAGTCGCACGCACCGCGCCGGGCACGCGTCTGCTGATGTTCGCGTCGCCCCGCACACAGAGCGGTTACGGCGGCGCCAAGCTCATGGCGATGGATCCGCTGACGGGCGCCACCATTGCATCCGGCGACCTCGGCTCGAACTGGGCCTACGCAGGGCATCGATGTGGCCGATATCGACAACGACAGCATCGATGAAATCTTCCTCTCCTCGGCGAATACCTACGATCCGTTCTTCACGATCTACGATTTCGCAACCGCCGCCAGCGAGTGGACGTCACCGGCGGGATATGCCTCCGCGGCTTCGGTCACCCATGCGGATTTCAGCGGCGATGGACACACGGATTTCCTCACCTTCGGCACCGACGGGCGCGCCACGATCTTCAACGTCTACCAGTCCAACATCATCTGGCAGAGCACCCAGCTCAGTGGTTCCGGAGTGGCTGCCGCCGCCGCCGATCTCGATCACGACGGCTTGCTCGAGGTGATTGCGCTGACCTCAAACTACCTCTACGTGTACGGGCGCACCTCGACCTCGAATCCTTTCCTCGAGCGCGCCAATATCCCTGTCATCAACGCGACCGGTTTGCTGGTGGCCGATACCGATGGCGATGGCCAACACGAGATCTTCGTCCTCAGCTCGGATTCGTATTCCTATGCGAACGAGTCGACGCTGCGGGTCTACAACGGCAGCCTGGCACCGCTGCGCACGGCGACCATCGCTGCGCGCGTGAACAATATGGTGGTCGAACCGTCCACGACTCCGCGCAAGAACCTCCTGATCTCGACGGTGGGCAACGACTCCTATTCGTACTACGCGACCGGGGCCAGCGAGATCTGGGCGATCGATGCGGTGACGGGCGCGGGCGTGTGGCGTTCGCCTGGCTTCCCCGGCACGTTCAGCCGTCAGAGTCTCAATGCCGTCGACGGCAATCTCGACGGACAGTACGAGCTCTCGTTTGGCACCAACGTGGGAGCTTTCATTACGCGCTGAACGACGCCAGGTATTGCCGCCAGCCGCCGAGCGCGCTGATGTCGGTCGCTTCCGCAACGCCCAGCGTTTCGCACATGAAACCGCTGACTTCGCTGCCATCTTCGAGCTTCACCTTGCCGATGCCGAGCGGCGCGGGAATGCCGGCGACGAAGGATCCGAAGTGTTCCACCGGCACGCGCCACACTTCGACATCGACGGCGACGCCGTTGTCCTTCACACGCACCAGGCCGGGACGGAACGGCGGACCGCCGGGCAGCGCGTAGAAGCGGTAGACAGGCGCGGTACGCGTGGTGGACACCTGCCAGGCACCGCGCTCGAGCAGTTGTTTATTGAGCGGCAGGCCGGACATGTGCGCGCCGCACACCATCACGTCGACCGTGTTGCCATCCGCGGCGGCTGGTAGCGATTCGGCGATCGGCAAGGGCAGCGACGTGGCGCCCAGCGTCGATACGGCCGCGCGGTGCGCGCGTGATGCGAGCGTAAGCAGGTCCGCATCGCTCCACGCAGGCGCGATCAGTGACACGCCGAAGGGCAGTCCTTCGGGCGTGAATCCGGCGGGTACCGCCACGGCGCTCAAGTCCATGAGATTCACGAAGTTGGTGTAACGCCCAAGCGTGCTGTTGAGCCGGATGGGATCCGCCTGCTCGTCGGCGATGCGGTAGTGAGTCCCGGCGGTCGGCAGCAGCAGCACATCGGCGGCCTGCCAGATTGACTGCGCGGCGCGCGTCAGTTCCTTGAGCCGGTATTGCGCGCGAAACGCGTCGAGCGCCTTGGGATTCGCGCCGCCGGAAATGATCTGGCGCGTCACTTCCAGCATGGCGTCGGGCTGCGAGGTCAGCAGGGATTCCGTCGCGAGATATCGCTCGGCCACCCACGGGCCTTCGTAGAGAAGCCGCGCCGTGCTGAGCAGCGGCTCGATGTCCACGTCGCAGGCCTCGCCGCCGAGGTCGCGCAGTCGCTGCACGGCGGCATCGAACAACTTCGCGTACGCGGCGTTGCCGAAGTACTCGAGTTGCGCCGCGCGTGGCACGGCGAAACGGAACGTGGGTGCGCGCCCGAACCCCGCGCGCAAGGCGCGGCCCGCGGACCGCGACCAGGGATCCGCCGCGTCGTATTTCACCGCGACGCGCGCCACCTGAGCCGCGTCTTCGGCGGTGAGCGCGAAGATCGACATGGCGTCGAGCGAACGGCACGCGGGAACGACGCCGCGCATGCTCAAACTACCCAACGTCGGCTTGTAACCCACCAGGTTGTTGAATGCCGCCGGCACGCGGCCCGAGCCGGCGGTGTCGGTGCCCAGCGCGAAACTCGCGAGCCCGAGGGCGACGGCGACTGCCGAGCCGCTGGACGAACCGCCGCTGATGTAGGCGGGGTCGAAAGCGTTCCTGCAGGCGCCGTAGGGCGAGCGTGTGCCCACGAGGCCGGTGGCGAATTGGTCGAGATTGGTCTTGCCGAGCGCGATGGCGCCGGCGTCGATCAATGACTGGACGACCGGCGCCGACTCTGCGGGTTGATAGCCGAATGCGGGGCAGCCCGCGGTCGTGGGCAGTCCCGCGAAGTCGATGTTGTCCTTGATGGCGAATGGAATGCCATACAACGGCAGCGACACGGGACCCTGCGTCTCGAGCTCCCGCGCGCGTTGACGAAGCGCGGCAGCGTCGACCGTGCTGATCCAGATGTTGTGAGCAGCAAGTTTGCCGCGCTCGGCCAGCAGGCGCTCCACCAGATTGCCGGGCGTGAGCGTGCCGGCGCGGTACGCGCGCGTCAGCGATGAAATCGTGAGGTCGACACTCATGCGCGCACCGGCCGTAGCAGCAGCAGAGTGTCGCCGGCGCGTGCGCCGGCGCTGAGGTTCCCGTGTATCGAGACCACGGTGCCAGCGCAGTCGGCAAGAACGGCGATCTCCATTTTCATGGCTTCCATGATCACGAGCGTTTCTCCTTTTTCGACCGCCTGTCCGGCCGCGACCTTGATCTGCCACACGCTGCCGGACACCGGCGACGTGACGGCCACACAATCCTCGGGCAGTGCCGGCGCTTCCGCGCGCGCGGCGTTATCGACAGGCGTTTCGGCGACGCCCGCGGCACGCCAGCGCTCGCGCTCGGCATCGAAGGCGCCGCGCTGTTGACGCTGAAAGGTGTCGATGGATCCGCGCTGCTCTTCGAGAAAGCGCAGGTACTCGCCGAGGTCGAGATGCGACTCTTCGATGCGCAGCGGATGGCGGCCGTAGGGAAAGCCGGCACGCAGCTTCATCAGCTCTTCACTGCTCACGGGATAGAAACGGATCTGGTCGAAGAACCGCAGCAGCCATTGCTTGCCGTCGCGGAATTCGGCGGTCTGCCGATAACGATTCCACATCTGCACGGTGCGCCCGACGAACTGGTAGCCACCCGGTCCCTCCATGCCGTACACGCATAGATAGGCGCCGCCGATGCCGACCGCGTTCTCCGGCGTCCAGGTGCGCGCGGGGTTGTACTTGGTGGTGACCAGGCGGTGACGTGGATCGAGCGGCGTGGCGACTGGCGCGCCGAGATAGACGTCTCCCAGGCCCATCACCAGGTAGCTGGCGCCGAACACGATGTCGCGCACCGCCTCGCGCGATTCGAGTCCATTGATGCGCCGGATGAACTCGATGTTGTCGGGGCACCAGGGCGCATCGGCGCGCACGGACTCATATCGCTTCGTGGCAAGTTGCGTCGCCGGGTCATCCCAGGACAGCGGCAGATGCACGATGCGGCTGGGCAGGCGCATGCGATCGACGCTGGGCAGGTTGCCGACGGCCGAGAGCAGCCAGTCGACGACCTGCGCCTGGGTGTGGCGCGCCGCATCGAAATGGATCTGCAAGGAGCGGATGCCGGGCGTGAGGTCTAACAACCCGGCGAGTGGCCGGGTCCGCAACTCCTCGAGCAACGCCTGCACCTGGAAGCGCAAGACAAGGTCGAGGACCGGGGCACCGAATTCCACGAGCAGATTGCTTTCGCCCGCGCGGCGCACACACATCGCGGCGTGCGTTGACGAGGCCGGCAGATCGAGCAGCACCGAAGGATTGTCGTCACGTGCGGAAGGCTGCGGAATTCGCTGGAAACGAAGCTTGTCGCCCGGGCGCAACTGTCCGATCTTCCAGAGCTCGTCGCGTACGACAGTTACCGGACAAACGAATCCCCCGAGGCTGGGACCGTCGGGACCCAGGATGACCGGCATGTCGCCGGTGAAGTCGACACTGCCGATGGCGTAGGCATTGTCGTGAATGTTGGACGGATGCAGGCCGGCTTCGCCGCCGTCGCTGCGCGCCCACGTGGGTTTGGGCCCGATGAGACGCACACCCGTGCGGCTCGAGTTGTAATGCACTTCCCATTCCGCATCGAAGAAGGTGCGCATGTCTTCGGCCGTGAAGAAATCCGGCGCACCATGCGGGCCGTCGTGCACGCCGAGCTGCCACGCGTGACCGTATTGCGGCCGTTCGCGCGCGTCGATGGCCTGGCAGGCGTCGAGTTCGAGGCCCGTGCGGTTCAGCCGCAGCACGTCACCGGTACGCAGGCTGCGGCCGCCATGCCCGCCGAATTGTCCGAGCGTGAAGGTGGCGCGGCTGCCGAGGTATTCGGGAATGTCGAAGCTGCCGCGCACCGCGAGGTACGCGCGCTGGCCGGCGCCGACGATCCGGTTCAGCGCGAGCACGCTGCCGCGCGTCACGGGCAGCGGTTGCCAGAACGGTACGGGGACTCCATCGAGAGTCGCTTCCAGCGTGGCGCCGGCGAGCGCGATCACCGCGTCGGCATCGAAACGCAGCGTCGCACCTGTGACGGTCATCTCCAGCGCCGCGGCGCCTTCCTCGTTGCCCACCATGCGATTGGCGAGGCGCAGGGCGCGCGCGTCCATTGGGCCCGAAGGCGGCACGCCGACATCCCACAACCCCAGGCGCCCCGGCCAGTCCTGCACGGTAGTTAGCGTGCCCGCCGCCAGCACCTCGATGCTCGCGGTCGGCGGCGCATGACCCTGCAACATGGCGGTGGTTTGTTCGCCCGCGGCGAACACCGGGTGTTCGAGTATCGACACCAGGTAGGCGAGGTTGGTCTCGATTCCGTCGATGCGGGATTGCCGAAGCGCCGCGGCCAGGTTGGCAATCGCGAGCTTACGGGTGGCGCCGCGCGCGATGACCTTGGCGAGCATGGGGTCGTAATAGCCCGTGACCTCGGTGCCCGCGTCCACCCAGCCATCGACCCTCATTCCTTCCGGTAGTTTGACCTGGGTCAGGAGGCCGCTCGAGGGCCGGAAGCCGCGTGCCGGATCTTCGGCATAAACGCGAGCTTGAATAGCATGGCCGCGAGGTTCGTGGTGGCACGCGGCGAGGTTGGGCGGCTCACCCGCCGCGGTGCGGATCATCCACTCGACGAGATCGACACCGCCGACTTCTTCGGTGACGCCGTGTTCCACCTGCAGGCGCGTGTTCACTTCGAGGAAGTAGAACGTCGACTGCGCGGCGTCGTACACGAATTCCACTGTGCCCGCGGAGCGGTAGTGAACCTTTTCGCCGAGCCGCACCGCGGCCGCGTGCAACGCGGCGCGTGTGATGGCATCGAGCTCGGGCGCGGGCGATTCCTCGATGACTTTCTGGTTGCGCCGTTGAACGGAACAATCGCGCTCGCCGAGTGCGATCACGTTGCCTGTGCCATCGCCGAAGATCTGAACTTCGATGTGCCGCGCGCGCGCCACGAATTTTTCGAGGAACACGCCCGAGTTGCGGAAATTGCCGGCCGCCAGGCGCTGCACGGCCGCGAAAGAGTCGCCGAGGTCGGCGGCCGAATCGCAGCGGCGCATGCCGATGCCGCCGCCGCCCGCGGTGCTCTTGAGCATGACGGGATAGCCGATCGTCTCCGCCGCCGCGAGCGCTGCCGGCAGGTCGGACAACAGCTCCGTGCCGGGCAGCAGTGGCAGGCCGCATTCCTTCGCCAGAGCGCGCGCGGTGTGCTTGAGACCGAAGTCGCGCATTTGCGCGGGTGTGGGTCCGATGAACATGAAGCCCGCGCGTTCGCAGCTTTCCGCGAAATCCGCGTTCTCCGAGAGGAAGCCGTAACCGGGATGAATGGCATCGCTGCCCGACTGACGCGCGACTTCGAGGATGCGCTCGCCGCGCAGGTAACTCTCGGCGGCCGGCGCGGGTCCGATGCAGTACGCCTCGTCGGCCAGCCGCACGTGCGGCGAGTTTTCGTCGGCTTCGGAGTAGACCGCGACGGACGAAACGCCCAACGATTTGACGGTTCGCAGGATGCGGCAGGCGACGGCGCCGCGATTGGCGATCAGGATTTTGCTGAACATTGCGCAGTTCCACCCATTTTCTTTTTACGACGGGTCGTCCCGGCGTTGGGGAAGCTGCGCGACGGGTCGTCCCGCCGGTGGGAGAACGCATTCATGCGTTGTCCCAGGTCATGACACGAATCGGCGTCGGATTGTAGGCGTTGCAGGGATTGTTGAGTTGCGGGCAATTGGAAATCAGCACCAGCGTGTCGATGAGAGCCCGCAGCTGAACATGCCTGCCCGCCGCGGAGATGCCGTCGGCGAAACGCAGTTCGCCCGCGGGGGTCACCGGAACATTCATGAAGAAGTTGATGTTCGAGGGCAGGTCGCGTTTGGTGAGCCCGGTGTTTGCGAGTGCCAGCAAAAAGCTGTCGCGGCAGGAATGCATGGACCGTTTCTCGAGCGCGTACCGCACGGTGTTGCTCTCGGCCGAACAGGCGCCACCCAGCGTGTCGTGGCAGCCGCAGGTGTCTTCCTCGATGCGCAACATGGCGTTGCCGCGATTCGAGAGCAGCACCGTGCCGGTGGTCAGATAGATGCGGCCCTGCGCCTGGATGGTGTTCTGCGCGCTATAGGCTTCCGCCGTATCGGCGGCGTTGTAGAACAACGTGTCCACCGCCTGGTTGCCCTCGAGGTCGACGATGCGCAGCGACTGGCCACGGCGCACGACGCCCATCCACGGTTCACCCGCGGGCACCACCTCGTCATGGCCATTCAAGATGGGTACATCCTTTCGGTGTTGATGTACCCGCGTGCGTTTTCCGGGCAGCGAATTCGGCAGGGGTCGTCCGCCGCCGGTGGAGTGCCGCGGCGCGCCTGCAGCTTGATGGCCGGCGGCGCGTATTTCGTCGCGTTGGCCAGCGGATGGGGTCCAACGTGCAAAACGACAATAGTGTCCATCTCGAAGCGCAGGTCTAAGTACTGTCCGGCCTTCGAATGATGCGCGTCGAGTTGCAATGCTCCGGCGTCGTCCACCACGACCTTGCTGAAAAAATTGATGTTGGCGACGAGGTCGCGCTCGTTGAGGCCGTACTTGCCGAGCTCCACCAGCATCGCATCGCGGCCGCTCACAAACCGTTGATTGCGTTGCTCCTGGAAGCGAGTCGCGCCGTAACGCGCGGCGATCAGCGCCGCGTCGGTGAGTCCGCACAGCGGATCGTGCCAGCCGCAGGTATCGGCGGTGATGGAGCAGAGAATCCGTCCCATGTCCGAATAACAGACACAGCCGGCGGTCAGGTGCGCGATGTGCTGTGCCTTCAACGTGTCGGCCATGTTGTAGCGCTCGAGCGGTTGCTCGCGGCTGAAGAACAGCGCCGCGACGTTGGCGTCATCGCCGCCTGCCGTGAGCCGCAGCACCACGCCGCGCCTGATGACCGCCGACCAGTGCGCTCCTCCGGGTATTTCTTCTTCCCACAACATGCACAGCGCAGGTGCAAGGGCTGTACCACGTGATGAGCGCCAGCCGCCGGTTCCTGGACGGTTCGCGCGCGCCGATTGCTCCGCGAACGTGCGCGCACCGTTGCGCGCGCGTTTGTTTGGTGCAACCGATGCCCCGCGATGACGCTAACAAGTCGACCCGCGCCACGCGCGGTCACGGCACAGGTCTTGCAAAAACCTGCTCAACGAATGTGCGCCTAGGGTTCCGGTTGAGAAATCAGCGCTGGTCCGAGAGACGCAGTCCAGTGGTGCGAGGAAGCGCCGGGGATACACGGCGGGACAAAAGCCCGGGAGACGCTTCATGAACTAACAACACGGGAGACTCTCATGGCTCGGACTTTCTCTTTACGGGCGCTGCTTTTCGCCGTCTTCGCCTGCGCGGCACTTCTGATCACCCAGGCCGCCAGGGCGGCCGAAAAAACCACTTTCAACGTCGCCTGGAGCATCTACGTCGGGTGGATGCCGTGGGACTACGCGCAATCGAGCGGCATCCTCAAGAAGTGGGCCGACAAGTACGGCATCACGATCAAGCTCACGCAGATGGACTACATCGAGTCCATCAACCAGTACACGGCCGGCAAGTTCGACGGCTGCGTCATGACAA
>Ga0193717_1001817_pt1 | contig 12770 bp, 10 predicted proteins | sample U2c2metaG_FD_145900 | JGI IMG/M metagenome (GOLD analysis project Ga0193717, IMG submission 145900) | Soil microbial communities from a riparian zone of the East river system, Colorado, United States - U2c2 | ecosystem: Environmental > Terrestrial > Soil > Riparian zone | place: USA: East River...
CGGGTCGTCCGGCCCGGCCTTGCGCGGCTGGTCGAGCGAGTGCAGCGGGTCGGCGACGAGCGTCCTGGCCGGCTCCACCGTGCCGGGCGCGCTCTCCGGCGCGAGCACGGCGACGTCTCCGAGTCCCGCCAGCAGCGCGGGCAACTCCGCGACATTCCGCTCATCGGCCACAAGCGCGGTCGCACCGGAGGCGGCGAGCATCTGCCGGGTCCTGACCACCGGGAAGTCGGGCCGCAGTGGCACGACCGCGGCGCCGGCGTAGAGCGCGGCCAGGATGCCGACGTAGGCGGTGACGCCCTTGGCAGCGAGCACCCCGACCGCACTGGCGTCGGCACGCACGAGCGCACCGGCCCAGCACAACGCCAGCTCGTGCGCCCGCGCGTAGGTGAGCGACTCCGGCCCGACCCGCACGGCCACGCCGTCCGGGGACTTCGCCAGTCCGCGAAGAAACCTCCGGTGCAGACCCTCTCCGGTTATTTCATCCATTCCTGACCTCCACCGTGATTTAGGGGTGCACTTTACGGGAGAAACTTCGGGCCACCCAGTAAACTCCGGAACTGCCCCTGGCGAAATTCCTTGCCGAACGCCGACCGATTCCGGAGCAACCATGTGGGACACCAAGTTCGAAAGCCTGCTGCGCCGCCAGCTGCCTTACCTCGGAATAGAGGAAAAGCTGGAAGAGAACACGCCCCTTCGCGAATTCGGACTCGACTCGCTGGCCATGGTCGAGCTGCTTTCCGTGCTGGAGCGCACCTACGAGGTCCGCTTTGACGACGAAGCGCTGACGCTGGACACCTTCGAGACACCAAGCATTCTCTGGAAGGCGCTCTCCGGAGTGCTGCAGCCCGCGAACTAGGGCGTGCGGCCGGGGACGACGCCTGCCGACACTCAGGCGCCGCCCCCGGCCGGCACCAAGTCCGGGCGCCGGGGCTGCAGCGCGAGCCTGGGGTTGACGGCCAGCACCTCGAAGTTGTCGGTGGTGCACGCGACCCGGCCGAACAGGCTGTCCTGGCCGGCCACGCACACCCTGCCCACACCGAGGTCCTTCAACGTGGCCACGACGTCGACCCAGCGCATCGGCCGGATGAAACTGTCGAGCAGCATCGTGCGCACACCTTCCCCGGTGCGCACGACGGCGCCGTCCTGGTCGGCCACCATCGGCATTCGCGGGTCGGCGATCGAAAGCTCGCCGAGCACCTCGTCCTCGGCCTTGCGCCGCAGGGCACCGAACGCGCTCGCGTGCATCGGCGGCCGCATCGTGTAGAGCGAAAGGCCGCCCATGCCGCGGATCTTGCGCCGCAGCCACTCCACGTTGGACTCCCGCAACGACACCATGTAGAAGTCGTGGTCGATGTAGCAGGAGATCTCGTACCACTCGCCGCGCCCGGACAGTTCGTCCAGCACCTCGTCCAGCTGCTCGCGCGGCGTGCGCACGAACGAGTGCGTGACGACGTCCTGGTGTTCGGTCGCGAAGTACTCCTCCAGGCAGCGAGCCAGCTTCGCCGTCATCCAGACACCGTCCTCAAAGGACACCGAGCCGACGTGGACGGAGGCGGGCTTCTCCCCGAAGCTGGGTCCGGCGCAGACAGCCGGGTCCACGCCGAGTTCCTGCTCCGCCCATTGCGCCAGGGCAAGACAGTTGACCATGAAGGCGACCTGCGCGTACTCGGAGTAGTCCCCCTCGGTCTCGCGGAACCGATCGACCAGCGAGTACCCGAGGCGGTCGCCCGCGGCCGCGGCGAGTTTCCTGGCGAACGGGTTGATCAGCATGAACTTCCCGACGTCCGCGAAGCGAGCGGGGCTCATGCCCGGGAACACCATCGCCGTGCCGGTGCGACTCACGTCGTCCATCCGTGACTACCTCTTCTCCTGGTGGGCGTGCTCGGGGTGGACGGAGACCAGCCGCCGTTCCGCCGGACGGCCGAGCTGGTCGAGGAACTCCGCCAGCACCGTGCGGAAGCGCTCCGGCTCCTCCAGGTTCGGCATGTGGCTCGACTCCTCGAAGATCTCCCAGCGGACGTCGGGGATGCGGTCCTGGAACGGCTGCATGGTGACCGGGGTGGCTTCGTCGTGGCGGCCGGACACGAGCAGGGTGGGCACCGCGATGTCCGCGAGGCAGTTCACCACCGACCAGTCCTTCAGCGTGCCCACGACGAGGAACTCGTTCGGCCCGTTCATCACCGAGTACACCGTCGAATCGTTCGAGACCTCCATCAGCGACGCGACGTAGTCGTGCGGCCAGGGCACGACCCGGCACACGTGCCGGTCGTAGAAGACCCGGGCGGCGGTGAAGTAGGCCTCCGAATCGGTGGTCCCCGCGGCCTCGTGCCGGCGCATTGTCGCGTCGACCCCGGGCGGCAGCGCGGCCCGCAGCACTTCCATCTCCTGCCGCCAGAGCAGGTAGGAGGCCGGGGCGTCCGCGATCACCAGTCCGGCGAGGCCCGCCGGTCTCGCCGCCGCGTGCCGCGCCGCGAGCATGCCGCCCCACGAATGCCCCAGCAGCACGTAGTTGTCCGCGATCCGCAACCGCCGCAGCAGGTTCTCCAGCTCGTCGAGGTAGAGCTCGGGGGTGAAGAAGTCCGTGGCGCGGTCGGTGAGTCGGGTCGAGCCGCCGTTGCCGAGCTGGTCGTAGTGCACCACGGGCCAGCCGTCGGCGGCGAGCTCGGCCAGGTTCAGCAGGTAGTCGTGGGTGCTGCCGGGCCCGCCGTGCGCCACCACGAGCGCCGGACGCCGGGTCTCCAGCGTGCCCGTCACCCGGTACCACGTCCGGCATTCGCCGAAGGGCACCCATCCCTTGACGCTGGGCGCCATGACCATTCCCATCACCTCACCGAACCGGCTATCGTCGGCTGTCGCCGCGTCCCATGTCTAACCGCCGGGGCACCTCCGTGCCAGCCCCTTTAGGGGCGACCTTGCCCAGCCGAGTCGCGCGATCGCCGTGGCGGCGCCCGGCCTAGGGGTGCCCGGCTCGCCTGGGGTCGAATTCCCGCCCGAACCCCTAACTTCGACGTTCGGGACTTACTCGGGTATTCAGCTCGGCTCCGCGAATTAGGGTGAGATCATCGCCAAACATTGGAGATGGCCGTGCGTGTCATGTTGATGGTCTTCCCGACGAGAACCCACGTCTACAGCATGGCTCCGGTCGGCTGGGCCCTGCGCGCCGCCGGCCACGAAGTGCGTTACGTGGGCCAGCGCAACCCTTCCGAGGTGGAACCGTTCCTGGAGACCGGGCTCGACGCGATGTGGTTCGGCGACGATCTCGACCTGGTGCGGCACCGGCACCTCGACGGGGGCGGCGACCACCCGATGGGCTCGGAACACCTGCTGTCCGAAAGCCGCCCCGAGAAATACACCGACGAATACGTGCGCTCGGTCTACCACACCTGGGTGGAAGGGTTCCGCTGGACCGCACCCGACGCGATGCTCAACGAAATCGTGCGGTTCGCCCGGCACTGGAAGCCCGATCTCGTGGTCTGGGATCCCCTGATGTACGCGGGCCCGCTGATCGCGAAGGCCACCGGGGCGGCGCACGTGCGCATGCTGTACGCGGCGGACCAGACCGCCCGGCTCTTCGGGCAGTACCGCGAGCTGCTGAGCCGGCAGGCGCCGGAAGAACGGCGGGACCCGCTGGCCGAGTGGATGTCCGAATGGCTGGCCGGGCACGGCTGCGAATTCGACGAGCAGCTGCGCCTCGGTATGGCGACCATCGATCCGTCACCGTCGTGCGTCCGGTACGACCTCGACGTGAACTACATCCCGGTGCGCTTCGTGGCGGTCAACCGGCCGATGGCGATTCCACAGTGGATCCTAGACAAGCCGGAACGGCCACGGGTGTGTCTCACACTCGGCGTATCGAACCGGCAGGTCCACGGGCGTGAGGAGGCTTCGGTGGCCACCCTGCTCGACGGACTCGCCGACCTCGACATCGAGGTGATCGCCACCCTCAACGCCGTCCAGCTCGCCACCGTGGCGAAGGTGCCGGACAACGTCCGCGCGGTGGACTTCGTGCCGATGAACGAACTGCTGCCGAGCTGCTCGGCGATCGTGCACCAGGGTGGCGGCGCGACCATCGGGAACGCCGTGGTGAACGGGGTTCCCCAACTGATCGTGCCCGGAACCACCTGGAGCGAACGGATTTCCGCGATCGCCCAGGAAGAACGGGGCTACGGTTTGCTCCTCGACCTGGAGGAGCTGAACCCCGAGCAGCTGCGGAGCCAGGTCGAACGGCTGCTCGTCGACCCCTCGTTCCGGGAAAACGCGATCGAGGTCCAGCAAGAGGTCCACGCTACGCAGACCCTGCAGGACGTCGTCGGCGAGTTGGAGGAACTCGCGGCGGGTTTCAGCGCCGCGTAGGCGTCTTCACGGGTAAGCGGGTCCTACGCCCGCCAGCAAGCTCTCAGCGGAAACCACGAGGTCAAAGGAAAACCCATCATGAGCTCTTCCGGTACGACGCAGTTCCAGGAGTACGCCCTGCCCGACGGACGCGTTGTGTCGTGCACCAACAAGTTCAACACCGCCGGGGTGTGGCAGGAGTTCTCCGACGGCCTCTACGACCGGTGCGTCTCCCGGCTGCGGCCGGGCGACACCGTGGTCGACGTCGGCGGGCACGTCGGGCTGACCTCGCTGCTGGTCACCGACGCCGTGCCGGATCTGCGCATCATCGCGTGCGAGCCCGCACCGCCCACTTTCGAATGCCTGGTCCAGAACTTCGACCGCCACCTGCCGACCGCCGTCGCGGTCAACGTGGCGATCGGTACCCAGCCGGGCACGACCACCCTGACCTACTACCCCAACAGCGACGTCATGTCGACGGTGCTGGTGAACGACGAGGACGACCGGCGGAACATCGAAGCGGCGCTCACCAGCTTCGGCGTCAACGACGAGCGGCAGCGCCAGTTCCACCTGGCACGCACCAAGTCGGGCGCCGTCGAGTTCCCGGTCAAGGTCATCACCCTGGCGCATCTGTTCGCCGAGCACGGCCTCGACGAGGTCGGCCTGCTCAAGGTCGACGTCGAACGCGCCGAACTGGACGTGTTCCGCAGCCTCGACGAGCACAACTGGCCCGGGATCCGCAACATCATCGCCGAGGTCCACGACATCGACGGTCAACTCGCCGAGACAGTGGAACTGTTGCGCGACAAGGGTTTCCACCTCGACGACCTGCAACAGGACATGTACGACACCGGCAGCACACACATGGTCACCGCGACCCGCGACCTCCCCGAAGGCTAGGCTTTTCAGCTCTGAAGAGGTCCGACGATGTGTGCTACTTTCCCCGGTATGCGCGTAAATTCAACGCACGGTCGTGCAGTGATCACAGTCGGCAGGGCGGTCGTAGCGTTCGTGTACGTGCTGGTGGTGTCTCTATTCGGCCTGGGGACAGTCGCCCACGCGAACGTGCCGGCGTCCGGAGCGCCGTACCCGACGTCCGACGTCTCCGACAGCGGACTGCCGTCCCCGCACAGCAGTGAGTGTGCGACTCCGTCGATCGATCGGCTGCAGCAGTGGCTTGCCACCGGCGAGGGCACCACCGTGCCGTCGACCGGCAGCCTGCTCGTCCGCGAGGGTGACCGGTACTCGGCGAAGGTGACGTTCCTCAACGCCGAGTGGCACGTGATCGTCGTGTGGCTCGGCAATCAGTTCGAGGCGCAGGCCGATCTCTCCAGATCAGCTGGCTTCTGGCTGACCTACAGCGCGACTGAAGACCTCTACGTCCAGTTGCGTCCGGCGTCGCACTGGAGCGGCGGCGACAAGTGGCTCACGCCGGTACCGTCGACGGGCGGGAAGCTCGTGAGGCGATTCTTCAGCTTTTCACCCGGCAAATGGACGACGCTGCCCGAACTGGGCACGCCGTCGTACTCGTTCGCTTCGGCGCTGGGCGAGGCTCGTGGCCTGGTCTTCGTCGGCAAGACCCCGAACAAGCTCGACTTCCGCGGACTGCGCGTCCACGGCTACCGACCCCCGTGCCTATGAGCGTCGCTCAGCTCCGAACGTAATCCCCGAACCTCATCCGCCGGGTCCGCCACCAGAAACTCACCGTGGAAGACGGCCACAGCAACGTATTACGCCCGCTCTTCGCATGCTGATACCAGCTACGGCATCCCCCGGTCTGCCACACAGACCCGGCCAACGCCCCCTGCAACCAGCCGTTGAACCGCCGCTCCGCCTCAGGCAACTGAGCACATACCTGGCCTGGGCCTCGATCATGAACACCTGCGAATTGTGTCCCAGCCCGGAATTGGGCCCCATCATCACGAAGTAGTTGGGAAAACCGGAAACAGTGGTCCCCAAATAGGCCTCCATCCCACCGTCCCACCGATCAGCCAGCTTGACGCCGTCCCGTCCCACCACCGGCACCGAGGCCAACCCGTGCTGGGTGTCGAATCCGGTTCCGTAGATCAGCACATCCACCGGATGCTCGTTCCCGTCCCCGGTCACCACGGAATGAGCGTGAACCTCCCGGACTGACGACGTCTCCACTGTCACATTGTCCCGCGCCACCGCCGGATAGTAATTACTGGAGATCAACAATCGTTTGCAGCCGATCGCGTAATCCGGTGTCAGCTTCGCCCGCAACTCCGGATCGGCGACCTGCCGCTTCAACAGGGACCGAGCCAGCCGCTCGGTATCCGCCATCCCCGTATCGCCGCCGGTGAACCCCTTGCGCCGGGACTCGTGAATCCAGAACAACCGCTCCCGCGCGTACCACCGATAAGGCAAGAACCCCCGAAGCCGCCGTTGCGAATCCGTGAACGGCCGATCGGACTTGGGCACGATCCAGCTGGGCGTCCGCTGGAACAACGTCAGCTGCTCGACCTCGCCCACGATCTCCGGCACGAACTGGATCGCACTCGCCCCGGTCCCGATCACCGCGACGCGTTTCCCTTTCAAGTCGAGCTCATGGTCCCACTCCGCGGAATGCATGGTGTCGCCCTGAAACCTCTCGATCCCCGCGAGGTCGGGGATCGAGGGCACATGCAACGCACCGATCGCCGACACCAGGAACCGACACGTATAAGTCTGCCCACTGACAGTGGTCACGGACCAGGTACGCGAGGACTCGTCCCACTGCGCTCCGTCCACCTGCTCACCGAACCGGATATGTTCGAGCACCCCATGCCGACGCGCGAAATCCCGCAGGTAGTCGAGGATCTCGGGCTGCCGCGCGAACAACCGGGTCCAGTTGGTGTTCTGCGCGAAGGAAAAAGAGTACAACGGCGAAGGAATGTCACACGCGCATCCGGGATAGGTGTTGTCCCGCCACGTACCTCCCACCTCCTCCGCGCGCTCGAGGATCTTGAACGTGAATCCTTTGCGCTTCACCAACCCTCGCGCCACACACAGCCCGCTGAACCCCGCCCCGATGATCAGGACGTCAACCTGCTCGGTCATCGAGGACGCCCCAGCGAAAGCTGGCTCAACCCGAGCCCGCCGTCGATCTCGATCTCCTGTGCGGTGACATACCCGGCTCCCTCACCGGTCAGAAACGCCGCCAGCCCGGCGATCTCGCCCGGCTCGGCGAACCGCCCCGCCGGAATCGACCCCAGCACCCGTTCCCGGACCTCGTCGGGCATTCCCAGTACCTTCGGCGTGGCCACCATCCCGGGCAGGACGCAGTTCGCGGTGATCCCGTACCGGGTGTTCTCGATCGCCACCGTCCGCATCATCCCGTGCAGCCCGGCCTTGGACGCGGCGTAAGCCACCTGTCCGGCGGCCCCCGCGTGCCCGGCCAGGCTGGAAATCGCGACGATCCGCCCCCACTTCCGCTCCCGCATCCCCGGCAGACACGCCTGGATGACCCGGAACGCCCCGGTCAGGTTGACGTCGATGTCCCGGGACCACTGCTCGGAGGTCATGCGATGGGCCGGTGCGATCGTGTCGACGATCCCGGCGTTCGACACGCAGACGTCGATGGTTCCGAAAACCTCCTCGGGCAGTGGGTCGGTCCTGATGTCGAGGCGGAGGTCGCACGGCCCGCTGATGTCGAGGGTGATGACCTTCATCCCCTCGGCACGCAGCCGCTCGACGATGGCCGAGCCGATGCCACCACCGGCACCGGTCACCAGCGCGGTACGCGTGTTCACAGATACAGCCTTTCGATCGTGGCAGCGTGCTTCTCGCCGATGGGGCGCCGTTTCAGCTTCATGGTCGCGGTCAGCTCGTCGCCGTCGGGGAGCCATTCGGCGTCCATCAGCTGCCAGCGCCGGACCTCTTCGACATGCGAAAGCCGGGCGTTGGCAACGGAAACCTCCCGCGCCACGGCCTCGCGCAGCAAAGGATCCTTCACTGTCAGCGCATACGCCTCCCCCGCCCGCCCGTGCGCCGCCGCCCAGGCACTCGCGGCTTCGGGGTCGACGATGAGCAGCGCCACGTTGTACGGCCGCCGGTCACCGACCACGCAGGCCTGCCCGATGAGCGTGCCCGCGGTCTTCAGCGCGTTCTCGATGGCTACCGGGGACATGTTCTTCCCGGCCGCGTTGATGATGATCTCCTTCTTGCGGTCCACAATGGTCAGATAACCGTCGGCGTCGAGACTGCCGATGTCACCGGTGTGCAGCCAGCCGTCGACGAGGGCTTCCGCGGTCAGCTCCGGCTTGTCGCGGTAGCCGCGCATGACCTGCGGACCACGGGCGAGCACCTCACCGTCCGCCGCGATCCGGAGTTCGACACCGGGCAGCGCCGGGCCGACGGTACCGAACCGCCGGTCGTCCGGCGGGTTCGACGTCAGGAGCCCGCAGGTTTCCGACATGCCCCACACCTCCGACAGCGGCAGCCCGAGATCGCTGAAATACTGCAGGGTTTCGACGGGAAGCGGCGCCGCGCCGACGATCAGGAACCGCACCTCCCCGAGCCCGATCTTCTCCCGGATCGCCGCCGTCTCCCCCGCGCTCAAAGCCGCCGGATCGGTCACGCCCTGCGCTTCCAAAGCCGCCCGCAGCTTCTCGAACACCCGGGGCACGGAACCCCAGACCGTCGGGCGTATCCCCGGCAACACCCGCATGATCTTCGAGCCGTCGGCGACACAGGTGACCTCGAACCCGAGCATCATCCACCAGTAATGGGCGGTCCACCGGTCCGCGATATGCGCCGCAGGCAGGTACGACGTCCCGCGCCCGCCGCGGCCGAGGCCGGTGACCGTGGTGTACGCCCGCAGCATCGAGCACATCGCGTAGTGGGTGAGTTCCACCGGTTTGGGCTCCCCGGTGGTGCCGGAGGTCCAGATGATCGTCAACGGCCAGTCCGCGCGCACGGCCTGCCAGGTCGCGGCGAAATCGAAGCCCACGGGTGCGGCCGGAAGCGTGTCCAGCTCGTCGACGACGACCACGTGTTCGACGCTCGTCCCGTCGAGCGATTCCTTGACCCTGCCGAGGAATTCGCGCTCGCAGACCACTACCCGGCTCCTGGCCCCGGCGAGCACGAACCGGATCTGCTCCGCCGACGAGGTCGCGTAGATCGACCACGGCACCGCGCCGAGGTGGATCGCGGCGGTGTCGACCAGGTTGAACTCCGGCCGGTTGCGCAGCAGCAGCGCGACCGTGTCCCCCGCGCCGACACCCAGCCCCGCCAGGCCTCCCGCCAGCCGCTGTACTTCCGCGGCGGACTCGGCCCAGGTCAGGCGCACGACGTCGCCGGGGGTGCGCAGGGCGACCTCGTGCGGGCGCTCGGCGACGGTGGCCTGGAAGGCGGCGCAGAGAGTGGAGGAATCATCGAGATGTGCCAAGGGATCGCTGTCCATGTCCGCCATTTTCACGCGCCGGGGGTGAGCTGGATGTCGTGTAGCGAGGCGTCCCCGGCACGGAGGATTTCGGAGTCGATCCGGCGGCCGGTCAGTGGGCACAGGTATTCGCGGTAGCGGATCTCCCAGCCCGCCCGGCCTTCCCGCGTGGCGTACTCCGGCTCGACGTCGTGGACCAGGCGTTCGCGGACCGCGCAACCGTCCTTGTAGTTGCCCGACACCGGTCCGAGCACCGCCCGGCCGGTCGTCGAGACGAACGCGACCGGCCGCCCGTTCTCCTCCAGCACGGCGAGTTCTCCCGACAGGACACGGAGAACAGCGTCCGGGGCGGCCGTTCCCCGTGCTTCCGCCGGGGCGGTGGCGTCCGAGAGGCGTTCCTCGAGCAGGACCCGCCGCCGCTCCTCGGTCGCGTCGGAGTCCACAGTGGACCCTTCGATCACCACACCGTAGACGCGATAGGCGAGCGAAGCGGCGAGCGCGCCGGAAATGACATCCGCGAGGACCAGTCGCGGAGCCCTGGCCAGCGGGTCCCCGTAGCCGACGCCGTTGGCTCCGGTCCATTCCCAGACCGCGTCCGCGCTCATCATGAGCATCGGGCCCTTGGCGTCGACCGGCTGCTCGGCGCCGCCGAGTGCGGCGAAGTCCTGTGGCACGCGGCCTTGGTCGAAGCTCGCGAGCACGTCACTGCCGTGCTTGAGCCGGAAATGTCCCACCGTGCCGGGATTGCCGCCGAACGGCCCGACCGTCTTCGGGAACGACTCGTCCAGGTAGACCGCCGCCGCCATCCCCGGGACCGACCACGGGATCGCCGCTTCGACCAGCCCGCGCCCGCCGCGGAACTCACCGGCGCCGTCGGCCCCGGCGGGCAGCGCGCGCCGGTACAGGAAGAGGTTGGGCCACAACAGTTCCAGCTCTTCGATGTTGCTGGCGGTGCCTTCGGGGATCCAGAAGTGCCCGCCGAAGTCGACCCCGTCGCTGTCGGGGTTCGCCGAGAGCCCGCCGATCATGTTGTCGGCGTTGGTCGCGATGAACTGCTGACCGTCGGGGGTCACGCCGCCGCTGATGAACCCGTAGAACGCGGGCTGGGACGGGCCGATCGCGAGGCGGCGGACCTCCGGTTCCGCGCAGGACAACATCTTCGAGAGCACCGCGCCGGACAGGCTGATCAGCGTCTCCATCGTGTAGATCCCCGACGGGCTGACCGCGGCGGGGAAATCGGCGCACGACAGGGTTCCCGGCACCGGTGCGAAATGCACCCGCCGGTAGACGCCGCCGTACGCGCCGGCCAGGTCCGCGGTCATCGCGCCGGTGAGCGCGGCGAGGAAGGCGCCCGCGAGCCCGGCGTAGGTGACGTTGATCGACCCGGTCTGCGGGTCGGTACCGGCGTTGTCGACGTAGAGGTCCGCGCCTTCTTTCCGCACGGTGAGCTGATAGGCGTAGACGCCGTTGTCACCGGTGTGGGCCGCTTCGGCGTACATCCGGTGGGTCCACTTGCCGTCCGGGACCTTGCGCAGGCGCTCGGCGAACGTGCGTTCCCCGGCGTCGAGTACCCGGTTCATCACCGCTTTGACCGTGTCCGCGCCGTAGCGCGCGACGAGCGCTTCGACCTTCCCCACCGCGACCAGGTTCGCCGAGACCGCGGCCCGCAGGTCCATGTGGACGTTGGTCGGCACCCGGGACTGGCGCAGGAACAACTGCTCGAGGTCGGTGCGGATCTTCCCGCCGCTGACGAGCTTGAACGGCGGGAACGACGGCGGGTCGGTGAAGCTGTCCGTCGCGTCGACGCAGAAGCTGCCCATCACCGAGCCGCCGACGTCGGTGTGGTGCAGGACGTTCGCCACCCAGCAGAACAGCTCGTCGCCGGCGAACACCGGTGCCGCGACGATGGTGTCGGGCTGGTGCGGAGTCCCGACGAACGGGTCGTTGGAGACGAACATGTCGCCAGGTTCGATGCCTGGATCCTCGCCGCGGTTCTCCAGGATCCATTTGATGGTCAGTGATTGCGCGTTGGAGAAGTACTGCAGGTACGGCCCGAGGAACACCAGGTCGCCGGTCTCGGTGGTGATGGAGGGCTGGAAGTCGCGGGTCAGCATGGTGACCGGCGAGACGCACAGCCGCTGCAGGGTCTCGCCGTGTTCGAGGTTGGCGTTCAGCAGCGAGTACCGGATGACCTCGAAGGTCACCGGGTCGACCTCGTCGGTGGTCGTGGTGTGCAGCGGTGGTGACACCGGCAGTTTCAGGGTCTCGCCGGGGATGTAGCCGCGCCGCACGCCGTCCCAGACGATCTTTTCGGTGGTGGTCATCGGGACTCCTCCAGGTGCAGCCGGATCTCGCCGTTGGCGCCGGTGGACAGCGACGCGCCGGGCGGCACGGCGATGGTGGTGTGCGCGAGTTCGACCAGCGCCGGGCCGGTCAGCGTGACGCCGGTGCCGAGCGCGTCGCCGAGGTAGACGTCGGTGGGCAGGCTTTTGCGGGCGTCGGGCCAGAAGACCTCGCACCTGTCGACCGGGGCCGTTTTTCGCTCCGCCCGGTCCGTGACGCGTGGAGGCGGGATCTCCGCGGTGACACTGGCGCGGGCTCGCAGGGCGAAGACCTCGACCGCCTGGAACAACGACGTCCCGCCGGCGCCATAACGTCGCTTGTACTCGGCCTCGAACGCGCTGAGCAGCGCGTTGGAGCTGTCCGGCCCGGCCGGGAGCGCCACGGTGACCTCGAGACTGTGCATGAGCTGCTCGCGGAACCGCATCAGCGCCTCGACTTCGACGTGGATCTCGCCCGCTCCCGCGGACTCGGTGAGTTCCCCGCGCGCCGCCGCCGAGACCTCCGTGACGGTGTCGACGAGGGCGGTGTTGTCGAAGGGCGCGAGCAGGGACCGTTCGAGTTCGCGGTAGTGCACGATGTCGCCCGACGCGATACCGAACGCCGAGAGTGTCGAGGCGCCGTTTCCCAGCGGTACCACCACTTCCCGCACGCCGATCTCGGCGGCGTACCCGAAGGCGTGCACCGGCCCGGCGCCGCCGTACGCGTACAGCAC
>Ga0193717_1001818_pt1 | contig 12768 bp, 5 predicted proteins | sample U2c2metaG_FD_145900 | JGI IMG/M metagenome (GOLD analysis project Ga0193717, IMG submission 145900) | Soil microbial communities from a riparian zone of the East river system, Colorado, United States - U2c2 | ecosystem: Environmental > Terrestrial > Soil > Riparian zone | place: USA: East River...
CCGGGCCGTTGAAGATGACCGCGGCATGAGCAGTTCTCAACCAGGTGGCTACCACGATGTCCCCAAAACCGCTGAGCACGCCGACACTTTCCACATGGATGTTGAGGGGATCGAGGGCTACTGCGGTACCCATGGCCAGGAAGGAGAGTTTGGCTTTGACGTCCACGCCGAACCCGCCATTTGATCCACCGGCTTTGTAGCTGAAACCGCCGCCGATGCCTTCCAGCGTCACCCCCGAGCCTCCAAGGGGGATGGCAGGGGTGTTTACGTAAAAATTTGCGCCCAGCTCGAGGCCGTCCGCGCGTTTGAAGTATTTGAACCCGATATTACCCTTGATGGGGCAGGCGGGTATTTCGAGGGTTCCATCTCCAGCGAAGCCGTCCTTATCGAAGGCTACGAGGACATTTGTCTTTATTACGGACACGTCCAGTTTTACGCCCACTTTAGAGACGGAGAATACCGGTCCTCCCCCGGCTGGCCGGATAGTGATATCGCCGACTTCGAACTTGATAAAGCTGAGGTCTGCCTGGAATTGTCCCTGGACGACGATGGAAGGGGTATTGTCTTTGGCGTTGATGATGAGATTGGTCATGGCGAATCCGAAGGGACCGACGTTGGTATGATAGTCCGACGGCGCCTGCAAGCTAAAGTCTCCATTTGTCATGATCTCGAAGGCAGGCAGATCCAGTGCCGACTTCAGGATCTCGACATTGACCTTCAGGCTGGCTTTGCCGCTCAGGCGATAGACGGAGCTGCTGCCCACCTGGCCGAAGGTCAGGGGGCTGCGACTGGAACTAAGGTTGGCCAGGGTCAGGATATTGATGCCGCCGTCGGGGATGTCGAACTTGCCGCCGAACAGTCCGGTCTTTGCGATGGACAGGTCTGAGAAGGCAATCTTCGAAAGGCCGGATCTGGGAATTTCCAGCGCCATGCTGCCGCCAATCTTGAATCCATCCTCGTTGAAGATAAGCGCTCCAATCGTGGCTTTCCAGGTGGCTATCTCCAGCACCGGGAGGTTATCCTGTTTTAGGAGTGTGGCGCTGACCGACAGGGCGCGGTTGAGCGAGAAATTATCGATGCCTATGGCTAAGGATTTTATGGGACCGGAGGCGGGCGTGGCGATGCTACCGGTGAACTGTACTCCATCTTTATTCACCGTGCCGGTCTTCAGGGAAATGTTGAATCCGTATAACAGTCCGTTCATGGCGCCTCCTGATCCTCCGAGCAGTGAAAAGCTTTGATCTGCCGGCTGTTTTCCAGCACTGCTGAGGAGCGTGATCTGGCTGGCGTCGGTGGCGCCTGTTTTGGTCAGCGACACAATGTTGTCATTGAGTGACCAGCCGCGATATCCTTGTATGGAATTAAAGGCCACGCTGATCTTTCCTTTCAGCTGACCTGAGCCATTTTCGCCGCCGGTAAAGGTCACGACGTCGGTTCCGGTGAGCTTTACCGGCAGATAACCGAACAATTTCAGCGATAGCTCGGTGAGGTCTGTTTTTACGATGTTATTAGCAGGCTGGGCATTGTTTTTGGCATCGAAACTTACGATGAGATCGCTGAATGGGATACGCGTGTTGGCAGCCATGCTAAAGACGTTGTTGTCTACCGGAGACAGGTGAACAAAATTGCCGCTCCATTTTTCCTGTGTTGTCCCGACTGCGGTCGTCGCATCCAGCTCGATATCGAATCCGAGGAGGGTGAAATAGTTGTGGCCGTTGCCGCCCGTAAGAATGAAGTTCAGGGGTTTGTTGTCTGCCGTTTTTGCATCCGAGCCGACATAACCCTGTTTTCTAGCGCCGACCACGTGAGGACCGGGCGTTGTAAAAAGTGTATAATTACCAAGCTCATCGGTGGTGATACCCGTGTAGTCGTTGCCATCGAGCAGGATCCTTGCGTTGGGGAGGGGCTTGCCGCCAGAGCTGACGTTACCGGAGCTGACGTTACCGGAGATGGCTATTCCTTTCTTTAGTGCGACAGTGATCACCTGTTCCTGACCGGTCTCGACGAGGGTGATGAGTCTTTGTTCGGCGATGTATTGTGTTCCGGCGGGTGGAAGGAGGGTCAGGGTGGCGTTGCCGCCAAAGCCTTCGTAATACCATTCTCCTTTGTCATCTGTGGTATGTGTGCTGTCGAAGACGTTGATGCGGACACCCGCGATAGGATTGTTGGTGCCGTCTTCGAGGACGCGGAAGCGTGCCATGCCGACGATCTTATTCAGGTAGCCGATGTCCTTAAGGTCGAGGGCGAATTCGCGGGGAGCTTCATATTGTGAGCCGGGTGAAGAGGTGGAGACGCCGAAGGCCACGGCGAGGGGGTTGACGGTTGTTTGAAAGGCTCCGGCGGCACCGGCAGGTTTGCCTGCGGCCGGATTTGCGCCGGCGGGATTTGCGGCGGCGGGATTTGCGACGGCGGGATTTGCGACGGCGGGATTTGCGCCGGCGGGATTTGCGGCGGCGGGATTTGCGACGGCCGGGTTGGCAGCGGCTGGGTTTGGGCTTGCGATCAGTGCCTGTTGCGAAGCGGCGATGCCGAACATGGCCGGGGAAAAGGTGTTGCCGCGGGAGACGGAGGCCTGGACTGTTTGGGACTGGCTGATGCGGGTGAGTGTCTGCGCCTGTTTCTGAGCGGGATTCAGCTTAAGCCACTGTGATGCATAACTGTTGTCCTTGTTATTGGTCAGCTGGGGTACGCTGATCGTGACCTGTTTTACTATATAACCTTCCTTTTCCAGCGACAGCACGTGTGATCCGGGAAAAATCCTGAACTCGAAGATGCCGTCGGGGCCGGTAGCGCCAAGGGTGCTGCCGTTGAAATCGATGCGTGCGTTTGCCAATGGCGAGCCTTTGTCGTCCACAACCCGGCCTACCACGTCGGCCACGTCTCCTTTTATGGCAAAGTCTACCCGCCTGGAGGCGCCCTGTTCGGTCGTCCAGGTGGCCTTACTGGTTTTGAAGCCTTGTGCTTCGATAATAAAATTCCGGAAGTCGGCGGGTGTCTTTATCACTTCAACTGTCACGGTGGCGTTTTTTTTCAGCGGCGGTAACATGATATGATAATCACCTAATTCATCTGCTGTGGTAGTGATGGCATTCATGCTGTCGGGAACCGGGTTATGGTCTACTACAGCAGCAACAGGGTCCAATACTGCTTTTGCCGCCAACCCGCTCTTGCCTGTGATGGCAGGCTCTAGCATTACCGGGGAGTAGAGTCCTTTATCGGGAGCGATGCCCCATGCCATGATCTGAAGGCTGGTTGTACCGGGATCATTTACTTCCTGGTCGGTCCATTTGACAACAGCGTTTTTGTCTGAGACGGTGGCTGTGGTGCTAAAAAGAGAATTTAGATCGAGGCCGGGTGCGCGGTCTGATTTATTATAGGTCAGCCGGATAATGGCGCCCTGGATCGGGATCCTGCCTTGTTCGCCCATCCCGAAATAAACATTACCGCTGACCTGTGAAGGCTTACGGGAAAGATGGTATATCACCGTACCCTGTAGTATTTTGCCCGCGGGTATCGGTGCGTTCAGGATGCTGACCGTCGAGGTGCGATCGTTATAATTCTCGGAAGAGGGGGTAAATTTTACATAGAGATTCCCTCCGAAGAAGATCCTGCCGGCGCCTTTGGCTTCCAGGACCTCGCGGGTGAGCGTCAGTTTGCCGGATGATGCGGGGGCGCTCAGGGTTGGAGCGATACTGTCGGCGGCGATCTCGATCAGCTGTCTGCCGTCCACATTCACGGGCGGTCTTTTGCTGTTGCCGATCTGTCCTTCGTTTGCCAGCCAGGGGCGGTCCTGCAGGTCCCCGATGTCGCGATAGATATGAAAGCCATAACCGTTGTTGTTGTCTGTCAGCAGCGAGTCGAAGATAATTTTTGGGAAGAGCCGCAGGGTTTTGGCTAGCAGGAGGTGGTTGCCGACGTCCGCATTGGCTTTGTCCAGCACGCTGAGCGGGACGGGCAGCTCTGTATTCTCGAAATCAACTGTTCCGGCGGAGAGGATGAGCCGGGTGGCCTGGCTATTGGACCCGTAAGCAGGATCCAGGAACTGGAGGGAGAAATTTCCATCGGCGTCGGTCTGTCCCGTTGCCAGGAGGACCGACTGGGTGCCGGCTGTAGTTACCGCGCGGAGTGTTACGGAAACACCCGCGAGGGCAAATCGTTCTGTGGCTGTATCCACTGTTATCGTTTCATAACTGCAATCTGTACTTGTAGAACCTGATCCGGACAATATCCCTGTGGGCAGGACGAGTTGGGGTGGGGGGGTGGCTGCGATGGTTTTGTTTACCTGGGCGACGGTGGTATTTAGCAGTGTAGGGTCGCTGTTGACGGCGGCCAGGGCGTTGAGGCTGACCAGCGGAGTGATGGCAGCCTGCATAGCAAATTTGCCGGGGGAAACGTTGGCGGCGAGGTACGGACTGTTTTGGATGGCCTGGATGCCTGCGGTGGCCTTGTTATCGGCGTCCGTCTTATTGCCGGCGCCGGCAGCCATTATTTTTTCACTGGAGTTCTTTAATTCTTTGAAGGTGCCATTTCCGCTAAAGATGGAATATGTACCCTGCTCGGTCTTTTTGAAAGCCCAGGAAAGGCGCCCGCTCAGCGTATGGTTGGCGTATTCCAGCGTGGGTCCTTTTGCGGGGGGCTGGCGGGGATCGCCGGTCACGGGTCTGTTAGGACCTCCATAAGTGAACTGCACTACTTCGCTCTGTCCGTTGTTGCGAAATGTGCCGCCGCCCATCGGGTCGGAGGCCACTACGATCATGGCGTAGGTTCGGCCTTCCTGTAATTGCGGTTGCGTTACAGTATACAGGAACAGGGGCGAACCTTTTACGATGGTCTCGAAAAAGGGTGTAGGAGATGACAGAATGGCGTCGTAAGGATTGCGTTGTCCGAAAACCTCGACTATCCTTACCCGGTATTCCGTCGAGGGCGGTGCGCCGGGGGGGGTAGTCCAGCGGATGGGGATCGCCTGTACGGGTGTAGCGGTCAGGGCCTGTTCGTTGTAGGGGTTGAGGATCATCGGCGGCTCCAGTGTGGAGACCATAAAAATATTGCTGCAACCGATGGGCTCCTCGTCTGAGAGGGGCTGGCGTGATGCCGCATCGAAGGCGCGGATACAGACCTGGTAGGCACCTTCCGGCAGTCCCTGTTCGCCAAAGACGGAAGACTTGATACTGGTATTGCCGGACAGATATACCAGGTTATTGATATCGAAAAGGTAAGAGGCTTCGATGGCGTTGAGCGTTTTTGTGGCTAAGGGTCCCAGCTCGATGTTGACAGGGGGCTGGTAATTTTTTGAGGTAGCTACCAACACGCCGTTGTCGCCGGTGAGCTTGCCGGTCAGGTAGACGGTGCGGGTAGTATTGGTGTGATTGGTGAGGGTGAGGACAACGAGGCCCGGGGCATTGCTGAACTGGTATACTTTGGTGGGGTAGTGTCCGTCCGGCAGGCGGTTGACCTGGACGCGGACGGTGATCTCCTGGGCAAAGGTTGTGAGGCTGCACAGCGTAAGCGCGGCGCAAAGCAGGAATGGGAGGGTCCGTGTTTTGATAAGAAGGGTTAGCATACTATCGAAAGTTTGTGTTCAATTAAAAAGAGAAACCATATCCCAATTCGGCCCGAAGCTCAGAGAAGGCGGGGTAGACGGGAGTTGGAATGTCCGGCCTGCTATCGGTATAATAGGCGACGACGCGGATTATGTGTCTGCCGATAAAATTATACCGGCACTGAAAGTTGCCGGTGATGATCCTTCCTTTTTCCTCGTTTCGTTTGCTAAGCAGCCATCCGCCGCTGGCCGACAGGTTCAGTTTGTTCTTCAACCAGCTTTTTGCCAGACCCAGCGTCACACCGTCATTTCCATCGGTGAGAATCTGGCTTTTCATGCGGGTGTGGTTGAAAGAGAGATTAGCCGAAGCCTGTTGGGGGATAAAGCCCAGCTGGTAGTTCAGAATATAATTGTCGGTATTGATGTCGCCGTTGATGCTGTCTTCCCGGGCGGGGTTGAGCTCTTTAGCCTTGCCGAGGTTGGCGGAAAAAAGAAATGTATGCGAAAGCGTGGTACCGATGATGGTGTATCGTGGGGTAAAGGAAAGCTGTGAGCTTGACTGCACTATTTTCAGGCTGTCGGCGAAGCGGATGGTCTTTACCGTTTGGTTTACGGAATAATTACTATAGCTGAGGTCTATGCCGAAACGATCGTTGAGGTCGGCGCTGAGGTTGGCCGAGCCGATCACTTTGTTGGCGCGGGCGCGTTTGTTCTTCGAAAGATCGTCGCGCTGGAAACCCAGGCTACCGCTGAACCGGATCCGGTGTTTCCATACGACAAAGGCTGGGGCGATGGTATAATTTTCGAGATCGTTATTGAGGAAATAGGCGCCCATCGAGGTGAAACCCGGATCGACGTGCCGATATTGAAGGCGGACCGAGAAATCTTTTGTCTTATACCGGATCGCGGCGTCTATTGCGCTGTAGGCTTCGCTGCTGGTTCTGATATGCGCCAGCTTGTTCAGGTCCTTCACGTTCTTGTCGTAGGAAGAATCCAGTATAGTTGGAGCATTGAGATCGTTGGTGTAGAGGCTGACGGCCCCGTTGCTTTCCAGCGTGAGGTGTTGGCGCCAGATACTCAGTCGAAAGGCATAACCGGCAATGGTGTTTTCCGCCGGGGTGATGCCGGAGCTATCGGCGAGGCCTTTGGATATTTTCAGGCTTTCGGGCCGGTCTTTTGCTTTGAGGGCGATGAGATCGAAATAGCTATTCTCGTTGCCGTAACCGACGCGCATACTCATGCCCATTCTTTTATAGCTGAAATTGGAGAAGAAGAGTGACTGTGCAGTATCGAGGGCGGTAGCCTTGTTGAATTGGCCGTAGATGGCAGCAAACCTGAATTTTCCGGGATTCAGCTCTATTCCCGCACCTAAAAAAGTATGACCGGCCAGGGTATAGGGGGAGAAAGTCAGGCTGCGGTAGCCGGCGTGCACCGTTATCCATTTATAGGTGGGGCTGAGTCCGAACTGGTTGAAGGGTTGGGTAAAACTGCTTTGCTGTTTGCCGATGACGAAGGAGAAAGGTATTTGCATGCCGTAGATGGAAAGTACGGGACTGCCGGAAAGAACATAGTTAAAAGGCAGGTAGCGATTGGGTATTCCCCGGGCATGGTAGAAGATGGCTGTTGCATTGATGCCTCCGGAAAGGGTCGCCGGCCTGGCATGCAGCATGTTTTCCACCTGCTGCGCATTGCCGGTAATGGCGCAAATTAATAGGAAAAGCAGTAGTATAGGTTGGCGACGCATTGGTGGGGTTTTATTGTCCTTCGTTTACAAAATGCGACTTAACCTGTTTCGCGTCAATTGCCGAATATTAGGTGGGAGGAAATGCTTATTAAGTGGGAGAGGGGTTTACGGTGAGTGGGTAAATTGTTTAATAAGGTAACTTTGCAAAAATGCTGGGATATGAAAATCCTATCGGTAAACATCAGCCTTCCCCGGGAAATTGAGTTCAGAGGTCAAAAAGTGCGGACGTCGATCTTTAAAATGCCTGTCGATCGCCGTGTCATGGCGCGTCGTATGAATCTCGACGGAGATACCCAGTCCGATCTGATGGCACATGGCGGGGAGCACCGGGCCGTTTTTGTTTATCAAAGCGAATCATACGAGTACTGGAAGCGCGTTTTACAAAGGGACGATCTGCACTATGGGCAATTCGGAGAAAATTTTACGGTGGAGGGTCTTGCCGATAAGGATGTATGTATCGGCGACCGGTATCGGATCGGTTCGGCGATATTTGAAGTTACGCAGCCGCGGGTCACCTGTTATAAGGTTGGGATCAGCCTGGGAGTTCCGGAGATGCCTGCGTTGCTGGTCGCACATAAGCGGCCCGGCTTTTATTTCCGGGTGATCGAGGAAGGGGAAATAGGGGCTGGTGATCCGATCCAGAAACTATCTTCCGGCACCGAAGGTATGAGCGTGGCGGATATGGATCAGCTGCTTTACTCGAAGGATCATCCTATGGGGAGTTTGATAAAGGCATTGAAGATACCGGCGTTGAGCAAAGGGTGGCAATGGTCGCTCAATGAATTGCTACATGCGGCCCGGGGTGGGGTGATCAGCGGCAATGCGGGTCTTGCGGGGCCGGAGGCACGCCCTCTTGCATGGGTGGGGTTTCGCCGGTTTGTGATAAAGCGGGCTTCGATAGAAAGCACAGATATCCGTTCGTTTGAATTAACACCGGGGGACGGGGGGGCTTTGGCTCCCTTTCAGGCGGGTCAGCATTTAGCTGTCAGGATCCGGTCTTTAGCCGACGGGCAAACGCTGATCAGGATGTATTCGCTATGTGGTCCGCAGGGAGGCGACAGCTATCGGATTGCGGTGAAGCGGGAAATATCGGGGCGGGGTAGTGGTTGGTTGCATGAGCGTTTTAAGGAAGGCGATGTAGTAGAGATCAGCGCACCCCGGGGTGGCTTTGTGCTGTTACCTGCTGAAGAACCTGTGGTGCTTCTGGCAGCTGGAGTAGGGATTACGCCTTTACTGGCGATGCTGTATGCTTTAAAAAATGAATCAACGGCGCGGAAAGTATGGTGGATCTATGCGACCCAAAATCTCGAGCATCATTGCTTTTTAAAGGAGATCATGCAGATCGCTTCGGAGCTGAAGACCTTACGCGTCGTCAACATCTATAGCCGCCCGGATGCTGCAGCCGTGCTGGGTGTCGACTATGATATCCGGGGTCATCTGAGTCTGGACGTTCTTAAGCAGTTAGGGGTACCTGTGGAGGCGGACTTCTATTTGTGCGGACCAGGGGGATATCTTACGGGAACCATCGCCGCGCTAAAGGCGCTGGGTATTGCTGAAGGGCGGATCAGGTTTGAAAGTTTTGGGCAGCCGGGTCAGGTCAGCAGTAGTGGGAAGGTTCCGCATTTACCGGCAGAGAATGATGGGACGGGTCCGTTGGTGACCTTTACCAAAAGCAATGTTTCTTTTGCGTGGAGTCCCAGGTTTGGGAGTATACTTGAAGCGGCTGAGGCCTGTGATGTCCCTGTCAGTTGGTCGTGCAGGACGGGAGTCTGTCATCGTTGTGAGAGTGCTTTGCTCGAGGGTAAAGTGGAATATTCGCCTGAGCCGCTGGATCCGGCCGGGGAAGGGAATATATTGATCTGTTGTTCAAGGCCTGTGTCTGGTGTTGTGTTGGATCTTTAAAAGAGGAAATGATTATATATATTTGATGTATGAAAAGGACGGTTTTTTTTATTCCCTGCGCGGTTGTAGTGTTGGTCCTCGCGACCCTGTCTTTCAGGTCGATGAATGAGGAGCCCTGGAAACCCGAGCAGCTGCTTGCGCCGGCTGAGCTTGCAAAGACCATTGGTGATCCGGCGGCGAAACAACCGATGGTTTTTAGCATTGGGCCTGGTGCTGTCATCAGGGGATCGATCGACATAGGGCCGGGCAGGGATACCAATAATATTAAAAAGCTTCGGCAGCAACTGAGCCTGCTGCCAAAGGACGCGAATATTGTGATCTATTGCGGGTGTTGTCCTTTTGTGCATTGCCCGAATATACGTCCTGCTTTTACGTTGTTGAATGAGATGAAGTTTACGCATCCGCAGTTGTTGAATATCGAGCATAATATAAAGACGGATTGGATAGATAAGGGTTTTCCGGTTGCTAAATAGGGCGGAGGCTATTCCTCAACTGAACCAGGTATTCTTTTACTGAAGTAGCTGTTCCGGACTGAGGATCCTTTACTGCGCAGTTGTTTTTAACAAAATTTTTGACATCTTCCATTTGCCATACTGCCCCGCCGCTCATGTGGGGATAAGCCTTTTTGAATCTGATCATTTCTGCCCTTATCTCTTCTGCGCTCTTACTATTGTGTGTAGCCGAACAAGTGCTGAAAGATCCGCGGCAAAGGAATATCGGGTATAATGGGATGTTACCGCCCAGGCTGTCTACCCATTTCTCCGGTGTGTTCCGGGAGCCGCCATCATAACATTGGAGGTAAATGGCGTCTATCGTTCGTTTTTTAGAACCGTTCAATACAGCCTTCCAGTAGGGTAATTTCGTGAAAGGGCACAAGGACATGTGCATTTTCAACCGGTGGAGCATTTTTCCAAAACGGATCACGGAAGCGCTATCATAGACGGATTCGTCGTCGATGGAAGCCGCGTCTATCCCCAGATCATCTTTAAACACTTTTGCTATTTTGTAGAGGGTACTGTTCTTGCCTGTTCCGGTAATTATTCCCGGGACTGACTTTTTGGGATCTGACCAGTCCCGGATAAAGTCATAGGTATTTGGCGGCTGGCCGTACCATCTGCCCTCCAGCAGGATCTCTATACGGGTGACGGAGCCAGGCTTTTGCTTCAGGGAAGCGATGCGACGCAGCCATTCTTTATCTCCAACATATTCGCCGTTGTGAATGATCGGGTTTCTGCTGTCGCCGGAGTAAACATCCCCATTTTCGTGGATATAGAAGCTCGATAGAACGACCGTGGTAAAACCGGACGTCCGCAAATTGTCAAACGTGGAATCGTCGCCCGGATAGATACCGCGCGCATATATAGTTATGTTAGGGTCGGCGGGTGAAGTCGGTTTGGGCGTGAAGTTAAGAGTGGATATGGCAGTAGCCAGGAAAAGGGCAATTTTCATCTGCGGAGCTTGTTTATGGCATCGAATATAGGCAGTATTTTTAAAATTCTTCCCGTCGTTTTTACTGTTAGTTTTATAACTTTAATAAAAAAATTAAAAACATTTATGAGTTTTTAAGAAAGTTTTCTATTTTAACGGAAATTTTCAGTGTAGAAAGGAAAGAAATGTCCAAAACTAATTCTTATAAAAGACAGATTATTAAGCAGTTATATTTTTCTGCCTCACTTTCATGCCTGGACCTTAGCCTTCAAACGCAGAAAAGCCTTCCGTTAACTACGAAAATGGTCAATGAGCTACTCGAGGAAAATGTCATAATCGAGTACGGGTATGCTCCCTCAACCGGGGGGCGCCGGCCGCAAATGTATTCCTTGCGTCCGGACGTACTGTATGTGGTATCGGTGGCAATGGATCAGCTATTTACGCGGATCGTGATAATGGACATGCGACGAAACCAATTTACGGAGTGCGAGCGATTCAGGTTGCAGCTGGAAAAGAATCCGCAGGCTTTGGAAATTTTAGCGGATAGAATAGGCGCTCATATTCAACGATCGGGGATCAAGAAAGAAAAGATTGCGGGGATTGGCATTGGTATGCCGGGTTTCGTGGATGCGGGCAAAGGGGTCAATTATTCTTTTTTAGAATCGAATGGCCTTACGATAACACAGTTTCTGCATGAAAGGCTGAAGGCTCCGATCTATATTGAAAATGACTCGAGTCTGATCGCACTGGCCGAATCGCGATTTGGAGCTGCGAGGGACAAGGAAAGCGCGATGGTCATCAACCTGGGGTGGGGCATTGGTCTTGGATTGGTAATGAACGGGAAGCTTTTCCGGGGGCATGAAGGGTTTGCGGGGGAATTCAGTCATATCCCTTTGTTCTCAAATAACAAGCTATGTTCCTGCGGTAAGAGCGGCTGCCTGGAAACGGAGGCTTCGCTGCTGGTGGTCGTCGAAAAGGCCCGTGCCGGGATAGAAGAAGGCAGGCTGACTATTTTGAAAAGCGAGCTGTTGATGGATGATCCCGAGGAGGCGTCCATGGCGGTGATAAAGGCGGCGGAAAAGGGGGACAAGTTTGCGGTAGAGCTGCTGTCCGAGGCCGGGTATCATATTGGGCGGGGTGTCGCGATCCTCATCCACCTGTTGAATCCGGAAGCTGTGATTCTGAGCGGAAGGGGATCGATTGCGGGGAAGGTGTGGCGGATACCGTTGCAGCAGGCATTGAACGAGCATTGTATTCCCCGTCTCTCGGTGAATACGAAAATCGAGGTGTCGGCCCTGGGAAAAGATGCGGAATTAACCGGAGCCGCCGCGCTGGTAATGGACAATTATGAAAAAAGCACAATAAGGAGGACTCATAACACGGCGCAGACGCAATGATGAATAAATAGCCATACAAAAACGATTGAATGGCCATACGGAACAACCAAAACTAAATTTCTTAAATCAAAACTACATGTCGATGAGAAAGTCAAAGGCTCTCTTACTGTTCTTCATGCTATGCAGCATGTGGGGCACAACACTACTTGCGCAGGAACGGGCTTCCGTCTCCGGGACCGTGAGGGATAGTGTTGGGAATCCCATCTCCGGGATCAGCGTTATGGTCAAAGGCAACAAGAGCGGTACGTCTACCGATGCGCTCGGATCTTTTAAAATTTCAGCTCCGAGGGGCGGCAGTCTTGTATTTTCCGGCGTTGGCCTGTTGACAGAGACTGTAGCCATTACCGGCGGTTCGGTTACGGTGGTCATGCATCCCGATCCGAGGTCGATGAACGAGGTCGTCGTTACCGGTTTCGGTACGCGGACCAATGTGAGGAAAGTGCCTTATTCCGTCACTGAGATAAAGGGCGATGAGATCACCCGCGCGAACAACGCCAATTTTGTAACTGCGTTGCAGGGCAAGGTTGCGGGTGTGTTTATCGGCCAGGGGGCAGGTGGTCCTTCCTCCAGCGCCAAGATCCGGATCCGTGGCAACTCGAGTCTGGGCTCGAATACTCAGCCGCTGGTCGTCATCGACGGTATCCTGATCGAGCCCGGTACAACGGGAGCCGACTCCTGGGGTCAGAACCGCGACATGGGAAATATCATCAAGGACCTCAACCCCGATGACTACGAAAGCATCACCGTACTGAAAGGTT